>Ga0154476_105_pt1 | contig 32245 bp, 28 predicted proteins | sample RifGroC2_FD_115955 | JGI IMG/M metagenome (GOLD analysis project Ga0154476, IMG submission 115955) | Elusimicrobia bacterium GWC2_61_19
TTAAAGCTAAGTCGTTGATACTGACTCATGTGCAACTCCTTATTCTTGCTGTAGTCTACAAGATAAGTGTTGCACTAGGAGCTTGAGGGAACCCTGCCCCATTTTCTTTTTTGTTATACTTTTTTCCATGAAGAAAAATATCGGCGGGATGAGCACTAAGAAATTCTTTGGGCTTGTGCGCGGGCGCAATGCGCGCAACGCGGCCGCGCTGGACGCGCGGATAAACAAGGCCTGCGGGGCCGAGCTGACGGTCGTTTCCTGCGACTCCTCCGGTTTTTCCAGGAAGACGCACGAGCACGGCATCATAGAGTTCATGGACAACATGGTGAAATGCCATGACGCCCTGGAAAAAATAGTGGCCCGGCACGGCGGCGTGACGCTGTCCGACAAGGCCGACAACCTTATGCTGGTCTTCGACGAGCCCGCGGCGGCGGTGGCCTGTTCCATAGAGATGCACCGCTGGCTTAAGAAGCGCAACAGGACCGTGCCCGAGCGCAAGAAATACAATATCTGCGTGGGCATCCACCACGGGCCGCTGCTGCGGTTCGCGGACGACGCCTACGGCCCGGCCGTCAACGTGGCCTTCAAGCTGGGCGAGGATGTGGCGGCCAAGGACGAACTGGTGGTGAGCGGACAGGTGAACGAGGTTATAAAGAAAATGTTCCGCACCGATTATGCCAAACATACCACCATAGGCGGTATTACCTTCGACGTCTACAAGGTGAAATACAGATAAAGCCGCGAAGTAAGCGGAAATAAGAACGCCCCGCGTGAACGGGGCGTTTTTTTATTCTTTCTTGAGGATCAGCAGCGGGATCTCGGCGGGCGCCAGCCAGCGCAGCGGGGGACCCCAGGTGCCCACGCCGGAAGTGACGTAGAACGCGCTGTCTTTTATGCGGTACAGGCCGTAAAAATATTTATAGGCCAGCCGGGTGAAGGCGTTGAAAGGGAAGATCTGGCCGCGGTGGGTGTGGCCGGAGAGGGTCAGGTACTCGCCGGTTCGGGCTATCTCTTTATAGTAAACCGGCTGGTGGCTCATGAGCACCGTGAATTTTCCGTGCTGGCTCTTTTTCAGCAGGGCGGTGACTTCCTCAGCCGAAATATTTTCGGTGTGAATGTCGCCCAGGCCTATAAGTTCTATATCTTTAAGGTCCAGGGCTTCGTTCTTAAGCAGTTTTATGCCGAAAGACTTATAGCAGGCCATGGCCTTGTCCAGGCCGTAATAGTATTCGTGGTTGCCCAGCGAGCCGTAGGTGCCCAGGCGGCTTTTCAATTTGAGGGACGCTTCCGCCAGGCCCTCCCTGCAGGTGAGGCCGGGGTCCACCAGGTCGCCGGTTATCAGCACTATGTCGGGTTTGGCCGCGTTTATGCGTTCCACTATGCCGTTGAACTGGCGCAGTTTCCAGCCGGAGTCCACGTGCATGTCGGAGATCTGGGCTATGCGGAAGCCCTCCAGCGCGGGCGGCAGGTCTTTCATCGCTACCGGTATTTCATTTATATCCGGCGTCCTGAGGCCGCCGTAAAGTGCCCAGGCCAGTATGCCGGCCAGCGCGGTCAGGGTGAGGCGCGGCAGGTGGGGGAGTGCCGCGCTCTGGCCCGCGCGGCGCAGGATAAGGGCGGCCAGGTCGGAGCAGAAAAAGATAAAAGCGGCTATGAGTATAACGCCCATCCAGGCGTAGCCGGCGGCGTAGATGGCTTCCAGCACGGGGGTGTGGCACTTGTGCTTGAGGAACATGGTGAAGGGGGAGAGGAACGCCGCGGTGAGCAGGGCGAGGCGCAGCCAGGCGGTGGCGGCGGGTGCGAGGCCGAAGCTTTTTGAGAGCCAGCGCGCGGCGTAGAAATGGAGGCCTATGTAGAAGGCGATGAGGGCGATGAAAACGGGCAGGAAGTGGTGATGTTTCATGGGGCTTGGGTAATTATATAATTTAGGTGTGACCATTACCCCACTGGGCGCTATCTGGCTGACCGTCTGTATAAATTCATTTATTCCTATTCTTGGTTTTTTCGCGGCGGGGCGGATCTCGCCGCCGCTTTTTGCGCTGGCGGGGTCGGCGCTGGGTTTCGCCTGTTTTGTGCCGTGGGCGGTTAAGAATAATATTTTCCCGGTCTACTTCAGGCGGGACTTATGGCCGCGGCTTTTTGCTATCGGGCTTTTTGGCAGCGCGCTGCCTATTGCGGCGCTGGTGCTGGCGCTGCGGTATACTACGCCGGCTAATGCGGCTATTCTTGGCCAGATAGAGGCGGTTTATACTGTTATTCTTTCGCGGTTGTTCCTTAAGGAAAAGATCTCGGCGAGTCAGCTTTTTGGCACGGGGTTGGTGTTGGCGGGGACTATGCTGATAGCTTTTAAGGAGCGGCTGACTATCCGCTGGACTGGGGACTTGGTGGTGCTGGCGGTGCCGCTGATGTACCAGATCTCGCATTTATTCAGCAAGAAGCTGCCTAAGGACCTGTCGCCGGTTTTTGTGGCTTCGGCGCGCACGCTGTTCGCCACGCTGGGTATTCTGCCGGTTTTCCTGCTGGGCTTCGTTATGCCGGTGGCGGCTTTCGAGCCCAGTTTTGAGCTGCTGGGTATTGTGCTGGCCTGGGGGCTGGTGCTGACGGCGCTTAATAATGTGCTCTGGTACAAGGCCATCCTGAATATGGACCTGTCCAAGGCCACGGCCATTGTGCTGTCCTACCCGGTGCTGACGGCGCTGCTCTCGTCCGCCCTCGGCCTGGAAAAGATCCAGCCCTACCAAATAATAGGCCTCGCCCTGGCCCTCGCCGGCGCCTACTGGGTAACGCTCCTGGTAAAAAAACAACACAAAGAAGAAGTCCCTATACCGTTATCAGGGCTATAACACGCCCTTTGACGGGGCTGCCGAGGGTATGGGATTTGAGGGCACGGCGTCGCGAACACCGTTCGCGCGCCTCGTCTCTCGGCCTCGTCGCTTGCGCAAGCCTCGGCCTCCGAGACGGCCCTCAAACCCCATACCCTCGGCAGCCCCTCGGTTTTTCAGGTCGTTAAAAAAGAGAAATTCGCCATCTCCCATCCCGTCGTAAACCCCGAAAAAATCTGACGCGCGCGAATTTGACATCTTTGCCTGCACTCGGTAGACTATATAGGGGTTCCTAACTTCCTATTTATCAGCAGTCATATATTTAAATCTGCTTTGGGAAGGTATTAAGTCTATGGAAAAGCTGGGAAAGGGGTCAGGTCTTGATTCTTTACTTTTTATTGGATTAGGCAAAAGTAAAACCTCGACCCCTTTGCGTTAAGAGCCCGCAGGAATGCTGCTAGCAGTTTTTGAAGTGCTGGAAATTAGTGCCTTCCGACAAAACCTAGTTAGGAGACCAAATATGGGGTTATTTAAGTTTAATGAGAAAGACTATTTTGTCCATGAGTTCTCCGATAGGAAACGTCGATGCGTTAAATTAAGCGAGTTTAAAAGATTTAACCCTGATGTTTTAGGGCTTGGCGAAATAAATGTTAAAGCAGAACGGAAAGAAGTTGTATGCGCAATATTCGATTTGTCAGGGTTTACTGATTTTTGCAAACAAATAGATCCTCGTCTTGCAATTCCAGCGTTTTTATCTGGATATTTGAATTGGTTCTTTGATACTCTTCGTGATTGTTTTGTGGACAAAAGAACAGACAGTGATGGAGGTGGAGTGGCATTATATTCAGACCCACCATTCTTCTGCAAGTTTATGGGAGATGGGCTACTCCTCCTATGGGATGCAGAGAATCTAAATGCTATTCCTATGCATAATATTATTGGAATATGCGCTACGATATGTTCTAAGTATAAAAAAGAGTTTATAAAAACCACGTCGAAAACAATGGCATATTTGCCAGCCAGATTGCGATGTGGTATAGCAAGAGGGGATGTTTATGGGGTGGGGAATGGTAGTGATTTCGTGGGCCCTTGTATTAATCTTGCTTCGCGATTGCAGAAACTGGGACCATTATCATTTGTTGTAAGTAAAAGAGGGTTTGATTTTAATGAGCATTTGGATGAGTCGATGACCAAACTGTTTACGCTGCAAAGTGCGGTTGTAAGGGGGATTGGTAACCAGGAGTTAATATACATATTAACTGAAGAATTGCCATTATTAAACCGAGAAGATAGAAAAATAATACGACGCTTAATGAAATAAGGGAAATATATAGGGGGTGCTGTCTACTAGGTAGATGGGGGCGTTGTTTGCTAATTGACTATTTATCAACAGAGCGGGATTGATTTCTTCAAATAGTTAAATAATCAAGAACGCCCCCTATCTGCCCTCGCCTCGCCGGTGCCTACTGGGTAACGCTCCTGGTGAAGAAACAACACAAAGAAGAAATCCCTGATATTGCCTGAGGTGGTTATGAAACATATTCTTAAGCTCGCTGCGTATACTTTTGGTTTCCTGGTGCTGCTGGCCGGGGCTTATATTTATTCGGCGGTGAACCAGCGGCGGAAATTCATCGAGGAGTCAGTGGGGATCCTGTCCATGGTGAATGCGGCCGAGGACGTGGCCAAGCTGGAGCCGGAGTTCCATCCGGAATTTATCTGGGTGCGTAAGTTCAAGGACGGCAGCTGGGCGGCGGCGCGTGCGCTGGACGAGGAGGAGACGGATTACGGCTTTACGGCGGCGCTCATCTATACCGGCGGCGGCAAGTTCTGGCTGTCCAGCCACGGGTTCTGCGGTTTTGAGGGTGTGGAGGGGGAACTGGGGGCTATAAAAGCCGAAAGCGCGGCCGAATTTGTAGCGGGCGCGGAAGCGGGGTTGGGTTTTGAAAGGTATAGGTAGGGGGTGGAGTTCCGGGGATAGTATACAGAACTCCTAATTAAATATACTGTCGCCAGAACTACTACAAAGGGAATATTATGAAAACAACTGTAATAGCCGCAGTATTTTTCTTTTTTGCGTCGTCGGTCATGGCGCAGGAGGCATTGGCGACTAAAAAGTGGAAAGACGCCGCTGAGCTCTCGTCCGTGCAGACCTCCGGCAACTCCAAAACCTCTACCATAGCCGCCAAGAACCTGTTCAACTACGATTGGAGTAAGACCGCGCTGGAAGTGGTGGCCGGGGGCCTCGGCACCAAGAGCAGGAATATCGTGACCGCCGAGCAGTATAACGCCTCGGAAAAGGTCAGTTTCAAGCTCACCGGCAAGAATTACGCCTTCGAGAAAGCCGGCTGGGACAAGAACCGCTTCGCCGGCATAAAGGACCGCTACGATTTCGGCGTGGGCGTCGGGCGCCATCTGCTGGACCAGGGGAAAGATAATCTTTTCGCCGAAGCCGGCGGCGGCTACATCATCGAGGACCGCACCCGCTCGGCCAACCAGTCCTTCGGCACCTACCGCGGCTACCTTAAATACATCCGGACCCTTTCCGCCACGGCTAACGCCAGCCAGGACTTCGAGTACATCGGCAACATGCAGGACGCCAACGGCTACCGCATGAACACCGAGACCGCGCTGGTGGCTTCGATCTCGACCCACTTCACGCTGAAGACGTCCTACGTGTGGAAATTCTCCGGCAATCCCGGCGGCGGCTTCAAAAAGACCGACACCATGACCTCCATGGCTCTGATCGTTAATTTCTGACGGCAAGGCATGGGGGACGCTGCTTCCTAACTTCCTAAATCCACACGCTATCTCAGAGCGTAATAATTAGGAAGTTAGGAAGCAGCGTCCCCTGTGGGCCAAAAGACCGGGGCGGGGTGGGGCTTTGGGCTCAGGGAGGGAAGGGGGGAAAGCTGTATAGTATAGGTATGAGATTTATTCTTCTTGTCCTTTCGGTTCCTTTGTTTGCCGCTAACACTTACTCACAGACCAACGCTCTCGCGGACTTGATGGGCGCGCCTGGCGCCGCGGTTCTCGATGTGGCGGTGCCGGGGCCGGTGGCGGTGGAGAGCTATCCGGATTATGAGCAGGACCGTAAGCCGGCCGCGCAGGTTTCCAACGCGGGCGGTGTGCGGGTGCTTGCCGGGGTGCGCTTCGAGCGGGACGCCAAGGCCAATATTTACAGGTGGGGCGAGCTGAGGATAGAGGACGCGGCGCTTGAAGAGGTTTATTTCGGCTTCAGGTCGGCCAGTGTGGGGCACAATTTTATTATGTTCTCGTTTAAGGACGGGGCCAAGCTGGTGGTTGAAGTGCTGCCCTGGAAGAAGAGGGGGGAGAAGTTCGACCCTATAGTGGCCGGCACTACCGGCAAGTACGATCTGGTGTGGAACCTGGTTTCCTTCGACAGCTTTCTGGAGACCGCGGTGGGCAGCCAGGGGCTTTACGTGGATGTTTACCCCATGAAGCTGAGCCGCGAGGAGAAGCTGCGCATGCTGGACGCGGCCATAGCCGAGGCTACCCGGGACTACCGCGGCGAGAAGTACAACACTTTAACCAACTCCTGCAGCAGCAACGCCCTAAAGGTGTTCGCCAAGGGCACCGGTCATCACCTGGTGCTGGGCCGCATGCTGCCCTCCGTGGTTATAAAGCACCTCAAAATGCGCGGCTTCCTGGGCGAGGCGCAACACTACGATTCCTCCAACTGGAACAAGCTGTAGGGCTATCCTTTCAACTTGCTTAACCGCCGGGTAACCCCGGCGGTTCCGTTTTCTAGTTCCTGGGACAGTATACGGAACCCCCAATTTATGCTGTCCCACCAAAACCGGAAGTTTGTATTATAGTGGGGAAGTCCGAGACCGCGGGGAGGAGGGGTTATGGCGGATGAAAAACATGTGTTCGTTGCCAGCCGGTGGACGGGGGGCAATTTCTTTTTTCCGGTGCGTATAGAGGTGACTCACGACCGGGTGGCCAGGATCAAACCCAGTCTTATCGGTTCCGACGAGGAAAGCATCTCTATGTACAAGGTGGCCTCGGTAAATATACACACTGGGCTGCTCTGGGCCGATATCAGGATAGATTCAAGCGGCGGGACCAACCCCATCCTGAGCCACGGGCACCGCAAAGCGGACGCTCAGGCCATACGCGCGCTTATAGAAGGCTTCCAGCACGGTACCCCCGGCGCGGCCGACTGACCGGCCCGGGGGACGCTGCTTCCTAACTTCCTAAATTCACACACCACCTAAGAGCGTAATAATTAGGAAGTTAGGAAGCAGCGTCCCCTCTCTCTCCACTCGGCTGTAAAATATCCCTAAATCTCCCAAAACAACCCGACAATACGTTGTCGGGATGCTCTGCTATGCTATTTAAAGAAACTAGCCCTCCAAAGACGGAGGTTAACATATGAGTAAGAATATTTTGGTTCTCCCCGCCGACTATGCTGCCTGGCTTATAAGTTTGAAGCGGCGGATCGCCAGCGCCCGGCAGCGGGCGGTTCTTATCGCCAACGAAGAACAAATACGCCTCTACCACTATATAGGGCGTGACATTCTGCTCCGGCAAAACCGCCAGGGATGGGGCGCTAAGGTTATTGACCGCCTATCCGCTGATCTCCGAGCTGCCTTTCCGGATATGAAAGGATTATCCACTTCGAATCTTAAATATATGCGGTTTTTTGCCCAAGAGTGCCCGGGAAGTACAATTGGTCAGCAGCCTGCTGACCAATTGCCCTGGTTCCATATTGTCACCCTGCTGACCAAAGTCTCCGAGCCTGGAATTAGGGAATGGTATGCCCGTGAAGTCATACAGCAAGCCTGGTCCCGGGATACCCTTACCATTTTGATTTCCTTGGGCTTGGCGATGAAGCACAAGAACGTGATATCGAAAACGCCCTGATCCGCCATATAATGCGGTTCCTCATGGAACTGGGCGCCGGTTTCGCGTTCGTCGGGCGGCAGTTCCGTCTTGAAGTTGAGGGTGACGAGTTTTTCCTTGACCTGCTCTTCTACCACACCCGGCTCAAGTGTTATGTCGTGGTCGAACTTAAAGCTGCCGCGTTCAAACCGGAACATGCCGGTCAGCTAAACTTCTACCTTGCCGCTGTGGATGCGCAGATCAAAGCATCCGACGATAAACCAACTATCGGTCTCTTGCTCTGTAAAAGCAAAAAACGTCTGGTGGCTGAATACTCTCTGTCCGGCATGGCCAAGCCCATGGGCGTGGCGCAATATCAATTGGTCCGCGCCCTGCCTCAGCCGCTCGACATTTGCCTCCCCACGATAGAGGAATTGGAGGCGGAACTCTCACGTGAACTTAAACCTAAAGGACAACCGTGAGTATATTGGTGGGAATATTTATCGGCAACTGGCGGGGTTCTTTCAGCGCATGGCGTGCAGGCGCAGGGCAAAATGGTGGATGACGGCGACAAGGGAGATGGTGCCGGACCAGAGATGGAAGTGCACCACCTGGATCTTTACCGCTTTCTCCAGCGGGACCAGCAGCGTAAGCCCCAGGACGGCGCAGACCAGGAAAGAGGCCAACAGGACCCAGTTCCAGGAGATCCTTACCGCGCGGCGGCTCTGCGGATATTTGTGCGCGGCGGCCTCGGAGACGGCGGCCAAGGCGGCCGTCAGCAGGATCATCTGCGGGATATAGAACTCGAGGAAACGATTGCCCTTCTTCGGCGGCGGGGTCTGCGCTGAAACCGCGGGGACGGCAGGCTGCGGCAACTCGGCCGCGGCGGCGGGCATGGCCAGGAACATAAATAACAGTAGTGTTTTGTTCATAGGGTCCTCATAATTATATATCAACAGGGGCCTAAGGGCCCAGGAAAACGGCGGCATTTTTCCGCGCCGGCTATGGGCTTTCGGCCCTGTCGCCTGGCGGTCGTTTAAAGGATAATATAAGTACAACGCATGAAAAAAACCATATTACCCGCCCTTTTGCTCGGTCTCGCCGGTGCGGCTTCCGCCGCGGGTTTTAATGATCTGGCGATAAACGTTTCACAGATAAGGGCGCTGCCCGCCCCTGAAACGTCCGCGGTAACCCCGCAATTCTCCGACATGTTCGCGGCGGCCGAGCAGCCCTCCAGGTGGTACGGCAAGGATTCCCGCCAGGCGCGCATGCAGTTCACCTCCTATATCCACTACAAGGTCCCGTCCAATTATACCGGCGCGGTAACGCAGATACTTGATAATTCCTACCACCGCCAGAAGATCTCCGAACTGGTGGACCTGCAGCTGCAGCACATGTACGGCGCTTTCACCACGCACCCCGGCTTTGTGGACAACCCCGGCATCCCTTCGGGCGACTATAAAGTTAAACTGCTCGCGGCCGAAAAGGTTACCAACGAGCCGTACGCCAGGGTCTCCTACTCCTACGACGACATGGCGGTCTTCTCCAGCCGGATCTTCGGCGGCGGCGGCTCCGTGCGCATAAATTTCGTTCTGCCGAAAGACCCGCTTACCATCTACAGCAAGGGTTTTCCCACGCCCGCGTCGCGGGTGAACCGCTGTACCGACGCGCATTACAACAGCGAAGGGGATTTCTGGTATTTCTGGAATCCGTACCAGGACGGCTGCCCCATAACCGGCGCGGACCTGGTGGGCGTGCAGACCGACCTTAAAACCCTGCCCATGACGCGCAACACCTACCCGGAATACGCCAGGCTTTACGGCGACAACGGCAACGGGGAAATACTGCAGGTGTCGTACCTGGTCGGGGTGGACGGGAATTTTCAGAACGGGGACCTGGGCAAGAAGACGTTCAACGACGCTTTTGCAGGCCTTAAGGCCGCCGGTTTCCGCGTTACCGTGGACGAGGCCCGCCGCAAACAGCTCACCTATGACGCCGGCCCCAAACGCGCTCACGTGCAGATGCTGCTGCTGGACCCTAACAGCGTCGAGTTCGCCAGGGAAGCGGTGCGCGGCATGAAGTCCGACATCTTCATCTACGACGGCCACTCCGGCCTGGGCGCCTACCTAGACCCGGAGCGCCTTATGGAAGACTCCGGCCGTCCGCTGGCGCTGCCGCAGAAAAAGTACCAGATCTTCGTGTTCCAGGGCTGCTCCACCTACGCTTACTACAACACCGCCTTCTTCCGCCTTAAAAAAAGCTCCGCCGACCCTAAAGGCACCAGGAATCTGGACATCATCACCACCGGCATAGGCGCGGCCTTCGACGTAGGCGCCAAGGTGGACACCGCTTTCCTCACCAGCGTCACCATGGGCCAGAGACCTTCCTGGCAGACCATCATGGGCAGGATGAGCGCTGCCGAAGGCGAAAACACGGCCCTCACCCACGTAAATGGCGACGAGGATAATCCCGCCGCGCCTTAATTAGGCCCGCCCCCGTCCATGTCCGCTATGTCCGGTTTTTACCACTTCCGATTCGTCCAATACTTCAGCCTGCTGATTTTCTATACTGATAAAGCGTTGTTCCGGTGCAGGATAGTACTGGTGTGATTGGATCCAATGGCTCGCAAACCGCCCAAAAAAATCGCTGGTTCCGACCCTAATGAACCCCGGGTATACGGCAGGAACCTGCCGTCCGACCCGCGGCTCGCCGGTTTGCTTGTCTGCTCGCACGCGACTTCGCGCGGCAAGCTCATGCGGCGGGACCTGGTGATGGTGCCGGACGGCCACCTGGAAATATTTCTGGATTTCCGCGCGGTAGCCGGGAAAAAAATACCCATGCTGGTGGGCATCCGGCCGAACGCCATAAGGTTAAAGACCGGCAGGCCGCTGGATATCATGGGCATTAAGTTCATGCCTGGGATGTTCTATTCTTTATTCCGCGCTTCTACGGCCGCCTTCTCCAAAGATTTCATACCCCTGAGCTCGGTGATCGGCAAAGCAGCTTTGCCTTTTAACGGGGTTTTTAAAGAGCGGACGCCGGCCGCCAGAATGCGGCTGCTCAACGCGATACTTGCCGACTGCGCGGGAAAAAGAGAACCCATGAGCCGCGAACTGAGTGCCGCTCTTGAAAGCATGTACGCCCGCAAAGGCAGGATCACCGTGGGAGAAATGGCCCGGACCGCCGGCTGGACCAGGCGCTGGTTCCTGGAGACCTTCAAGAAATGGATAGGAACGAGTCCGCGGGCGTTCAGTAAAAATCTGAAGTTCGTGATCGCGGTGCGCGAGCTGAATGCCGGGAACAGACCGGTCGCCGCGGCGCATGAAGCGGGATATGCGGACCAGCCCCACCTAAACCGCGCGTTTAAAAGCCAGATGGGGCTTACGCCTGGAGAAACCTTTAAGTATAAACGGCACAGAAAAATACTCCCTTTGGAACCCTGACCGACGGAGCGGGAGCTCCGCCCGGGTCCCCGATCCCTTTTATAGTCCGCTTCTCATTCGTCCAATACAAGGCCGCGGCGCTCTGTTATACTCTTTACGGAAGCGGCGCGCTCAGCCCGCATCCATGCGCAATCTGGAGGTATTATGAAAAAAAGCACTTTGTTGTTCACGGCTTTATTTGTAGCCGGGGCCGGCGCCAGCGCGCTTGCCGGGCAGCGGAAGGCTCCCGACGCGGCCCCGGATATGGCCGCCGCGTCAAAAGCGCCGGCGTCCATTGTGCAGCTCAGCGGGTCGGACGATAAGGAGAAAATAAAGATCCCGGTTCCCGAGGAAAGCGCGCGCGCAGCGGCCGCGCCGGTGGGGCGCAAATGCTGGAACTACAATAAAGAACTGCTAACTATGACCTTCTCCGGAGCTGACCGGCTTACCATCGTTAAAAACGGTAATTCCTGCGTTGTGCTTCGCGACAGAACATATCCCGGCAGCCATGTGCCGCCGGAATACAAGAGCTGGTTCCGTTACCACGAGAACGCCAAAATAGACGAAAGCACCGGTTATGGGAGGGATAACCCCTGCACCAAGGTCTTTGGCGGGCATAAACCTGATTCTTCCGGACTTACCGGGGTATTCACGGAACTCAGACTGGACTCGGCTTTAGCCGATGCCGATTTCCGTAATTCAGCCAACATGATATTCCAGGGGATCGGCGACGGCGCCGGCCCCGTGAAAGATAAGTTCATCTGTCGGTAAGAATAAGGCGGGTGTCGATAAGGCCGGCAGGCGTTAACTGCCGGCCTTATTGCGTCCTCGGCCCGCGTTTACCGCCTGCGGCCCGGCGCTAACCCTTTATCACTATCAGCGGCCTGAACCTGGCCACGCGGCGGGCTATACCGGCTTCCGTTACTACGCGCACCACGGCGTCCACGTCCTTATAAGCTTCCGGCATTTCTTCGGCCAGGGTTTCGCGCCCGCTGGAGCGCACCCACACGCCTTTGGCGGCCAGTTCGCCGGCTATGTCGCGGCCTCTGGCGCGCCGGATGGCCTCGTGGCGGCTCATCAGGCGCCCGGCCCCGTGGCAGGACGAGCCGAAAGTCTGCCGCATCGCCTGCGCGGTGCCGGCCAGCAGGTAGGAGCAGCGTCCCATATCGCCGGGGATTATCACCGGCTGGCCCACGGCGGCGTACGCCGGCGGCAGTTCCGGGTGGCCCGGGCCGAAAGCGCGCGTGGCGCCTTTGCGGTGCACTATCACCTTGACCTTTTTGCCCCCCAGCTCGTGCTCTTCCAGCTTGGCGATGTTATGGGCCACGTCGTAAACCAGGTTCATGGCCAGGGCGCGCTCGCCCATGCCGAGGACTTTGCAAAATGTGTCCCTGGTCAGGCCGGTCAGCGCCTGGCGGTTGGCCCAGGCGTAATTGGCCGCGGCCTGCATAGCCCCGAAGTAGTCCTGCCCCTCCGTGCTGCGGAACGGCGCCGCGGCCAGCTGCGGGTCCGCCAGGGCTATGCCGTAGCGGCGGGCGGCGCTGCGCATCACTTCTATGAAATCAGTGCAGACCTGGTGGCCGAACCCGCGCGAGCCGGTATGGAGCATCACCGTGATCTGGCCTTTGAACAGCCCGAAGGCCCGCGCCGCGGCCTCGTCGTAAATGTCAGTGACCTCCTGCACTTCCAGAAAATGGTTGCCCGACCCCAGCGTGCCCAGCTGGCCGCGCCCCCGCTCGAGGGCCCTGGCGCTTACCGCGTGGGGGTTGGCGCCGCTCATGGCCCCGCCTGACTCCGCGTAAATAATGTCCTCCGGCCGCCCAAGGCCGTTCTCCACGGCCCAGGCCGCGCCTTTTATCAAAGGCGCTTCCTGCTCGCGCTTGCCCACCCTTATGCCCCCGCCGGCGCCCAGGCCGGCCGGGATGTCCGAACGCAGCGCATTCGCCAGCGGCTCTAAATTTTCTCCGAGGCCGGCCAGGTCCAGCCCTGTGGCCAGCAGGCGCACGCCGCAATTTATATCGTAGCCGACCCCGCCCGGCGAGATGACGCCGCTCTGCGCGTCGAAGGCCGCCACGCCGCCGATGGGGAAGCCGTAGCCGGTATGGATGTCGGGCATGGCCAGGACATTGCCGGCGAGCCCCGGCAGGGTGGCGGCGTTGGCGGCCTGGTCCAGCGCGCCCGCTTCCAGGAACCCTTCCAGGGCGGCGTCGGCGTAAATTATAGCGGAGCGGTTCATCCCCTGCTTGTAGGAGGGGAGTATTTCCAAACGGCAGGGGTCCAGGCGGATGATATTAGGGACGTTCATGCGGATACGTGTCACAGGGAAGGAAACTGTCAGGTGCGGGGTACGGGTGATTTATTTTCTGCGGCGGCGGCCGGCCGGTTTTTCCGGCTGTTCGCCGCGCAGCTGGGCCGCCAGGTCCTGGTAGCCGCTGGAGGCGGCGATGTCGGCTGCTGTCTGGCCGGCGGTGTTGGTCTTGAACTGGTTGGCGCCCAGTTCCAGCAGCGCCTTCACCGTTTCCTCGCGGCCGCGGTTGGCGGCCATCATCAGCGGCGTGTTGCCGTTGGTGTCCTTGAATTCAAGGTTGGCGCCGCCTTCGGCCAGCGCCTGTATCACCTCGGTCCGGCCCTGCATGGCCGCCCACATCAGCGGCGGCCAGCCAAGGCGGTCCAGCGCCTCCATCCTGGCGCCGGCGCTTATAAGAATGCGCACCGTTTCAAGACGGCTCCAGCGCGAGGCGATGTGCAGCGCGGTTTCGCCTTTCTTGTTGCGGGCGTCCAGTTTCGCGCCGCGCGAGACCAGCAGGCGTATGATGTCGACATTGTCCTTGGCCGCGGCCCACATCAGCGGGGTCCAGCCGGCGGAGTCGGTGATATCGGGGGCGATGCCGGAGTCCAGCAGCTTGCGCATGTTGCGGACATAATTGTTCCTGGCCGATTTGATCATGCGCTCGTTGGGCGTGCCGAGGGGAATATCGCAGCCGGAGGCGAAAACGGCCAGGGCCGCCGCGCAGGCGAGCAGGGAAAAAAGTCGTGTCCTGTATCTCATATTCGAACAGACCTTAATATATAAATATTACCGGCCCGGCACAAGCGTTATGGAGCGTCACTTCGCCCCGGGGCCGGGCAGGCGGAAAAAATCCCCGCCCTTGTCGTCCACCAGGATGAAGGCCGGGAAGTTCTCCACGTCTATGGCCCAGACCGCCTCCATGCCGAGTTCCGGATAAGCCAGCGCCCCCACTTTCTTTATGTTGCGTTCGGCCAGCAGGGCCGCGGGGCCGCCGGGCGAGCCAAGGTAGAAGCCGCCGTATTTTTTGCAGGCGTCGGTGACGGCCTGCGAGCGATTGCCTTTGGCTATCATCACCAGGGATGCGCCGCGCGCCTGCAGGTTGTCCACGTAGGAGTCCATGCGGCCGGCCGTGGTGGGACCGAACGAGCCCGACGGCTTGCCCTTGGGGGTCTTGGCCGGGCCGGCGTAGTAGACCGGGTGTTCCTTGAGGTAAGCCGGCAGTTCTTTGCCGGCGTCCAGCAGCTCTTTGAATTTGGCGTGGGCGAGGTCCCTGGCCACGACTATGCGGCCGTTCAGGGAAAGGCGGGTGCCCACCGGATATTTGGAAAGTTGCGCGCGCACTTCGGCCATCGGCCGGTTCAGGTCCACGCTGACACAGTTGGAACAGGAAGAGAATTTGGCGCGGATATCTTTGGGGATAAGACGGCCGGGGTCACGGTCCAGCTCCTCCAGCCACAGGCCGTCCTTATCTATGCGGGCCAGGATATTGCGGTCCGCCGAGCAGGAGACGCCCATGCCTATGGGCGCGGAGGCCCCATGGCGGGGCAGGCGCACCACGCGCACGTCGTGGGCGAAATATTTGCCGCCGAACTGGGCGCCATAGCCCAGGCCGCGCGCGGCCACCAGCAGCTCCGCCTCGAGTTTCCTGTCCCTGAAAGCCCGGCCGGTCTCGCCCGGCGTGTCGGGCAGCGTGTCGAGATAACCGGTAGAGGCCAGCTTTACGGTCTTAAGGCACATTTCGGCCGAGGTGCCGCCGATGACAAAAGCCACGTGGTAAGGCGGGCAGGCCGCCGTGCCCAGCGACCGCATTTTCTCTACCAGGAAAGGTTTCAGTTTCTCCGGGGTAAGCGTGGCCTTGGTCTCCTGGTAAAGCATGGTCTTGTTGGCCGAACCGCCGCCCTTGGTAACGAATAAAAATTCGTAGGTGCTGCCGGGCTTGGCATAAATGTCTATCTGCGCCGGCAGATTATCGCCGGAATTCTTCTCGCGGTACATGTCCAGCGGCAGCGTCTGCGAATAGCGCAGATTTTCTCCCGTATAGGTCTCCCAGATCCCCTTGGACAGCAGTTCCTCGTCGTTAGCCCCCGTCCACACCTGCTCGCCCTTCTTCGCCATAACTATGGCCGTGCCTGTATCCTGACAGAAAGGCAGCTCAAAATTAGCCGAGATGGCGGCGTTGTCCAGCAGACAGAAAGCCACGAACTTGTCGTTCTCGGAAGCCTCAGGGTCGGCGAAGATAGCCGCCACCTGGGCATTGTGCGCCGCGCGCAGCAGAAAAGACACCTCGCGCACCGCCTCCCGCGCCAGCCTCACCAGCGCCTCCGGCGCCACCTCAAGCATCTCCCTACCACCCGCCTTCACAACCTTAACGCCCTCTTTAGAGAGTAAGCGGAACTTGGCCTTCGGCTTTTCAAGCTGGAACATTTCGGTATATTTAAATTCAGGCATATTATCCTTGATCGTGGGGCGGGGGGATATCTGAGGGGTAAATTCGCTGGTGACGCCGGGGCAGGATAAGGAAAACCGTCGTTGAGCCCGCCGCTTGCATAGCGCGGCGGGCGAATACCGAGCGAGGCCACGGTGTGGCCGAGCGTGTTTTCCGTTCCTGCCCTGGCGGCGCCAGCCGCGTGCGGGCTACTTCTTAGAGAGCAAATTGGCCAGCAGGAACTCGCGGTTCATGCGGGCGATGTTGGCCACTTTCACTTCCTTGGGGCAGACGGCCTCGCACTCGTACTCGTTAGTACAGTTGCCGAAGCCCTGCTTGTCCATAGCCGCCACCATGTTTAGAGCGCGCGCCGACCGCTCCGGCCCGCCCTGCGGCAGCAGCGCCAGCTGGGAGATCTTCGCCCCCGTAAAAAGCATAGCCGCGCCGTTGGGACAGGCCGCCACGCAGGCCCCGCAGCCGATACAGGCCGCGGCGTCCATCGCCTCCTCGGCCTTGTCCTTCTCCACCGGGATAGAGTTGGCCTCCGGGGCCGCGCCGGTGTTCACCGAAATAAAACCGCCAGCGGCTATCATGCGGTCCAGCGCCGAGCGGTCCACCACCAGGTCCTTCAGCACCGGGAAAGCCTTTACGCGCCAGGGCTCCACCGTTATCACGTCGCCGTCCCTGAAGCGCCGCATGTGCAGCTGGCACACGGTGGAATGCTCGTCCGGGCCGTGCACGTCGCCGTTCACCACCAGGCCGCAGCTGCCGCAAATGCCCTCGCGGCAGTCGCTCTCGAAAGCTATGGGGGTCTCCCCTTTCTTGATCAGCTCGTCGTTGAGGATGTCCAGCATCTCCAGGAAGGACATATCGGGCGAGATATCCTTGACCCTGTAGGAGACCATCTTGCCCGGTTCCGCCGGCCCGGCCTGCCGCCAGACGCGCACCGTAACTGAAAAATGCTTTGAGCTGGTCATGTTATTTGTAGCTCCTTTCGGCCATCTTGATGTGCTCGAACGTCAGGGGTTCCTTGTGCAGCAGGGCTTCCTTGCTGTCGCCCTGGTATTCCCAGACGGCCGCGTGGGAGAAGTTGGCGTCGTCGCGCCTGGCCTCGCCTTCGGCCGTGCAGGACTCCTCGCGGAAATGGCCGCCGCAGGATTCCTTGCGCTCAAGGGCGTCCCGCACGAAAAGTTCGGAGAATTCCAGGAAGTCGGCCACTTTCATGGCCTTCTCCAGGGTCTGGTTCAGGTCCTTATCCGCGCCGGCGATGGCCACGTTCTGCCAGAACTCCTCGCGGATCTCGGGGATCTTCTTGAGGGCTTTTTTGAGCGACTCGGCGGTGCGGCCCATGCCTACGTCGTTCCACATGACGTTGCCCAGCTGCCTGTGCAGTTCCGAGGGGGTCTTCTTGCCCTTGATGGCCAGCAGGCGGTTCATCTTCCCCTGCACCTCTTTGGCCGAGTCGGCGAATTCGTGGTCCAGCGTGGTGGCGGCCTCGAACTTGGCCGAGGCCAGGTAGCCGCCCACGGTGGAGGGGGCTATGAAGAAGCCGTCGGCCAGGCCCTGCATCAGGGCGGAGGCCCCGAGGCGGTTGGCCCCGTGGTCGGAGAAGTTGGCCTCGCCCAGCGCGAACAGGCCGGGGATGGTGGTCATCAGGTTGTAGTCCACCCACAGGCCGCCCATGGTGTAATGCGGGGCCGGGTAGATGCGCATGGGCGCCTTGTAGCCGCTCTCGTCGGTGATCTGGTAATACATGTCGAAGAGATTGCCGTATTCGCCGCGAATATTCTCTATGCCTTTGCGCTTTATGGCGTCCCTGAAATCCAGGTAGACCGACTGCCCCGTGGGGCCCACGCCGTAGCCGGCGTCCACCACGGTCTTGGCGGCGCGGCTGGCTATGTCGCGCGGCACCAGGTTGCCGAAGGCGGGGTAGCGGCGCTCCAGGAAATAGTCGCGCTCGGCCTCGGGGATGTCGCCGGGCTTGCGCTTGTCGCCCTTGGTCTTGGGCACCCAGACGCGCCCGTCGTTGCGCAGGCTCTCGCTCATCAGCGTCAGTTTGCTCTGGTGTTCGCCGGAGCGCGGGATGCAGGTGGGGTGGATCTGAGTGAAGCAGGGGTTGGCGAAGCCGGCGCCTTTCTTGTAGGCGGTCCAGGCGGCGGACACGTTGCAGCTGGCCGCGTTGGTAGATAGGTAGAACACGTTGGCATAGCCGCCGGTGCAGAGCAGCACAGCGTGGCCGGAATAGGCCTCCAGGTCGCCGGTGACCAGGTTGCGCACGGTGAGGCCGCGCGCGCGGCCGTTCTTAACGACGACGTCCACCATCTCGCGGCGGGGCATAACTGTGACGGTCCCGGCCGCCACCTGGCGCATCATGGCCGAGTACGCGCCCAGCAGCAGCTGCTGGCCGGTCTGGCCCCTGGCGTAGAAGGTACGGGACAGCTGCGCCCCGCCGAAAGAGCGGTTGGAGAGCAGGCCGCTGTATTCGCGCGCGAAAGGCACGCCGATGGCGGCGCAGTGGTCGATGATCTGGTTGGAGATCTGGGCCAGGCGGTAGACGTTGGCCTCGCGGGCGCGGTAGTCGCCGCCCTTTACGGTGTCGTGGAACAGGCGCCAGACCGAGTCCCCGTCGTTGGGGTAGTTCTTGGCGGCGTTTATGCCGCCCTGGGCCGCTATGGAATGCGCGCGGCGCGGGGAGTCCTGCAGCGTAAAGACCTTTACGTTGTAGCCCAGTTCGCCCAGGGAGGCCGCGGCGGAGGCGCCGGCCAGGCCCGAGCCCACCACCAGCACGTCGTATTTGCGGCGGTTGTTGGGGTTCACCAGCTTCAGGTCGAATTTATGGGCGTCCCACTTTTTTTCTATGGGTCCCGCGGGTATCTGTGCGTCTAGTTTCATAGTGCCTCCGGGCTTTATCTTATCACTACCACCTGGTAGCCGGCTTCGGCCGCTTTCAGGTCGATATTGAGCAGGTAGTACAGGGAGATCAGCGCGAAGCCGGTCATGGCCACGGCCACCAGCAGGCCGCCGGTCTTGATGAGCGGCGTGTATTTAGGGTGGTTCACGCCCAGCGTCTGGAAAGCGCTCTGCATGCCGTGGCTCAGGTGCAGGGCCAGGGCCACGGCGCCGGCGATATAGACGGTGACGAAGACCGGGCTGCGGAAGGCCGCGGTCACCATCTGGTAGAAGCCCATGGAATGGTCCACAAAGCGGAAGGTCAGCAGGTGGTAGGCCAGGTAGCCCAGAATGGCCGCCGCGGTGTAGAGCATGGTAGCCGAGCCGATGGTGCGGCCGCCCTGCCACTTGCGGGCCTCGTAGCCGCGCGGGGCGTTGATGAAATCCTCCACGCGCACCCACACGCCGGTGATGATATGCGCGATGAAAAGCGCCAGCAGCCCGACCTCGAGAAAAGGCGTCACCGGGTTGGAGAGCAGCAGGTCCACCCAGGCGTTGTAGGCGGCCTCGCCTTTAAAGAGCAGCAGGTTCTCGGCCAGGTGCACCAGCATGAAGCCGCCCAGCGCCAGGCCGGAGACGGCCATCAGGGCCTTCCTCCCTATGGAGGTTGTTATGAAGCGTTTTATGAAGGTCAGGTTCATTATAAAACTCCCTAAATTCGCGAATAAAAAATATCGTAAATAATAAAGGACGGCCAAAGCAAGGGCGTTCTTCTTACCGCGCTATTAGAAAAAATAATAACCGGCGGGGTTGCGGCCGGGGGAAAATTTTATAGAATAATCAGACCAACCTGTAAATAAGTGGAGGAAGTCCCATGAAGCGCATTGCCATTTTTTCAGCTCTATTCTGCCTGCTGGCGGCCTCGGCGTCGGCGTACGAGAAGATAGAATTTAAACTTCAGCTGCTGAGCCCCGCTTTTCTAAAGCCGGCCGCGGTGGCGGTTAACGACGGGCTGGTCTTTGTGGCCGACTCCAAGGCCAACGCCGTCTTCGTCTTCGACGCGGCGGGCAAGCAGCTGAAAAAGATAGAGGGCGGCCTTAAGGGCCCCGAGGCGCTGACTTTTGGCGCCGGCCGGCTTTACGTGGCCGATACGGGCAATTCCCGCGTGGCCGTGTTCGACACCGACGGCAAGCTGCTCTGGGCTTTCTCCGGCGAGGGATCGGCCCCCGGCCAGCTGGACGCCCCCAAAGGCATAGCTTACGGCCCCGACAACCGGCTTTACGTATCCAATACCGGCAATTCCCGCGTGGACGTTTTTAATTCCGACGGTATTTACCTCTACGGCTTCGCGGCGGCCAAGGCCGACGGCATCACCAAGCTCAATCCCGCCAAGATCTCGCTGAACCGCGCCGGGGAGATCTTTGTTTCCGACCCCGACAAGGCCCTGCTGCAGAAATACGACCGCGGCGGCCGCCTGCTCAGGGAATACGCGGTCGCCAATAACGGCGCCGTAGCCGACAAGCGCGGCCTGCTTTACATGATAAATTCCAGGGAAGGCAAGGTCAGGGAGGCTTCCGACACCGGCGAGACCATCGGCACTTTCGGCACCAAGGGCAAGGGCAAGATGGAGTTCAAGGGCCTGCGCGACATCGCCATCGACGAGGCGGGCAACCTCTACCTCTGCGACGACGAGAACAAGAAAGTGGTGGCGATAAACCTGGAAAGCGCCGAGACCGGCCCGGAGCTGCCGCTGGCCGTGCTGCTGGACCGGTTCACCGTGAAAGGCCCGGCCGCCAAATACCCCTTCAAGGCCGACGTTTTCTCCGTTACCCCCGACAATAAGATAGTGGCCTACATGCCGGAGGCCAGGGAGATCGTGCTGCTGGACGGCGGCACCAAGAAGACCCTGGTGCGCGAGGGTAAACTGCAGGGGCAGGTGCGCGCGCCGCGCGGCATCTTTATCGACCCCAAGGGCCTCATCTATGTGGCCGATACCGGCAACGACAGGGTGCAGATCTTCAACCCGGACGGCACTTTCTCCAACATGTTCGGCGAGAGCGGCTCCGGCGACGGCCAGTTCAAGGGGCCGGCCTCGGTGGCGGTCAACGCCAAGGGCAACATTTACGTGGCCGACGCCAAGAACCGCAAAATAAAGGCCTTCAGCCCGGACGGGATCTTCCTGTTCGCCGTGGGACCCGAGGTGGGCAACCTCATCCTGGCCAACCCGGTGGCGGTGCGCTGCGACGAGAACAAGAACGTCTACGTGCTGGACGCCGCCCTGAAGAAAGTGATCGTGCTCGACGCCATGGGCAAGTTCCTGCGCATCTGGGACGATTCCGGCAGCCTGCAGGACCCGGCCTCGCTGACCTACGACGGCAAGGGTTTCTTCTATATCCTCGACCGCGCCGCTTTCAACGTGAAGATCTTCGACGACGCCGGCAAGTTCACGGCCAGTTTCTTCGCCAAGGGCCGCGGCGAGCGCGAACTGTGGGCGCCGCAATACATGGCTTTCCGCAACGACAAGATCTATATCTCCGACGCCGAGAACGCCCGCATACTGGCTTTCGACATCAGCTACCTGCCCGAGGAGCCCTTCGACCTGAAGGCCGAGGCCGGCGAGAAAAGTGTGACGCTGGCCTGGAAGGCCAGGAGCAACGCCTGGACCAACGGCTCCAGGGTTTACCGCCGCCAGGGGGCGCACGGCGAGCTTAAGGAGGCCGGTTCGGCCAAGGCGAAAGCTTTCGAGGACGCAGGTCTGGCGCCCAACGCCACCTACTATTATTACGTGGCCGGCCTGTCCGTGACCGGCGTGCAGGGCGGGCTTTCCGCCCCCGCGGCGGTCTACTTCAAAGGCCCCGAAGTGACGGCCGAGGCGCCCGCCGCCGCGGTGGAGAACAAGAACGTCGCCCCGATGGAGATCCTGCCGGTGGAGCTCAACTACATCTTCTCCGCCAATTACAAGTATTACCAGAAGAACCCGGTGGGCCGCATAGCCGTGGTGAACAACACCGACAGTGACTTCACCAACGTCAAACTATCCTTCTACTTCAAGGACTTCATGGACTTCCCTTCGGACACCGTGGTGCCGCTGGTGAAGGCGAAGTCCCAGGCGGAGGTGGACCTGTCCGCCACGCTCAATAACCGCATCCTCAGCATCACCGAGGACACGCCTATCCAGTGCCAGCTGACGCTGACTTATTACGTGGACGGGGCGGAAAAGACCTTCACGCTGAACAAGCCGGTGAAGGTGCTCTCCAAGAACGCCATCGTCTGGGACAAGCCTGCCCGCCTGGCCAACTTCATCACTCCCAAGGACACGCCGGTGTTCGGCTTCAGCCGCTATGCCTTGAACGAGAAGGCCAAATTCGAGGACGAGACCTCCTTCCTCAACGAGAACGCGCTGACGGCGCTGATGGTGTGGGAAGCGCTGGGCGAGCAGGGCCTGAGCTACCTGGCCGACCCGGTCAGCCCGTACTCCGTGCTGAAATCCTCCAAAGAAGTGGTGCTGGACACCGTGCAGTTCCCGCGCAGCACCCTCAAACTGAGGAGCGGCGACTGCGACGACCTGACCGCCCTCTTCGCCTCCATCTTCGAGGCCTCCGGCGTGCGCACGGCGCTGCTGGACTACCCGGCGCATATAGCGCTGATGTTCGACACCGGCTCCTCCGACGCCCGCGAAGTGGGCATCCCGGAAGAGTTCCTGATAAAGTACAACAACACCTGGTGGGTGGGGCTTGAGACCACCATGGTGGGCAAGGACTTCTACGACGCCGTAAAGCACGAGGCCGACCTCTACCGCCGCTCCAAGGACGAGGTGCGCGTGATAGAAGTGCGCAACGCCTGGGTGGAATTCGAACCGGTGACGCTGCCGGAGACCGAGGCCGAGAGCTACCCGGACAAGGCCAAGTTCACGGCCCGCGTGAAAGAGTCCGCCGCCGGGCTGCTGAAGGCCCGCTACGACTACTTCAAGAATTACTATGGGGAGATACTCCGGGAAACTCCCGGCGACGCGGACGCCAACCTGAACCTGGGCATACTGACCGCCAGGAACGGGGAGGGCGCCGAGGCCGTGAAGTATTTCAACGAAGTGCTGGCCAAGGAGCCGTTCAACGCCGCCGCGCTCAACAACCTGGGGAACGTCTCCTTCGGGGAGAAAAAATACGACGAGGCGAAGAAATATTATTTCGACGCCGCCAAGGCGGACCCCTACGACGCGGAGATCTGGCTGAACCTGGCCCGCGTGTCGGAAAAGCTCGGCAAGAAAGAGGACGTGAAAGCTTTCGCCGAGCGCGCCGCCAAAATAGATCCCTCCGTAAAAAGCACGGGGGACAAACTTCTTAAATAAAAGGTGAGGGAGGCAGAGATGAAAAAGATACTTTTAACGCTGGCGCTGGTGTTCTCCGTGAACGCGGTCTACGCCGCCGATAAGGGCGACTGGAAAGACTGGTATGCCAACATGCTCAGGGGCCTGAAGGCCAAGGTGGAAAAACGGCTGGAGTCCAAGAACCGCGTTTCGGCCGTGGCCGCCGTGCGCGGCGCCAAACAGGGCGGCGACGCCCGGGCGCTGTACTGGAAAGGCGGCGTGTCCGACGCGGCCCGCAAGAAGCTGGACGCCGAGCGCAAGCAGCTTACCGACGCCCTGCAGCTGGTGATGGACGGGAGCCTGCCCGAAGGCAAAGCCGCCATCGGAAAATTCATAAAGGACAACCCGGACAGCGTTTACCTACCGGAGGCCAGGGAAGCCCTGGAGCGGCTGCCGGCGGAAGAGGCCAAACCGGCCGCGGAAGCCGCCAAGCCAGCGGAGGCCCAGCCCAAGGCCGAAGCGGCCCCCGCGCCTGAAAAGCAGACCGAAAAACAGACTGAAAAACCCGCGGAAAAGTCGGCCAACTGAGGCAACGGCAAGTAAAAAAAGAGCCCCGCACAGCGCGGGGCTCTTTTTTTATTTCAAGGCGTTCAATCGTCCGGGGTTTCTTCGGGTGCTGTTTTCGCTTTCCATTCCCGGTCGGTCGGCTCCGGCGTGATCTGGGCGGGCGCGGGGGCGGCGGATTCCTTGGTGGGGACAGCCCATGTCTTGTCCGGAGGTTCCGGCGTTATTTTGCCTTCTTCAGCCTGCCCGTCGGCGGGCTGGCCCGGCAGCCAGGTCCTGTCGGGCGGCATGGGCGGGCCGGAAAGAACGGCGGCTTTCTCTTTGGGCTCAGGCCCCGGCGGGAGTTCCGCGGGGGCGCCGCCGGCCGCTTTCAGCCGCGCGTAAACGTCCGTGGCCGAACGCCAGAGCATCTGTTTGAGCAGGCCGGTTTCGCGCGCGCCCGGTGCGAAAAAGGGGTAAAGCGGGGCCAGCAGCAGATGGAAGGTGGTCTTATTGCGGCCTTCGGTCTCTACCCGCACCGGGCCGGCGGCGGCGGCGAAGTCCGCCGTGAGGAAATAGTTGACCCGCAGGGAGGCGGGGATGAGGAAAATGAACCCGGTATCCACCAGGAAGGAGTGGAACAGGTCCCCGTAGGTCCACTTGCCGAAGGTGGTCAGCTGCAGGCGCAGGGTGCCGTGGCCCTTCTCCCTGTTATAAAGCCCGGCCTCTTTGAAAATGGTCCTCGCCCGGGCGGCCAGTTCGGCGGTGTCCTCCGGCGGCATCGGCGCCGGCTTGGCGACCTTCGGCTTGGAGATGGAGCCCTCGCCGATGGAGTCGGTGGGGGCGCGGTACGGGAAGCTCTGCCAGGAGACCTGGATATCGGAGAAGGGGATAACCTGCTTGTCGGAGAACATGGCCTCGGCGGCCTCGCGGTCCACTCTTATGTCGCCCGAGTTGAAAGAGGCGCAGCCGCCCAGCAGGGACAGCGCGGCAAGGAGAAGGAGCAGTTCGTGTTTTTTCATTTATTTGATATCCGGCAATATGAAAAGGCCGTGATTTTTACTATATTATATTATAAGACCGGCCTCTTCAAGGGCCACGGGGAGCATATGGCGCATAAAAAGATAGAAAAGATCATCAAAGGCGAGGGAAAGCCCGACGTGGTGATACGCCTCGCCAAGGTGCAGGACATGCGCCGCATACAGATGCTCTACGCGGAGGTCTACGGCGGTTCCTATTCCGTGTCCATAGTCACGGACAAGGATAAGATGCGCCGCGCCATAGAGGATAACGAGTACTACTGGCTGGTGGCCGAGTGCCAGGGCCGCGTGGTCGGCAGTCTCGTCTACGCGCTGGACCTGCGCTACAGGAATTCCAAGGCCTTCGGCGCCGTGGTGAGCCAGGAGTTCAGAAAACTCAACCTGGCCTACACCATGATGAAGCTGGTGCTCGACGACATCACTCACAACAAGGGCCTCGTCGACCTGGTCTACGCCACCACCCGCACCGCCAATTACGCCCCGCAGAAACTGACCGAGAGCCTCGGCTTCATAAAACTCGGTATCTTCCCCAATACGCATAAGGTCCAGGACAACGAGACGCACTGCCTGACCGGCTATTTTACAGAGGGCGCCATGCAGCGCCGCCGGGCCCGGCCGCGCATTATCCCCGAGGTGGCGCCTTTCTACGAGATCGTGCGCAGGCAGGTGGATCTGGACCCCCCGCAGGTCAAGGACGTAAAAGGGGAGTACAGCGACCACAAGGTTAAGATCCCGCTGCTGAATTTCGAGGCCATCACGGCGCCCGAGTTCGTGAAGAACCGCTACCGCAAGGTGAAGTCCAACAGCTTCTTCGAGCATATCTTCATGCCTTTCCACGAGCCGAACCTGATCCTGATCACGCCGGACCAGGGCACCGAGGTCTACCTGACCTTCAACCAGAAGGACAAGTACAGCGTGGTGGTGGGCGGCATGACCAACGAAGGTAGTTTCGCGGTGGTGCTGGAGAGCATAGCGCAGAAGGTCAGTCAGATGGACATGGCCTACGTAGAGGTGATCATCGACGCCTACTCCCCGGCCATACAGCGCGACGCGCTGGACGCGCGCTTCATCCCCAGCGCCTATTTTCCCTGCGCCAAGCGCATGGGCGGCAAGCGCTATGACTGCATAGTTTTCTCCCGGACCTTCGACATCCTGGACTTCCGCAACGTCAAGATCATCTCGCTCTATAAGAATTTCCTGCGCGAGTACCTCAAGCTGTGGCGCGAAAATTATATAGAGCTGGTCTTCAAGACGGAACCCAAATAAACTATGGCCGACCTTTCAGCAGAAGACCGCCTGCCGCCTTTTTATAAGCCGCTGAAAAGCCGTGCCGCCGTGGACGCGCTGTTCGAAACCCCGGCTTTCGAGTATTCGCCCAAGACCTCCCGGGCCTTCTGCGCCGCCATGCGCGCGGCTTTGGACTTTCAGGGTAAACGTGCCCCGGTCCTGAAGGCCCTGTATAAAACCGAAAAGTTCGCCCCGGCTTCGGTGAAGACCGAACGCGATATCGAAAAGATCCCCTTTATCTTCGTGGCCGCGCTGAAAGAACGCGACCTCACCACCCTGCCGTACTCCAAGATCGTCCTGGAGCTTAAATCCAGCGGCACCTCCGGGCAGCGCAGCCGCATGCAGCTCGACCGCGGCTCGCTGATGCGCGTGCGGCGCATGGCCTGGCGGGTGTTCGAAGGGCTCGGCCTGACCGACCTTGAGCGCGCGCACGACTATATCTGTTTTACCTACGACCCCGAGGTGGCCAAAGACCTGGGTACCGCCTGGACCGACAAGCTGTTAAGCGGCTTCACTAAAAAAGGCGAGATCTTCTATACCTTCCGCTGGAGCAAGGCGAAGAACGATTTTTACTTCGACATCGACGGCGCCGTTTCGGCGATGAAAAAATTCGAGGCGGCGGGCTCGCTCGTCAGGCTGGTGGGGTTCCCCGCCTTCGCGCTGAAGCTTACCGAGGAATTCAAGAAGCGTTTCGGCCGCTATCCCCGGCTGAACCCCGGCTCCAGCGTGGTGACCGGCGGCGGCTGGAAGACGCTGGCCGACGAGGCCATGGACAAGAAAGTTTACCGCAAGGTCCTGGCCGACAACCTGGGCGTGCCGGCGGAGAACGTGCGCGACCTGTTCGGCATGGTGGAGCACGGCGTGCCTTACGTGGACTGCCGGCTCGGCAATTTCCACGTGCCCAACTACGGCCGCGTGATAGTGCGCCACCCGGGGACCCTGGCGCCGCTCGGCTTCAATAAGACGGGCCTGCTGCAGTTCATTACGCCCTATCTGACCAGCTATCCTTCCCTTTCCGTGCTGTCGTCGGATTTCGGCCTGGTCCGGCCCCGCTGCGCCTGCGGCCTGCCGGGGCCGGTGCTGGAAATAAAAGGCCGCGCCGGCGTGACCAAGCTGAAGGGCTGCGCCATAAGCGCGGCGACGATGCTATGAAAATACACAACACCTATTTATTCGGGAAAGTCCTGAACAAGACCGCCTGGACCCCGGCCGAACTGGAAACTGTCGGCCGCCAGGCGCAGGCCGCGCGGGAACTTATGCGCGGCGCCTCGCGCGAATATATCACCGACACCCTGGCTAAAGCCGGGCGGCTGTTCGAAAAGGGCGGCAAGTACCGCGCGGCGGCGCTGGCCCACCTTAAAGAACACATCACTTTCTCCGAGCCGGTGATAGACAAAAGTCTGGACGTGATACCGGAGCTGCTCAACAAGGCGGCGATGAACAAGCGCCTGACCATGGAGCTGTTCCTGCCCTACGCCCTGGAGGCCCCGGTGGAGCGCCGCGGTTACGACGGGCTGATCCGGGCGCTGCCCAAGGGCGTGGTGCTGCACGTGGGCGCCGGCAACGTTTTTCTGGGCATCCTGGATTCGCTGGTGATCGGCTTTCTCACCAAGAACGTGAACATCGTGAAGCTTTCCTCCTCGGGGTCCAGCTTTACCAATATTTTCATGGAAGCCCTCAAAGAAGTGGACGAGAAGGGCATACTTTCAAAGTCCGCTGCGGTGCTCAGCTGGAAAGGCGGCAGCCAGGGGCTGGAAGAGGCAGCGCTTAAGAACGTCAACGCGGTTTTTGTCTGGGGCGGTTACGAGGCGGTGCAGGCCTACCGCAAAATAGCCCCCATCGACGTGCGGGTGGAGGGCTTCGGGCCCAAGACCAGCGTGGGCGTGGTGTTCGAGAGCTGCGTGGAGAACGAAGGCATGGACGCCGTGGCGCTGCGCGCGGCCACCGACGCCTCGCTGTGGGACCAGGCCGCCTGCTCCTCGCTGCATACCCTTTATTTTATAGCGCCGGCCAAAAAACACAAGGCGCTGGCGGCGGATTTCCTTAAGGCGGCCAAAAAACATTTCGCGCGGCTGGCCAAAGAACTGCCGCCGGGGAAATTGTCGCCCGACGAGCAGGTGGAGATAAACAAAGCCCGCCAGCTCGCCCGCGTGGACGCCGCGCTGGGCGGCGCCTCTTATGAGAGCTCCGCGCCCAGGACCGACTGGACCGTAATTTACGAGGCTGACCCGGTGTACCGCGTCTCGCCGCTCAACCGCGTGCTGTACGTAAAGACCGTGGAGACCCTGGAGCAGGTGAAAGAACTGCTGATGCCGCTGCGCGGTTATATCCAGACCGTGGGCGTGGGCGGTTCCATAGAGCGCAGGAAGGTGCTGGAGACCCTGGCGCCCGCCGGCATAGCGCGCGTGGTGAAGTTGGGGAAGATGCTGGAGGAGGCCAACGGCTCGCCGCACGACGGACTTTTCCCCATGATGTCGCTGGTGAACTGGGTGCCCATAGAGGAAAAACCGACCCCGCTGGACCGGCTGAGCGAGCTGGTGGAGTATGCCCGCGGCCGCAGCCCTTTCTACGGCCGCCATTTCAAGGGCGTGCCGAAGATAGTGAGCTTCGAGGATTTCGCCAAGGTGCCTTTCCTGGAGAAGCACCACGTGCTGGAGAATACGCCGCCGGACAGCGCCGACCTGCTGACCTCCAAGGTGCAGCGCGGCATTTATTTCGCCAGCGGCGGCTCCACCGGCCAGCCCAAGTATGTTTTTTACGACCAGCACGAGTACGACCATACCTGCCGGATGCTCGCCTTCACGCTGGAGGCCGCGGGTTTAAGCGGCAAGGACGTCATAGCCAACCTGTTCATCGCGGGCAACCTCTGGTCGAGCTGGCTGTCGGTGGAAAAGGCCATCGCCTACACCAAGGCCATCTCGGTGCCGGTGGGCAGCAACCTGCCGCTGGAGAACATCGTGGGTTATCTTGAGGATTTCAAGGTGACGGCGGTGATAGGGCTGCCTTCCTTCCTGGTGAAGCTGGCGGAGTACGTAAAGGCGAACCCGGGCAAACACAAGCTTTGCGTGAGCAAGATATTCTACGGCGGCGAATATGTGGGCGTGGAGATGGTGAAGTTCTTCAAGACCGTATTTCCGGGCGTGGACGTGCGCTCGGCGGGCTACGCCACGGCGGACGCCGGGGTGGTGGGGTTCCAGTGCCCGGTGTGCGTGAAGGGGCAGCATCATATTTTCGCCTTCAGCCAGTTCATAGAGTTCGTGGACCAGGATACCATGGCCCCGGTGAAGCCGGGCGATATCGGCGAACTGGTGGTGACGGGCCTGTCCAAGAAGCACATGCCTATTATCCGTTACCGGGTGGGGGACCTGGGCCGCTGGCTGATGAAGCCCTGCGCCTGCGGCAGGAAGGAACAGCTGTTCGAGATCCTCGGCCGCTGCGACGACCGTATCCACGTGGGCGGGGCGCATCTGTTCGTCAACGACATCCAGAACGCGCTGGGCGGTGTGCCGGACCTGAGCTTTAATTTCCAGGTGGTCATCGACAAGAAAGGCCACAGGGACACGCTGGCCATCCGCGCAGAAGTGAAGGACGCGGCGGCGCTGGCGAGAGGCGGGGAACTGGCCGACCTGCTGTGGCGCCAGATAGAGGCCCACTGCGAAGACCTGCACGAGAGCGTGCGCATGAAATGGCTGGACAAGCCGCTTATCGACGTGCTCAAGCCCAACGCCATAGAGCGCATCCAGCGCACCGGCAAGATCCGCAAAGTCATCGACAAAAGAGTGAAAGTCTAGCCGATTGCGGCGGACTGGCCGGCGAGGTAGCCGGTGGAGAAGGCTTCCTGCAGGTTGTAGCCGCCGGTGATGCCGTCGAGGTCCAGCAGTTCGCCGCAGAAATACAGGCCGGGCACCAGGCGGGATTCCATGGTCTGCGGGTTTATTTCTTTCAGGTCCACGCCGCCGCGGGTGACGGTGGCTTCCTGGATGGGGCGCGGCCGGGTTAAATGCAGCCTGAAATCGCCGAGCATGCCCGCTATTATTTTACGTTCCGCCCCTGTGATGGCGGCGCATTGTTTGTCGCGCGCGATGCCGCAGCGGCGCTCGAACACGGGGGCCAGCGAACCGGGCAGCGCCGCTTTAACGTAACTGGCGAACATCTTGGCGCCGTTGGCGGCGAAATAATCCTGGATAGCCGCGGTAAGTTCTTCGGCGGATAGGTCCGGCTTCAGATTCACCGAAAGCTCCACTTTGTTGCCCGGCTTAAGCAGCGCGTCGGACGCGACGCCGCTCATAACAAGAAGTTTAGGACCGGAGACGCCGAAATGGGTGAACAGCAGTTCGCCCCTGTCCTCCGCCGCCTTTTTCCCGTTTACCAGGATAGAGATAATTACGTTCTGCAGGGGCAGCCCCTGCAGGTCTTTTATGAACGGCTCGTCGGATTCCAGCGCCGTAAGGCCGGGGCGCAGCGCGACGATAGTGTGCCCGCATTTTTTAGCAAGGGCGTAGCCGTCGCCGGTAGAGCCGGTGGCCGGGTAGGACAGGCCGCCGGTGGCGATGATCACTTTTTTCCCGCGCAAAACTTTCCCGTCCGTAAGCCTGACGCCTTCCAGGCCCGTCCCGTCGCGCAGCAGGAGTTCCGAGGCCTGCGCTCCTAAAATTATGGCGGCCTTGCCGCGGCTGGTATAGCACTTCAGCGCGTCCAGGACGCTTTGGGCCTTGTCGTCGGCGGGGAAGATCTTGCCGTCCGGGTCCGCGCGGGTGGGCACGCCGAACGATTTCAGGAAACCGGTTAAATTCTCGGCCGAGAACACGCTGAAAGCCCTGTAGAGGAATTTGCCGTTGGCGCCGAAAGCCGCTATAAAGCCTTTTATGCCGGCGTTGTTGGTGACATTGCACCTGCCGCCGCCGGTGATCAGCAGTTTGCGGCCCAGGCGCAGGTTCTTTTCCGCAAGTATGACTTTGGCGCAAAGCTCGCCTGCGCGGCCGGCCGCCATAAGGCCGGCCGGGCCGCCGCCTATGACGATTATGTCGGCGCTGTTCTGGTCTGACGGGGATCTGTTCATCCCTTACGGCAGGCGTGTGTTGAGGGTGGCGGCGTTGATGTCGGTGAATTCGGCGCCCAGGATGCCGCGCTCCTGCAGGTTGGTGACGACCATCAGGGGCATGGTGGCTTTCACGTTGTAGACCATGTAGGGGATGGTCCAGAGCTTGATCTGCTTGTCAGCCGGCAGCACGCGGTTGAAGAGGATCAGCAGGTTGTTGGTGCAGTTGTTGCGGATAGTGTGGTAGAACTCGCCTTCGCGGTCCACCGCGGCCAGCGCCATGGACTCCTGCAGCAGTTTCGCCTTCTGCTCGTGCGTGAAATTTACCGGGTAAGGCACCAGGTGGCCTTTTTCATGATAGATGGTGCGGGCGGCGTATTCTTCCCAGGTGGAAAGGGACCAGATGATGCCGAAAGAGTTGCGCAGGCCGGTCACGGGGGAGAAACTCTGCCCCTCGCGGGTGCGGCCCTCGATGCTGAGCGCCAGGGCCATCGGCTCTTTGCCCTGCGCGTCCCGCAGGCCGCCCTTCTCGAAAGTGAACACCAGGAAAGAATGCGCGGCCACGATCTCCGGCTTAAAGGGTTTCTTGATGAAATAGACGTTTTTTATGAGTTCCGGCTTGATCGTCATGGTGGTCCAGTCGTAGGAGTCGGCCGGGGGGACTTCGGTCAGCATGGTGCGGACGTTGCCCAGCACCAGGTCTCCACCCTTGTTATCTATGATGACGGCCTGGCGGCGGCGCGCCTGGTAGGGCGGGGGCGTTACTTCGCCGGCCTTGGGCGTGTATTCCGCGATCCTGGTGACTTTCAGCAGCGCCAGGTCGTCGGCTTGTTTGGCTTCGGCCTCTATAACTACGGTCTTGCCGTCGAATTTGCCGGCTTTGGCGGAGGACAGGTCCAGTTTGAAAAGGCGGCCGTCGGCGGTGTTTATGAACACCCCGGCTTCGTTCCTGGCTATGACGCCCTTTAGCGTGTAGGCCACGCCCCAGCTTTTATCCGCCGGCAGGTCGAGGCCGGGCATTTCGGCTATGCGGGCGGCGTTGAGGTTTTCCAGCTCCGAGAAGGTCTGCGCGGGGGCGGCTAAAGGAAAGGCGACCAATAAGGCGAAAGAAAGGGCGTTTAATTTCATACCTATATAATACCCTCCGGCCGGCCTTCCTTTAAGGTGCCAAGGGCCCTGTTTTCGGCGGCAATCTTCCCAGGCCCCGGTAGGCCCTTTGGACCGTCGCTGAAACCGCGGCCGGGAAGGCCTCTTTTGTTATAATTTACGGGAAGCTTTTACCACCGACTTTTCAAGGAGCCGCTATGAACCTGTTCTCGAAGACCCAGCTTGAAAAATACG
>Ga0154476_113_pt5 | contig 26911 bp, 20 predicted proteins | sample RifGroC2_FD_115955 | JGI IMG/M metagenome (GOLD analysis project Ga0154476, IMG submission 115955) | Elusimicrobia bacterium GWC2_61_19
GATTGGTTCAATCTGAACGGTAGCAAAGACAAAGAGGACCTGCTCGACGCCGTGCCCGACGGGGTTTACCTGTCCGACACGGACGGCACGGTGGTTTTCATGAACCGGGCCGGCAGGAAGATGCTGGGCTACGAAGCCGAAGATGTAAAAGGCAAGAATTCCCACACGGTTTTTCACTACGCCAGGCCTGACGGGTCGCCCAACCCCGGGGAAAGTTGTCCGCTGCTGGAAACCCTGCGGACCGGCCTCAGCAAAAAGTTCACCGAAGAAGTTTTCTGCGCCAAAGACGGGCGCCTTATTCATATAGACTGCGCCACCGCCCCGGTAATAGAGAACGGCAGGATCCTGGGCCTAGTGGTAGCGTTTAACGACACGACGGAGCGCCGGCTGGGCGAGGACGCCCTGAAAACGGCCAGGGACGCCCGCGACCTTTTTTTTCAGCAGGCCCGTGACTCCATACTCATGTTCGAAGTGCCGCCGGAAGGCGAGCCCATCATCAGGGACGCCAACGCGGCCGCCCTGAGGATGTTCGGCTATTCACGCGAAGAGATCGTGGGCAAGCCGGCCTCGCTGCTCAACGAAAGCGCCTCGACAGCGGACTCGCTGATGCCGAAGGTCCGCGCCCCGCACGCCGGGGACGGCATCAGCTTCGAAGTCCGGCATAAACGCAAGGACGGCTCGGTCTTCATCGTAGAGGCGGCCGGACACGATCTGCACATAGACGGCAAGCGCATGGCGGTCTCGGTAGAACGCGACGTCACCGGGCGCAAGCAGGCCGAAGAAAAGCTTAAGTTATTCTCCATAGCCGCGGAGCAGAGCCCGGCAAGTTTTGTAATTACCGACACCCTGGGGCAGATAGAGTATGTGAACCCTAAATTCTGCGAAATTACCGGCTACACCTTTGAAGAGGCGGTCGGCAAAAACCCGAGGATACTGAAATCGGGCGAAATGTCGGCGGAGAAATACAAAGAATTATGGCATACGATATGCGCCGGCGGCACCTGGCACGGGGAATTTAAAAATAAAAAAAAGAACGGGGGTTATTTCTGGGAGTCCGCGGCTATTACCGGGATAAGGGACGAACACGGCAATATTATCAAGTTTCTGGGCATAAAAGAGGACATAACGGGCCGCAAGCAGGATGAGCAGCGCCTGGCCGAGAAGGACGCCACCTTCCGCGCCCTTACCACGGGCGCGCATAACGCCATACTTATGATGAATAATTCAGGCGCTCTTTACTTCTGGAATCCGGCCGCCGAGCGGATACTGGGCTGGACGGAAGCGGAAGCCATGGGAAAGAACCTGCAGGAACTTATGGCGCCGGAACGCTTCCGGGAGGCGTACAAAAAGGTCTGCGCGGCCTTCCGGGAAGACGGAGATGGCGCCTCCGCTGGGAAAACTTATGAGCTGGTTGCGCTGAGAAAAGATGCGACGGAGATAGACGTAGAACTCTCTCTGGCCAAAGTTAAGCTCCAGGGCGAGTGGCACTCGGTCGGCATACTGCGTGACATCACGGAAAGCAAAAAAGCAGCCGACGCCCTGCGGGAAAGCGAGAGCCGCTACGCGGCCATCGCCAACAACGCACCGGAAACCGTGCTGATACACAGGGATGGCCGCATACTCTACGTGAACGATATAGGCACAACGATCTCCGGGTACACGCGCGAGGAACTGGTCGGCAGCCCTATTTTCACTTTTATCACGGAGGCATCGAAGACAGCTATTCTTGCGGCGATGTATAAAAGGGGCGAGAGCGTTGTACCAGGGGATTACGAAATAGAATTCGCGACGAAGTCGGGCAAGATCCTGAATATAATGGTAAAGAGCGCTCCCATCGTCTATGAAGGCGCGCCGGCGGTACTGGCCGTGCTGGTCAACATAACGGCCCGCAAAGGCATAGAGACCGCCCAGCTTAAGGCCAGGGAGGCCGCCGAGGCCGCCAACCGGGCCAAAAGCGACTTCCTGGCCAATATGAGCCACGAGATACGCACGCCCATGAATTCCATCATCGGCATGGCGGAGATCCTGCTGGACGGCCGCCTGGACGAAGACCAGAAGCGGCACCTGCAGACCATACAGCGTTCAGCCGACGCCCTGCTTTTTATAATAAGCGACATCCTCGACATCTCTAAAATAGAGGCGGGCCTGCTCAAGATCGAAAAGACACCGTACGACCCGAGGCAGGTGGCTGAAAGCGTCGCGGAAATGTTCGCGCAGCGCGCCGCCGCCAAGGGTCTGGAACTGATCCTGAAGGTTTCCACGGACATCCCGGCAGCCAGCCTGGGCGACGGGAACCGCCTGCGCCAGATCCTTATAAACCTGGTTGGCAACGCCTTCAAGTTCACGCTCAAGGGCCAGATCAAGATAAGCGCCGAGCTGCTGAAAGGCGAGGCAGACAGCTGGCTGGCCTTCTCGGTGGCGGATACCGGCATAGGCATCTCCCCTGAGAACCAGAAAAAGCTTTTCCGGAAATTCTCCCAGGTGGACGATTCCAGCACGCGCAAGTTCGGCGGCACGGGGCTTGGATTGAGCATTTCAAAGGCCCTGGCGGAAATTATGGGCGGGTCAATTTCTCTTGAGAGCGCGGAGGGGAAGGGCTCCGTCTTCAGTTTCCGGCTGCCATTCGAAGCCGCTCCTGAGGTACGGGCCAGCCAGGAGGAGCATGTTTCATTCTCCGGCATGCGCGCGCTGCTGGTGGACGACAACACGGACAGCCTGGAAATACTGGCGCAGAATATGTCGGTTTGGGGTTTCGTCACGGTTTCGGCCCGCAGCATGCCTGAAGCCCTTGAAGTCCTTAACCGCGGCGAGAAATTCGACCTGCTGGTAGTGGATCACCAGATGCCGGGAGGGAACGGCGAGCAGTTCATAGCCGAAGCGGCGGGCGGCGCCGCAGGAAAAGCCAAAATAATGATGCTCTCCTCGAGAGTAGAGACCATTCCCGAAAGCGTCAAGCCGGCGGTGTCCGCTTTCCTCTCAAAGCCCATCACCCGCTCCACCCTTTTTAACACCATCCTCAAGGTTTTCAGCCTGGCCGCGCCCCAGGCCGCGCCGGCCGCGGCGGCGCCTGAACGCGACTATTCCCACCTGCGCATACTGGTGGCCGAGGACAATGCGGATAACCAGAACCTGGTCAGGCTGCTGCTGGAAAAAGCCGGCTATAAACTGGATATAACGGCCAATGGACGGGAAGCGCTGGAAAAATGCGCGGCCTTTAACTACGACCTGGTCTTAATGGACATACAGATGCCGGAAATGGACGGCTATGAAGCCGCCTTCCAGCTGCGTAAAACGGAGGCCTATAAAAAGACGCCCATCATCGCGCTTACGGCGCACGGCCTGGACAGCGACATAACCAAATCGCTGTCCTTCGGCATGAACGCCCATATCACGAAGCCACTTAAGAAAAAGACGCTTTACGAGGCGCTGGATAAGTGGCTGGATACCCGGCGCAAGGTCCTTATTGTCGACGACGATTCCGACAACGTGGCGCTGGTGGAACTGCATCTCAAGGAGGAAGCCGGGCTGCGCCTTTACCGGGCCGCTAACGGGAAAGAAGCGCTGGCAATGCTGAACCGTGCCGTCTTCTCACTGATCCTCCTCGATATGGAAATGCCCGTGATGGACGGCCTTACCGCGGTAAAGGAACTCAGGAACATGACCTGCGGCAGATCGGTCCCCGTGATAGCCTGCAGCGCGCACGACGACCGGGCAAACATAGATAAATGCCTGGCAGCGGGCTGCACGGATTACCTGCTGAAACCGGTTAAAAAAGAGGTGCTCCTGGAAAAGATCCGCAAATATTTATAGCGCGGCGCTTAACCCGGTATTAATTTATTTTTTTCGCGGCCATGACGGCGCGGAGCATTTCGTCCCAGTAGGTGGCCCGGGCGAAGGAGAGGTATTCGTATTTAGTTTTGTAGTTGAGGTCGAAGACGGGGAAATAGACGGACACACCGTAGGCGCCATTGGACTTATAACCCACGGCGTCGTTCTCGGTCACGAACTTATCGGCGAGGAAGAGGATGACGTCCCTGGCCTGTTCCTTCACCGCCGGCGTCGCGCTGTTATTGTAATAAAGCTGCATCAGCTGGTAGAGGTCTCGCGCGTCCTCGTCGTCGAAAGAGCGCAGGCCGAATTTCTTTTCGTGGTAAAGCTTCATATCCGCCGGGGACGCCGCCACCAGCCGCGCGAACTTGTCCAGCTTGCCCGCCAGTTCGGCCGCCAGCGCCGGCCGCACGATGGACATGGTGACCGACTGTTTCAGCCCGCCGTAGTAGCCGGCAAAACCCGCCACAATGCTGCGCGCCGCCGTCAGCGCGTCGCCGGGGTTGGCCGCCAGGGCCTTCAGGAAGACCTCGTAGTTATAGCCGCTGCCGGGAGTAGCCTCCTGCGACCCCACCACATACTCGGCGGAAGCCCTCAGATCGTAGAGCACCTCCACCGTCTGCATCAGGCAGGCGTCCGAGGCGTACACGTTCACGCCGCCGCCGGCCTTGATAGCCGCCGCGAGTTCCGCCGGCGAAATATGGTTGCCGGAGGGCTCGTCGTAGGAAATACCGCGGGCGGCGCCGGGAGGGGGTTTTACGCCGCGCCAGCCGCTGCCGTGGCCGCCTATTATCAGCATATATTTCCTGGCCGGGTAGGTGGCCTTGCCCCAGGCGATGAACTCGGCCAGATGTTTCCAGTCGCCCATGTCGGCTTCCGGATAATGCGCCAGGACCTGAGAGTTTATTTTAAGCGGGTCGGAGTCCCTGACCAGCAGAAAGCGGCGCGAGCCGGTCCAGTCCGCCTGCGGCGGCACGGGTTCCTGAACGCTGGCAAAGGGGTTAAAAGGCGGGTCGCATTTTATGCGGCCCATTTCCGCCACGACATTGATCCTGTCCGTGGAGCCGGCGGCTTCCATCTCGTTGACGTCCTTTATGGCCTCCAGCCCCAGGTTATTGCGGGCGCTCACGTAGATAAGCACAGTCCACTCTTTTACACCCCCGGCGCGAACAGGAGCGGCAACTGCCGGCAGTTCGACGGCCGGGATATCGGCGGCGCCGGTATTCTCGAGCCGCAAAGCGGCCGCGGGACCCGTTAAAAACAGCAGGGGGAACAAAAGGACGGCTGAGGAATAAAATTTATTCACGACTATATTATATAAGGCCAGCCGCCAGGCCGCATGAGCCATTGGCCCTCAATAAACATAGGTCCTTCGGCACAAGCCGCTATAAAAATAATAAAATATAAATAAGGCACGGGACCGTTTTGACCGCATTCCGGCCGACAGAAGGAGACTATGCTTTATTACGCACACTACCTGAAAGATTTCTTCAGCCCCCTTAACGTCCTCCAGTACATCACCTTCAGGGCCGGCGGGGCGCTTATGACCTCCTTCCTGCTGAGCCTGGCCGTGGGCCCCTGGCTGATAGCCAAACTGCGCACCTACAAGATCGGCCAGGTGCAGCGCACCGACGGCCCGCAAACCCATCTGGCCAAACACGGCACCACCACCATGGGCGGCCTGCTTATATTCCTGACGCTGCTGGTCGCTACCGCGCTCTGGGCCCGCCTGGACAACCGCTTCATCCTGCTGCTCCTGTTCACCACCGTGGTGCTGGCCTTCGCCGGCTGGATGGACGACTATACCAAGCTGGTGAAAAAGAACCCGAAAGGCGCGTCCTCGGCCTTTAAATTCTCCCTGCAGATCTTCGCCGCGCTCGGCGTGGTAGGCTACCTGGCCGCCAACCCGCCCAACGCGCAGTACGCCACCTGGCTCTCCATCCCTTACACCAAAGAGCTCTACCTGAACCTGGGCTTCCTTTACGCGGCCCTGGCGATGATAATAATAATAGGTTCCTCCAACGCGGTGAACCTTACCGACGGGCTGGACGGCCTGGCCGCCGGCTCCATCGTGTTCGCGGCGCTGACCTTCGCCATACTGGCCTATTCCGCCGGCAACGTAAAAGTGGCCTCCTATCTGAAGATAATCTATGTGGAGGGAGCGGGCGAAATAGCCGTCTTCCTGGCCGCGATGATCGGTTCCTGCCTGGGCTTTCTGTGGTTCAACGCGCATCCCGCGGAAGTTTTCATGGGCGACACCAGTTCCCTTTTCCTCGGCGGCGCCATCGGCACCGCGGCCATCGCCGTCAAACAGGAACTGTTGCTGCCGGTGGCCGGCGGGATCTTTCTCCTGGAGACGCTGTCCGTAATACTGCAGATGGGCTCCTTCAAGCTGCGCAACAAGAAGCGCCTGTTCCTGATGGCGCCCATCCACCACCATTTCGAGCTGCAGGGTATAGCCGAATCGAAAGTGACGGTCCGGTTCTGGATCGCCGGCATCATGCTGGCGCTGATAGCGCTGTCCTCGCTGAAGATAAGGTAACCATGTTCACGCCGGAAGACTTCAAAGGCAAGAGGGCGCTGGTCATAGGCGCCGGCAAGTCCGGCGTTGCCTGCGCCAACCTCCTGGCCGGGCGCGGCTTCGACGTACTGCTGACTGAAAAAAAGAGCGCCGCGGAGATCAAAGACAAACTGGCCGGGCTGGAGCGCCGGGTGAAAGTGGAAACCGGCGGCCACAGCCGCTCGGCTTTCGGCTGCGGCTTCGCCGTTAAAAGCCCCGGGCTGCCCCATGCCAATCCGCTCATAGCCGCGCTTAATAAGCGCAAGATCCCGATCTTCAGCGAAGTAGAAACGGCGCTGGCCTTTTCAGCCGGCAAACTGCTGGCCGTGACCGGCACCAACGGCAAGACCACCACCACCGTGCTCCTGGGCGAGCTTATGAAAGCCGCGCTGCGCCCGCGCGGCCGCGCGCTGGTCTGCGGCAACGTCGGCGTCCCCGCGGCCGCCGTGGCCGCCGGGGCGCGCGCCGGCGACGCCGTGGTGATGGAGCTTTCCAGCTACCAGCTGGAGGACAGCACTTTCATAAAGCCGGCCGTGGCCTGCGTGCTCAACATCACCCCGGACCACCTGGACCACCACGGCAGCATGGCCGCCTACGTGGCCGCCAAGGCCAGGGTTTTCGAACACCAGGACAAGTCTTCGGCCTGCGTCTTCAACTACGAGGACCCGGCGGTGCGCCGCCTCGCGAAGAAATGCCCGTCGAGAACTCTTTTCTTTTCCTCCAAACGCGCGGGGGGAAAACTGGCCGCCTGGGTCTCCGGCGGGAAACTCTTCTTCAAAACCGGCCGGGCGGCCTTCAGCGTAGAGCCGCCGCCCCTGCCCGGCGCCCACAATCTGGAGAACGCCATGTGCGCGGGCCTCATGGCCCTGGCGGCCGGCGCCGGCCGGTCCGGCCTGAAAAAAGTTTTCGCCGCCTTCAAAGGGGTGGAGCACCGCATAGAACCCGCCGGCAAGGTCCGCGGCGTCAGTTTCGTCAACGATTCCAAAGCCACCAACGTGGATTCCACCCTGGTGGCCCTGAAGGCCCTGGGCCAAAAAAAGAACGTCTGGCTGATACTCGGCGGGCTCGACAAGGGCAATCCCTACGCGCCGCTCCTCCCGCTTATCCGCCAAAGCGTCAGGGGCGTACTGACCATAGGAGCCGCCGCCCCTAAAATAGAGCTGGAGCTGGCCGGCGCGGCGCCGATCATAACCTCCCTCACCCTGGAGAACGCCTGCCGCAACATCCTCGACCTGGCGTCGCCCGGCGACATCGCCCTGTTCTCCCCGGCCTGCGCCTCCTTCGACCAGTTCAAGGATTTCGAAGACCGCGGCCGCAAGTTCAAAACTTTAGTGGGGAAGCTCTAGAGCCCGCCTATGGATTACGCTTCTAAACGGATAAAACTTTCCTACAACGTCATAACCAACCGCAGCCTGAAGTACGTGGACTACCCTTTTTTCTTCATAGTCCTGATACTGCTGGTGATGGGGCTGGTGTTCCTGTATTCCGCCAGCGCCCTCTATGCCGTGAACAAAGGCTTCGCCTCCCTGTTCTACGCCAAGAAACAGGCCCTCTATATGCTGATGGGCTTCGGCCTGATGGCCGCGGCGGCCCGCCTGGACCTGGAAAAAGTGCGCCACTACATAAAACCCGCGGTGATAGCGACGCTGGTCCTGCTGGCCCTGACGCTGCTGATGCCGCCGGTGGCCCACGTGCGCCGCTGGATCCCGCTCGGCTTCATGAAGCTGCAGATGAGCGAGTTCGCCAAACCCGTGCTGATCCTGTACCTGGCCGATTTCTTCGACCGCAGCGCCAGCCGCATACAGGCCGACTGGCGGGAACTGCTGAAGCCCTTCGCCATCGCGCTGCTCTTCTTCGCCCTGATAGCCGCCGAACCGGACCTGGGCACGCCGGCGCTGCTCTTCGCCGTGACGATGGCCGTCTTTTTCGCCGGAGGCGTGAAACTGCGTTACATCTTCGCGCCGCTGGCGGCGGCCGTGCCGGTACTGATCGAGGAGCTGCTGCGCAAGCCCTACCGCATCGCCCGCCTCAAGAACTTCCTCTCGCCGTGGGACGACGCTTCCGGCACCGGCTACCAGCTGGTGCAGTCCCTGCTGGCCGTGGGATCCGGCGGCTGGTTCGGCAAGGGGCTGGGCGCGTCCAAACTTAAACTGATGTACCTGCCCGAACCGCACACGGACTTTATTTTCCCCGTGGTGGCGGAGGAAATAGGGCTGATCGGCGGGCTTTTCATAACGGCCCTCTTCGCCGCCCTGCTGGTAAAGGGCGCGCGCATAGCCCGCAACGCGCCCAGTCTCTACACCTCGCTGGCGGCCTTCGGCCTTACGCTCACGCTGACCCTGCAGGCCTTCTTCAACCTGTCCATGGCCATCGGCCTCATCCCGACCAAGGGCATACCGCTGCCTTTCTTCTCTTACGGCGGCTCGTCCATCCTGTCTTCCATGATAGTGGTGGGCCTGATCCTCAATATTTCGGCCCACAGGAGCGGACATTAATGGAAACGAGAAAAAGAGCGCTGATCGCTTCCGGCGGGACCGGGGGACATTTCTATCCCGGCTTCGCGCTGGCGACGGAACTGCGCAACAGGGGCTGGCAGACCGTCTTCCTGGTGAAAAAAGAGGACCTGGCCCGGCCCGCCCTGGAAGAGGCGGACCTGCCTTACGTCGAGATGGACATGGTCGCCCTGCCGCGCAGCCTGAACCCGCTGGCCCACGCGGTCTTCCTGATAAAATTCTGCAGGTCCCTGGCGCTGGCGCGCCGCATAATGAAGGACTTCCGTCCGGACGCGGTAGTAGGCACCGGCAGCTATGTGGCTTTTCCGGCCGCGCTGGCGGCGCGCCTGGCCGGTGTGCCGGTCTACATCCACGAATCCAACGCCAGGTTCGGCCTGGGCAATTACCTGGCCGGCTTCTTCTGCGCCAGGGCGGCGTTGGGCCTGCCCGCCGTACAGAACGCGCTGGCGGCCAAAGCCGTCCTCACCGGGACGCCCATACGCGAGGCCTTCGCCAAGGCGCCGGACAGGGCGGCCGCCCGCTCGGAACTCGGCCTGGAGCCGGAGAAATTCACGGCGCTGGTCTTCGGCGGCAGCCAGGGCGCGCGCCGCCTTAACGCCGCTTTCATAAACTCCGTCAAAGCCCTGAAGGGGGATATGCAGGCCGTCCACATAACCGGCCGCAACAACTTCTCCACCGTAAAGGCCGCCTATGAACAGGCGGGCCTCGAAGGCGCGCGCGGGCTCAAGGTCTTCGACTACCGCGAGGACATGCCCGCCCTTTACGCCGCGGCCGACGTGGTGATAGCCCGCTCCGGCGCGAGCACGGTGGCCGAGCTGGTCCACCTGCGCAAGCCGTCCATCCTGGTGCCGCTGCCCAGTTCCGCCGGCGGGCACCAGAAAGCCAACGCCATGGCCCTGGCCTCGGCCGGCGCGGCCGTCTGCGTGGACGAAGGCCCTGATTTCGACGCCGCGCTGTCCGCGGCCCTGCGCTCCCTGCTGAACGAGCCGGAACGGGCGCAAGCGATGTCGGAGAATTTCAAGAAGGCCGGCATTCCCGACGGGCTTAAAGCCGCCGCCGCGCTGGCCGACCTGATAGAGGGGAAATAACTATTTATTTTTTTACAGGAGGAACACTACCATGGAAATAGAGAAAGGCGCCAAGTGGGTAAAGTTCGACGTGATGGAGAGGTTCATGCGCGACGTTTTTAAGGGCATAGGCGTGCCGGCGGCCGACGCGGCCGTCTGCGCCGACGTGCTGATAACCGCGGATAAACTGGGCATAGATTCCCACGGCGTTTCGCGCCTAAAGCCGATCTATTACGACCGCATAAAACAGGGCATCCAGCTCCCTAAGACCAAATTCGAGGTGGTCAGGGAAACGCCCACCACCGCCACCATCGACGGGCACAACGGCATGGGCCACGTGATCGCCGTGCGGGCCATGGAGCTGGCCATAAAGAAAGCGAAGAAATTCGGGCTGGGCATGACGGCGGTGCGCAACTCCACGCATTACGGCATAGCCGGCTACCACACGCTGCTGGCGGCCAAGGCCGGCATGATAGGGATCACCGGCACCAACGCCAGGCCGTCGGTGGCCCCTACTTTCGGGATAGAGAACATGATGGGGACCAACCCCCTGACCTTCGCCATCCCTACCGACGAGAAATTCCCTTTCCTGCTGGACTGCGCCACTTCCATAACCCAGCGCGGCAAAATTGAGGTCTACGCGAAGCTGGGCAAGAAGATGCCCAAAGGCTGGGTGATAGACAGCCAGGGGAACTCCAAGACCGATTCCGTGGCCGTCCTCAAGGACCTGGTGGCGGGCACCGCCGCGCTGGTGCCGGTGGGCGGGGTAGGGGAGGAGCTGGGCGGGTATAAAGGCTACGGCTACTGCGCCGTGGTGGAGATCCTGTCGGCTGCGCTACAGCAGGGCGCCTACATGAAGATGCTGCTGGGCGTAGATAAGAACGGGAAAAAGATCCCCTACCCGCTCGGCCATTTCTTCCTGGCCATAAACATTGAAGCCTTCACGCCGCTCAAGTCGTTCAAAAAGATCTCCGGCAATATTCTACGCGAGCTGCGCGCTTCCAGAAAAATGCCCGGCGCAAAACGCATTTACACGGCCGGTGAGAAAGAACACCTTAACTGGCTCTACCGCAAAGACAGGGGCGTGCCCGTGAACAAGGAAACCCAGCGGGAACTGCTGACTATGAGAGAAGAGCTGGGGCTGAAAAAATATAAGTTCAGCTTTTAGCCCGGGCCGGGGAGAATATGTTCGACGAGGACGCTAAAGCCAAGGCGGCGCTGTACGCCGCGATCTTCCTGACCCTGCTCGGCTACTCGGGCAGGCTGGCAGGCGTTGAACCGTTGCAGAGCCAGTTCTTCCCTTTGGCGGCCTGGGCCTACACGCTACTGGCCGATAACCTGGTTTACCGCCTGAGCGGCGGCTCCCCGCTGATCACCAGGACCGGGGAAGTCCTGGTCCTGGCCCTGTGGTCGCTGGCCCTCAGCGCCGTTTTCGAACTGCTGAACCTGCGCCTCGGCGCCTGGTATTACACCGGTCAGCCGGCCACGCTGTCGACGCGCTGGACCGGACTGGCCCTCGGCTGGGCCGCCTTCCTGCCTTCTCTCTTCGTCACGTCGGAACTCCTGCGCTGCCTGGGGCTTTTCGGCAGGCTGAAAACCCCGGCGCTGACAATAACCCCCGGCGTTATATATTTTTTTTATGCCTCGGGTGCGGCCATGCTGCTGCTGCCTTTGGCCCTGCCCAGGCTCGCCTGGCCTCTCATCTGGGGCGCCGGGTTCTTCCTGGCCGAACCGCTGAATTACCGCCTCGGCCTTGGCTCGCTGCTGCGCGAATGGGAGGGGGGGCTCCCGGCTAAAACCCTGCGCATGGCCGCGGCCGGCGTAGTCTGCGGTCTGCTCTGGAGCGCCCTGAACGGGGCCGCCGGGGCAAAGTGGGGCTACTCTTACCCCATGAAGGCCGGCCCGGAACTCTTCGGCCTGCCGGTTTTCGCCTACGCGGGGTTCGGACTCTTCGCCCTGGCGGCCTATTCCCTGTACGCCCTGGCCTCCTGGCTGCGCGCCGGGAAGACCTGGGAGGAAGGGGCATGGGAAATTCCTGGCCGGCGGCCGGAGTCGGCAGTTCGCTACGTGGCCTGGCTCTTCTTTATTATTACCTCTTATATGGCCCTGCGCGCCGTAGACGCCCACACGATAAGACTCTATATCGGCTGGATATAGCCAGCCGGCCCTCAAGGGACTTGCCCTAAAGACCTACAAACCCATAGGTCCAATGCCCGCTCTGGGCCTGGGCCTACGTGCTATTGACATTAGTCAACCCGTGCTGTATAACATAGCGGAAACAAATACAGCGTGACTGGAGGAGTTATGAAGAACCTGATGAAAACCACACTGAGCATAGCGGCGATAGCGATACTGCCCGTTCTCTCGTTCGCTCAAGGCAAAAGCATCTACGGCGAGGACAACCGCCTGGACTTCTTTGCCGCCTCGCAGGAAATGAAGACCCTTTCCGACTCGGTGGTTTCCTTCTGGAAGGCCTCCTCGATAGAGACCCTCAACCCCGGCGGCGTTAAACTCAAGACCGCCAACTTCGGCGAGCGCCTGAACCTGTGCCCCGGCGAAAAGTTCCGCGAACAGCCCATAGGGGCCTTCTGCTCCGGCTCCCTGGTGGGCCCGGACCTGGTAATGACCGCCGGCCACTGCGTAAAGACCGAGGCCGACTGCCAGAACACCAAATTGGTTTTCGGCTACGCCGTAAAGACGAATGGCGGAGAAGCTACTACCGCCATGCCGGCCAGCGAAGTCTACACCTGCACCAAGATAGTAAAACGCTTTCTCGGCGGCGAACCCGGCTCGGCTAACCCGGCCGGCCAGGCCCTGGGCTCCGACTTCGCCCTGATAAAACTGGACCGCAAGGTGACCGGCCATAAGCCCCTGCCCATCAACCGCGGCGCCAACCTTAAAAAAGGCGACGGGATATTCGTGATAGGCCACCCGGTGGGCCTGCCGCTTAAAGTCGCCGGCGGCGCCTCCGTGCGGGATTTCTCCAAGGTCGGTTACTTCACGGCCGACCTGGACACTTTCGGCGGCAACTCGGGCTCGCCCGTGTTCAACGCCAGGACCAAAAAGATAGAGGGGATACTGGTGCGCGGCGACGAGGACTTCATCGACAGCCCCGCCGGCTGCACCACCATGGCCACCTACGCGCAGACCGGCGGCCGCGGCGAGGACGTTACCAAAATATCCGCCCTCTCGCCTTTTATCACCAAAACGGGGTTCCTGGACCGCTTTCTCCTGTTCCTGCAGTATCTTCCGCAGAGCCTCACAGCCGCGGAAAAAGCCCAGGCGAAATCTTTAGGAGAAGGTGTTGATTTAAGCGCGATACAGGCCGAAATGGACGTAACTCCGGTTAAAGCCGTAACCTTCGACTGAGCGCTTGACCGATAGGGCTTAAGAAAACGCGCCCGGGGCGGCTCCCCGGGCGCCTTCTTTTTTTGGACGGCGGGTGTCAGCCCTCCCGGCGGACGGTCTCGAAAGAGAAAGCGGGCAGACAGATGGCGATATATTCCGCGCCCTCCGGCGACGGCGTGGAGTAGCGCACCCGCTCGCCGGGCTCCATGATGATCGCCTGGCCGCGCTTTACATCGAAAGTCCCGGTCTGCGTCTCCACTTTAAGCGTGCCCCGGAGCACCAGGGTATATTCCGTAAAGCGGGGATTCTGCGGGGGCTCTTCCCAGCCGCCGGGGCTCACCATGCGCGCCACGCTGATAGTGGTGGTCTTGGAGTTGACCCGCCCTATATACTCCTCGATGATCTTGGGCTTGTTGCCCGCCGCCTGCACTATCATAGGTTTCTCTATAAATTGAGCCATCAGCCCTCCCGCGAGATCTTATAGTCAGATTTTACCAAAACCCGGGGCACCCGCCGCGCGAAAAAAGGCGGCCCCGACTATTTACTATAATATAAGTATGAAAACAGAGAAGCACATGTCAGACACCGCCGGACCCGGCCGCCAGCCGCGGGGAGCGGCCTTATGATGGCCAATACTTTCGCCAAAGACCTTTACACGCAGCGCCGGACCAAGATCATCTGCACCATCGGGCCGGCCTCCGAGAACGAGGCCTGCATCCGCGACCTGGTAAAAGAGGGGATGAACGTCGCCCGCATAAACTTCTCCCATTGCGCCTACGACGAGGCCCTTAACCGCGTGCGCATCCTGCGCGAGGTGCGCGAAGAGCTGGGCGTGCCGCTGGCCATCATGCTGGACACCAAAGGGCCGGAAGTGAGGATGTTCGGCTACAGCAAGGCGATCAATTTATCCAAGGGCGATACTCTCTATATCGAGAGCACGGAGAAGCAACCGGAGGATATCCAGAACCTCTCGCCCGAGAAGCGGCACTTCTATACTAACCTGCCGCGCATAGACAAACTATGCCAGGTAGGCACCCGCGTCCTGCTGCAGGACGGCTTTATCGAGCTGGAAGTCTCCCAACTGCACAACGAGTGGCCCGGCGCCGTCAGTCTGCGCGTGCTTAACGACGGCAAGCTCAAGGACAAAGCCCACCTCGCCATCCCCGGCGTGCATTACCCCATCCCGTTCATGTCCGAGAAGGACAAGAAGGACATCGCCTTCGCGGTGGAGAACGACTTCGAATACATAGCCCTGTCCTTCGTGCGCACCGCCCAGGATATCGCCGACGTGCGCGAGATCATCCGCGGCGTCAGAGCGGATTCGCCCATAAAGCTCATAGCCAAGATAGAGGACAAGCAGGCCCTCGCCAACCTGGACGACATCATCCGCGACTCCAACGGCATCATGGTGGCGCGCGGCGACCTGGGCATAGAACTGCCCATAGAGGAATTGCCCAACCTCCAGAAGACCATCATCAACCGCTGCTACCTGGCCGGCAAGCCGGTCATAGTGGCCACGCAGATGCTTGAGTCCATGACGGAAATGACCTATCCCACCCGCGCGGAGGTGACCGACATCGCCAACGCCGTGCTGGAGCTGACCTCGTCGGTCATGCTGTCCGGGGAAACCGCCAAAGGCGCCCACCCCAAACGCGTGGTCAACATGATGGGGCGCATCATCGACCGGACCGAATCCTCCATAGACTACCACACCCTCGCCCGCATCACGCACGACTATGTCAACCGCGACGAGATCACCAACATCATGGCTTACAGCGTGGTGAACACCGCCCATGACTGGAACGCCAAGGCGATAGCGGTGGTGACCGCCAACGGCATCGGCGCCAGGGCGCTGTCCAAGTTCCGCCCGGGCGTGCCGATCTACGCCTTCACCCACTTGAAATCGCTCTACCACCAGCTCGCCCTGAACTGGGGGGTCGTCCCGTTCCTCATTGAGAACCCGGAGAACCTCCGCTTCAGCGACGTGGCGGGGAGGATAATAGACCTCCTGCAGAAGAGGGGCGCCATTGAGGAAGGGGAGAAGCTGGTCATCATGGCCTCGAACCCGTTCGGCAAAGGCCGCCCTACCAACACCATCCGCTGCGAAGTGGTGGGCGACACCGCCTTCCACGAAGAAACCTGATCCGCGGCCGGGAAACGCCGAAAGCGCGCCCCGAAAGGGGCGCTCTTTTTTTACGTTCAATAAGCCCGGCCGGCTTTTGATATACTACCGGAAAGGGGGACCGGATGGAAAAATACAATGTCGGCCGAAGCTGGATAGCCTACGATGCCATCGGGCCCGAAACGGGCAGGCCCGTGGTGTTCCTGCACGGCGCCACGGTCGACCATGTCTCGATGAAGAACACCTTCGAGCCGTATTTCCGGGGCCGCAACGGGAAGAACAGGCGGATCTACCCGGACTTCCCCGGCCACGGCGACTCGGGACGCCCGCTGACGCGGGCCACCATACCCGCGCTGCTGGCCGACACGGAGTCGTTCATACGCGGGAACTTCAAGGAACCGCCGGCGCTGGTCGGCTACTCGATGGGCGGCTTCGTGGCGCTTAAACTGGCCGAGAAGATACGCTTTCCCTCCCTTTTCCTCATCGCCCCGCCCGTCTGCACCGACAAGAGCAAGCTGATCAGGCCCGCGGCGCTGACCATTTTCTCCGACGAGCTGACGCAGGCCCAGAAAGGGACGGCCGACGCCAGGTACCTGCGGCTGGCCGTGAAGAGAACGGCGCAGACCCTCGACAGATATAAGGCCGACATTCCCGCCGGTTTTTTCCCGGCCAGGTTCGCTTACCAGACCCTGCTGCTCAGGAACGCCGCGGCAGAGAATATACGCATCAAGCCCGCCCTGATAAAGTCACGCACCACTTTCCTTGTGGGGCAGCAGGACACCCTGACGGGCTACCGCGGCCAATTCGAGCTGTCTTCACGCCTGAAGAACAGCGAGTACCACTCCTTCTATGACTGCGGCCACTTCCTGCCGCATGAGTGCGGCCAGTTCGGGGCGCTGTTCAGGGAGTGGCTGCGGACGGACAACACCCCGGTAGCCCTGCCCGGCATAAAATGATTAAATTCCGGATATGAAGAAAATATTCCCGCTGTCCAAGGTTTACTCGCTGCTGGAAGCCGGCCCGGTCGTAATGCTCAGTACCGCGTTCAAAGGCCGCAACAACGTCATGACCCTGTCCTGGCACACCATGATAGATTTTAACCCGCCGCTGGTGGGCTGCGTCATCAGCGACCGCAATTATACTTTTGAGGCCGTTAAGAAGACGCGTGAATGCGTGATAAATATCCCCACGCTGGAGATAGCCGGCAAGGCCGTGGCCTGCGGCAACGTTTCCGGGCGGCGCACCGACAAGTTCTCCGTCTTCGGCCTGACGCCGGAGAAGAGCGCGGCGGTCAAGGCGCCGTCGGTAAAGGAATGCTACGCCAGCCTGGAATGCCGCCTGGCGGACGCGCGCCTGGCGGGGAAATACAATCTTTTCATATTCGAGGTGGTCAAAGCCCGGGTGGACACCTCGGTAAAGGATCCCAGGACCGTACACCACCGGGGCGGCGAAGCCTTCATGGTGGCCGGCAGGACCATAAAGATCAAATCGAAAATGGCGTGACCGAAAGGCCGCGGATCTCCCCCAGGGCATGAACAAAAAGATGATACTAGCTTCGCTGCTGTTCGCGGCCGCGCCGTGCGCGGCGAGCGCCTCCGTCTCCTTCTCCGACTTCGACGGGCCCGGCTTCCTGGTGGTCAATCCCAGGGTTAAAACCAAATTAAAACAGGAGGCCTTCCAGGACGTTATAGCCGCCGCCGACGTGATCTACGCCGGAGACGAGCGCGCCGGCCGCAAAGACCATCTGGCCCAGCTGGAATTGATAAGAACGCTTACCGCCGTCAGGAAAGGGCGCGTGACGGTCGCCCTCGCCGCGCTTAACGCCGCCTCGCAGCCGGCCCTGGACGACTATCTCGCCGCCAGGACGACCGAGGCCGTTTTCCTGAAGGAAGCCGGCTGGGACGCGCAGACCGGCGTGGATTTCCGCCTGTACCGGCCGCTGCTGGAATTCATCAGGGAGAACAAGCTCAGGGCCGCGGCCATAGGGATACCGAGGCCGGTCATATCCAAGATAGCCCGCGGCGGCCTGGCCGCGCTGGACAAGCGGGAAAAAGCTCTCTTCCCTGCCGATATGCCGGCGGAAACCGACAAAGCCTACCTGGCCTACGTCAGAACGGCGTATAAAGCGCTGGCGCCCGGCATAAGCTGGCCCAACTACCTGACGGCGATGTCGGCCTGGAATTCCGGCCTTGGGGCCAACGCGCTGCGCCTGCTGAAAACCGCCCCAGGCGGCGCCCTGCTAATACTTGCCGGCAACAGCCACATCAAGTATAACGCCGGCCTGGCGGCCTACGTCAGAAGCCGCGCCAAGGGACTGGCGCATTGCTCCATCGCCACCGAAGACGCGGCTAAACTGGAAGACTTCATGAAAGACCCGGCCCCGCTGGCCGACTACGTCCGCTTCATCAGCCGCTGACACGGCGTAAAAGGGGCGGGCCCGATGGCCCGCCCTCGCGTGGGTCTCAACTGTACCGCTCTCATCACAGGGAGAGACCCCTTCCCTGCCTATAGTCTAGCTCCTAAACCACAAAGTATCAAGGGTCCTTAGGGCAATTATTGCCGGAAGCCCCCTAATATAAATAAAGTAAAATAAGCCATGCGGTAAGACAGCTCCGTGGAGCGGGTAGAGGTCTTATGAAAGTATCGATTGCGGGCCTGCTGCTGGCAGTTATGGTTCCCGTCTTGATGGCGGAGGAAACTCCGCGCCTTGGACTTAAAGCCTACCTGCAGGAAGTGCGTTCCGGCAACCCGGAAATAGCCGCAGCCGGCGCGCTCTCAAAAGCCTACTCGGCCAAGGTCAGGCAGGCCTGGCTGCCGGAAGATCCGCAGATCGAGTTCGAGCGGATGTATGCGGACGGGGCGCTGGGCTCCGGAGCGAAAGAACGGAATATCCTTATACGCCAGCCCCTGCGCAACCCCTACAAAATGCATCTGCAGAAAGGCGCCGCCGCCGCGGAGGACGACTATTACTCCGCGAGCAGGGAGGACAGGATCAACCGCACCCTCGCCGAAGCCAAGGCCGCCTTTTATGATTACGCCCTTGCCTGGCAGGACGAGCGCGTCTATGACGAGAACCTTGAATTGATAAAAAAGCTGGCGCGCCTTGCCGAAACCCGCTACTCCGTGAACCAGGGCTCGCAGAGCGACGCCATAAAGGCGCAGGTAGAGCTTTCAAAAGCCATGAACAGGGTAATCACGGCCCGGCAGGAAAAAGAAACGGCCGCCGCGCGCATGAACACTCTGCGCGGCAGGCACCCCGGCGCCGCGTTGGCCGAGCCCGAACCGTTCGCGGTAATCCCTTCGACTCCGGATTACCAGCACCTTGAAAGTTCTGCGCTGGCAAAAAACCCCTACCTGGCCGCGATGGCTTACCGGCTTAAGGCGGCGGAAAAGAAATTATCTCTCGCCCGCGCGGAATATGCCCCGGACTTCATGCTGAGCTGGCGGCGCCGCGCCTCGGACGACGCGGCCATGAACGGCACTTATGACGTGGCGCTGGGCCTCACCGTGCCGCTCTGGTTCACAAAGCAGGCGGCCATGGGCCGCGAAGCCGGGGCCGAGCGCGACATGAGCGCCGCCGAGTACGAGGCCGCCAGGAACGCCGTGCTTCTGGAATTGAAAGAGATAACCGTAAAGCTCGACTATTACCGCCGCCTTACCGACCTCTACGGCAGCACGGTGCTGCCGCAGGCCGAAGTCTCGCTGAAAGCTTCCGAGGCCGCCTACCAGGCAGGCAAAACGGATTTCCTGGACCTGGTGGACGCCAACCGCACCCTGCTGGAGACCAAGCGCGAATATTACGAATACGCCGCCGCCTACGCCGCCTGGCTGGGCCGCCTTGAAAGCCTGACCGGGGAGATCATATGAACAGGAATATACTGATAACCGGCCTTATCGTCCTCGCTCTGCTCGGCGGTGGGATGGTCACCTACCGCCACTTCCACGGCGCGCACGCCCGGACCGAGATCTATTACTGCCCCATGCACCCGGATTATACTTCCGGATCGCCCGGCGACTGCCCCATCTGCGGCATGCACCTGGTCAAACGGGAGAAGGCCGCCCCGGCGCAGCGTAAGGTAATGTTCTACCGCAACCCGATGAACCCGGCCATCACGTCGAAAGTTCCAATGAAGGACGAAATGGGCATGGATTATCTCCCGGTTTACGACGACGCGGCCGGCGCGGCCATGGTTGCCGGGCGCGGCACGGTTTCACTGACGCCGGAAAAGCAGCGTATGATAGGCCTCAAAACGGAAAAGGCCGCGTACCGGCCACTTTTTAGAACGGTGCGGGCCTCCGGCAAGGTAGCTTACGACCCGGACCTCTACCGCGCCATAAGCGAGTATCGTGAATCGTTAGCCGCATATGAAAAGATAAAAGCCGGCTCCTGGCAGGAAGCCATCGACCGCGCGAAGGCCGTAGTGGACTCCTCAAAGCTGAGACTGCGCCAACTGGGCATAAGCGGAGAACAGCTGGACTCCATAAATACGGATCCCGGACGCTACGACAACCTGCTGCTGCCGGAGGACAAGGTGTGGATCTATGCCCAGATCTACGAGTATGAATCGGCTTCGGTCAAAGCCGGCCAAAAAGCGTCTATAACCTCCAGCGCCTATCCCGGCCGGGAATTCTCCGGCACCGTCCGCTCCGTCGACCCCATATTCTCCGAGGAAACCCGGACACTGCGCGCCCGTATCGAGACCGACAACCCGGGCCGGGAGCTGCGGTCGGAGATGTACGTGGAAGCCGCCATAAAAACGAACCTCGGGACCGTGCTGGCCGTGCCCGTGTCCGCCGTGCTCAACACGGGCGAGAAAGAAATAGCCTTCGTGCTTAAAGGGGAAGACAGCTTCGAACCGCGCGAGGTCAGGACGGGAGGCCGCAACGACGATTACGCCGAGATAATTTCCGGCCTGCGCGCCGGTGAAAAAGTGGTAACTACCGCCAATTTCATGATAGATTCGGAGTCCAGGATGAAAGCGGCGCTGGGGAACTAGCGGCCTTATGATCAGGAATATTATCGCCTTTTCAGCGCGCAACAGGACACTGGTGCTGATATTCGCGCTGGCCGCCGCGGCCGGCGGCCTCTATGCCGTAAAGAACATAAACCTGGACGCCATCCCCGACCTGTCGGACACGCAGGTCATAGTCTATTCCAAGTGGGACCGTTCGCCCGACATAGTGGAAGACCAGGTGACCTATCCGGTGATCACCTCGCTGCTGGGCCTGCCCAAGGTAAAGACCGTGCGCGGCTTCTCCGATTTCGGTTTTTCCTACGTCTACATAATTTTCGAGGACGGCACCGACATCTACTGGGCGCGGGCGCGCGTCCTTGAGTACTTGAGCAAGATACTGCCCCAGCTCCCCGACGGCGTGAAGACCGAACTGGGGCCGGACGCCACCGGCGTGGGCTGGGTCTACCAGTACGCCCTCGTGGACAGAACAGGCCGCCATGACCTGGCGCAGCTGCGCTCTTTTCAGGACTGGAACCTGCGCTACCAGCTCCAGTCCGTGCCCGGCGTGGCCGAGGTAGCGGCGATAGGCGGTTTCCAAAAGCAGTATCAGGTGAACCTGAACCCGAACGCGCTGGCCGCCTACAAAGTTTCGATAGACAAGGTCCTTAAGGCCGTGCGCGACGGCAACGAAGAGGTCGGCGCGCGCCTGATCGAATACTCCGGTGCGGAGTACATGATACGCGGCAAGGGCTACGCCAGGTCCGTAAAGGATATCGAGGATATCGTAGTGGCCGGCGGCGGGGGCACGCCGGTACTTCTGCGGAGCCTGGGCACCGTCACCACCGGGCCGGAACTAAGGCGCGGTGTCTCGGACCTGGACGGCGAAGGGGACACGGTGGGCGGCATAGTCGTCATGCGCCACGGCGAGAACGCCCTTAAGGTCATTGAGCGCGTGAAAGAGCGCATAGAGCAGCTCAAGGCCTCGCTGCCCGAAGGCATGGAGATCCTCACCGTCTATGACCGCTCGGACCTGATAAAGCGGGCCATAGCCACGCTCAAGCGCCAGCTCACCGAAGAAATGCTGATAGTGAGCCTGGTAATCCTGATATTCCTCTGGCATATCCCATCGGCCATAATTCCCATAGTCACCATACCGGTATCGGTCCTGCTGGCCTTCATCCCCATGTATTTCATGGGGATCTCCTCCAATATCATGTCGCTGTCCGGCATAGCCATCTCCATAGGCGTGCTGGTCGACGGGGCCATTGTCGAGGTGGAAAACGCTTATAAAAAACTTGAGCTTTGGCAAAGCGGGGGGCGGAAGGGGGATTTTCACTCCGTGCGCCTGGAGGCCCTGCAGGAAGTGGGGCCGGCGGTTTTTTTCTCGCTGCTCGTCATCGCCGTCGCCTTCCTGCCGATCTTCACGCTGGTGGACCAGGAAGGCCGGCTCTTCAAGCCGCTGGCCTACACGAAGAACCTCACCATGTTCGTGGCGGCGCTGCTGGCCATCACGCTGGACCCGGCGCTGCGCATGATGTTCACCCGCATGGACTACGCGCATTTCAGACCGGCCTGGCTGTCCGACATCCTCAACGCGGTCACCGTGGGCAAATATTACCCGGAGGAAAAGCACCCCATCTCACAGCGGCTGTTCAGGATCTACGAGCCCGTCTGCCGCTGGACGCTGGAGAATCCGGGGAAAGTAATAGGCGCCGCGCTGCTGCTGATACTGACTACCATACCGGTTTACCTCAAGACCGGCTCGGAGTTCATGCCGCCCCTGAACGAAGGCACCATCCTTTACATGCCCACGACGCTGCCGGGCATCTCCGTCACCGAAGCGCAGAAGCTGCTGCAGGAGCAGGACCGCGTACTCAAATCCATACCCGAAGTGGAGCGCGTCTTCGGCAAGGCCGGCCGCGCCGACACCTCCACCGACCCCGCGCCTTTCTCCATGATGGAGACCCTGGCCGTGCTGAAGCCGCAGGACCAGTGGAGGAAGAAGGACCGCTGGTACTCATCGTGGCTGCCGGAACTCGCACAAAAGCCGCTGCGCCATATCTGGAACGACCGCCTTACGTGGGACGAGCTGATCGGCGACATAGACTCCAGAATGCGGTTCCCGGGGGTCTCCAACGCCTGGACCATGCCGATAAAAGCGCGAATAGACATGCTGACCACCGGAGTGCGCACCCCGGTAGGGATAAAGATATTCGGCGCGGACCTTAAGAAGATAGAGGAGACCGGCCTGGAAGTAGAGAGGCTGGTGCGCCAGGTCAAGGGCACGCGCAGCGTCTACGCCGAGCGCACGGCGGGCGGCTACTTCCTCGACTTCACGCTGAAACGCGAGGCGCTGGCGCGCTACGGCCTGACCGTAAAAGAGGCCCAGATGGCGCTGATGACCGCAATAGGCGGCCAGAACCTGACCACCACCGTGGAGGGGCGCGAACGCTACTCCGTCAACGTGCGCTACGCGCGGGACTTCCGCGACAACGTGGATAAACTCGGCCGCGTTCTGGTCACCGCGGAAAACGGAGTAAATGTGCCGCTGGCCCAGATAGCCGACATCGAGTTCCGCCAGGGCCCGGCGATGATACGCGACGAGAACGGCATGCTTTCAGGCTATGTCTACGTAGATATCGAAGGCGTGGACGTGGGCACATACGTGACCAACGCCAAGAAGCTGGTGGGGGAAAAATTAAAACTCCCCGCGGGCTACACCCTGCAGTGGAGCGGCCAATACGAGAACATGCTGCGCGTGCGGGAACGCCTTAAATTCGTGCTGCCGTTGACCATCTTCATTATCTTCCTGCTCATCTACATGAATACCAGGTCGGCCGTGAAGACATCCATAGTGCTGCTGGCGGTGCCATTCTCGCTGATAGGGGCAGTGTGGCTGGTGTACCTCCTGGGCTACAACATGTCCATAGCGGTCTGGGTTGGCATGATAGCCCTGATGGGCCTGGACGCCGAGACGGGCGTATTCATGCTGCTCTACCTGGACCTGGCTTACGAAGACATGAGGAAAGCCGGCCGCATGAACTCGCCCAAGGACCTTGAAGAGGCCGTGATACACGGCGCGGTCAGACGCGTGCGCCCCAAGATGATGACGGTAACGGCGGCCTTCATGGGCCTGCTGCCCATTATGTGGGCGCTGGGCACCGGCTCCGACGTGATGAAGCGCATAGCCGCGCCGATGATCGGCGGCCTGTTCTCCAGCTTCGCGCTGGAACTGCTGGTTTACCCCGTAATATTCCATATTTGGAAAAGCCGGGAAATGAACATAAATTAATTAGAGAACCGAATCTTAGGTTCGAGAGTTTCGGGATTAAAGAGCACGGGAGGGGGATAAAATGAATAAAAACGTAATAAAACTATGCGTATCAGCGCTGATATTCGGCACTGCGGCTGCTTTTGCCGGAGAAAGCGGCAATACGGGAAACGAACCCGCTCAAATGAAGATGGCTAAAATGCCAGATGTAAGCACCGGAACAGTAAAAAGAACGGGGACTGACAAGAAAGCGAAGACGCCGAAAGCGACGGCACGCAAGGTAACTAAAAAGGAGATCGGAAAGGAAGCGGTTTGCCCCGTAACCGGCGATAAATTCAAAGTCACCGCCGAGACGGGCTCGGCCTCCTACAAGGGCAAGGTTTATTATTTCTGCTGCCCGGATTGCGATGCGCCTTTTCTTGAGAACCCGGAAAAGTATTTACCCAAGCAACAGCCCCCTCAGCACAAGACATACGTCTGTCCTATGGGCGACTACCAGGGAGATAAACCCGGCAAATGCCCCAAGTGCGGCATGAATCTGATTGAGAAGAAATAAACACGGCAGGCCGCGGCCGAGGGCCGCGGATACGGCGTGTTCCATAAATTTATATAATTATGGTGCACGCTGAAAACGACGATATCCGGAGGACCCTTAGGATGAAAAAGACAATATTAATTTCCATGATAGCCCTGGCCGCAGGCGCCGTCGCAGTTTTTGCCGCCGAAACCCCGAAGAGCGCCAAAAATACGGAAGCCCCCAGGCACGACTGCGGCGACTGCCCGATGCACAAGAAAGCCGGCGCCAAAAAATGCTCCGGCAGGATGTGCCCGGAAAAGATAGCCGGCGTTAAAACCGTTTCGAAGAATATCGAGAACGGCGTCGAAGTCACGATGACCGCCGCCGACAAGGAAACCGTAGCCCGGGCGCAGGAACTCACGGTGGTCCATTACGGCAACAGGGAAACCATGGATAAGGACTGCCCCGGCCGCGTGGAAGGCGCCGAAGCCAGGATAGAGAACACCGCCGACGGCGTGAAAGTATTCATCACCGGCAAAACCCCCGAGGTCATAAAGAAGATACAGGCCGCCTCCGCCAGAGAGCATATGAAAACCGGCTGCCCGGAAACGAAAGAGGCCAAAAAGACGGCCAGAGCCGCTAAGAAGTATATCTGCCCCATGAAATGCGCGGAGTCGGACAAGCCCGGCAAGTGCCCCAAATGCGGCATGCAGATGGAGGAGAAGAAATAAATGGTAACAAAGGCACTCCAGAAAGTCCCCTTCTTCAAGGGGCTGACCCAGCGGGAGATCAAGCAGGTGCTCGCCATTGCCGGAGTAAAGCGTTACCGCGCCGGCGAGATGGTGTTCGCCAAACAGGACCTGGGCGACAATTTCTTCATAGTGAATTCCGGCCGCATCAAGATCTTCACCACCGTCGGCGCCGGCAAGAAAAAGACCTTCGCCTTCCTGAAGAAAGGCGATTTTTTCGGGGAGATGTCGCTGCTGGGGGGCAAGGTGCGCTCCGCCTCCGCCCAGGCCGCGGATGACAGCGAACTCCTCGTGATCTCGAAAAAGAACTTCAAACGCCTCATACTCGAGAACGCGGATTTCACGCTGAAACTGCTGCACACCCTGGTAGAGCGCCTCAATAAGTCCAATATGGAAGTGGAATCCATGCTGTTCCATAACATCCTGGGGCGGCTGGCCGAGGCCATACTCGACCTGTCCAAGGACAAACACACCAAACCCCTGAAGATGGCCATAGACCAGAGCGAGCTGGCCCAGTACCTGGGCACCACGCGCGTGCCGGTCTGCCGCGCCATAAACACGCTTAAAAGAAGCGGCGTGATAGACTACCGCCGCGGCGAGCTGGTGGTCCTGAACCAGGCCCGCCTCCGGTCCATAGCCGGCAACGCGCAATGAGCGTGCACTCGCTGAGAGGCTTCCGGGACCTGCTCCCGGCGGACGCGCGGCTCTTCGCCTCGATAGAGGCCGCGGCGCGCGAAACCTTCGCGCTTTACGGCTACCAGGAACTCCGCATCCCCACGATAGAGCTGAAAGAGCTGTTCGTTAAATCCACCGGCGACACCACCGACATAGTCGAAAAAGAAATGTACGCCTTTACCGACGGCGGCGGCCGCGAAGTAGCCGTGCGCCCCGAAGGCACGCCCGGGGTCGTGCGGGCCTACATCGAGAACAACCTCGGCCAGACCGGCCGCAACGGCAAATACTTTTACATAGGCAACATGTTCCGGGCGGAGCGCCCCCAGGCCGGCCGCTTCCGGGAATTCGAACAGATAGGCGCCGAACACATCGGCAACGCTTCGCCGCACGCCGACGCCGAAACGATAACCATGCTGGTGCGCCTGCTCGAAAAAGTCGGCGTAAGCGGCTGTTCCGTAGTCTTAAATTCCCTGGGCTGCGGCGAGTGCCGCAAGACCTACCGCGAAGTGCTGCTGGCCTTCCTGCGCTCGCGCGCCGAAAAGCTCTGCGAACCCTGCCGCGGCCGCATAGAACGCAATCCGCTGCGCGCCCTCGACTGCAAGCTGGACGGCCCCGCCCTCGCCGAAACGGCCCCCAAGCTTACCCTTTGCCCCGCCTGCGCGGAACATTTCTCCAGAACGCAGGAACTGCTCAAGATCTCCGGAGTTAAGCACGAAGTCAATCCCAGCCTGGTGCGCGGCCTGGATTATTACACGAGGACCGTCTTCGAGGTGCGCTCCAGCGCTCTCGGCAGCCAGGACGCCGTGTGCGGCGGCGGCCGTTACGACGACCTGGTAAAATCGATGGGCGGCCCCGCGGCGCCTGCCGTAGGCTGGGCCGTTGGCGTGGACCGCATGGCCATGCTGCTCCAGGATAAGACCGCCGCGGACAATTCCCCTGAAGCCTTCGTCGTAGCCGCGTCGAAAGACGCCGGGAATAAAGCGTTCGAACTGACGACCGCCCTGAGGAACTTTCCCGGCGGGCCGATAAGCGCGGACTTTTCCAGCTTCGAACTCAGCCTCAAGTCCCAGATGCGCTCCGCCGACAAGAGCGGCGCCTCGTTCGCCCTCATAATAGGCGAGGACGAACTCAAAGCCGGCACCGTCACCATAAAACCCCTTAAAGAAAAAGGCGACCAGTTCACGGTCCCCGTCGCCGACGCCCCTTCACGCCTAAAGCAGCTTCTGAAGGATTGAACATTTAGCACAAAGCAGAGAGGGCTGGCCGGGGTGTTACCCTGAGCACCCTTTGGGGAAGGGGGGGCCCC
>Ga0154476_111_pt1 | contig 25402 bp, 24 predicted proteins | sample RifGroC2_FD_115955 | JGI IMG/M metagenome (GOLD analysis project Ga0154476, IMG submission 115955) | Elusimicrobia bacterium GWC2_61_19
ATAGTGAACGACTCGCCCACGGCGGCGGAGTTCCTGCGGAGAATACTCGGTTCCGACCCGGAAATAGCCGTGGCCGGCGTGGCGCGCAGCGGCCTGGAAGCGGTGACCCTTGCCGGCAGAAGGAAACCGGACGTCATCGCGATGGACGTGCATATGCCCGGCCTCAACGGCTTCGAGGCGACACGCAGGATAATGGAAAGTACCCCGGTGCCTATAGTCATAGTATCCGGGAGTTCGCTCGGGGGCGATGATATGCTGGCATTCAAGGCCGTGCAGGCCGGGGCGGTGGCCTGCGTACACGCGCCGGCCGGCTTCTCCGCCCCCGGGCACGCGGCGCAGGCGGCGGAACTGCTGCGCACGGTAAAGGCCATGTCGGAGGTAAAGGTGGTAAAGCGCTGGCCCGCCATGGCCAGTAACCCGGCCGCCGGCGTCTCCGCGCCGGGGAAATTACCGGAACTGAAGGCCGGCCTGACGCAGCTGGTGGCCATAGGCGCCTCCACGGGAGGCCCGGTAGTGCTTCAGTCCATACTCTCACGGCTGCCGGCGGGGCTTTCCGCGCCGATCGTGGTAGTGCAGCACATGTCGCCGGGGTTCATAGAGAGTTTCGCGCTGTGGCTGGGCGAGTCCACCCCGCTGAAAGTAAGCGTAGCCGCCGACGGCGAGACCGCGCTGCCGGGCCACGTCTATGTCGCGCCGGACGGGCGCCATATCACGGTGGACAAAGGGACGGCTATACGGCTTACCGACGACGAGGCGGAGAACGGCATGCGCCCCGCGGTTTCAAGGCTCTTCCGCTCCCTGGTAGAAAGTTTCCCAAGGAACTCCGCCGGGATACTTCTTACCGGGATGGGCACGGACGGCGCGCTGGAACTTAAGGCATTGCGGGACGCTGGCGCCGTCACTATAGCCCAGGACAGGGAAAGCTCGCTTATAAACGGCATGCCGGGCGCGGCCGTCAGGGCAGGCGCCGCGGCTTATGTGCTTTCGCCTGCCGGGATAGCCGCCGCTATTTCCGCATTAGCGCCGGCCGGGTCCAAGGGAGATAAATTATGAACCGTGAAACCGACATCCTTGTAGTGGAAGACAGCAATACGCAGGCCGAATTGGCCAGAGAGATACTGGAAAGGGAGAACTACGGGGTTTTCCGGGCCGAGAACGGCGCCAAGGCCCTGAAGATGCTGAAAGAGCAGCGGTTCGATATTATTTTAAGCGATATTGAAATGCCAGGCATGGACGGCTATGAGTTCTGCCGGAAGGTCAAGGACGACCCGGCCACCAAGAACATACCGGTCATACTGCTGACCGTGCTCTCGGACCCCGGCGACATTATCCGCGGCCTGGAAAGCGGGGCCGACAATTTCGTGACCAAGCCTTTTGACCCCGATTACCTGCTGTCGTGGATAAAACACCATCTTACCAATGTGGAACTGCGCAAGGCCGGAGGGGCCCAGGCGGGGCTGGAATTCTTTTTTGCCGGCCGTAAACATTTTCTGGCCGCCGACCGGATGCAGATACTCGACATCCTGCTCTCCACTTACGAGGCCGCCGTAAACAAGAACCGTGAAGTGAAGAAAGCGAAGCTGGAACTGGAAAAGCTCAACGGTTCGCTCGAAACCAAGGTGGAGGAGAGGACCGCGGACCTCAGCCGGGAGATAGAAGCGCGCGCCAAGGCCGAAGAAGACCTGAGCCGCGCCAGACAGCGCGAGGATATGGTGCTGCGCACCCTGCCGGTGGCGTTCTTTTACGCGAAGCCGGAAAAAGACGGCTTGCGCATAGAATGGGTGAGCGAAGGCGCGGAAAAGCTATGCGGCTGCAAACCAGATGAGCTGCTGAAAACGCGGGACCTGTGGTTCTCCCGCATCCACCCCGAAGACAAAGAGCGGGTGAAGGCCGATCTGGCCCGGCTGGCGGCGACGGGCACCATGAACACCGAATACCGCCTGCAGGCCTCCGGAGGCGAGTACCGCTGGGTCCTTGCCAGCGCCACCATTATAGACGGGCACGTGCTCGGCCTCTGGCTGGATATTTCTGAAAAGAGAACGCTGGAACTCCAGTTCAGGCAGGCGCAGAAGATGGAAGCCGTCGGCAGGCTGGCCGGCGGGGTGGCGCATGATTTCAACAACCTGCTCACCGCCATAGAGGGCTACACGGGCTTCCTGCTGAAGAGCCTGGCTGCGGACGACAAAAGACGAGAAGACGTGGTGGAGATAGGAAAAGCCGCGCAGGCGGCCGCAACGCTTACCAAACAGCTTCTGACGTTCAGCCGCCATCAGGTATTCCAACCGCGGGTGCTCGACTGCAACGCGGCCATCCGCGACACGCAGAAGATGATGAAGCGGCTTATCGGCGAGAATATAACCCTGGAGATCAACCTGGCAAAAGAGGAATGCCGCATAAAAGCGGACCCGGGGCAGTTGGAACAGATCATAATGAACCTGATAGTGAACGCCAAGGACGCCATGCCCAACGGGGGGAAGGTCTCCATCAGGACCGAAAACACGGAACTCAGTGAAAAATATTCCAAAATGCATATGGAGGTGCGGCCCGGCCCCTATGTCATGCTGCTGGTGACCGATACCGGCAGCGGAATAAGCCCTGACGCCATGACACATCTTTTCGAGCCTTTTTTCACCACAAAAGAGGCGGGGAAAGGCACAGGGCTCGGGCTGGCTACGGTTTACGGCATAGTCAAACAGAACGGAGGGAATATTTATGTATACAGCGAGCCCGGCCTGGGGACGACGTTCAAGATATACCTGCCGCATGTAACGGAGGAGATAGATACCGGCAAGGCGCCCGCCAAAACAAAAGGGCTGCGAGGTTCGGAGACCATACTGGTGGCGGAGGACGACGACGGCGTGCGCGGGTTCGCCCTGCGCGCGCTTCGTGAGAGCGGTTACACGGTCCTCGAAGCCCGCGACGCGGAGGAGGCCGTCAGGATATGGGAAAAGAACACCGACAAGATCGACCTGGTCCTGAGCGACACCGTTATGCCCGGCATGAACGGCCACGAATTATACGAAATGATCTCAAAGCACTGTCCGGGAATGAAAGTGATCTTCATGTCCGGCTATATCGACACGGAACTCGCCGACATCCGCCTCACGGTGAACAACCTGGCTTTCCTGCAGAAGCCGGTCAGCGCCGACGACCTTGTCAAGAAAGTACGCGAAGTTCTGGATTCCCCTAAGGCGGTCGGTGTTTAGGAAAGAATATATTCCAGGTACTTCGCGTAGATCTTAACCGCGCGGTCGGCCGAGCGGAAGACGGGCAGGCCCAGCTTCTGCGCGTAGGCGCAGTATGGTTCGTAGATAGTGCCGGCCGCCACGCAGAAGATAAGCGGCTTGCGCGCTTCCCTGGCCGCTTCGGCCGCGCCTTTGAGGAAGGACTTATCCAGGTCGTCGGGCCAGGCCCCGCCCTTGGGCAGCGTGCTCATGGCGGGGGTGAGCGGCACCATGGAGACCACCGCGCCGGAGAACTCGTCCGAAGATAATGCGGTCTTTACCACGCCGCCGATGGCGCCGTCCGTGGCCATGGGCGTGATATCCAGCGGGTTCTTGGCGTCCACGATGGAGTCCAGGTTGAACTCCTTGAGCGTGCGGGTCATCGCCTCGTAAATAGCCTTATCCTTCACGTCGGCCGTGACGCGGCCGCCCACGCCGTCGGCCATGCCGGCGGCTTCGAAACCGGCGTTGCTCATAAAGAAAGTATTGCCGTGCTTTATCTCCAGGCCGGCGAAGGAGCAGGCCAGGGCCGCCAGGTCGTTGAAGTCGTCGAAAGTCTCCGCCACCAGGGCGCCCGCGCGCTCCATGATAAGGCGCGTCACCAGGTAGTCGCCGGCTATCGAGGCGGTATGCCCCATGACGGCTTTCTGCCCGACGGCGGTCCGCCCGGCCTTGTAAAGCACCACCTGCTTGCCTTTGGCGCGCGCTTTCTCTATTACCTTGGCCAGCGCCAGGCCGTCGCCGGGCTTGAAACCCTCCATATAGACCAGGATCACCTTCAGGTCGTCCTCGTCGGCGAGGCGCTCCACGTAATCCGGCACGGTGACGTCCTGCTGGTTGCCCACGGTGATGCTGTAGGCGGGCTTGAGCCAGGGCATCTTGCTCACGGAGGAAATTATGAAAGCGCCGCTCTGGCTGACGAAGGCGGTCTTGGCGTTGTAAGGGTTAACGCCGATGGGATGCTCCAGTTTGTAATCAGGGATGAAGAAAGTATTCAATTTGACGCCGTTTAGCACGATGCCCATGGAATTGCCGCCGGAGAGCGCGAAATCCGGGTTCTTTTCCCTAGCGCGGGCGATGGTCTCCACCACCTTTTTACCCATGTCCTCGGAACCTGACTTCTCGCCCATGCCGCCGGAAATAAGGACCACGCCGTTGACCTTGCCGGACTCGCCGGCTTCGGCCAGCACGCGCGGCACTTCGGGGGAGGGCACGGCCACCACGTACATATCCACCTTCTCGGGGAGCTGGGCGGGGGAGGCGAAGCATTTAACGCCGTCGATCTCGGCGACCCCTTCCTTTATGATGTAAGTCCGCTCCCTGGGGAAACCGGCCTTGACGATATTGTTCAGGATGATGCGGGCCATGTTCATCTTCTTCTCGCTCACGCCCACCACAGCGGCGCTGGCCGTATGCAGCAGCCCGTCCACGCCGTTGCGGGAAGGTTTGGAGCGGGGCGCCGCTTTGCGGGCTGGTCTGAAACGCAGCACGCCGTCCAGCGCCACCAGATGGCCCTTGGCCGCGGCCAACGGGTTCACCTCGAATTCCTCTATGGCCCAGTCGCTGGAGCCGCCGTCGCGGAAATGCCGCATCAGGTGGGAGAAACCTTCCAGCCATTTCACCATCTCCCCGTTCTGCGCCAGGCGGCGGCCGCCGCGCACGGAACCGGCGCAGTAGGCCCAGATCCAGCTGCCGGCCAGAAAAGCCTCCCAGGCACCGCTGTTGAAAGCCAGGTCCACCGGCATAACGGAAGGCGCCAGGCCCGGGCGCAGGGACTTTATAAGCGATTCGGCGTTGGTGCCGCCGGGGCCCAGCGTAATGACCGGCCCGAAAGCGTCGTCGGAGCGCGCGCCCAGCAGCAGTTCCTCGCCCAGGGCGAAAGCCGAATGCGGCAGGAATTCCACCGCCATGAGGGCCTCGGCCTCCGGGAACTTGGCGTGCATGGCCTTGAGCGCCTCTTCCAGGGCTTCGGCGGTCTTAGCCAGCACCTTCACGCCGCCGGACTCCGTCTTATGCAGGGTTTTGGAGGAAACGAGTTTCAGCACCGCTTTGTCGCCGGCCAGGCCGGCGGCCGCAGCCGCTGCGGCGGCCGCGGGGTCCAGGTCCGCCGCCGGGAAAAGGAGATACTTCGGGGCCTCCAGCCCCGCCAGCGTCATAACCTCATAAACTTCAGGTTCGCTGAGGCTCGTGCGGCCTTCAGCTCCGGCGCGCGCCAGTATTTTTTCCACAGCTTCGAAATTTTCCATAAAGTCTCCAGTGCTGCGTATCAACCGAGTTTTACCACGCGGGCCTTCTGGGCGTAAGACAGCGCAACCGCCCTGTTTATCAGCCCGGCGCCCAGGCTCAGACAATCCGAGGCCGCCGCACCCGTGGCCAGCCTGAGCGTGCGCTCGAAATCGTAACCGTGCAGGAAGCCGAAAAGGAACCCGGCCATGAACGAGTCGCCGGCGCCGGTGGGGCTTTTAAGGACGCCCAGGCGCGGGGGGGTGACCCGCCACAGCCCGAAGAGCGAGGCCGCGTGCGTGTGGCCGGCGCCGTCGGTAACGATAAGCGTCTTAAGGCCTTTGGGCGAATGCTTTTTAAAGAACGCGGCCAGGCGCGCCGGCGTGTAGGCCGCCCCGGAGAGTTCCTCGAACTCAGCGCGGTTTATCTTTATCCCCTCGGCGCCGGCGGAGAGCGCCTCTGCCAGCACGGGGCCGCTGGTATCGAACATGGTAAAGCAGCCCCTGGCCGCGGCCAGCCGCACCAGCGTGGCGTAGAAGCCTTTTTTCAGCCCGGCGGACATGCGGCCGCAGACGGCGGCCACGCGGAACTGCCCGGCGAGCCGCGAGAAATTTTTTAGAAAGCGGGCCTGCGCCGCGGCGGGCACTTCGGGGCCCTCTTCGTTGAGGTCGGTGGCGCGGCCGTGCGCGTCCACTACGGTATAGCAGACGCGGGACTCGCCGGCATTATGGTTCTCGATAAAGGTCCTGAAACCTTCTTTTTTCATGGCCGCGTCGATCCAGCGCCCGTTGCAGCCGCTGGTGAAACCGGCCACCGGCACTTCCAGCCCCAGCGAACGCAGGGCGCGCGCCACGTTGACGCCTTTGCCGCCGGGCAGGGTTATGGTGCCGCCCAGGCGGAAGACGCGGCCCCTCTCGAAGCCCGGCACCAGGGCCGTTTTATCCACGGCCAGGTTGAGATTGACTATAAGCGCGTTCATGACGTAAATAAATTTAGCATTTTTATATAATGTTCTTATATGAAAAAAGCCCTGAAAGCCTTCGCCTGGACCGCGCTCGCCGGCCTGCTGTGCCTGGCCGCGGCCGCCATAGCGGCCAAGCTCTACTTCACCCCGGCGCGGCTTAAAACCCTTACCCTGGAATACGCGGCCAAGAACCTGGGCCGCGAAGTCACTTTCGACTCCGTCGCCCTCGGCCTGTCCGGTTTTTCCATAACCAACCTGCGCGTTTCCGAATACCCGAATTTCAAGAAGGGGGAATTCCTGAGCGCGGCCGCTTTCTCCGTGCGCCCCTCGTTCCGGGCGCTGCTCAAGCGCGAAATAAAGATAAACTCCGTCTCGGCCTCCGGTCTGAAGCTGCGCGTCGCCGAGGTAAAAAAGAACACCTATAATTTCTCCGACCTGATAACCCCCGCGCCCGGCGTAAGACCTGCGGCGCTGCCGGGCAAAAGCGCGCCCCCGCCGCCGCTGGCGATCTCAAGCCTGAAAGTCAGGAATTCCCGCTTCACCTACGCCAACGCCGCCGGCGACCTGAAGGTGGAGCTGCGCGACATCGACCTGTCCGCCTCCGGCATCTCGCCCGACGGTCTTTTCCCGCTGGAAGGGAACTTCACCATGGACGTGGCCTCGCCGTATTTCACGGGGTCCATCCCGGCCAGCGTCAAAGGCCACGTCGCGCTGGGCAATTTCGACGTGCAGAAAGGCCGGGCCGAAATAGATAAGGCGGCGCTCTCGCTCGGCGGGGTAAAAGCCGAAATAAAAGGCTCTCTGTCCAACCTGCTGGAGCCGGACGCCAGGCTTTCGGTGGCCATAAAGCAGTTCTCCACCTCCGACCTTAAGACCGTTTTCAAGGGCCTGCCGAACAAAGTGCTGCTGCCGGAAATAGACGCGGACGCGGATTTCAAACTGACGATGAAAGACGTCAACCTGCGCTCGGTAAAGTTCCGCGCCGGGGCCGTCAGCGGCGGCCTCAAGGGCCGGGCGGCGTGGGAGCCCAGGGTGACCTACAACCTGGCCGCGGACCTGAAAGCCCAGATCCCGGAAATAGACACCACCGTGCTGGCAAGGAAAGTAAAGCAGCTGCCGGTGCCGCGCGGCTTCAAACTGCCGCTGGCCGACCTGACCGCCACGCTGCTCCTGCGGGACGGCTCGGCGGAGATCACGGCTTTTTCCCTGAACTGCGACGCCCTGGCCGTGAACGGCAGGACCATCGTCAATTTCGCCGGCAAAGACCTGAAAGCCGCCGGCAGCGTAAAAGCCGAGGTGAAGAGCCTGGCCAAACTGGCCGCCATCGCGCCTGCGCTGCTGGGCCAGTACGGCCTGACCGGAGCCGCGGCCGCCGGCCTGGATTACAAATATTCGGGCGAGCTGGCGCTGAAAGGCACGGCGGCGCTGAAAGAGGCGGGGGCGACCTTCGCCGAGCGCAAATTCTCCGGCTTCAGCGGCAGCCTGGATTTCACTAAGGACGCCGTCACGGCCCGCAAACTGGAAGGCAAGCTGGACGGCGAGGACCTGAAGGCCTCGTTCAGCGCCCGCGACCTGCTGAAACACCCCAAGGCCGACTTCGACGTTAAACTGGCCAGGCTGACAATGAAGGACACGCCGCCCGCGGCCGGCGCCGCCAAAAACGGGCCCGCGGCCAACGCCGCGGGGAAGAACACGGCGGCGGAGCCGTTCTACCTGGACGTAACGGGCAGGGCGGAGATAGGCGCCATAGAACACCCTAATTTCCGCTGCGGGCCCTCGTCCATGAAAATGGCCCTGACCAATATTTCGGACGACCTGAAGGCGCTGGACGGGACCACCTCGTTCACGGCCGGCCCCGGCAAGTTCTCCGAGCTGTACGCGCTGGCCGCGCGCTACAAGGCGGCCAAGGTGGCGCTCTACCCGCTTATAGTCCTGCAAAAGACCTCCAAGTTGGCCAAGACCCTGCGCCTGCCGGACTTCAACAATATCGAGTTCGACCGCATAGACGGCGACTACACCTTCAGCAAGGGGCTGATGAAGCTTAACAAGTCCGCCCTGACCGCGGCCGTGGCCGACGTGACCTCCTCCGGCACCATAGACCTGCCGGCGGAAAAACTGGACATGCGCATAAACACGGAACTGAAGAAGGCCAGCGGCATAACCATGGGCGCGCCGGTGGCCATGACGGTGAAAGGCACGTTCGCCGATCCCTCGGTAAAACCGGACATTAAATCCATAGCGGAGCAGCCGGCGGTGAAAAAAGCCCTGGACAAACTCGTCCCCGAAGGGTCCAAACTGCTGAAGAACCTGTTCAAAAAATGAAAAGAACGATCCTGCTGCTCCCCGCGCTGGTCCTGCTGGCCGCCTGCGCCGGCGGAAAAAAAGGGCTCTCCCTGACCAGCGAGCCCTCCATCGAGCGCGCTTTCGACACGCTGGAGGGGACGCGCGAGGGCAGGCCGCTGCTGAAGTTCCTGCGCAAACACCCGGTCCGGTTCGAATACGCCAATACCGCCGGGCTGTGCCACAAGTTCTCGCTCAGGACCGGCAAGATCTTCCTGCCGCCGGATTACAAAGGGTCCGACAAGGTGCTGGCCGTGGCCGTGGCCCGGGCGGCGTATATCTACAAGCTCTACTCCGACACCGGCCTGGACGAGATCATCGCCGAGGACGAGGAACTTTCGGCCCTGCTGGCCGCGCGCCTGGCGGTGGACCTCGAGATCGTCGACGGCGACTTTAAAAAGGTACGCGGTGCCGAAAGCATCAAGGCCTCCTTCTGCGCCTACCTGCTCAACGGCCCCCGCTACGCCATGGAGCAGGCCCGCAAACAGGCCCTTTCCGCGGACTCCGACTGCCAGCGCCCCCTGGACACCCTGGAAGGGCAGCGCGTGTGGCTGGAGCGGATGCGCAAAGCCATAAAGGACGATACTTTTTACCAGCTGCTCTACGACAGGGACCAGCTGCGCGTGAAAAGAGGCGCCCTCACCATGAACCAGGCCATGAAGAACGACGCGCAGCTGCGGGGCCTGCCGTCTTACGAGATGTATCGCTACCAGCGCACTTTTTACGACGTGCAGAGCGACATCGTGGACAAGTTCGAGAAAATACGGACCCGCGAGCTGGCGCAGGACGCGGGCTGGCGCCGGGCGGAACAGGCCGCCCTGGACGGGGCGCGGGAGGAATTTTCGGACTGCGTCCTGCCGGAGTGAATCAACTCCCGGCCGATTTGACTTAACCGGTGTCTCTTTATATTATTAAGACATGGCCACAGCCTACGACCTCTGTTTCGTGACCGTCGGCGACAAGAAAACCGCCGAAAAGATCTCCTCCGGCCTTCTCGAGGGGAAGCTGGCGGCCTGCGTGTCGGCGGTGCCCGGCCTTGAATCCGCCTACTGGTGGAAGGACCGCATAGAAAAGGCGTCGGAGATCCTGCTGATAATAAAGACCCGCAGGGCGCTGCGCGAGGACATCCTGCAGTTCGTCAAGGAACACCACCCCTACGCCGTGCCGGAAACCGTCTTCACCGAAATGGACGGCGCGTCCAAGGATTACCTGGACTGGCTCGGCGCCAATACACTTTTCACGACCAATATTCCCCTGGATAAGGCCCCCGACAACAAGAAGGAACTATGAAAAACGTACTGCATGTGATAGTAGTAGTGGTAGTTGGCTCCCTGCTGGGCCTGTTCATCGGCAAGCTGCTCAATATGTGGTTCCCCGCCGGGCAGGTGAACGCCCTGATAAACACCGGCATAAATACCGGGCTCAATCCCACCACCGTGGACCTGAACCTGGTGGAATTCACCGCCGGACTGGTCTTCAAGTTCAATATCTCCAGCATCATCGGGATCTTCCTTTCGGCCGTGGTCTACAAACAGCTAGTTAAGTAATGCCCACCCTCATACTAGCCTCAAAATCGCCGAGAAGGAAGCTGCTCCTCGAACAGGCCGGCATAAAATACCGCACCATTCCCAGCCACATCGACGAGACTTCGGCCTACAAGAGGCCGGCTCTGATCGTGCGGGAACTGGCTTACAAGAAGGCCCTCTCGGTGGCCCTGAAACACCCCGGCGCGCCGGTACTGGGCTCGGACACGCTGGTCTACTGCAAGGGAGAGGTGCTGGGCAAACCCAGGCACCACAAAGACGCGGTGCGCCTGCTTAAAATGCAGAACGGCGCCTGGCAGGCCGTGCACACGGGCGTAGCCCTGATCTGGCTGGACAAGGGGATCTTCCTGGCCGGCGCCGAGGTCTCCCGCTGCAAAGCGCGGAAACTCTCTGAAACCGAATTGCTGGCTATGGCATCTAAACATCATGACAAGGCCGGCGCTTACGCGGTACAGGACACCGACGACGTTTTTATAGAGAAGATAGAGGGCCGCTTCGACACCGTAGTGGGCCTGTCCATGAACCTGGTCAGGAAATTCATAAAGAAGGCGAAAGCGGGTTAACGCGCTATGTATAAAATAAAGAAATCATTTCATCTGGCCTACGGGCACCGGCTGCTGAACTACACGGGCAAATGCGAGAACCTGCACGGCCACAACGGCGTGGTGGAAGTTACGCTGGCGGCCGCCGAGCTGGACAGCCGGATGATGGTAATGGACTTTACCGAGCTGGGGCGGAAAATGAAGACCTGGCTGGACGACAATCTGGACCACAAGATGATACTGGCCAAGGCCGACCCGCTGGCCCGCGTGCTGCTGGAACAGGGGCAGGCCTGCTACCTGACCGCCGGCAGCCCCACCGCCGAGACGCTGGCGCGGCTTATCTACGAAACGGCCGAGAGCCTGCAGCTGCCGGTGCGCAAAGTGGCTTTCTGGGAAACGCCCACCTCGATGGCTTCCTATAAAAAATAGTACGGAGAACCAGTATGACCGAAACTAAACCGGATTTCGACATTATGATCATAGGGTCCGGCCCGGCCGGCTTCACCGCCGCCATCTACAGCGCCCGCGGCGGAGCCGCCACGGCCCTTTTCGGCGGCGTGGCGCCCGGCGGGCAGCTGCTGCAGACCACGGAGATAGAGAATTTCCCCGGCTTCCCCGAGCCGGTCATAGGCGCCGAACTGATGGAAAAGATGCTCAAGCAGGCCAAGCGGCTGGGCACTACCGTTTTCAACGAGGACGTCACGGCAGTGGATCTTACCGGCCGGCCGTTCAAAGTGACGTCGGGCAGCGGCAAGACCTACACCGCCGGCGCGGTGATAGTGGCCACCGGGGCGCAGGCGCGCTGGCTGGGGCTGCCGTCCGAGCAGAAATACGTGGGAAAAGGCGTTTCCGGCTGCGCCACCTGCGACGGCTTTTTCTTCCGCGGCAAGGAAGTCTGCGTGGTGGGCGGGGGGGATACGGCGGCGGAAGACGCGCTGTTCCTCACCAGGTTCGCTTCAAAGGTTTACCTGGTGCACCGCCGGGACAAACTGCGCGCGAATTTCCGCCTGCAGGAGAAGCTGCGGACGAACCCGAAGATAGAGATAATCTATGACCATGTGCCGGCCGAGATCACTGGGGAAGCCAAGGTCACCGGAATTACCCTGAAGCATGTGGCCACCGGCGCCCTGCGCCGCCTGGAACTTCCCGGCGTATTTATAGCCATAGGCCACAGCCCGGCCACGGGGATCTTTAAAGACAAGCTGAACCTGGACGATGCCGGTTATATCGTTACCGACGAGCGGACGGCCACTTCCGTCTTCGGCGTCTTCGCGGCCGGGGACGTCATGGATACCCGCTACAAGCAGGCCGTCGTGGCCGCCGGCTCGGGCTGCAAAGCCGCCATGGAAGCCCTGCTGTACCTGGAAGATATAAAGAAATAAAAGCTGCGCGTCAGGGATGCGGCAGGATGGCCAGTTTTCTGAGGTCCCGGCTGGTGCGGCGGATATCTTTTACAAAAATGCGCCAGCCTTTTATCAGGTTCTGGCGCTCTTCCTCGCCGATGGCGGGCACGAAGACCCTGTCGGAGACCTTTGCCGTCCACTTGGGGGCCAGCCCCAGGCCGCGCGCGGCGGCCAGGCCGGCGCCCATGGCGGTGGCCTCGCTTTCCTCCAAGGCCGTCAGGCGCGCCCCGGTAATGTCGGCCTGGAACTGCAGCAGCCAGTCTATCTTGGAGAGCCCGCCGGAAACTTTAAGTTCCTCGATCTTGAGCCCCTTTTTCTTTACCAGGTCGAAGGCGTCGGCCACCATGTAGGCAATGCCCTCGGTGACGCCGCGCACGACGTCGTATTTGTCGGTGTGGGCGGAGAAGCCGGTGAAGGTGGTGAACGTGGTGAAATCCCAGTAAGGTGCGCCTATGCCGCCGATGGCCGGCAGGCAGTGCAGCCGGTTCTTCGACTTGCGGCACATCCCGTCCACGTCGCCGATATCGTCGAAGAGCCCGAATTTCTGGCGCAACCACTCGAGGGCGGTGCCGGCCGAGTTCACGGTGGTTTCGGTAAAGTAGCAGATCTTTTTCTTGCCACGGCCTTCCTGCCAGCCGAAGGAGTTAAGGAGGCCGCGGATCTTGAGCGGCTTGCGGCCGGTATTCACCAGCAGGAAAGCGCCCGTGCCGTAATTCAGGGCGGCGGAATTGGGGGTTTCAAGCCCGAGACCGAGCATGGCGGCCTGCTGGTCGCCCAGCATGGCGGTCACCGGGATGCGGCGGCCCGCCGTTTCAACGTGACACAGGCGGCCGACGCTGGGCTTTATTTCGGGCAGGCAGTCGGGGCTCACGCCGAAAGCGGCCAGGAGCCTGGGCTCCCACCTGAGGCGCCGCAGGTTGAACAGCAGGGTGCGCTGGGCCTGCGAGGGGTCCGTGATGAAGGCCTTGCCGCCGGACAGCCGCCAGATGACGTAAGTGGCCACCGGGGCGAGCAACAGGCGCTTTTCCGCGGCCGCGGCTTTCACTTCGGGATAGTTTTCAAGGGCCCAGGCTATTTTAGAGGCGCTGTAATAGGGGGTTTTGTAGAGGCCGGTGAGGTCGTGGATCTTCGTATTGGAGAGAGGGACTTTGCCCAGGAGTTCGAGGGCGCGGCCGTCCTGCCAGCTGAATGCGGGGCAAAGGGGGGCGCCGGTGTTCCTGTCCCAGAGGACGACGGTGGAACGCTGGGCGGCGATGCCGAGGGCGGCGGCTTCGGCGTCCGGGGGCAGTTTGGCCATTACTTCGGCCAGGCTGTCGGCCTGGGAGAGGTAGAGTTTCTCGGCGTCGTACTCGGCGCGGCCGGGGGCGGGGTAGGCGGCTTCTATCTTGCGCTGGGCTTTATAGCGGATGTTGCCGTCTAGGTCGAAGGCCAGCGCGCGGGAACTTGAGCTTCCCTGGTCGAGTACGATTATGAATTTTTCAGCCATACGTCTTTCACGCGCCCGGTTTTTTGGTCACTTTTATGTCGTAGCCGGTCTTTTTTACGGCCTGCTCCAGGAGCTTTTTGCGGGCGGGCTCGGGGAGGGCGTCGCTTTCAAGAACATGGGTGATACCGGTGAGGGTGAGGCTGAGGGCCTTCTGGTAAAGGTCGAACTGGTTCAGCACGGCTATCACAGCTTCGCGGTCCCTGAATTCCCATTTTGAGTTCTTCTTCACTTTCGCGCTATAGGAAGAGCCGGCGTACTCGCCGCCGTCTTTGGCGGCGCGGCCTATGTTCTCGGCCACCTCGGCGAGCTGGGCCTGGAGCTCGTCCATTTTCTCTTTAAGGCGGCCGTAGCGGTCCACCAGTACCTCGATATTCTCCGCCGCGGCGGGAGGCCGCTGGGCGGGCTGGGGGTGCCCGCCGAAGAAGTGGGGACAGAGTTTCTTGTAGTCGCACCAGGCGCAGGCCTGCTCGCCGGGGGTGGGGTCGAATTTAATGCTTTTGATAGAATCCGCCACACCCAGGACGCGCTCCCAGAAGCCGCCTATCTCCTTGTCGTCGGCGCGCTCGAAGGTGTATTCCTTAAGGGTGGGCACGTGGTAATACAGCAGCTGGCGCACCCGCACGGCGCCGACGCGCTGGCCGTAGGTCTCAGCGATCTTCTCTTTCAGGCGCGGGTCCAGTTCGCTGATCTTCTGGTACATGTAAAGCTGGGAGGGCTGGCGCTTCACGTCCTTGCCGGTCTTGTAGTCTATGATCACTATCTCGCCGCCGCCCAGGTGCTCTATGCGGTCGGAGATGGTGCGCACCAGCAGGCCGTCCACTTCCACGTCGGTGGAATACTCCACCAGGAACGGCGGTTTGAAGGCCGCGCGGTTATGCTCGTAATAGGCCCGCAGCATGACCAGGCCTTTTTGATAATCGTCCTCGGCCCTTTGCGGCGTGCGGTAGCCCTTTTCCAGATAGGACTTCAGGTTCCAGTCCTGCCTGAACGCCTCCAGCAGTTCTTCCAGGGAGGGGAAAGGCGGCGCCTTTACCGAGTAGAGGAATTCCAGCGCGGTGTGGATGCTGTTGCCGAAAGCGAAGTAGAACTTGGGCTCTTCCTTTATTTTGTCGATGTACTTGAACTTGTACTTGAGGGGACACTCCTCGTAAAGGGACATCTTGGAATAGGAGAAAGCCAGCGGACCGCTTTTGGCGGGAACCGGCGCCGGGACGATATCGCCGAAAAGACCGGGAACCGCACCCGGCTCGGCTTCTTTATTTTTTTTCTTCATAAGACAAAAGTTCGGTGACCCTGTTCTCAAAACCCTTACCGGCCACCACGGTAAGCACCTTGCCGGTCCACGGGGCGTAATATTCGGTTATCCAGGAGGGCGTCCCGACGGCGCGGCGGCGGACCTTGACGCAGCCGGCGAATTCCCCGGCCTTTACTTTTACGGTCTGCCCCGTCTTTTCCACCAGGAACTCCAGGCGGCCCTCCGGGCCGGCGGACATCCAGGCCTTGCCGGCCTCCAGCGGGTAATTGAGGATCAGGGTGCTGGCCCCGCCCTGCCGTTCCATGAAGTTCATGGAGGAGAAGCTGTAAATTTTCTTCTGGCGGCTCACCAGCGACCGGCCGGCGTAGAACGCGCTGCTGATAACCGCGCCCTTGGCCGTGTGGTCAACCACTTCCACTTGCTGCCGGGCGTTCTTACCCAGGGTCTGCGAGTCGCCGTAGGTCCATTTTAAACCGGGCCCCGCAGGGAAATAATCCGGGCAGATGAAAATGCGGCGGAAGACATCCTCGGGCATTCTGAAAGCCGGGTATTCGCGGGCCAGGCGTTCCAGCAGCGGCTTGGCCTCGGCGCAGACGCCTAGCTTGAGCGCGTAAATATCCGCCGCGGCTCTCAGCGCCTTAGGGGCCTCCGCCGCCTTGGGGTTTCCCAGTGCGAAGGCCTTGTATTTAACCGCCGCTTTCATATAGCGGCCCTGCTGTTCCAGCACCACGGCGTCGTCGTAGCGCGCGGCACAGCCGCCCGCCAGGATCATAAGGAATAAGATCGGAATCGCCCCTTTAGCCATACTTTCCGTCTATTATATAATAATCCCGCCGCCCCCGTCGGGAATCTCGGCGGCCGGGGGGATAATTGCTATTATTTGTTGTAGCGCGTGTATCATAGACCTCAGGCGGATATGGAATTAATGACAAAACCGGATATCAGGGACTTCACAAGGCAGGAGCTGGCGGGGAGCATGATAGCGATGGGCGAAAAGGGTTCGCGCATCGACCGCATCTTCAACTTCCTGCACAGGAAAGGGGCAGAGAGTTTCGACGCCATGCCCGGCGTGCAGGAAGAATTCAGGAGCAAACTGGCCGCCAAGTATACTATCGCCCCTTTTCCCGCCGTGGAAAAACGCGTCTCCGGGATAGACAGGACCATAAAACTGCTTTTCACTTTTCCCGACGGAGCCAAGGCCGAGAGCGTGGTGCTGTTCAATAAAGAGACCGCTTCCGCCTGCCTGTCCTCCCAGGCCGGCTGCGCCTGCGGCTGCACTTTCTGCGCCACCGGCGCGCTGGGGTTCAAGCGGGACTTGAAGCCGTCGGAGATCCTGGCGCAGTTCGCGGCGTGCCGGCGGGAAGCCGGCGGAACGCTGGACAGCGTGGTGTTCATGGGGATGGGCGAGCCCTTCCTGAACTGGGCCAACGTCAAAAAAAGCGTCCTGATACTTTCCGACAACAAGGGCTACAATTTTCCCCAATCGAAGATAACGGTCTCCACGGTAGGCATAGTGCCGGTAATAAGGGACCTGGCGGATTCGCACCTGGGGATAAGACTGGCGGTCTCGCTGATAACGGCCGACGAGGCGCAGAGAGCGGAGCTGACGCCCATGGCGAAGAAGTATTCCCTCCGGGAGATCATAGGGGCCGCGCGCTATTACGGCGACAGGACCAAAAAGGCGGTGCTCTTCGAGTACATAGTCTTCGACGGTCTTAACGACTCCCCTGCCGACGCCCAAAAACTCCTGGCCCTGATAAAGGACCTGCACGGCAAGGTCAACCTGATAATGTACAACCCGACCCCGGGCGCGGCGGCTCTCAAACCGGGCAACCTGGAAAAAGCGAAAGCGATGCAGAAGATACTGGTAGAGGCCGGCATCCGCACGCACCTGCGCCGTGAAAGGGGCGCGGACATCGCCGCCGCCTGCGGCCAGCTGGCGGCCGGCGCCTAGGCCGCCGCTGTTTCCCGACGTATAATGGAACTATCCGAAGACCAGCAAAAAGCCCTCGCCAAACTCCTGGCCTGGTATAAAGACCCTGACAGGGCGCCGTTCATTACCCTCGGCGGCTACGCCGGCACCGGCAAGACCACCCTTATTTCCATCTTCAAGAACGAACTGGCGCGGACCGAGAAGGGGAGAAAGATCGCCTTTTGCAGCTACACCGGCAAGGCCGCCCAGAACCTGAAGAACAAGCTGAAAGAAGCCGGCGCTCTTTGCGTGAAAGACAGCGTCAGCACCATCCACGGCCTTATCTATACGCCCAGGGAGGACGAGGGCGGCCGGATCGCCGGCTGGGACCGCAAGGACGCGCTGGAGCGGCACCTGATAATCGTCGACGAGGCCTCCATGGTGGACGGGCTTATCTGGCACGACCTGCTTTCTTATAATATTCCCATAATAGCGGTCGGCGACCACGGCCAGCTGCCGCCTATCTCCGGGCAGTTCAATTTAATGCAGGCCCCTCAAATATTATTGACGCAGATCCACCGGCAGGCCGCCGAGAACCCGATAATCAGGGTTTCGGAATTCGCCCGCACCACCGGGCTGGTGCCGCCCATGAAATACGGCGCCGGCGTGTATAAGTATCTGAAAGAAGATGCCGACGCCCAGGAGAAGACGGGGGAACTGCTCGAGTCTTATTCCCCGGACACGCTTATCCTTTGCGGCTATAACAATACGCGCAATAAGATCAACCAGTTCATAAGGGCCAACCGCGGTTTTGAGACGCCGGCCCCGGCCTGCGGCGACAGGGTGATCTGCCTGCGCAACAACCATAAGAAGGGGATCTTCAACGGCATGCTGGGCACCATTACCGGCCTGACCCCGGCCCACAGGGGCTGGTACGACGCCGGGATACAGCTGGACGACAGGGAGAAACCGTACGAGGGGCTTATCTACGCGCCGCAGTTCGGAGCGAAGACGGGCGTTAATTTCACCAAGGACAGGAAACTGGCCATGATCGGCGATCTTTTCGACTTCGGTTACGCGCTGACCGTGCATAAAGCCCAGGGCAGCCAGGCGAAGAAAGTGGTGATGTTCGAGGAGCGCTTCGCGCAGATGGACGACGAAATGTGGCGCCGCTGGCTCTACACCGGCATCACCCGCGCCGAAGAGGAACTGTATCTTTTCGGTTAAAAGCGCCTCAGCCCTTGACTTACTTACACATTGTAAGTATACTATCAGCATGATCACAGAGGTAATGGGGCATAAAGATTATCTTCGTATTTTATTGACGCTCCGTAAAAAGGGCGGGCTTCGTTTTGGCCAGATTGAAAGCTTATTAGACCTGAATCCAGCCCAGGTAGACCGCGCTCTCAAATTCCTGTCCAAAGGTTCCTGGATCAAGACGCGCGTGCTGCCCGCCGAAAAGGGCAGAGGCCAGACAGAATACATTCTGGGAAAGCGCGGCGCGTCGTTTTTAGAAGCCTTTACCGCCTTCACTGCCGATATACAGCGCAGGAAAAGCGAACTCGGTCCGACCGAGGTGGCGGAGTTCCATAGTTTTTACCCGCAAGATCCCCAGGCCGGAGAGAAATCGGCCGTTGGGAGAATTGCCCGCGTTATAAAAATAGGCCCGCTTCACCACGACGAAAAAGAAACAACGGCCAAGTACCGCGGGGGGTGCCTCAATTTGTCCCCCGGGGAACGCATTGCCGAAATGCGCGCCCTCTCCCGGCGGGTAATTTTGCTGAACCCCAGGAACCCGCGTTCACCGCATATTGAGCGGGGGAGCATAAGGATAACGCATGACGCCTTCTAATGACGAACCTTTAGACGATTACGAGGAACTTGTTTCCATCCTTAACGCGCATCACGTGGAATACGTGATCGTCGGGGCCTATGCCGTGGGCTATCACGGCTATATCAGAGCCACCACCGACATGGATGTCCTCATTAATTGCAAGCCGGCTAATGCGGCGCTGGTTGCGGCCGCACTGAAGGATTTTGCCGGAGTAGAGGTAGACCCGACCCAGATCAAAGAAAAGACCCTGATAGAACTCGGGCGTGAACCGAACAGCGTTCATATTATTACGACTATAACAGGGGTTACCTGGGAAAAGGTTTGGGCAAGCCGGGTCGCCGGAGAAATTGGAAAGCAGCCCGCGCCGTTCCTTTCCAAACAGTGTTTAATTGAGAACAAACTGGCGGCAGACCGAGAGAAAGACCGTCTTGACCTGAAAGGGATCGGCGCCGGGCCCAAAAAGGCGGGCCCCGCCAGGAAAAAACACCCCGGGAAAGGGAAGAGATAGAGCCGCAATCTTTTATGCAAAAACGCCTTAAAAACAGCCAATAAGTGCCTCGTGCATGGCACTCTAATGGCACACGGCATTTTTTGGCGCGGCCCCGAAACTCGCATTATTGTTGTAAAATATAGCAATTGTCCCCATAGCTCAAAGGATAGAGCTCCTGCCTTCTAAGCAGGCAATCCAGGTTCGATTCCTGGTGGGGACACTCAAATTTAAGTTAAAAAGCATAAGGGCCGGTGGAATTGCATTCCAGCCGGCCTTTTCATTTATCCTTATTACAAAGGGCCTCCGGCCCTGAAAACAGCCCTGAACGCCGCCCCTGCCCAAAAAATCCATACCTTTAAAAGTGTAATTGAACCTGTCAAAAAACGGTCAGGCAGACACCCGGACTTAATCGAACGAGGCGTAAAGAACCGACCATTTGCGCGCGGAAGGGCAACGTGCCCATTTGAGGGGGGAGAAAATATGCTTGTAATTCAATGATTATTTGAGAGGGGGGAAAACTACCCCTTGACAACTATGCTTTGCTATGCTATACTATACACAGCAGACAGGTTACCGCAGGAGGAAATATGAATACCCAAAAGTATATGCTCCAGAAAGACTTCAAAGTGTGGATGTGCGCGACACTCGGCCTGATAAAGGACGGCAAAATGGGCGCCAGCATAGCCCGCGCCGACCGGATAAAACTTGCTTTAAACTACACTGGAAAAGGAAGGTAACCAATGAAACCACGCTACCAGATAGTCATCTCTCTATCGGAAGAAGACAGCACGAAACTGCAGCAGTTAAGGGAAGACGGCTACCAGATAGTTGACATCTTCCGCCTCGGCTTGACCGAGGCGGAGGATGCGGTCAAGAAAGCGGGGAAGCGAAAGGAAAAACCCAGCCAGGATAAACTGTTTTAGCCGTTTTCGCATTAGTCCCGCCGTAACGCACCCCAACGATCCGATCCGCAAGCAGGGAGCCCTCCTTGCAGCCTCTTTTTACCTCTTACCGATAAAAACGCGCCAACTAGGCCGGAAGACCTAATATTTATGAGGTCTTTTGCCTCTATTGAGCCAGCCCTGCATAAAAATACAATAAGGTGCAGGCGGGGTTCCCGACACTCTTAAGGAGTCTATGATGAAGATATTTATGTTCCTGATCGCCGCAGCGGCGCTGTCACCTGCGGCGTCAGCAGCGGAATTTAAAGATATGGCCTTGCCGCTGCCTGTAATGATCGACCAATTCAGCAGGCAGCCGTTCGCCGGGCTCCCCGTGCCAAGCCGCGCCGCGGACCTGATTACGGCCGGCGAGACGGCGCTGTACTGGACTTACGTCTACAGAGAGACCTTCGCCACGGGGGTGGCGACGTTCGAATACAAAAAAGAACAATATGCCATAAAGCCCCTTTTCATGAAAGGGCAATATAACGAAGCCAAAGGGAATTATATCGCCGTCCCGCTTATTTCCATAATGAAGGTCACCAACGCGGATAAAGAAGTTAAGCTGGAAGCCTGGATGGACATCAGCGGGCCGGTCGAGTCTTCTTTTACGACCGCCTCGGGCGATAAGTTAAAAATAAAGAACGACGCCGGGGCCATCAGCATCCTTTCCAAAGGCATATTCTCCGAGAAGACCGTTTTCTCAGTAACCCACGACCAGATCTTCAAATTGTGGGCGGATAACGCCGAGAAATACAAAAGAACTGTCCACGGCAAGGTAGTTTACCTGGTGCCCCAGATGAGCTGGGCCAAAGGCTCGATAACCCAGGTAGGGTTCGTGGCAAGCGAGGGCAAGCCCCTTATCGGCGCCACCGGCCGCCCGCTGGATTATATCGCCCTCTGCCAGGCCAAAGACGGGGTAACCTGCAGTCCGCTGCGCTATTCCATCCCACTGGGCTTGAAATTCAGATACCTCGGGAAAGAGGGCGGGGACTCGGATAAGGATTTTTTTTACTGGCAGATAGAGGAAATGGTCAATGACGACCTTTACGACGCGCTGGACGACGAAGCGCTGCAAGTCTCGATCAACCCCGCACAATGATCAACCTGAACAAAAGATCGAAGTACGCCCTCATCGGAGCCGTCCTACTGGCCCCGCTGCTCTTCGCGTATTTTTACGGGCCTAAGTCGGAACTCACGCTGCTGGCAAGGCTGCATTACAACACGCTGTTCGTCTATACGCCGTGCCTGGGCCGCGCCGAGACCTACGACGACGGCGCGGTTAAATTCAATTATATCCGCCCGCCGGAACTATTGAGCCATACCGCTGTGCTCTTCATGGACCCTTATGCTGCGGGCACCACAACGCCCTGGCATAAGGGCGCTAAGGAAGTTGTCGACCTGGGCCTTCCTTCCGGTCCGCTGGGAACCGTTTACAGATTTATTCCGCCGGCCGGCAGCCCTGTCCTATCAGCCTCCGGCCCGGGAGCGCGGGCGATAAAACTTAAAAAGGGAGAAGGCGTCATCAGGACGGAAGAACCGTCCTTCAAGAACTATCGCCCCGAGTTCCTTTATGTATCCGGCAAGAACGGCTATATTTACAGGCTCCCGTTGCCTTTCTACCTGGAGCGGATCGTGGACAGGTCATGGCTGTTCCCGGCCCTGTATCACTCGGGGATATTGTCACTCCTCATGCCCGGCTCATACACCGACCTTTTGCCGCCCAGAGGCTTTTTAAAGTGGTTCTTTACCCCTAGCGCGGACAAGCAGCTGTCTTGTTCCGGCGAGGCGATGTTGAGATCTATCGAAGTATCCGACCGAGGCAAATAATGAAAAGACTATATCCCGCGATCCTTATCTCTCTGGCGGCCCAGTTGCCGCTGGGCGCCTGGGGGACCTCCCCCGATAGTTCCCGCCCCGACCTTCTGGGCCTATTTGACGGCGGAGCCGCTAAAATAACAGCCGCGTCCCTGATCGGGGCCTACACGGTCCCCGTCCCGCAGAAAGCCGATAGCCTGCCCAACCCGCGTAACGGGCGCAAACCGCTGTATCTGTTATTGGCGGAACAGGAAGAGACGGGCGACAAGAAATTCTACACTCCCCAGGAAATAGCCGCGATGATACGTGAGGACTATGGGGACGCGCCCTCCGAGGACGACAAGAAACAGATAGAGAAAGCCCTTGCCGTCCTGCAAAGCACCAAATTCGGGACCGATATGTGCAAAGCCGTGGCGTACGGGTGCAGCGTCGAAAGCCTGGAAAAGGCGGGGATCCGCCTGCGCGTGAAAGAGATCACTTACGGCGCCGACCAATCCGCCAGCGGGGTAGTTCCTCCGCCCCTGGATTACGCCGGGCGCACTTTCATCGGCCTGGGAAAGAGCGGCGTGAGCGACACCGCGTCGCCCCATCAACTGGCCCTTACGATACTGCATGAAATGAGCCACGTTGAAGACCTGAGGAAAAATAAAATAGGCACCCTGGCAAAGGCGATGTACGCGACCGAAGAAAAGGCGGTCATAAACGGAATAGCCGGGTATGACGAGATATCGCGCAAATACCCCGGATTCCACAACGATTTCTACGCTTTCCTGGTGGATGTGTGGGCGTGGAAGAACGAATCCGGGGCGTACCCCAAACACCGCTTCTTCACCCTTCCGCTCGGCCCCGGCGGGGCGCCCATGGCCTTATCCACCGAAGGCTTCCTTAATGACTATATGCCGGGCATCTCTTTTTGGGATTCCATGAAGCTCATGGTAAACGCTTTATGGAAGAGCGCTTACGGCAACCCCAAAGTAAAGGACGACCTTGTAACAGCCATAAGGAAAGCCGCCTGGGAAAAATCGGCCGCTTACAAGAGCTGGCGGCAGAATCCGGTCGGACCGGCGCCGACGGTCGTAACGCCGACGCCTACGCCCACGCCGACGACTCCGGCGCCGAAGCCGCCCAAGCCGCCCAAGCCCCCGAAACCTCCTAAACCTACACATGATGACGGGGGGGATACGCCCTCGGGCGGGAACGGTTCCGGCGGGGGATTTAACCCCGGAACATACAATCCCCATTTCGGGGACGGTATATAGGCCCAAAGGCCTATATACAATTGGGAACAATTGCCCTTACAGAATTTGCAGCTATTCCGTATAATATGAATATGAAAAACACAAAAGCCATTTTTCTCATAGTTCTCGGCAGCTTTATCATAGCCACCGGCTTCGCTTTCGCTGAAAAAGCGGAGAACGTGTCTCTCGGACAGCTGGAGAACTTGGTAAAAAGCAGCAGCTTAGCCGTGGAGCAGCTCCCCGGCTCTGAAAACATTTCCGCCACTCCCACCGCGAACGTCACGACCGTGACCCCGGACAGGGCCGCCGCCGCTGTTCCCGCAGTGGGGGCAGCCGCTCCCGCGCCTGCGCCTACTACAGGTGAGAAAGCCAAGAAATTCATAAAAAAGAATATGGGCACCATGGTGCTGGTCGGCGCCGGGGCTTACCTGGGGATGGCTTTGTTCGGACCGGTGGGGATAGTTATAGGCGGGCTGTTTATGTTCGCCCTGATGTTCATGGGCAACCTGTAAACGCTCACTCTTCGCTGAAATTATCCACCGTGTATATGTACAACACGGTGGATTTTTCTTTCCAGGCGCCGGCCGCCAGGCCCGCCTTTTCTGAGCAGAGGGAAGACAGGAAATCCTCTTTTTTATCGAAGTGCTCCCAGACCTGCGGCAGGTAGGTGCCGGAGCGGCGCCCGCTTTTGACGTAAACGCCGTGCACGCCCTGTTTGACCGCCTCGGGACCGGCAACTTGCTCCAGGGGTGAAAGCACCGAGATCTCGATCTTGAGTTTCTTCAGGTCGGCCTCGCCGACCGGCTCGAACCGGGGGTCTTCAAAGGCCGCCGCGCCGGCGTAGGCGCCGACCATGTCGGCAAGAGTACCGCGCGGCTCCAGGCTGCCGATACAGCCGCGCAGGCGGCCGCCCAAAGTAAGCGTTACGAACACGGCCGCCGGCTGGTTGAATTCCGGCCGGGGGCTGAGGGGGACGGACAGGGTCTTGCCGGTTTTCAGGCAGGCGGCAATGCTGCCGCGCGCCAGCGCCAGAAGTTCCGCTTTCATCTTCCCGCCTAAGTCCAGACCGCCGGCCGGCTTGGGGGAAACCTCCGTAAAGAACCCGGCGCCGTAACCCACCACCGCCGTGTCGTCGCCGGAGATCTTGCCCGAGTGGGTATAGAGCCCCAGTTCAAAATCGTTGCCGCCCAGTTCCAGCGCGGCGGCGGCGCCCGCCGTCATGGCGGCCTGGCCGCAGGCCGTTGTATCCATGAACCCGACGGCCTTGGCCAGCAGCAGCCGGTTGGCCAGGCCGAAATAGTCTGGGGAAGAATTGCGCATGGCCTGGCGCAAGGCCAGCAGTACCGAGCGGTCCGACATTTCAGCCACGTCGCCAGGGGGATAATGCGAGAGGTCGGAGGAGACGCAGAACAGGGCCCGGCGGCCTTTCATGGCGCGGCCCACGGCGCGCCCGGCCTCCGCGAGCAGGGCGGTGTCATCGGAATTGAAGAGCAGCGGGACGATCTTTACTGCGGGACCTTTGACGGCCTGGAGAAAGGGCAGTTGCACCTCCACGGCGTGTTCTTCGGCGTGGGCGCGCGGCAGGTCCTCGAAGAGTTTTTTTTCTTTCAGCAGTTCGGCGCAGAAGTCGGCATCTATCTCCACGCTGCCAAGCGGGGTTTCAAAAGAGCCGCCGGACACCAGGGCGCCTTTTTTCAGCGGCATCGTATGCCCTGTAGCCATTATCACCAGCGTGTCGAAAGGGAGTTCTTTTACCCTGGCGAAAACCGAACCTGCCGCGGCGCCGGAGTAGGAGTAGCCGGCGTGGGGGGCCAGGAAGCCTCTGACGACGCCGGCCGGCGGCGGACAGGGCTTAAGAAAACCCGAAACCGAAGCGCGCAGCTTCAGGGGGTCGGCCTCATAGAATTTACCTGCCACGGCGGGTTTCCGTATCATATACCCTGATTATACACAAAACATTTTGCGGCTTCACGTACCAGGCGGCCGGCCAATAGTATTCCGTTGCAAGCCCTGCCCTAAAAAATCTAAAATGTTCTATACGGTGGTTGTAGCTCAGTGGTTAGAGCGCTCGGCTGTGGCCCGAGAGGTCGGGGGTTCAAGTCCCCTCAGCCACCCCAAAATTTAAAAACGCCCGATTTCCCCGCCGCCGCGCCTTGCGCGGCGTTGAACTTTTGCAGTTTTTCCCACG
>Ga0154476_126_pt1 | contig 24961 bp, 31 predicted proteins | sample RifGroC2_FD_115955 | JGI IMG/M metagenome (GOLD analysis project Ga0154476, IMG submission 115955) | Elusimicrobia bacterium GWC2_61_19
ACCGGCCGCGGAAAATATTAGACTTCAATACGCCGAAAGAAGTGTTTACGAAAACTGTTGCACTAGGAACTGTAATCTAAGCTCTCCCTTTATCTTTACACGGATGATCGCGCCGTGGGGCGCTTCGTAGTCTTTCCGCTTGAGAGCGGCCCGCGCCGTACCGGTAAAAGCGCGCACGCCGGCCAACTGCCAGGCGCCGGGGGAAGCCCCGGTCAGCCTGAGCAGGCACTTTTTAAGTTCGGCGGTCGTCAGGCGCACCAGCGTGTCTTCTGTCGTACTGTTCATGGTGTCATCTTAGAAGCGGGAGCCGGAAGATAACGCATAGCCTAACAGGCGCGCCGCCGTTTGTCAAGGCGGCCCGGCCGGGCCGCGGTTTGTTTTTTTGAGGGGGGATTGGTATTATTGGGGGGATGGGGCTGACCGCCGGTCTTTAATGCTTAAAGGCGGTTATAGTCCGGGGGGAGGGAAAATGGTGCACAAATTCAAGGTTAAGACTTCGGAGAAGTCGGAGATGGCGGATATCACGCGCCGGGTCCACGGGCTGGTTACCGAGAACGGGCTGGAAAGCGGGGTCTGCCATATTTTCGTGCCGCACACTACCTGCGGCCTGGCTATAAACGAGAACGCCGACCCTGACGTGAAGCGCGACGTCATCGCCAAGCTCGACGAGAGCGTGCCGGAGGATTTCCCCTACCGTCACGCCGAGGGTAACTCGCCGGCGCATATAAAAGCCATCCTGGTGGGGCCGTCGCTGACGGTCTTCGTGGAGGACGGCGCGCTGCTGCTGGGCACCTGGCAGGGTATTTATCTGTGTGAATACGACGGCCCCCGCACTCGCGAGGTATGGGTGAAGCTGCTGAAAGGCTGAGAGGCCCGGTTTTTGTACAATAGTACTGCCGGGGCGGGCCCAGGGGTCCGCGGCGGCGGGTATTTCATGACAAAGAACATATTTTTGATCCTGCTCCAGCTCTGCCTGCCGGCGGTCTGCCGTGCCGCGGCCTTCGACCTGCCGGCTTTGAACGCGCGGGGCGTGATCGCCGCCGCTTCGGCGGCGCCCGCCGTCCCGGCGGCGCCGGCGCTTAAAGAGTGGACGGTGATGGTCTTCATCAACTCCAAGAACAATCTGGAGGAGTTCGGCCTGCGCGACCTCAACGAGATGGAGACCGTCGGGTCTTCAGACGGCGTGAGCATCGTGGCCGAGCTGGGGCGCGTCAAAGGGTATTACGCCGGCGACGGGGATTGGACCGGGGTCAGGCGCTACCTTGTCAGGAAGGACGCGGACGCGGCGAAGATCGGCTCGCCGGTGCTGGAGGACCTGGGCGCCGCGGACATGGGGGACTATAAAAGCGTTATCGATTTCGTCCGCTGGGCCAAGGCGGCGTATCCGGCAAAAAAATATATGCTGGTGGTCTGGAACCACGGCTCCGGCTGGACCAGGGGCTTGAACGCGGCCAGGGGAATTTCATACGACGACGAGAGCGGCAGCCATATCAATATTCCGCAGCTGGGCCGGGTGCTGGCCGAGACCGGCGGCGTGGACGTGTACGCTTCCGACGCCTGCCTTATGCAGATGGCCGAAGTGGCCTGGGAAATAAAGGACTACGCGGCTTATATCGTGGGGTCGGAAGAGACCGAACCCGCGGACGGCTACGCCTACGGTCCGCTGCTGGGCGGCCTCACCGCGGCGCCCGGGATGGCGCCGGCGCAGCTGGCCGCGCTGGCCGTGGACACTTACGGGGCGTATTACTCGGCGCAGGGCCTGGGGGCCACGCAGAGCGCGCTTAAGACCTCGGCTATGCCCGGCTTTCTGCGGCTGATGAACGCTTTCACCGCCGCCGTGACCGAGGCCGGGGACAAAGGCGTGGTAAAACGCGGTCTTTATTACGCCCAGCATTACGCCTACGCCGACAATAAGGACCTGGACAGTTTTGTGAGCTACGTGGTGCTGCGGTCGCAAAGCCCGCGGGTGCGCGGGGCGGGCGCGGAGTTACTGGCTTATGTGCGGGGTGAGCTTGTGACGCGCAAGGGCGCCAGCAACTACGCCCAGCCGGTGGAAGGGCTGGACCCGGTCGATTACCCGGCCGCCGGCGGCATAGCGGTTTACCTGCCGGGCGCCCGCGCGGCCGCCGGTTACGCGGAACTGAAATGGGCGAAAGACTCCGCCTGGGACGAATTCCTGCGCTGGATAGTCCCTTAGGGGAAGACCGATCCTTTATGCGGGCATAACCGCCGGGGAAGACCTTCCCGGCGGTTTTGCCTGTGGCTTATCTCTTTTCTTCGCTCTGTGCGGCGGCGGCCCGGTTGGCGGCTACCTCGAACTTGGGCCGGCCGTAATGGTCGTAAAGCTCGCTTTCGTAATCCGCGCTGACCGGCTGCGCCGGGTTGAACGGCGGGCTTTCCTTTATGGCTTCCCGCGTCAGGTCCACGAACACTTCCGCGGTCTCCCAGTCCACGCGCTCTATCCAGTGCGGCGAGACCAGCACTTTGCGGCCCGGCAGCCACTCGCCGGTGCGGGCCACCAGGTAGCGGATCGCCCACTCCCCGTCGTCTATTATGTAATCCTCAACGTGCCCGATGGGACCGTCGGCCGCGTGCAGCTTGTAGCCGGTAACGGCGCGGGTGCTCTGCAGGTGGGTCCGCTTCGGCGGCCGTTCGGGGGCGGGTTTTTCTTCCCGCTCCTCCGTGGGCGGGAAGAGCATGCCGCCCGACATGGAGCCGGCGTAGAAGCCGTCCCCCCAGTACAGCGGCCAGGCGTAATGTTTGTGCAGTTCCAGCTCGTGCTGGCGCGTCACGGTCTTCTGGGTGTCGATGTCCGGACTGTCGGCCACCTGCTTGCGCGTCAGGGAGACCGGGAGGGTCCCGGCCTTCCAGTCGGGCATTTTCAGGGCCGCAGGTGAAATAAGCACCTTGCGGCCGGAAAGCCAGCCCCCGGTGGCGGCGACCATGTAGCGGATGTGCCAGGTCTTGTCGTCGAAGAAGAACTCGTCCACCTTGCCGATCTCTCCGTCGGTGGCGTGGATCCTGTGACTTAACAGACTGTTTATGTTACGCAGCATTTTTCCCCCTTCGTTCATAGCGCCGCGCGGGCGGCGCTTTAACTCCCGCGGACGGCGGCAAAGCCTGCCGCCCTTCTCCTTTTGAGAAGCGCGGCTTCCTGCCGTGTCCGTTTTACGTTGCTATCCCTGCCCTTGGGGGTATTCTAATAGATTTAACCGGAAAAATACAACCTTAAATTGGCGGCCGGATATCGTATTATTTAGCATGGCCCCGGAACTTGTAATAAGCGGCTTGCTGGTGCCCGTGGAGACCGACGGCCCCGGCGCATATTTAAAAGCCGCCGCATCGAAGCTCGGCCTCCCGGAAGGGGAGCTCGAGGCCGTCCGCATAATTTCCAAAGCGCTGGCGGCCGGTGACCCGGAGCTGTTCTGCTACAAGGTAACGCTGGCGGTGCGCGTTCCGGCCGGCTACCCGAACAAGGCCGGTTTCCCGGCGTACGCGGCCAGGCCGGCAGCGCAATATAAGTCCGCGCCCGCCGGTCCGCGGCCGGTAATAATAGGTTTCGGCCCGGCCGGGATGTTCGCGGCCCTGGAGTTTATCGAATACGGTCTTAAACCCCTTATCTTCGAGAGGGGTAAAAAACTGGAGGAGCGCCACCTGGACGTGGAGCGGTTCATTAAAGAGCGGGTGCTGGCCCCGGAATCCAATATCCAGTTCGGCGAGGGCGGCGCCGGCGCCTATTCCGACGGGAAGCTTTTCTCCAGGGTCAACAATACCTCTTACGCCAGCCGCGTGCTGGACACCTTCATTAAATTCGGCGCGCCGCCGGCTATCGGTTATATCGCCAAGCCGCACCTGGGCACCGACGTGCTGCGCAAAATAGTGGTGAATATCAGGAACTATGTGCTGGAGCGGGGGGGCGAGATACATTACGGCGCGCGGCTGACGGATATCCTCGTGGCGGGCAGCGCCGTAGCCGGCGTCGTGATAAATGGTTCGCAGGAATATCCGGCCTCCCGCGTTTACCTGGCCGCGGGCAATTCGGCCCGGGATACTTTTGAAATGCTGCACGGGAGGGGCGTGCTCCTGGAGGCCAAGGGGATCTCCGTGGGCGTCAGGCTGGAGCATCCGGCCGGGACCATCAACCTTATCAGGTACGGCAGGAAGTACCGCGATTTCCCCGGCCTGGGCGCCGCCACTTACTCTTTCAACTATACCGCCCGCAAAACCGCCCGCGGCGCTTACACTTTCTGCATGTGCCCGGGCGGCGAGGTGGTGAACGCCTCCTCGGAAGAGGGCGGCCTGGCGCTCAACGGCATGAGCTACGCCGCCAGGGCCTCCGCTTTCTCCAACGCCGCCATAGCGGTCACCTGCGGCCCGGCGGATTACGGCTCCGCCCACCCGCTGGCCGGGCTGGCGTTCCAGAAGGCCATTGAGCGCAAGGCCTTCCTGGCCGGAGGCGGCGACTGGCGCGCGCCGGCGCAGAACCTGGCCGATTATTTAAGCGGCCGGCCTTCCGCCGTCCTGAACGTGAATTCCTATAAAATGGGAACGCACAGCGCGGACCTGGCCGCCGTCTTCCCCGCTTTCGTGAACGATACCCTGCGCGCGGCTTTCGGCCAATGGCGGACGGAGGCCCCGCTGTTCGTGGCGGCGGACGCCGTCATCATGGGGCCTGAAACAAGGACCTCTTCTCCGGTGAGGATAAAGCGCGGGGCTGATTTTCAATCGGTAAGCGTGCGGGGGCTCTACCCTATCGGGGAAGGGTCCGGCTATACCGGGGGCATAACCAGCGCCGCCTCCGACGCCATAAAAGCGGTGGAAGCGGCGCAAAAAAATCGCTAAGCTTCCCAGTAGGCTTCCTGCAGGCTGTCTTCCCTTTCGGGCAGCCCGCGCGTAAGCCGCGGGGAATTCTGGGCCAGCACCTCGAAGCTGACGCGGTTGGCGTACTTGGAGATCTGGGACAGGGACGAATAGCTTAAGGAATTTACCAGGTTCTTGGGCGAGTTGGGCACTTTGGCCTGGTGGTACTTCCTGGCGCCCAGGTCGTGCAGGACGGCCGCCAGGGCCCCGTCGCCGGCGCCGTTGGTGTTCTTGATGATCATGGGGCCGCCCAGGAACGGGTTGATGTGGGTATAACACTTTATCGGCTTCTCGCAGTCGCTCCTGCGCATGGGCCGGCTGAACTCGTACTTGTTGTAGTCCACTATGGATTTGGTGTGCAGCTTGTAGGTGGTCTTCCTGGCGAATTTCTCGTCCACGTAGCCGCCCAGGTAAAGCCCGTGGGCGCCCACCGTCAGCAGCACCAGGTCGGCCAGTTCCAGCGTGTCCTCTGCGGCCAGCAGCGGGTCGTTCATGCCCGTGAGCGCCAGGGCTTCCTGGTCGTTCATCGCCACGCAGGTCACGTACTTCCCTATGAATTCGCGGAAGAACTTCCGCTTGGACTCTATCAGGAAGCCGGTCCCCAGCGTCATGACCACCGGGACCTTGGCTTTCAGGGCGATCTCACAGGCCTTGACCGCGGAGTGGAAAATGGGGTCCTTCTCCTCGCGCAGGAGGTAGGCGGAAATAAGCAGGGCCGAGGCCTTCTCCACGACTTCCGCCGGGATGAACTCCGGGGCCAGGTCGTTCATGCAGCCCTTGCTGATGCCGAAGGTGCGCTCGCCGTCGGGGGTCACGAAGCACATGGCCCGGCCCATCGGGTTTTCCGAAGGCTGGAGATAGGAGAGGTCTACTTTGGAGCTGGTGTTGCGGATATATTTGAAGGCGTAGTCTCCCACCGTTATATTGCGCGAGATGGCGCCGAGGGCCACTGAGCGCTCGTCGGACAGCACCGAGTAGTTGTGCAGGGTGTTGCCCACCGAGCCGCCGGCGTATTCGCCCAGCACCTTGCCTTTCGCCTTCAGGTCGCGGTAAACGGCTTCGGCCAGCTGGTCGTTCAATATCTGCGACTCGCCTTTCTTCAGCGAATGCTCGTAGAGGAAGGCCGGTTCCACTTCGCATTCTATATCCACCAGCAGCTGGTCGATGCCCACCAGGTAGAAGGGTTCGGTCTGCAAGGAATGCGGGTCGGCGCTCTCGCGCCCTTTTTCGGTGACCGGGAAGTAATGCTTGTTCTTTCTTTTTCCAGGAAATTTCATGGTGGCCTTTTATTCCGCTTGATCTATATTATAGGAAAATAGGGGCCGCGGCCATACGCGCCGCCGCTTGGAGAGGGAGTGGAAGATATTTTGCTATTATAGCTGTCGGCCCGGCTTCCCTAAATCATGGATAAAGTCTACATCTACGCGCTCGCGGCTAATCTGGTCTTCGCCGTGGGCGTGCAGTTCTTCACGCATTATGCCAGGCGCATTTCCAGCCTGTGGGTGAACAGTTTTAAGGCGGTAGTGGCCGCGGCGCTGTTCCTGCTCACCGTCCTGGCCCAGGGCGGTTTCCACCAGATAGACCCTGTCTTCGCCGGCCTCTTCTTCCTGTCCGGCATGGTCGGCCTGGGGCTGGCCGACCTGTTCCTTATAAAAGCGTTCTCCCTGATGGGCCCGGGCCGCACCATGCTGATCTTCGGCTTCCAGCCGCTGGTGATAGGCGTGCTCAGCTACTTCGTTTTCGGCCAGGCCGTGGACGCGCGCAAACTTGCGGCCGTCTTCTTCTTCATCGCCTGCCTTTTTATATTCTCGCTGGAATCCTTCAGAAAGCACGGCCACTGGAACACGCGGGCGAGCCTCTTCGCCCTGGGCGGCGTGGTGCTCGACGGCGTGGGCGTGATCATAACCAGGTTCGCCTTCAACGCCAACCCGGGCATCGGCACCACGGAAGGTAATTTTTACCGCGCTGTCGGGGCGCTGCTGCTTTTTGCGGCCCTGTCGCGTTTCAGGCCTTTCCACTTTTTCCAAAAACTCCGCGCGCTCGACCCCCGCAGCCTGCTGTGGCTGGCGGTCGGAAGTTTCGCCGGCACCTATCTGTCGCTGATGTTCTACCTGACCGCCGTGCGCTACGCCGGGGCGCTGGCCGCGGTGGCCGGCATAGGCATAACCGGCACGCTGTTCGCCTCCGCCTTTGAATGCGCCTATGAGCGGAAATTGCCTTCGGTTTATCTGCTGGTTTCTTTCGTCTTTTTCTTCGCGGGCATGGCGTTCTTGTTCTGATTTTTTGTTATTATAGGGGTTTTGAGGGCGCCGGAGGGCCGGCAAGGAGGCGGTTATGGACGTAAAAGAAGCTATAGAAAAAAGGCGCTCGTACAGGGCGCTCGGGCCGGTGGAGATAACGGACGGGATGGTTAAAGAGCTGGCGACGGCCGCGCAGCTGACGGCCTCGTGCTTTAACAACCAGCCCTGGAAATTCGTTTTCGTCAGGGCCAAAGGGTCTCTTGAAAAGGTGCACGGGTGCCTGAGCAAGGGGAACGAATGGGTGAAGAACGCGTCCCTGATAATAGCCGCGTTTGCCAGGAAAGAGAACGACTGCGTGATAAAAGAGCGCGAATATTATCTTTTCGACCTGGGCATGGCGGTTTCGGCCATGCAGCTGCGCGCGACGGAACTGGGGCTGACGGCGCATCCCATCGCCGGTTTCGACAACGAGAAAGTCCGCCTGGCGCTGGGCATCCCGGAGGGGAACATGGTGCTCACCCTGGTCAATGTGGGCAAAAAAACCGCCGACCTGTCCGGGCTGACGCCGCAGCAGGCCGCCATGGAGCCGGGCCGGCCGCCGCGGCTGGCGCTCGAGAACATTTTCAGTATGGACGCGTACGACGAGAAACTGGCGGTAAAGCCGGCGCGTTGATAATAAAAGGAGATACTATGTCCGAAGAAATTACTCTGAAATCCGGTCTGAAGTACATCGACATCGAAGTCGGAGAAGGCCCCGCCGCCGTTAGCGGCAAGGAAGTGACCGTGCACTATACCGGCACTTTTCCCAACGGCAAGAAATTCGACAGCTCCGTCGACCGCGACGAGCCTTTCACCTTCCAGCTGGGCGCGGGCCGCGTTATAAAGGGCTGGGACGAAGGCGTGGCCGGCATGCGCATAGGCGGCAAGCGCAAGCTCGTCATCCCGTCCGAACTGGGTTACGGCAAGCGCGGCGCCGGTTCGGTAATACCTCCGGACGCGGTGCTGCATTTCGAAGTGGAACTGCTGGGCGTGGAATAAAGGCGGCGCTATGCTTACAGAATTAAACCAGGTTGAAGCGCGGGTGCTGGGGGCGCTGGTGGAGAAATCCCTGACGACCCGCGAACAGTACCCGCTGACCTTTAACGCCCTGCTCAACGCCTGCAACCAGAAGACCAGCCGCGAGCCGGTCATGAACCTGGATACCGACGCGATGGGCAAGGCCGTGCAGACCCTCATAGAGAAGGGGCTGGTGGAACGCCTGCAGGCGCCAGGCGACCGCGTGCCTAAATTCAGGCACGATATCGGCAAGCTGCTGGGGTCCGACGAGCCCAGGCTGATAGGTGTTGTGACCGTGCTGTTGCTGCGCGGGCCCCAGACCCCCGGCGAAATCAAAGGCCGCACGGACCGCCTCTGCGAATTCACCGGTACCGCCGAAGTGGAGGGGCTGCTGCAGGAACTCTGCGCCAGGGCCGAAAACCCCATAGTGGCCCGCCTGCCGCGGCAGGCCGGCCAGAAGGAAGTGCGCTACCAGCACCTTTTTTCCGGCGCCGCGGCCGCCGCGGCCCCGGCACAGCCGGAGCATGTGCCCGCAGCCCCGCCTTCTATAGACCGCCTGGCCCTGCTTGAAAAACGGGTGGAAGCCCTTGAAGCTATATTGAAAGCCAAAGAAAACGGTCCTGCCGAACCGCAATAGCGCGGCCGGCAGCCGGGTGTAAAGCGTGCGACTTCTATGATGCGAAAATTGGCGAAAATAATAGCGATGGTGCTGCTGGCGGCCGCTCCGGCCCTGGCGGCCGGCGTCATCGAACGGGAAATGGTCTGCCCGGTCTGCGGGCAGGATTTCTACGCCAAGCTCGACGCTACGGTCCCGCAGTTGGACATGCGCCTGGACCTGAAGCCGGTGGGGGGCGGCCCCTGGCTGCTGCCGGATTGCCCCAAGTGCGGTTTTGTTATTTTCAAGGTGCCCATCCCTCCGGCGGAGCTGGCCAAGTGCCGCGCCGTGGCGGGTTCGGACAGATATAAAAAAAGTCTCGGGCGCAGTTCGTATTTCCGCGCCGGCCTGATCTATGAGGCCCTGGGGAAGCCGGATTTCAGCATCGCCAATACTTTTCTTAAGGCGTCCTGGCAGGAAGAGGCCGACGCCGTTATGCTGAAAGAGGACCTGGAGCTCAGTCTGGGTTATTTCAGGGCCCGCGCGCGGGACGAGGCGGACAAGAACGAGGACTGGGAAAATTCCAAGCTTCTGATAGGGGAGCTGCTGCGCCGGCTGGGCCGGTTCGGCGAGGCCAAGGCGCACCTGGCCGGGCTGAAGGCGCTGCCGGCGTTCAGGAACAATTTCTTCGGAGACATAGTAGATTACGAACTGGACCTCTGTGAAAAGTGGGACATCACCCCGCATGATATGCAGGAAGTGCGGGAATTCAAGAAATCCATCCTCACCAAAGCGCTGGAGCGCGTCAGGGAGTTCTTCCTGGACCTGGCCGCCGCGCCCGCGGGTAAAAAAGACTAAGGTACGGAACAAGCCGCGGCAGGGCCGCCGCCCCATTGGCCGCTTGAGGCGCATAGCGCTTGATGCGGCACAGCCATAGGCTTGACATCTAGTTTAGCATATGCTAAACTACTATACATGAATAAAGCCATGCTCACCAAGGCCGAAGGGATCGCCGGCATGCTGTCCTGTATTGCGCATCCCTCCCGTCTTATGATAATCTGCATGTTGTTGAAGAGGGAAATGTTCGTGAACGAGGTTATGGAGAAGCTCGGCACGACCAAGGGGAACATCTCGCAGCATCTGCGCGTCCTTGCCGACCGCGGGCTTATACAAAAGCGCCGCGACGGCAACCGCATCTTCTATAGCATTAAAGACCCCAAACTGGCCGATCTTATCGCCAGGATAAAGGTGCTTTATTGCCCGAATTTCGATATTTGATATACGGAGGAACTGTTATATGGACCTTAGCCAGATAAAAGCAGCTAAAACCGTGGACGCGCGCTCGATGGCCTGCCCCGGGCCTCTTCTCGAGGCGAAGAAGGGCATCGCGGGGGTGCCGGTGGGCGGCATACTGGAGATCCAGTCCGGCGACAAGGGCAGCCGCGAGGATATTCCGGCCTGGTGCGCCAAGGTGGGGCATGAGTATATGGGCGTGGTGGAACACGACGGCTACGAGAGCCTCTTCGTCACCCGCAAAAAATAGTTCTTAGTCTGGGTCGGGGCGGGCGGAACAGGGGCCCGTCGGGCACGGGGTCGGGACACACCGTGCCCGCCCCTCCTCACTCGGCCTCGTCGCTTGCGCAAGCCTCGGCCTCCGTGAGGGCCCGCCGAACCCCTGTTCCGCCCGCCCCTCCGGCGGGCTAGCAGCCGACAGGATATTTTTTACTCATGACTTCAAAAAAAATATTAATTATAACCACTAATCACAGTTCTTATCCGGGGGCGGATGCCGTGGGGCAGGCCAGGATGGGGTATGACGCCAATACCTATATCATACGCGTGCCGGATCCCGTCATGTTCCCCGAGGATTTCTATCTCAAGGCTTTCGACAAGGGTATAGCGGGTATTATTATTATGTCGTCCGGCTCGGACTGTCCTTACGAGGGCGCCTACGAGCGGCTTTCCAAGCGCGTGGCCCGCGTCTACGAGCAGATGAAGGTTAAGGGGATTGCCGCCAACCGGCTGAAGCTTACCACTATCTGCACCGTCTGCCGCGCGGCTTTCCTTAAAGAGATCTCCGAAATGGAAAAGGCGGTGTCCGCCGTATGAAAGAGCTTGAAAAAATAGAAGTGGACACGCTGGTAGTGGGTTCCGGCATAGCGGGCCTGCAGGCCGCGCTCGACCTGGCCGACCAGGGCTACAGCGTGGCCATCGTGGAAAAGGCCCCCAGCATCGGCGGCAAGATGATCAGTCTTAGCAAGGTGTTCCCTACGCTGGACTGCGCCAGCTGTATCACCACCCCGCGTATGGCTTCCGTGTCCCATCACCCGCGCATAAAGACCCTCACCTACAGCACCGTGGACGCTATAAAGCGCGAAGGCAGGACCTTTACCGCCGCGGTCACCCGCAAGCCCCGCTACATCGACGAGAAAGAATGTATCTCCTGCAAGCGCTGCGAAGAGGTCTGCCCGGTCTACCTGCCCGACGAGTACGAACAGGGCATGGGCGCCAAAAAGACCATCTCTATACCTTTCACCAACGCGATACCGCAGCTGCCGGTGATGCATCCCGAGCACTGCATACGCTGCGGCGCCTGCGCGCGCGCCTGCCCCAAGGACTGCATAGAGTTCCTGCAGGAGCCGGCCCCGGTGGAGATCAAGGCCAAGGCCGTGATCCTTGCCACCGGCTACGAGACTACCCCGATGACGGCCAAGAAGCATTACGGCGTGGGGGAACTGCCCAACGTTATTTCCCCTATGGCCGCCGAGCGCCTGCTGGCGCCGCACGGCCCTTACGGCCGCGTGCTGCGCCCTTCCGACGGCAAAGTGCCGGGCTCCATCGCCTACGTGCAGTGCGCGGGTTCGCGCGACAAGAGTATCGGCGTGCCCTACTGCAGCCGCGTCTGCTGCATGTACGCCATCAAGCAGGCCGTCCTGCTGTCCGGCTCGCTGCCGGTAGCCGATATCACCATCTACTACATGGATATCCGCGCTTTCGGCAAGGGCTACGAGCAGTTCTACAACAACGCCAGGGCCATGGGCATCAACTTCGTAAAGGCCAAGGTGGCCCGTGTCACCGAGGACGCGGAGCATAACCCGATCGTGCGCATAGAGCGCCAGGAGGGAACTTCCGCTCCGGAAGAAGTGAAGCACGACCTGGTGATCCTCTCGCAGGGCCTGGTGCCCGGCTGCGACGTTTCCAAGTTCGGCCTGGGCGCGGGCTTGAACGACTTCGGCTTTGTGCAGCTCTCCGACGAGACCGTCTCCTCGGCCGTCACGGCCGGCGCGGGCGTGTTCGCCGCAGGCGTGGTGAAGGGCCCGCGCGACATTCCGGACTCGGTGGTGGACGCCGGTTCGGCCGCCATGGAAGCCGCCAGCTATATAAGGAAATTGTGATGGACGAGAAAATAAAGGAAGAAGCCGCCAAGGATAATTACCGGCAGGAGCCGAAGGTCGGGGTTTACGTGTGCCACTGCGGCGGCAACATCTCCGACATCATCGACGTTAAAGCGGTGGCCGCGGCGCTGGCCAAGTACCCCGGCGTGACCGTGGCCCGCGAGTACGCCTTCATGTGCTCTTCCAACGGGCAGGACCTTATAACCGAGGATATTAAAAATCTGGGCATCAACCGCACGGTGGTGGCCGCCTGCTCGCCCAGCCTGCACGAACTCACTTTCCGCAACGTGCTGCAGCGCGCCGGCGTGAACCCCTACCTGCACGAACACATCAATATCCGCGAACAGGCCAGCTGGGTGCACAAGGCGGACCATGACGGCGCCACGGCCAAAGCCATAAAGCTGGCGCAGGCCGGCGTGGAGAAGGTAAAGCGCAAGGACCCCCTTAACGCCATCCGCGTGGCCGCCGAGCCCCGCGTGGCCGTGATAGGCGGCGGCGTGGCCGGCATGCGCGCGGCCCTGTCGGCCGCGGGCAAGGGCCTGGAAGCCGTCATCATAGAGAAGGCGCCGCGCCTGGGCGGCAAGCTGCTGGATCTCGGGAAAATGTACCCGTCCGGCGAAGAAGGCCCGGCGATAGCCGGCAAGCTGGAGGCCCTGGTGCGCGCTGAAAAAAAGATCACCGTGCATACCGGCGCCGACATAGATTTCGTCGGCGGCTTCGTGGGTAATTTCAGGGTCAACTTCAAGAACGCCGACGGGACCTCCTCCCAGGTGAAGGCGGGCGCCATCATCATGGCCACCGGCTACCAGCATTACAAGCCCGCCCAGGGCGAGTTCGGCTACGGCGAGGACGCCAATGTGGTCACACTCCCGGAATTCATCTCCCTCATGAAGAATTCTCCGGCCGGCCGCCTGGAATATTCAGGCAAAGAGATAAAGAGCCTGGCCCTGCTCCACTGCGTGGGCTCGCGCCAGGTGGAGGGCGTCCACAAGCCCCAGGCCGACGGCAAGATCAACGACTACTGCTCCCGTGTCTGCTGCTCCTCCGCGCTTTACGCCGCCAACCAGGTGAAGGATAGATATCCAGGCGTGCGCATCTACGACGTCTACCGCGACATCCGCACCTACGGCATGCAGCATGAGACCTATTACGACAAGGCCTCCAAGGACGGCGTGCTGTTCCTGCGCCACAACGAGACCGACCAGCCCGTGGTGACCTCGGACCGCACCGGGCACACGGTGAAGGTGAAGGATGTGCTGACCTGGGGCGAGGAACTGGAAGTGAAGGCCGACCTGATAGTGCTGGTCACCGGCATGATGCCTGCCGATATAAGTCTTATAAAGTCGCAGATGAAAATGCCGACCGGCGCCGACCGCTTTCTGCAGGAAGTGCATTTAAAACTGCGCCCCGTGGAACTGGCCAACTCCGGCATCTTCATAGCCGGCACGGCGCAGTACCCGATGGACGTCCCCGAAGCCATGGCCGCCGCCGGGACCGCCGCCGCCAAAGCGTGCATCCTCCTGGCCGAGCCGGACATCCCCCTGGAACCTTTTGTGGCCGTGGTGGACGAGCATAAGTGCACCGGCTGCGGCTTGTGCCCCGCCGAGTGTTCCTACGACGGCGCGCTGATGATGGCCGTGCATAACGGCAAAAAGGTCGCCGTAGTGAACCCCGCCCTCTGCAAGGGCTGCGGTGCCTGCGTGGCGGTCTGCCCCGTCCGCGCCATAGACGTGGCCGGCTGGACGCTGGACCAGTTCGACGCCATGGTAGAGGCGATAGCGAAGGAATAATATGGCAAACACGGTAAAACTCGCAGAACAGCTCAAGAAACTCAACGAACTCCGCGGCCCGGTGCCGCAGGAACTGCGCGACCGGCTGGCCGCGCAGAACAAGGCGCAGCAGGCCATCCTGAACGCCCTCAAAGAAGGCCCCAAGACGGCGCCGGAACTGGCGGCCGCCGCCGGCCTGCCGGCTGACAAGGCCCTCTGGTACCTGGTGGGCCTGCGCAAGTACGGCAAGATCTCCGACGTGGTCGGCCGGGGCGATTACCCCAAATACGATCTGAAGGGCGGGGAGGCGAAAAAATGAAGGTCAACCCCGAACTCATCGACGAAATAAAGAAGTACGGCGCTTTCGATATCTCCGCCTGTTTTAACTGCGGCAACTGCACGGCCGTCTGCCCGCTGTCCAAAGAGGACGCCTCTTTCCCGCGCAAGCTGATCCGCGCGGGTCACGTGGGCATGGAGGAAATGGTCTCCTCCGCCATCGAGCCCTGGCACTGCTATTACTGCGGCGAGTGCTCCTCCACCTGTCCGCGCGAGGCCCAGCCCGGCGAGTATATGATGGCGCTGCGCCGCTACCTCATAGCCAAGTACGACATCACCGGCCTCTCCAAGGTCTTTTACAAGACCGGTTGGCTGCAGACCTGGCTGACGGCTGGCCTGTTCGCCGCGGTGCTGTGGCTGTACAATTCCTACACCGGCGACTTCGGGGCGCTCGCCGGCAAGATAGAGATGGCCTTCCCCGTGTACGTCACTATAGCGCTGGGCGGCTACGTGCTGAACATGTACCGCTACGCCATCGTTAAACCGCTCGGCGGCATAAAGGCCACGTTCAAACCCACGCCCATCATAGAGACCTTTATCCACGGCTTCACGCAGAAGAACATCAACGGCTGCGAAGAACCGGACCTGGTGCGCTGGATCTCCCACCTGCTGGTGATGAGCGGCTACACGCTGACGCTGGTCATTTCCAACCTGCACCTGCTGGAACCGCTGAACAGGCTGTACGGCGCGTTCAGCCCGGTCAGCCTGCTGGTGTGGTACGCGGGCCTCGCCATCATCGTCGGCGGCGGCTCCATGTCGCTGCGCAGGATCTTCAAGAGTTCGGAGTCGTCCAAGTTCTCGCACCCCAGCGACTGGCTGTTCGTCGTCATGATGTTCCTGATCGGCGCCTCCATGCTGGCGACGCAATACGTCAACGTCACGCAGGGGCCGGCAAGCCCGCTGCTGGCCGCGCTGTACCGCGTGAACATCGCCATCGAGACGGTCTGGATCATCCTGGTGGTGCCGTTCACCAAGTGGATACACATCTTCTTCCGCCCGCTGGCCGTCTACTTCCAGCACGTTAAAAAAGAGGCGGCGGCCGGCACGGCCTTCACCCTTCAGCTGGGCGGGTCGAAATGAAAAAAGCCGGCGTGATACGCTGCCAGCAGACCGAGGATATCTGCCCCGGCACGACGGACTTTAAATTCGCCCAGCTGGGGAAGGGCGCATTTGCCGAGACGGGGCCGGTGGAAATAACGGCCTTCGTATCCTGCGGCGGCTGCCCGGGCAAGCGGGCGGTGGCGCGCGCGGAGGAGATGGCGGCGCGCGGCGTGGAAGTGATCGCGCTGGCCTCGTGCATAAAGAACGGCAACCCTATCTGCTTCCCGTGCCCACACGCGGACGTGATGAAAGCGGCGATAGTAAAAAAAGTCGGTGACAAAATTAAAATTCTGGATTATACGCATTAAGGAGAATCTATGGCTGACATCAAAGAACTGGAAACGCAGATAGCGGCACTTAAAGCCGACGTGGAAACCCTGAAGGCCAACGCGCCGGAGGACAAGCTGTCCATGGTGGTAATGAGCGGGGACCTGGACAAACTGCTGGCCGCTTTCATCATTGCCACGGGTGCTGCCGCCATGTTCGAGAAAGTGGTGATGTTCTTCACTTTCTGGTCCATTCCCGCACTGAAAGACCCTAAGAAAACGGTTTCCAAAGACGCGGTGGCCAAGATGTTCGAGCTGATGCTCCCCAACGGCGCCGCCGGCACCAAGCTGTCCCAGATGAATATGGGCGGCATGGGCAAGGCCATGATAAAGGCCATCATGAAGAAGCATAACGTGATGAGCCTGGAGCAGCTTATGAAGGTGGCCGCCGACGCCGGCGTGCAGATCTACGTCTGCCAGATGAGCATGGACCTGATGGGCTACAAGATGGAAGAAATGATAGATTATCCCGCCATGAAGAGCGCGGGCGTGGCCAAGTTCCTGGGAGAGGCCGGCGGCAGCAAAACCACGCTCTTTATTTAGGATCTCGGTAAATTAAACGGAGGGAAAATGAAAAAATCGGTAAATGTATTCGCGGCGGCTTTCGTAATGGCCGGACTTGCGGTCAATGTTTTCGCCACCAACGGCGACAATATGATAGGCGTGGGGCCCACGTCGCGTTCCATGGGCGGCACCGGCATAGCGGCCCCCCAGGACGCCATCAGCGCCATCTTCTCCAACCCTGCGGCGCTCTCGCAGATCACCGGCTCGCAGTTCAACTTCGCCGGCACCTACTTCTCCCCCACGGTGAAGGCGACGGTGGTTTCACCGGCCTCCCCCGCGGGCGTCGGCAACTGGAAAGCCACCAGCCAGGACGCGGCCTACGCCGTACCGGCTATCGGTCTTTCCACCCCGATGAACGACAAGATGAACTTCGGCATAGCCGCTTACGGCGTGTCCGGCATGGGCGTGGACTACCGCAACAAGGACCCGAAGTACACCAATACCAAGGTTTCCGTCATGAAGTTCGTGCCCGCGGTGTCCTACAAGAACGGGGCCTTCTCCTACGGCGCCGGTCTCGATATAGACTACCAGGCCGCCGACTTCGGCGCCGGGCTCTCCCATAACTACGCCATAGGCGCGCGCCTCGGCGCCGGCTACGAGTACGGCGTGTGGAACTTCGGCCTTACCTACGTGACGCCGCAGAACGTAAAGCATAACCGCATTTACGACTTCGACGGTTCCGGCGGGCCTACGATGACGTTCGACGGAACTTTCGAGAACCTCAAACTGGAGAATCCCGCCCAGTACGGCGCCGGCGCCGCCTATAAGGGGCTGGATAAATGGGTTTTCGCCGCGGACGTGAAGTTCGTGGACTGGGCCAACGCGGACGGCTACAGCGACTTCGGCTGGAAGAGCCAGACCGTTTACGGCCTGGGCGTCCAGAACAAGACCACCGACAAGCTGACGCTGCGCGCCGGCTGGAATTACGGCAAGAACCCCCTGAAGATGCACAACGGCTTCAACGCCGGCACGCTGACTTCGGTGCAGGGTTCCAATATGTCCACCTTCGGTTACGAGTATTTCCGCGTCATCGGTTTCCCCGGTATCGTGGAGCATCACGTGACCCTGGGCGCCGGCTACGAGTTCTCGCCTAAGTTCACCCTTAACCTGGGCTATAAGAAGGCCCTGGCCAAGACCGTGAGCGAGACCGACAGCTCCGGAGCGATCACCCTCAAGTCCAAGCTCTCCGAAGACGCTTACGACCTGGGGCTCACCTTCAAGTTCTAAGAGAACCGGTGAAAAAGAAAGGGCGTCCGCGAGGGCGCCCTTTTTATTTTACGCGGTCCGGGGCTATTCCGGCAGGGCCAGCACGTTCCTTACCGTGGTCAGCAGGGCGTCGACGCTGAAAGGTTTGCCGAAGTAACCGGGCAGACGGTATTTGGCCGCCACATCCCGCAGTTCCGGCTCTTCCAGCGAACCGGTGACCATGATGACCTTCGTCCTGCTGTCGGCCCCGGCATAGGCGATCTCTATCAGCTCCGTCCCAAAACCGTCGCCGAGGTCCATATCGGTTATAAGAAGGTCGTAGGAGTTAAGGGCCATAAGCGCCCGCGCCTCGCCCGTCCCGGCCGCCAGGGTCAACGCGTAGCCCTGAGCCCCGAGAGCCCGCGCGTACAGGCGCCGTAAACAAGCGTCGTCGTCCACTACTAATATGGTTTTTGTCATATGACCGGCTCCAGGCCATACATCTACGGACGCGCCTGGGGTGAAAAAGGTTTAGTCGCCCCGGAGTTTATATAATTAGAACCGGAGGCACGGCTAAACCATTTCAGCGGTCCGGGCGTCAGTATTGGTGTGCAAACAATGACCGAGATGCAAAAAAAAGAAACGCCGCCGGTTCCGCCGGCCGCCTCTGAGGAGGACCGGTTCGCCCGGCTCATCGAGGAGCACCAGCGGCAGGTTTACTCCCTGGCACTGCGGCTTATCGGCAACGCGGCGGCCGCGGACGATATAACCCAGGAGACTTTTATAGCCGCCTGGAAGCATCTCAAAGGTTTCCGCGGCGACAGTTCTTTGAAAACGTGGCTGCTGCGCATAGCGGCCAACAAGGTGCGCTCCTACTGGCGCTGGAAGAAGCTGCGGTCATGGGTCGGGTTGGATCAGCGCGAAGAGGACGGCGAGGGCCTCTCTCTCAATGAAGTACTGCCGGATGACCCGGCCGGGCGCCCCGAACAGGCGGCCCTGGCCGCCGACATGGAGCGCCGGGTGCAGGCGGCTATAAACCGGCTGCCGCCGCGCCAGAGGGAAGTGGCCGTGCTGCGGGCGCAGGAATTAAGCATGGCCGAGATAGCCGTTACGCTTGGGATGGCCGAGGGGACAGTTAAGGCCCACTGGTTCGAAGCGAGGAAGAAACTCGCCGGCTCGCTGGGGGAATATTTATGAAAGACGAAGAGAAAGAAAAAGAATTATTGTCGCTGCTGGCGGTACGCCGGCCCGAGGCGTTCTGGCTCAGGCAGAAGAACGCCATAACCCGCGCCGCGTACGAAAAGAACGCGGTGTCGAGGGCCTGGCTGCTGGCGCCGGCGGCCGCGGCGGCCGCCGTGCTGGTGATGTTCCTGGCCAGGGCGCCGCAACAGGCGCCCGCCCCCGAGACGCTGGTCAGCACGGCTTTCCTGGAAAATCTGGACCTGCTGGACGACATGGACGTGCTGGAAGCCGTGCCGGAGAACGAATTATGAAGAAAAGGACGCTTACGGTCTATATCAGCCTGGCGCTGGCCGCCGCGGCCATGGCTGCGGCGGTGACGGCGCCGGCCGAGGTGATAGACAATCTCGATTTTTTCAGCGATTTCGAACTTATCTCCAACCTGGAGATACTAGAGGACGAGCCCGTGGAGAACGGCGCGGTGGCGGTGTCTACTATGACGGCGGGCGTTCTTATCTCCAGTGAAACAGTTAAAGTTTCTACCGTTACGGCGGAGGGATTATGAAGACTATTAAATATATTCTGATGGCGGCGCTGTTCTGGTTGGCGGCCCCCTTGCCGGTCGTTTCAGATGATAAAAATCCAGGCGCCAATAACGCGGCCTGGGAAAAACTGCCCGACGGCGAGAAGGCCCGCGTGCTGGCCAACTACGAGAAATGGAAAAACCTGGCCCCGGAGAAAAAAGCGGAGATCAAGGCCAAGTTCGAACGCTTCAGGGCCATGCCGCAGGGGCGTCAGGCCGAGCTGCGCGCCCGCTGGGGCCGCTTCCAGGCCATGCCGGAAGCCGCCAGGGCTAAGCTGGTGAAAAAATTCCAGAAGTGGCAGAAGCTTTCTAAGGAGCGCCGCGAAGAGCTGCGCCGCGAGTACCGCCAGAACAGGAAGTCTGAGCGGCGTTCCGGCGGCGGGTCAGGCGGCGGCCGCGGCGGGCGGCGCTGAACCGCGGCATGACTAAACCTTAACCGGGCCAGGCGCGTCAGTATACAAAGCGGCGCAAAACCGCCCCAGTTAAGGAGGAGTTATGAAAACGATGATAATGATAGCGACGGTGTTCTCCCTGATATCTTCCCTCTCGATGCCGATGGTGCTTAACGCGGAGGAAGCGGTCAAGGAGCAGGATAAGCTGCAGACCCAGGACAAGCTGCAGACCAAAGACCAGGTGCGCGAGCAGGACCAGCTGAAGGCGCAGGATAAACTCCAGACCAAAGAGCAGCTCCGCCTCGGGGATGGCAAGGACGCGGAGAAAGCCGCCGACGGCGAGAAGGCCGCCCTGAAGACCCAGGAGCAGACCCGCCTTATGAAGGGCGCTGAGAACGCCAAAGGCGAAGCCGTAAGGGAAAAGACGGAGAACGCCGGCGCGGAAAAAGCCCTGAAGAACCAGGAGAAGAAAAACTCCGGGGACGAGAAGGCGCTGAAGACCCAGGAGCGCAAGCAGGAGCGCAAGCAACTGCGGACCAAGGAGCATTCCGCAGGGGACCGCGGGACCCGTTCCGAGAGCCGCCGCCAGAACCGCGGGGCGTCCGGGAAGCGCAAGTAAAAGAAAACAAAATAAATACCGCCGCCCGCCTGACGCGGGCGGCGGTATGTATACGCCAAAGGGGACAATATGAAGAAACTTCTATGCGCCGCCGTGTTCTTTTTGTTTTCCGCCGCCAGCGCGCGGGCCTATACCGATACGGGCGGGCGTTATACCGCCGGCCCCGACGGCTACGGCGGGGTCAATATATTCGCAGAATGGGGGGACGATGATTATTACCTGCGCCCCTCGCTCAACACTTATAAAAGCGATATCGCGGACAGGTTCTCGACTTATTCCCTGGGGGGCGGCCTGGAGCGGGAGCGCTGGAGCGCGGGCGCCGAGGTCTCCATGACGCCGGAAACAGGCGGCTACAAGAATTACGGGATCTACGGCGATCTCTCATATAAGCTGCTGGCGGCGCCCGCCGAGGACGCCGCTCTCGAGGATATCTCCCTTGGCGCCTTCGCCGGCCTGACCGCCCATGAGGATACCTACGCCCTGTCTACCACCACGGTGGTAACCAGCGGGCGCCGCAGTTCTGTCGCTACCCTTACCGATGCCTTCAAGCTGAACCAGGCCGACTACGGCCTGTCCGCTTCCGTAAAGGCCTGCGGGCTGCGGGCCAGCGGCCGGTTCACAAAGACCGCCTACGATAAGGACGTTACGGCCGAGGCCAGGCAGCTGCCGGTGGATATCGGCAGCATAGGCACCAGCGGTTTCCCCGATACCGCCGTTTCGGCCCGGCTGCGCGCCGCGGGTCTGCCGCTCTCACCGGAGGCCGGCTATACCAGGACCACCTACTTGCTGGACCAGCCGGACTCCGAGTCTTTAACCTTCGGTTTGTCGGTTAAAGCCGGGCCCGCGGAGATCTCCGCCGGCTGGGAGGGTTTCAATCCCGGCGGCGGCGCCGACAGGTTAAATTATTACTCCGTAGGCCTGACGCTGTCTTTCTGAAGCCGGGCCCGCCCGCAGGGAAGGCCCCGCCTCCGGGCGGGGCTTTTTTTGCGCCTTATTCATATTATTTCGTAGAATAGTATGAATGAAACCGGAAAAACTGGACCGCTTTACCGTCTGCCTGGAAAAGGGCCTGCTGCCGCGCCTGGACGAGATCTCGTCCGAGCGCGGTTATCCCAGCCGCTCGCGGGCCATAGGCGATTTCATCCGCCGGGCCATAGTCAAGAAGGACTGGAAGGGCGGGCGCGAGTGCGCCGCCACTATTTCCGTGGTCTATGACCCGGCCGACAGCCGCCCCGGCCGCGGCATAGAGGCGCTGCTGCGCGCCAACGCGCCGGCGGTGCTTTCCGCGCAGGTTCACCGGCTGCGCGGCGGGCGCACGCTCTGCACCGTTACCGCCACCGGCCGCCCTTCCGGCCTGCAGCGCCTGGCCGACGCGCTGCGCGCCTTAAAGGGCGTCACGCACGGCTCCTTCTCCATCGTCTCGCCTCTTTGAATATGAAACTACTCCCGGGGGTTCTCTGCGCCGCGTTCGCCGCCCTGCCGCTCTCGGCCGCCGACGTGGCTATAACCGTGGTAACCCCCGCCAGGACCGCGCGTTCCATCGCGGACGTGCCCGGGGACGTGGAGGTGGTGACCGCGCGGGAGCTGGAAACGGCCCCCGGGGCCACGCTTAACGATAAGCTCGTTAACCTGGTTCCCGGCGCCGTCAGCAGCCGCGCCAACGGCATCTATTCCTTTACCTCGGCGGTCACGCTGCGCGGCCTGCCCTCCTCCGACCAGGGCCGCACGCTGGTGCTGCTCGACGGGGTTCCGGTCAACACCGGCGCCACCGGCGCGGTGAACTGGAACCGTCTGGCCGCCGGGGAGATAGACCGCATAGAGGTCTTCAAGGGCCCGGCGTCCTCCCTTTACGGCTCCGGCGCCGCCGCGGGCGTCATAAACGTGATAACGAAGAAGGCCGCTCCCGGTTATCGCGCGGGCGCGTCGTACGGAACCTATAACACTTTCGGCGCCAGCGCCGGGGCCGGCGCCAGGATAAAGGACCTGACGCTTTCTTTGGAGGGCGGCTATCTTTCCAGCGGCGGCTACAACTCCGCGCCCGAAGCCCTGCGGACCGCCTATACGGTGAACAAGCATATGCGCCAAAAGGACGCCTCCGCCAAGGCCTCGCTGGACCTGGGTTCTTCCGGTACCGTGGACGCGCAGTACGCCCGCCACGAGGGGTTGTACGGCGAGGGCACGCGCGTAATTACGGCCGACGGCGCGAGCAGGCGCTACAGCACCGATTTCGCGCGGGCCGCCTGGCACGGCGACGACGGCGCCCTGGCCTGGCAGACGCAGGCCTATTACCAGCTGGAAGACTACTCGCGCCTGAACGAATATTACAAGGGCGCGGTTTACGGCCGCGTGAACACCGTCGCGCTCCGCCAGGACACCGGCGGACAGGCCGCCGTCTCCCTGCCGCTGGCCGGCGCGCTGGCCACGCTGGGCGCCGACTATAAACTGGCTTCGGTGGACGCCGCGGACCACAACGCGCTGCCGCTGCCGGCTTATGACGACAGGAACAGGGGGCGCCTGAGCCAATACGCGCCCTACGTCCAGGCGGAGAAGAAACTATTCTCCGGCCGGCTGAAGCTGCTGGCCGCGCTGCGCTACGACAACGCCACGTATTTCGACGGCTATTTTTATAACCCGTCCGGCACCATAAACCTGGTGAACGGCCCCCAGCGGCGCCATTACTGGGACAGCTTCTCCCCCAAGGCCGCCGCCGGCCTGGAGCAGTACGTTTCCTACGGCCGGGGCTTCAGGCCGCCGTCCCTGGAGGACATGTGCCTGACCCTGCTGAAGGGCAAAGGCGCCGCCCAGCGGCTCAACGTGGCCAACCCGGCCCTGAAGCCGGAAACCCTGAATACCGCCGAGACCGGCTTCCGGCTGGCCCCGCTGGCCGGGCTCTACATCGACCCGGCCGCGTACTACACCGTGGGGCGTCACTTCATGTACACGACCGACACCGCCGAGAACGTCGGCGGCGTCATAGTGTCCAAGAAACAGAACATAGGCAGGGTGCGCATTTACGGCGCGGAACTGCCGGTGAAGTTCTACGCCGGGCCGCTCTCTCTGGCCGCCGCGTGGGCCTGGTCTGAAAGCGGGATACTGGCCTATACGGGCAACACCGCCCTGGAGGGGAAAACCCTGGCCTACGCTCCCCGCCATACCGTGTCGGCCTCGGTGGAGGCTAAATTCTGATGGGCCCGGCGAAGAACGGCCTGCTCTGGCGCAAAGCCGCCGTGCTCGGCAGCCTCTGGGCGGCCTCGGAGATCGTGCTGGGCAGCTTCCTGCACAACGCGCGCGTGCCGTTCTCCGGGGAATTCCTCACCGTCGTAGGCATAGCCATGCTGGTGGCCGGGCGTGGGCTTTGGCCCGAGCGCGGCCTGCTGTGGCGCGCGGGCCTGGTCTGCGCGGCCATGAAATCGGTCTCGCCCAGCGCCGTCATCTTCGGGCCGATGGTCGCCATAGCGGCCGAAGGGTTCCTGGTGGAGGCCGGCACCGCCGCGCTCGGCGGCAACCCGGCCGGCTTCCTTCTGGGGGGCGGGCTGGCCATGAGCTGGGCGCTGGCGCAGAAGATAGGGACGATGCTGGTGTTCTACGGGCCGGATACCGTGGCGATCTATGCCCGCGGGCTGGAGAAGGTCCGCTCGCTGGCCGGCCTGGGGCAGGGGGACATTTACGGCCCGCTGCTGGTGCTGCTGGCGGTCTACTTCGGCGCGGGCGCATTGGCGGCCGCGCTCGGCATGAGGGTCGGGAGCGGGGAGCCCCGGGTGCCGGCCCCGGCGGCCGCGGCCGAGAAACCCGTCCCCCGGCCCCGGGCCCGGCGCGGGTATTCCGTAGCCGCGCTGGCGGCGCATATAATTTTCCTAGCCGCGGTGCTGGCCGCCGGGCGCTCCCTTTCCCCCGCGCTGCTCGCCGTGACCGCGGCCGCCTACGGCGCACTCTGCGCCGCCTTCTACCCCCGCGCCCGGGCGCTGCTGGGCCGCCCCGGCGTCTGGACCGGGGTACTGGCGGTCTCGCTGCTGGCGGGTTTTGTTCTGGGCGCGCCAAGAGCCGGCCTCTACATGGCCCTGCGGGCCTTCGTGCTTACCATGGGTTTCTCCGCGGTGGGCGAGGAACTGCTTACCCCGGGCATAAGGGCCGCGGTTGAAAAGCTGGTCGGCGTTGTTTTCTTTGAAACGCTGGAGTACGCCTTCGCGGCCCTGCCCCGCGTGATGGCCGCTTTTCCGTCCGGCCGCGAGCTGGCCCGCAAGCCCGTGGGGTCCCTGCGCTCGGTCATAGCCATGGCCCCGGGCTGGCTGGAAGACATGTGCGGCCAGCGGGTGTTCGTGATCACCGGCGGTCACGGCGGGGGGAAGACCGAACTGGCGGCGGCGCTGGCCGCCGGCCTGCGCGCCGCCGGCAAAAAGCCGTGCGGGATCCTGTCGGAAGGGCTTTGGAAGGACGGCGGGCGTGAGGGGTTCGACGTGGTGGACCTCGTTACCGGGGCGCGCACCGCGCTCTGCCGCCGCGGGGGGGCGGCCGGCTCCGTTTCCACCGGCAGGTTCAATTTCTACGACGCGGGCCTGGCCGCGGGTCTGAAAGCGCTCTCGCCGGAACGGCTGGCCGCGGCCGACGCCGTTATTGTGGACGAGGCCGGCTTTCTGGAACTGGAAGGCAAGGGCTGGGCGCCGGCTTTCGCCGCGCTGCGCGGCCTCAGGGCGCCGCTGGTAGTGGTGGTGAGGGATTATCTGCTGGAGAAGGTGAGCGCGGCTCTGGAACTTGGCAGCCCCG
>Ga0154476_113_pt3 | contig 23654 bp, 21 predicted proteins | sample RifGroC2_FD_115955 | JGI IMG/M metagenome (GOLD analysis project Ga0154476, IMG submission 115955) | Elusimicrobia bacterium GWC2_61_19
CGTTCCGCGCTGGACGCCGACGTGGGCGCCCTCTACCGGCTGACCAAACGCTGGACGCTGGGCGCGGCCCTGCTCAACGCCATGCAGGCCAACGTAGCGTTCAGCAGCGGAGACAAGGACCCCATCCCCATGAAGACCAGGTTCGGGGCCTCGTACAAGAGTCTCTGGCTGCTGCTGGCCGCCGACGCGCGCCTGCAGAAGGGCCCGGACGGCAAGGCCGACAAACAATTCATCTTCGCGGCCGAGAAAGTGTTCCCCAGCCTGGACAGGGGCGACGTCAGCGTGCGCGCTTCCCTGGGCGCCGGCGACAGGGAATTCCGGCAGGCCACCGCCGGCCTTTCCTATAAGATACAGAAGATACAGCTGGACTACGGCTTTTCCCTGCCGATAGGCACCGTCAAGGAGACGGCCGGCAACCACAAGCTGGCGCTCACCTACCATTTCGGCTCCGTCACGCAGACGGAACTGGCCGAAGCGGAACTGCTGGACCAGTACAAGCGCCTGCGCGAGGCCAAGGACTACAAGAGCCCCCGCGAGACGGCCAGCCTCAACGACCCGCGCCTGGCGGACGTGAAAGAACAGGTGCTCAAGGACAATTATTACCTCGCCAACAAGCTGCTGCTGGACAAGGCCAACGAACTGCTGCCCGACGCCTCCGTGGTCAGCCTTACCAAGCGCCTGGCCACCGTGGCGGCTTTCTACCCGTCGCTGGCCGTGGAAGGCCGCGCCAAACTGCGCTGGGAGCAGCTCCTCAACGGCGGCATCCGGGACTTCATAAACGGCGCCGACCTGCGCGCCATGAAGCAGCTCGCCTACGCGCAGAGCCTCAACCAGCAGGATTCCGCCCTCTCCAATTTCCTCGACCGCATCGGCGAGATGACCCGGATAAACCCGGACCGCGTCCCCTCGGATTTCAGCCGCGGCTGGGCCGAGTTCAAACTTACCGAATCCGACGGTTATTACGGCAAAAAGCGTTACTCCGAAGCTCTGCGCAAGCTCGACGAGATGCTGGAACTCGAACCCAAGCACCTGCTGGGCCTCAAGAAAAGCGGCTCCTGCAATTACATGCTGGGCAGCTACGCCAGGGCGGCGCACGACTGGGAAACGGCCGCCGGCCTGGAAACCGACCCGCTGGAGAAGGCCAAGCTCGGCAAGATGATAGACGAAGCCCGCCTGAAACAGGGCAAGGGCGCGGTTTGGGAACCGCCGGCCGGCACCGCCAGGCAGGCAGAGCCCGAGGAGAAACCCGAGACAGCCGCCGCCAAGGACGCCCGCGAGATAGAGAAACTTTACCAGGCCGGGGCGGATCATTACGCGAAGGGCGAATACGGCAAAGCCGCCGACGCATTCCGCAAGATACTGACGATGGACCCCCAGAACACCCAGGCGAAGAAAGCCCTGGAAAGGATAATCAGACTGTCCAGGTAGACTTAAAGGGGAGACGTGAACCTTTTCTATAAATTCAGCGCGGCACTGACGGCCGCGGCACTGGCCGCGGCTTTGCTGCTGTCCGCTATTTTTTTCGGCTTCCAGCGCAAAACCGTAACCGCGGCGCAGGCTGAGCGGCTTGACGCCATGGCCAGGTCCACGGCCAGCATCCTGCGCGAGGCCGACCTGGCAGGAGACCCGCTGATGGCCGTAGATTACCTCTCCGGGCTCTGCTCGTCCCGGCCCGAACTCGCCTCCTGCGAACTGGACATAGGCCGCGGCATGACCGCGGTAAAGCACCGCGGTAAGACCGTCCCGACAACCGGCAAAACCCTGGTCCGCGAGGTCAGGGGCGGCAAACTATCGGCGCGCCTTAATTTTTCGGCGGCGCCGCTCGACGGCGAACTGCGCGCGGCCCTGGCCGGCGTCTACCGCGACCTGGCCGCCGCCTTCCTGGCCGCCGCCGCGGCCGCCGCGCTGCTGGGCCTGGCCCTGGCCTGGAGCCTGACGCGCCGCCTTAAGCGGCTGGCGGCCGAAGCCGCCGCCATCGGAGAGGGCCGCTTCGGCGTCAAGACGGACCCGCGCGGCGCCGACGAAGTGGCCGAGCTGGCGCGGGCGCTCAACGCCATGTCCGACCGGCTGCTGGAGCTGGAGACGATGAAAAAGAATTTTACGGCCTCGGTAACGCATGAACTGCGCTCGCCGCTCGGCGTGATAGAGACCTACGCCGCCCTGCTGCTGAAGGAGGAGGACCGGTTCCGGCCGGAGGATCTTTCGGTTTTCAGGCGCATAAAGGAGAACGCCGGGCGTCTGGCCAACTTCGTCACCGCCATGCTGGACCTGGCCAAGATCGAGAGGGGGAAAATGGAGTTGCGCCCCGCCCCCGAAGACCCGCTGGCCCTGGCCGCCGACGCGGCCGACTTCCTGAAACCGAAAGCCGCCGAGAAGAATATCCGCCTTGAAGCCCGGACCGGCGGGGATCCCGTCAGGGTGCCGCTGGACAGGGAACTGATAACCCACGCCCTGACCAACCTGATCTCCAACGCCATAAAATTCACGCCGGAGGGCGGCCGGGTAACGGTGCGCGCCGGCGTCTCAGGCGGCAGGTTCCGGGTGGAGGTGGAGGACACCGGCCCCGGCATAAGGCCGGGGGAGGCCGAAAAGCTTTTTCTGCCGTATTCGCAGGGGTCCGCGGCGCCCGGGCACGGCGGCACCGGCCTGGGCCTGGCGCTGGCCAGGTCCATAGTGGAACTGCATAAGGGGACGATAGGCTGCGCCCCCGCTCCCGGCGGCGGCGCCCTCTTCTGGTTCGAAATCCCAATACATGCGTAGGTGCCGTATCAGGGGCTATGCCTGTCAGACGGCCGCAATAACTTTGTAACCTGCTTAATATAGAATAGTATTGTGATATGAAAACGACTTTACGCCTTTTCTCATTTTTATTTATTTTCGCCGCCGTCGGTGCCGCCGCCCAGGAGGCCCCCGCGCCTTCCCCCAGTGCGCAGGCCGCCGAGATCTCGGCCCGCATGCAGGAAGACGTGTCCCGGCTGCTCGAACAGCTGGTGGGCCGCGGCCGCGCCCGCTCCTTCGTCACGGTGGAGGGGGAGATCGTCCTCAAGAGCAAAACGGAATCCGGCGCGCCCGCCGAAGACACCCTCACCCTGCCCGGCTACGCCTCGGTGAACATCCTGGAGAAAACCGGGGAATATCTCAAGCAGCAGCGCGAAGAAAGCCAGCGCACCAGCGAATTCCGCATAAAAAAGCTCAGCGTCTCCCTCGTCTTCGACCGGACCGTGCCGGAAACCAGGGTGAACGCCATAAAGCTCATGATCTCCGACGTCCTGCGCCTGACCGAAGCGCGGGGCGACAGCATCATAACCGCCAGGTCGGAAATGCAGCCGTGGTGGAAAAGCGCCCTGGAAGCCCCGGAAATACGGCCGGTCCTGCTGGCCTCCGCTTTCGGCGCGCTGGCCCTGGCCGCCCTGCTGGTGCTGGGTTATATCCTGGCCTCCCGCCTTATGACCGGGTTTGTGGACTACGCCCGCCTTAACGCGCCTTCCCAGGCCCTCGGGGCCGGCGGCGCTTACGGCCCCGGAGCTTCCGGGGAAGAAGGCGAGGAGATGGGCGACATCATAGACGTGGAAGCCCGCGCCGCTTCCGGCGGCGCCCTGCTCGAGGCCGGGTCCGCTTTCGAATTTCTGGAGAAACTGCCGCCCGCCGAGGCCGCGGAGATGCTGGCGGAAACCCCCGACGAGGACGCCGCCATAATCATCGCCAACCTGGCCGACAGGAAACCCCACGTCTCCTCCAAGATACTGCTTGCCCTCCAGCCCGCCAAAAAGCAGGCGGTCTCCGCGCGCATGCTGGGCCTTAAGCAGGCGGAACCGGAACGGATCTACGAGATCGAGAGCGACCTGCGCGGGAAACTGGAAAAAAGCCTCAAGGGCGCGGATAAACTGGGCCGCCTGCTTTCCCTGGTGGACGAATCGGCGCGGGCGGAGATAATGGACACGCTGGCCCGCACCGATCCGAAAGGGTCCGAGGAACTGAAGCGCAAAATGGTCACCTTCGACGACATCTGCCGCCTGGACGACAAGAACCTGCGCCCCCTGGTGGTGTCGCTGCCTTACGCCGACTGGGCCGCCGCGCTAGCCGGCGCCGGTGAGACCGCCGCGGGCAACGTGACGCGCCTGCTGCCCGAGGATATCCGCCTGATCGTCAAAGACATGATGCTCAACCGCCCCGAAGAGGAAAAGATCATCGGCGCCAGGGCCAAAATTATCTCGACCGCGCTGGAACTCAGCGCCAAAGGCCGCATAACCGTCAAGGAGGGTCTGTGAGCAGCACCTCCGACACTTTCCACTCCGAGCTGGACTACCTCTGGCAGGCGGTGAAGGACGCCCAGGACGCCGAAACGCGCTCCGAAACGGAACGCTCAAAGGCGAAGTCTGGCCTAGAGCACGCCTCTTCCAGAGTCATGCACCTGGAGAACGAGCTGGGCAAAAGCGTGGAGCGGGAACGCCGGCTGCGCGCCGAAACGGAACAGCTTAAAAAAGCCATCGAAGAACTTTCCGGCGGCCTGGCCCTGGCGGCCTCGCAGACCGAAGAAGTGCGCGCCGCCGCGGGGCAGCGCGCGCAGTTCGAAGAAAAACTCCAGAGGAAGAACAGCGAAACCGCGCTGTTGGGCGCCGAGATAGCCCGTCTTAGCTCCGAGGCGTCGGGCCTGCGCGAAGCGCTGAAGAGCCGCGACGGCGCGATAGACGCCTTAAACGCAAAGATCTCGGGCCTTATGGCCCTGCCCGAACTTTCCCGCGCCCTGGCCGAAGACCGCAGACTGTCCGGCAAGGAAAATTCCATCTACGAGCACCTGCTCGAGCGCCTGGATAAGGAAAAACAGGCCGCCGCCGAGGCCGCCGCCACCCTGAGATCGGCGGAAACCGAAACAGCCGCGTCCCGCCGCACCCTGGCCGCCGCCGAGAAAGAAACAGCCGACCTGCGCTCGTCCCTGGCCCAGGCCCGCCGCGATCTTGATGAACTGCAGGCGGCCATGCGGGAAGCCGCCGGGAAACGCGCCATATCGGCCGGGGAAAATACCGCCCTGGAAGAGCGCGCCGCCGCCCTCAAAGCCGCGCTGGGGGGTAGGGAAACCGCCCTGGAAAGATCCGCCGCAGAAGCCGGCGCCCTGCGGCGCGAGCTGGACGCGGCCAAAGCCGAAGCCGCCCGGATCCGCGAAGAAGCAGCCGCCCAGGCGCTGAGGACCGAAGAGCAGCGCGGGAATTTCTCGGGCGCGGTCGCCCAGGTTTTCGACCTCCAGAAACGCGCCGCCGCCATTAAGACGGAACTCTCCGCGGAACGGGAAAAGAGCGCCGGCCTGGCGGCCGCTCTGGCCGAAAGGGAAGCTGGTCTTGAAAAGGTGAACGGCCTGCTGCGCGAAGCCAAGAACGGCCTGGCCCAGGAAAAAGAAACCGCTAAACGAGCCGCCGTCAAAGTAAAGACGCTGGAAGCGGAAATAGAAGCTTTAAAAGTTAAGATAGCCGCCGCCGGGGACTACTCGGCCAAACTCCTGCGCGCCGTACAGGAGCGCGACCTGCTGATGGGCAACCTGAAAGGCGACATCGGCCGGGTAGAAGCGCTGGAGATGGAGAATGAGGACCTGAAACGCAAGAACGTTAAATTTACCGGCCTGGTCAGGCGGGAGCAGGCCGATTTCAGCGCCAGGGTGATAAACGCGCTGGAACGGGCCGCCAAGGACATGAAGACCTTCAATCTCAGGCTGCCCGCCGCCGAACGCAAGGGCCTGGAACCGGCGATGAAGAACCTGCTGGCTTCGGTCAATCTTATGAAGGGCTGGCAGGAATACATGGACCCGGAAACGCCCGAGCTTACGGATACGGACCTGACCGGTTTTGTCACCGGAGAGACCGGGAAATGGGAGCGCGCGTTCAAGCAGCGCAAGATCTCGATCTCGGCGGCCATAGCCACGCCGCGCCTGCGCGCGCGCCTGGACGCGGAACGGATGAAGATGCTCTTCTACCACCTGGTGAAGAACGCCTACGAGCGCCTGCCCTCCGGCGGGAGCCTGCGCGTGACGCTGAAGGCCTCCGAGGACGGCCGCCAGGCCGTGCTGGCTTTCGAGGATTCGGGCCCCGGCTTCACCCGGGAAACCCTGGGGAAGCTGTTCGCTCCGTTCAATACCACCGACAAAGGCAAAGCCGGCATAGGCCTGGCCGTGGCGCGGCGCATAGCCGAAAAGCACGGCGGCACGCTGGAGGCGTCCAACAGGAAGGAGCGCGGCGCGCTGGTAGAGGTGAAGCTGCCGCTCGGCAACCAGTTATAATTTGAAGATGTAGCCCAACCCGAACACTGTCTTTATCCTGGCCCCGTAGGAGCGCCCGAGTTTAAACCGGAGCGCTTCTATGCGCTTGTCCACGGAGCGCGGGCCGGCGTCAAGGCCGTCCCGCCAGACCTGTTCCAGCAGCACGCTGCGCGACACCACCCGGCCCTGGTTGCGGAGAAAATAAAGCAGCAGATCGAATTCCAGCGCGGTCAATCTCAGCGCGGCCCTGCCCAGCCGCGCCGTGCGCGCCTCCGGCGAGACGAGCAGGGCGCCGAATTTATATTCGGCCGGTCTTTCCGGCGCGGGGCGCCGGGCTCCGGCGCGCCCGAGGAGATTCAGGAGCCTCGCGCGGAAAAGCCCCGGCTCGGGGGGGAAAGCGAAATATTCATCCGCGCCGTTGTCGAAACAGACCGCGGCCGCGGAGGGGGAATAAGGCCCGGCACCGGTAAGCACCAGCACCGCGCCGGCGGTTTTTTTATCCCCGCGCAGCACCGAGACGAGGTCCCTGCCGCTCATATCGGGCAGAGAGGCGTCTATGACGACCAGGGCGGCCCCGGGCGCGGCGCCCAGGAACCCCGCAGCCGAGGCGTGGAATTTAAGACGGAACCCCTTAAGTGAGGACTTTATAAAAGCCCGGACGCCGGCGTCAGCCGTAACGCAATGCGCGGCGCGGGTCATGGCTTGGCAACGGCGGCTTTTATGCGCCGCGACAATTCGTCCGGGTCGAAAGGTTTAAGGACGTAACCGGCGGCGCCCAGTTTAAGGCCCTCGGCGACCATGTCCAGTTCCGACCTGACGGTAAAGAAGATTATGGGGACGGCGGCCAGCGCCGGGACCTTGCGGATGCGGCGCGCGGCCTCGAAGCCGCTGATATCGGGGAGGCCCACGTCGAGCAGTATCATGTCCGGCCGCTCCGCGGCGGCCAGGGCCACGCCCTCCAGGGCAGTGGGTGCGGTCACCACGGCGCACCCCGCCTTCAAGGCGATGCGCGCGGCGATCTGCAGGTAATCGGGTTCGTCGTCGACGACCAGAACTTTCGGGCGGCGGGGCATCAGGGTTTACGGGCGACCAGGGCTTCCACTTTCTTCTGCAGGTAGGACAACTCCACCGTCTTGCTCATAAATTCCCGGCAGTTGGATTCCTGCTTGAAGAGTTCGCTCATGTTCTTGTCGAAAAAGGTGCCGGTAATGACAACGACGGGGATCTCGCGGGTGTCGTCCTCCGTCTGGAGCTGCCTGATCACCTCTATGCCGCCTATATCGGGCATCATAACGTCGAGCAGGATGATATCCGGCTTTATGGCCTTGGCCTTGACCAGGCCCTCGCGGCCGTTGTCGGCTATCTGCACGGTAAACCCCAGGTCCGTGAAATAGTCGCAGACCATGGTCCGGAATTCGACGTTGTCGTCTACGATCAGCATCAGGCTCATATTATAGCTCCGTAAGTTCCGACTGCGCGGCTGTCAAAGTATAATGCAAAAGCGCCCCGTTTTCAAGAGGGGGAGGGCACGGGCGTGGGCGGCGTCCCCATCCCCTTGGACACGGTGAAGATGAATTTGCTGCCCTTGCCGACTTCCGATTCCACCCAGATGCGCCCTTTGTGGAGTTCCACCGTCATCTTGCACATGGCCAGCCCCAGCCCGAACCCCTGGCTCTTGTGCTCTTCCATCTGTGAATATTTTTCGAAGATCTCCACGCGCTTGCTCTCCGGGATGCCGGGGCCCGTGTCCTCGACGGCGAAGAAGACCTCTTCCGCGGTTTCCCACGAGGAGAGGGTGATACTGCCGCCGGAGGGGGTGAACTTCAGCGAATTGCCCATCAGGTTGGTGATCACGCGCTCCAGCAGTATGGGGTCCGCGGTCAGCTGGATCTTGGGCGAAGGCGCTTTGACGGAAAGCTTGATGTTCTTCGGCCCCGCCACCGGCTCGTGATTGTCGCGGATGCGCGTGATTATAGCCTCGGCGTCGACAGTATCCATCTGGAGCGTCATGGTGCCGCGCTCGAGCTTGGTGGTATTAAGGATGTCGTCGATCATGCCGCGCAGGCGGCGGGAAGAATAAAGCATGCTAGCCAGATATTTATCCGTTGCCGGCGACGGGCCGATCTTCTTCATCAGCAGTTCCGTATAGCCCTGCAGGGTGGACAGCGGGGCCCTCATGTCGTGCGTGATCATGTGGAAGAACTCTTCCTTGGCCTTCTCGATCTCTTTCTCTATGGTGATGTCGCGGATGATGATGACGCGGCCGGGCCGCTTGAGGGTGGCCAGCAGGAACTGGTTGGAGATCACGCGGAAGCTCTTGATCACCGTGGAGGTCTCGTTGGTGAGGGGGGCGTCCACCTCGGCCTTGAGGTATTTTTCCTTCTGCGCCAGCATTTCCGTAAGCGCGTTGAAGAAGGCCTCGTTCTTTACGGACCGCGGCACCGACACATCGGGCGAGATCTTGGGGATGCCCAGCAGCTTCAGCGCGGTGGTATTGGAATAGATAAGCGAGCCGCGGTCGTCCACCAGCAGCACACCGTCGGAGATGGTGTCTATCAGGGCCTGGGCCTTGCCTTTTTCCTCCACTATCTGGTTCAACTGGAAAGCCCGGTAGGCCTGCAGCTCCAGCATCAGGCGGTTGAGAACGCCCACCAGCACCTTTATTTCCGGCCAGCCCTCCTGGGGAATAACGGTATCCAGGTGCTGGGTCTTGAGGAACTGTTTGACGCCGCCCACCATGTTATTGATGGGGCGGATAATGCGGTTGGAGATCAGGAACACCACGACCATGGTTATGGCGAAGATGGCCACGGCGAGCACGGCGAACACCATGATGGATTTACGCTGCTTGCCGTAAAGCTCGTTCTCGGACTGCACGGACACGGCCGCCCAGTCCAGCTTGTCTATTGCGGCGTAGGCCCCGGAGAATTCCTCGCCGGAGAACTTGAACTTGGCCAGCGTGCCGGTGCGGCCGCCGCTGCGGAAGACTTTCTTCAGCTCTTCGGGGGCGTAGTCCATCCCTTTCATGTCCTGGCAGGGCAGGGGGCGGCCCTGCCCGTCGGAGATGAACACGCGGCCGGTGCGCCCCGTCTTCTGGGCGTTGATCTTGCCCAGGAGCTTATCCATGGAGAAATGGAAGACTACCACGCGGCCGTCCACCAGCGGGTAGGCCAGGGGGAAGAAGGCCTGGTCCTTGGCGCACACCACCTCGCCGGAGGAAACGATGCCGCTGTCCCTGGCCTTTGCTATCAACGGCTCCTGGAAGCCGGCGAGAGATCTGGTCTCCTTGACCTTTTCGCTCTGGAGGAAGAACTGCTCCTTGCCGTCGCGCGTCAGCAGGCTCAGCGACATGATGTCGGAATTTATGCGGGCGGCCTGCTGTATGACGCGGGCCTCGTCGAGCTTTTTGGCCTGGAGGGGGTTCTCTATCTCGTAGAGGAAGGCCAGGTTGCGGTTGGTATTAAGGAACCACTCGTCCATGTTCACGGCGGAAAGGCTGGAAAGACCGCGGTGGAGCTCGAAATAGCTGGCCACGGAGGAATTATACTGATAGATGTTCCAGCCGACCGACAGCAGCAGCGGCAGCACCGCTATCGCCAGCAGGATCAGCAGGAACCTCGTAGTCAGCTTCATATAAAAGGTCTAGATCTCGTGCCTGATAATGTTTATTTCTATACGCCGGTTGGCCGAGCGGCCCTGGGGATCGTCGTTCGACTTTATAGGCTTGAACTCGCCGTAACCGACCGCCGACAGTTTCTCCGGCGCGACGCCTTCCTTTACGAAGAACTGCAGCACGGAAAAAGCGCGGGCGCTGGACAGCTCCCAGTTGGAGCGAAAGCGGGTGGAGCGGCCGAGAGGGCGGTTGTCGGTGTGCCCCTCTATCTGGATGGGATTGGGCAGGTCCTTGAAAACGGCGGTCAGCCGGTGCAGATGCTGGAAGGAGGAGGGCTTGAGCACGTCGCTGCCCGGGGCGAAAAGGATGGGGTCCGAGAAATTTATGCTGATCTTGTTGGCGGAGATCTCCACCTGGGCTATCTGCTGGATGCCGTGCTTGGAGAACAGCGTGCTGGCTATCTGGGTGTCCTTGCCGAAAGTCTCCTCCAGGCCCTTCATAGAGAACTGGGAAGTGATGTTCTTGGAGCTGTAAAAGGCGAACAGGATCATGAAGAAGATCATGAGATAGCTCATCATGTCGCCGTAGGTGATGGCCCACAGGGCGCCGCGGTTAAGCTCGTTCTCCAGTTCGTCTTCGCGTTCGTAAAAGCGCATAAAAGGATCAGCCCCTCTGGGGCGCGCCGCGGGGATTGTCCATGAGCTGGTAGCCGCGCAGGTGGACGTCTATCAGGTGGGGGGTCTTGCCGCTCATGATGTCGATGACGCCCTCGAGGAGCAGCTGGAGCACCAGGGTCTCTTCCATGGCGCGCAGACGGATCTTGTTGGCGACCGGCACAAAGACCAGATTGGAAAGACCTATGCCGAAGAAAGCGGAACTGATGGCGACGGCCATAGAGCGGCCGATCATCGCCGGGTCCGAGATGTTACTCAGGGTCTGGATGATGCCGAACAGCGTGCCGATCAGGCCGAACATCGGCGACAGCACGCCCATGGTGCGGTAAAAGTTCGAATCTTCCTGGATGTCCAGGCGGCGGCGGCGGATCTCCTCTTCCAGGATATCGCGGGTCTCTTTGGACTCGGCGCTTATCATGGCCACGCCCACGGCGCGCTTGAGGAAGCCGCCGGCGAAAGCGGGGTCCGTATTGGAGAGGGCCATTATGCCTCCCTGCTTCTGGGCGGTTTCGGCCATCCCCACTATCATCTTAACGGCGGACTCCACGGAGGGGGCTTTGGGGTTCAGAAAAATATCGGCAAAGGCCTTAAGCCCGGAGGAAAACCGCTTGTATGAGGTATTGACGATGGTGGCCGCCAGGGTGCCGCCCAGGACTATAATAATACCGTGCGGGTCGGCCAGCTTATCCGCTATCCCCGAGCTGAGAATACCCCAGCCCACGACGGCCGCCCCCAGCACGAACCCGACTATCGTCATTATATCCATAGGTAAAATTCTCCGTAAACCGGTCAACACCCGCTACATTTATTGTAGCGCGGGCATGTTTCAAAATCTTTGCGTATATATAATATAAAATTGCGCAGGCCTAGTGAGCCCCCAAAAACCGTCAAAGCGCCGCGCCCCCTGGGCCGCGGCCGGGAACTTTTGCAGGGCTAACCGCGTTTTTGATAATATTGACCTTAGCCCCGCCGGGGAACCGGCAGGAAAGCCCGGCTAAACGATTTCTACGCCCAAGGGCAAGTACAGGAGCGAAACCATGGACTATTTACTGACCGAACAGCAGACGATGATACGGGACCTGGCGCGCAAGATCGCCCAGGAAAAAATAAAACCCGTGGCGGCCCATTACGACGAAACCGAGGAGTTCGCCTGGCCGATAATGAAAATACTGGGCGACAGCGATCTTTTCGGCGTCTACATCCCGGAGACTTACGGCGGCCTCGGCGGCGGCATCATGGACATGTGCCTGGTCACCGAGGAGCTGTCCCGCGCCTGCGGCGGCATAGCGCTGGGCTACGCCGGCACCGGCCTCGGCACCCTGCCCATCCTCCTGCACGGCTCCGAAGAGCAGAAGAAGAAATATCTCCCCGAGATCGCGAAAGGGAAAAAACTCGCCGCCTTCTGCCTGACGGAGGCCGAAGCCGGCTCCGACGCCGGGTCGATAAGGACCACCGCCCGCAAGGAAGGGGACAAATACGTCCTTAACGGCACCAAGCAGTGGATCACCAACGCCGGCGAGGCCGACATCTACACCGTGATAGCCATCACGGACAAGACCAAAGGCATAAGGGGCGCCAGCGCCTTCATAGTGGAGAAAGGCGCCAAAGGCATGGACTTCGGCAAAAAAGAGAAGAAAATGGGCATCCGCGCCAGCGCGACCCGTGAAGTGATCTTCACCGACTGCGAGATCCCCGCCGCCAACCTCATTTCCAAAGAAGGCATGGGCTTCATCGTCGCCCTGAAAACCCTCGACACCTCCCGCCCCGGAGTGGCGGCCCAGGCCGTGGGCATAGCCCAGGGCGCGCTCGACTGCGCCCTGGATTATTCCAGGACCCGCGTGCAGTTCGGCGCCCCCATCTCCAGCTTCCAGGCCGTGCAGCACATGCTGGCCGACATGGGCACCCAGCTCGAAGCCGCGCGCGCCCTTACCTACGCCACCGCCCGCATGTCCGACTCCGGCGCCAAAGCCATGTCCAAAGATTCCGCCATGGCCAAACTCTTCGCCAGCGACATGGCCATGAAGGTCACCACCGACGCCGTGCAGATCCTCGGCGGCTACGGCTACATGCGCGACTACCCCGTGGAAAAATACATGCGCGACGCCAAAATAACCCAGATCTACGAAGGCACCAACCAGATCCAGCGCAACGTCATCGCCGCCAACATGATCAAGGAGACGCTGAAGAAGTAAAGGTTGCGCACCGGGCCGGCAGGGGTATGGGTCCGTCGGGCACGGGGTCGGGGCACACCGTGCCCGCCCCTCGTCACTCGGCCTCGTCGCTTACGCAAGCCTCGGCCTCCGTGACGGCCCGCCGGACCCATACCCCTGCCGGCCCTCAGCGGGCAAGCGTCACCCCTTCAGCTAGGAAGGCAAAAAAGAGTAAGGAACAATGAACATAATCGTCTGTATAAAACAGGTACCCAACACCACCGACGTACGGATAGACCCCGTCACCAACACCCTCATCCGCGACGGCGTGGAGAGCGTCATCAACCCCTTCGACGCCTACGCCATAGAAGAAGCCGTCCGCCTCAAAGAACGCCTCGGCGGCAAAGTCACCGCCGTCACCATGGGCCCGCCCCAGGCCGAGAACGCCCTAAAAGAAGCCATCGGCCTCGGCTGCGACGAAGGCATCCTGGTCAGCGACAGGAAGTTCGCCGGCTCCGACACCTGGGCCACCAGCTACACCCTCGCCTGCGCCATAAAGAAGATCGGCGACTACGACGTCATCCTCTGCGGCAAGCAGGCCTCCGACGGCGACACCGCCCAGGTCGGCCCCGGCATCTCCGCCCACCTCGACATTCCCCAGGTCACCTACGTAAAGAAGATCTCCGAGATAAACGAGCATACGGCCAAAGTCGAACGCATGACCGAAGAAGGCTACGACATCGTCGAAACGCCGCTGCCCTGTCTGTTCACCGTCGTAAAGGAGATAAACACGCCCCGCATGCCGTCCCTCAAAGGCATGATGCGCGCCAAGGCCGCCAAACCCCTCAAGTGGACCGCCGACGACCTGGAGGCCGACCCGGCCGCGCTGGGCCTGGACGGCTCGCCCACGCGCGTGGTAAAAATATTCACCCCCGAAGCCCGCAAGGGAGGGGAAATGATCTCCGGCGCCCCCGCCGACGTGGCCAAAGAACTAGCGGAACTCCTGAAAGGGGAGGTCCTGTAATGGCTTCCATAAAGATCCTGCTCGACAAATGCACCGGCTGCGCGCTCTGCGTTAAGGCCTGCCCCTTCGGCGCCGTCCGCATGGCCGACCGCAAGGCCGTCATCGACATGGCCAAGTGCACCCTGTGCGGCGCCTGCGCGGCCGCCTGCCGCTTTGCCGCCATCGAACTGGAAAAAGCCGGCGGGCCGAAAAAGGACCTCTCCGCCTACAAGGACGTCTGGGTCTTCTGCGAACAGAAAAAAGGCGTCATCCAGTCCATCTCTTTCGAACTGCTCGGCGAGGGCCGGAAACTCGCCGACAAACTGGGCGTAAAACTCTGCGCCGTACTGCTGGGCAGCGGCATGGAGGACGCGGCCGAACGGCTGGGTGAGCGCGGTGCCGACAAGGTCTATCTCGTGGACCATCCCTCGCTCAAGGCCTACCAGGACGACCCCTACACCGAAGTGCTGGTGAAGCTGGCGGAGGAATACAAGCCGGAAGTCATACTTTGCGGCGCCACCACCATAGGCCGCAGCCTGGTTTCCCGCGTGGCCATAAAAATAGACGCCGGCCTGACCGCCGACTGCACAGGGCTGGATATAGATCCGAAAGAACGCCTGCTCCTCCAGACCCGCCCGGCCTTTGGCGGCAATATCATGGCCACCATCGTCACCCCAAACCACAGGCCGCAGATGGCCACGGTGCGCCACAAGGTAATGAAAGAGGCCCCGCTGCAGGGCGGCCGCCTGGCCGAGATAATCAGCAAGGCCTACCCGGCGGAGACTTTCGCCTCCCGCACCCGGCTGCTGGACGTCGTGGAGGAAATGGGCGCGACGGTGAACATTTCGGAAGCCGACGTCATAGTGGCCGGCGGCCGCGGCATGGGCGGCAAAGAGAATTTTTCCATGCTGGAAGAACTGGCCACGGTGCTTGGCGGCGCGGTAGGCGCCAGCCGCAGCGCCGTGGACGCCGACTGGATCCCTTATTCTCACCAGGTGGGCCAGACGGGCAAGACCGTGGTGCCTAAACTCTACATCGCCTGCGGCATCTCCGGCCAGATACAGCATTTGATCGGCATGCAGTCCTCCAAGGTGATAGTAGCTATAAACAAGGACCCGGACGCGCCGATCTTTAAAGTAGCCACTTACGGCATAGTCGGGGACGCCGCCGAGCTGGTCCCGGCGCTCACCAGGGAGTTCCGACGGGTCCTGAACAAACAGTAATAGAGAAACGAGGAGGGGAATTATGAAAAAAGCGTATTTCTTAGCATTGTTAGCCCTGGCCGGAGGCTATTGGCTGCTCCTGTCCAAGCCGGCCCTTTACTACGGCAACAGCCTGGATTACAAGTGCTTTACACTCCGGGGCAGGGGGGAAATCCCGGCCAGCCACCAGCTTGCGCTCGACAGGGCGTTGGAAAGGATCTCAACCTCAGAATTTTTCTCACCAGAAACCAGGTTCGACGTTTATATAGCCGGCGGGCAGTGGGAACTCGGCTTCTTCGCTCCCTTTGTCTCCGGGTATAACGCCAGGGTGAGCCCGATAAACGGCGGTATTTTTCTGGCCCCGGCCGACTTCGAGGCGGACCAGAGCCTGCCCTCCGCAAAAGGCGCGGAGCCCAGGGCCCTGAACAAAGTGATAGCGGCCGCGGCCGCCCGTAAGATGGTGATAAGCAAAGTCAAGCCGCTGACCTACGTATTCATGAGCGACTGGGAGGTCGCGGGCTACGGGGAAAGCATCTCCGGCGGCTCCGGCCGGTTCACGCCGCCGGATATCTGCGAGAGTGAAGCCCCCGAAGGCTCCGCCCTGCGCGATTACGAATACGGCCTGGCAGTGGACCTCATAATGAACGTAGAGAAAATCTCCTTTGCCGACCTGCTGAACAAGAACTATAGCCATGAGGCCATCAAGCGGCAGCTGAAGCAAAGATATTGCGGCCGGTAGGTCCTGCCATAAAAAAGCCCGGGCGATCCGCCCGGGCTTTTTAATTTATCGCGGCGGCGTTACGGCAGTTTTACTATGCCGCTTTTCTGGCGCACTTCCACATCCTTAATGGCGCGCTTGATGAGGAACTCGGCGCTGGCGCGCAGCTCCCCTTCCGTCATCTTCTTGCGGGCCACGCCCTGCTCCATGGCCTTCAGGCCGACGGCCACCGCCTCCTCGATATAAACCTGCGGTTCGTCCATGTGCGGCAGCAGGTAATCCTCACCCATCTTGCCAGACGTCACCGCGTAACCCGCAAGGGCTTCGGCCGCCGCCACGCACATCTCATTGGTGATGGTTTTGGCCTGCACGTCCAGCGCTCCGCGGAAAATACCGGGGAAACCGAGGGAATTGTTCACCTGGTTCGGGAAGTCGGAACGACCGGTAGCCACCACGCGCGCGCCGGCCTCCTTGGCGTCCCAGGGCCACATCTCGGGGATGGGGTTGGCGGTAAGGAAGCAGATGGCGTCCTTGTTCATGGTGGCCACCCACTCTTTCTTTATAACGTCAGGGCCCGGGGTGGAGGCCGCGCTCAGCACGTCGGCGCCCTTCAGCGCGTCCGGCAGCTTGCCCACGATCTGTTCGCCGTTGGTCACCTGGCACATATGCCACTTCTCGCGGTGCTCCTTCAGGTCGGTGCGGCCCTTGTGCAGGGTGCCCTTGGAGTCCACGTAGATCAGGTTCTCGGGCTTGGCGCCGTAGTGCATATAGAGCGTGCCTATGCGGATATTGGCGGCGCCCGCGCCGAACAGCACGATCTTCACGTCCTTGATGTTCTTTTTGACTATCTTCAGGGCGTTGATAAGGCCGGCCAGGCACACCGTGGCCGTGCCCTGCTGGTCGTCGTGCCAGACGGGAATGGTCATGGTGCGGCGCAGCTCGTCGAGGATGTCGAAGCACTTGGGCTGCGCGATATCCTCGAGGTTAATGCCGCCGAAGGAGGGGGCGAGATACTGCACCGTCTTTATGATCTCGGCCGGGTCCTTGGTATTAAGACAGATGGGGAAAGCGTCCACGCCGCCCAGGTACTTGAAGATAAGCCCTTTGCCTTCCATTACGGGCAGGCCGGCCTCGGGGCCGATATCGCCCAGGCCCAGCACGCGGGTGCCGTCCGAGACCACGGCCACCATGTTGCCCTTATTGGTATGCTCGTAAACTTTCTCGGGATGCGCCTGTATATCCTTGCAGACCGAGGCCACGCCGGGGGTGTACCAGATGGCGAAATCGTCGATATTGCGGATGCAGCACTTGGGGACTATTTCCACCTTTCCCTTGTAGAAAGGATGCAGTTTCATGGACTCTTCCGCGGGCTTATTGGCCTTCTTCAGAAGTTCTTCTTTGGAGACTTTAACGTTGGACATGGTTACCCCTTTACCCGCTGGACCTGTTTGACCGCCATGAAAAATTATAGGAAACAAAATTTGTCTTTACAACAAGTTTTTGATATACTTTTATTTCACCCGAGGACGCAAGTCTCCGGTGATGAAACCTGCCCGCCATAGATTTTTGGCACCGTAGCTCAGATGGTAAGAGCGGGCGTTTCATAAGCGCTAGGTCGGAGGTTCGATTCCTCCCGGTGCCACATATTTCACGGCCAAGCCCTGTCCCGCCAGACAGCAGTGCAGACGCGGGACAGGTTTTTTTTAAGCGGATGGGGGGGAAAACACCATGTCGGACATTTACCTGACCAAAGACGGCTTTGACAAGCTCCAGGAGGAGCTGGCCGGCCTTAAACGCCAGAAAAACGAACTTTCCGTTGAAATAAACGAGGCCCGCGAGCAGGGCGACCTGAAAGAGAACGCCGGCTACATTTACGGCAAGGAGAAACAGAGCCAGCTCATGACGCGCATCAGCGAGCTGGAGATCCGCCTGCGCAACGCCAAGCTCGTAGACAATAGCAACACGGCCTTCAATAAGGATGAAATACGCCTTGGCGCCACCGTCACCATGCGCGACGAAAATTCAGGGTCCACCATGACATACACGCTTTCCAGCGCGGACGAGGCCGATCCTTCGGCCGGAAAAATATCGGTCAGCTCGCCGCTGGCCCAGGGGCTGCTCGGCGCCGCGGCCGGCGCCGCCGTCAAGGTCCGCCTGCCCAGCGGGGAAAAGCATCTGGCCATCCTCAAAGTGGAATACAAATAAAAGTTATTTGTTATAATGACCCAGGCGGGGAACGCCGGGAGTTAGAGTATTTCGCGCGGTAGGAGACTATATGGCATTCTGGGGAAATAAACAGGAAGGCGAAAGCGCCCAGCCGGGCGAGCAGGCGCCGGTGCAGGTGGCCGGCACGCTCGAGGACGGCTACAACGAGATCGTCAAAGCCAAGGGCAGGGCGCCCGGCATAGACCTGGCGATAAAACTCAGCGACCTCATCCTGGAACACGCCGTAAAAGAGCGCGCCAGCGACGTCCACATAGAATCCCAGGGCGCCAACCTCCGTGTCCGCTTCCGCGTGGACGGCATCCTGCAGGACATGCTCATTTCCCCCAAGAATTCCGACATCCCGCTCACACAGCGCATCCGCGTGCTGGCCGGCTTCGACCCCGAACCCCCTACCTCTTTCCGCAACGAAGAAGGCCGCTTCCAGAAGATGCTGTCGGGCCGCGCCATCCAGGTGCGCGTTTCCTCCTTCCCGACCGTGAACGGCGAAAAACTCGTGCTGCGCGTGCTGGACCGCCAGCAGCTCGGCCTCGACCTGGACCAGGTAGGATTGGACCAGGACGCCCTGACCATCATAAAAAAGCTGATCCGCAACCCCTACGGCATCTTCTTCATAACAGGGTCCACCGGCTCCGGCAAGACCACCTCGCTCTACGCGATGCTCAAGAACATCAACACCCCGATGATCAACATCATCACACTGGAAGACCCGGTAGAATACCGCCTCGAGGGCATCAACCAGGCGCAGATAAGTTCCAAGACCGGCTTCACGTGGTCGGAAGGCCTGCGCACGATACTGCGCCAGGACCCCGACGTCATCATGGTCGGCGAGATCCGCGACTACGACACCGCCGAGATAAGCCTGCGCTCGGCGCTGACCGGGCACCTGCTCTTCACGACCATCCACACCATCAACTCGGCCAGCATCATCGAGCGCCTCTTCGAGATGGGCGTACCGCCCTTCCTGATCGGCTCCTCCATGCTGGGCGCCATGAGCCAGCGTCTCGTGCGCAAGGTCTGCCCCAAGTGTTCGCAGACCGCGGCGGCCCCTTCGGAACCGGTGGTGAACGAATTCATAAAGAACATGGACCCCGAGGAAGGCAAGATCGTAAAGGAACTCATCCTCAAACCCGGCGCCACCTATAAAGTGGAAAAGGGCTGCGCCGAATGCCGCAACACAGGCTATATGGGCCGCACCGGCATCTTCGAACTGATGCTGATGAACGAGGAGATCCGCAAGCATATCCTCGACCACGCCCCCACGGACGTGATAAAACGCACCGCCATCCGCACCGGCAAGATGCGGACGCTGCTGATGGACGGCATCATGAAAGCGCGCGCGGGCTCTACGACCCTCTCGGAGATCATCCGCGTCACCGCGACGATGGTCTGATCCGGCCGGGACCACGCAGGCCCGGCCAGCCCGAAACGGCGGCCGGGCTTACTTTTTAAAATGAAAACCATAGTTATAAAGTTCGGCGGGAGCTCGCTGGCCGACCCCGGCAGGATACGCCGGGCCGCGGCCATGGTGCTGGCGGCCGGACGCCGGGGACAGCGCCCCGTGGCCGTGGTCTCCGCCCCGGCCGACTCTACCGACGATCTGCTTAAACTGGCCGCCCTCTCCGGCGGCCCCGTCACCTCCGCGCGCGAAACCGACGCCCTGCTGGCGGCGGGCGAGCAGTTCAGCGCCGCCCTGCTGGCCATGGCCATAGAGGCCGAAGGCGGCCGGGCGGTCTCTTTGTCCGGCGCCCAGGCGGGCCTGCGCACCGACTCCAATTTCTCGGCGGCGGCCGTCAGGCGCGTGGACGCGCGGCGCCTGAAGAAGGAACTCGCGGCCGGCAGGGTACCGGTGGTGGCGGGCTTCCAGGGCATATCGCCCGGCGGCGACATAACCACGCTCGGTCGCGGCGGCTCCGACCTTACGGCCGTAGTGCTGGCCCGCGCGCTGGGCTCGGCCCTGTGCGAATTCCGCACCGATGTAAAAGGGATCTATACCGCCCACCCGGCCGTAGTGCCGCAGGCGCGCAAGATCAAAGAGATCTCCTACGCCGAGGTTATCGCCCTGGCCGAGCTCGGCACCGAAGTCCGCCAGCTGCGCGCGGTCAGCTACGCTAAAAGATATTCGATACCTCTGCACCTGAGGTCTTCCTTCCACGACGAGCCGGGCACGCGGGTCACGGCCCGCGGCGGCAAACCCGGAGTGGCGTGTCTTTCCATAAAACGGGAAGGCGGGCTGGCCCTGGTTTCCGCGGTCGGCAGGGAGATCGGCCGCCCTCACGCCCTTAAGGCGCTCGCAGCGGCGGCGGCCGCCGGCATACGTCCCGGGACAAAAACTCTTTTCTCCAAGAACAGTTTCAGTCTTCGGGTCCCCGCCCGAGACGGGGAAAAACTGCTTCGCGCCCTCCACGCCGAATTCTTCGGTTAGCGCGCCGGTTGACTTACTTGGGGTAAATCAATAGAATTCTACTATCATGGCTAACATACTACGCGCCGTTTTCGCCCTATTCTGGCTGGCAGCTTCCGGCTTTATCGGCTTCCTCGCCTACATAGTACTGCAGACGGAGGCGAACCCGCAGATGCTCTGGGGCTGGCTGGTAATGTGCGCGTTCACCTTCGTCTCGGCCACTTTCCTCGCTTATAACATTATCCTCGGGCACCGCCATAAAGCGGACGCGCCCCATCACCACACACACCTGCAAAAATCCTGATGACCGCGGACCTTCTGATAAAGGGGGGCACGGTAGTCACCGGAGGCCGCGCGGCCAGGCGCGATGTCTTTGCCTCTAACGGGCGGATAACCGGGGTAAGCCACGCTTCCTCTTCCTCTACGGCGCGGCGCGTAATAGACGCGCGCGGCCTGCTGGTGCTGCCGGGCATAATAGACGCCCACGCCCACTTTCGCCTGCGCATGGGGCCCGGCAAATACACATCGGACGACTTTACCAGCGGTTCAGCCGCCGCGGCCTGCGGCGGGACGACCACCTTCATAGACTATACCGGGCAAGGCCCCGGCGAGAACCTGCTGGCGGGGCTGAAAGCCCGCATAAAGGAAGCAGCCGGGCTGACCTATACCGATTTTTCTTTCCACTGCATGCTGACGGGCTGGGAGAAGATGAAGAACCCGGCTGCGCGCATGGCAGAAGCTGTAAAGGCCGGAGCGCCGACTTTCAAGATGTTCACGGCTTACGGCGCGCGTGGCCTGATGTCCGGCGACGACGCTATCGGGCAGGCCCTGTCGGCGGCCAAACGCCTCGGCGCGCTGATCTGCGTGCACGCCGAGGACGGCCCGGTGATAGACATGCTGACCGAGGCCTATGCCGGTTTAAACAGCATCAAAGCCCTGCCGCTCTCAAGGCCGCCTTTCACTGAAACTGGCGCCGTCGGCCGCGTGGCCGCGCTGGCGGCCGCTACGGGCGGGCCTGTTTATTTTGTGCATCTTTCAGCGGAGGGTTCGGCGGAGATAGTGGCGGCGGCAAGGAAGGCCGGTTTGAAGGTGATGGGGGAGACCTGCCCGCAGTACCTGGCGCTCGACGAGAGCCGCTTTAAGGGCAAGGACGGCTATATGTATTCCTGCTGTCCTCCGATAAGGACTAGAGAGGACAATGCCGGCCTGTGGGCGGCGGTGAAGAAGGGCCGGTTGCAGGTGATAGCTACGGATAATTGCACTTTTACGCGCAAGCAGAAGGATGCCTGGAAGGGGGACATCCGAAAGCTCCCGATGGGCCTCACCGGCGCCCAAACGCTGCTCTCGACGGCCTATACTTACGGCGTTAAGGCCGGCAGGATCTCTATCGAGAAACTGGTTCAATTGCTCTGCGAGAACCCGGCCCGCATCATGGGCCTCCAGAACAAAGGCTTCATCCGCCCCGGCGCCGACGCCGACTTCGCCATAGTAAACCCGTCGGCCTCCGTCAAAGCCGACTACCGCAAAATGCAGCACAACACGGATTTCTCCCCGTGGCAGAACCAAAAACTCTACGGCTTCCCCCGGTACACCATCCTCCGCGGCCAAGTCATCGCCGAATCCGGCCGACTCACCGCCCCCAAGTCATTCACCGGCCAATTCCAGCCCCGCACAAAACCCCAGATAATATAACCGCAGGATAGCCCGCCGGTCGGCTCAAATCCTCAGTCGCGGGCGGGCCTCGCCGTGCGCTCCTAAGCGGGCGTGGCAGAAGAGGGACGGGTGCTTCCGGCGCCTGCAGAACTCGTCGCGCACACAGTGCGCTCCTCAAACAGTCTTCGGCGCCGCTAATGATAGCGGTACCCTCCAGCACCCGCCCCTACGCCCTAAAGTCGCGCACAGCAAGGCCCGCCCGCGCCTGTTCGTCCCGCCAGAAGTTCCGGGGACAGTATATGGAATTGCGCATTCGTGGCATAAATATACTGTCCCCGGAATTCCGGAATTCTCCGCCCGATTTCAGTTTGTATGGGACTATTGGTAAAGCGTATAATTATACTGATGAAATTCTTAGCGGTATTTTTTGCGGGCATGATAGTTCTCACCGGCACTGTTTTTGCCGCTCCCAGAAGCTGGAGCCTTCATTCCAAACTCGATCTTCCTATTTACAACGCTGGCGCGCCAAATAGTCTGACAAGAGAGAACGCCGACCTTTATATCGGAAGCGACAAAAGCTATGCCGCTGCGCCAAAAGAAGTGAGGGTCGTAGGCAGATCTGTAAACGTCGGCCTTGCCGTAGCCGGCCTCCTTCAGCCGCTCGGCTTATTCGCCGCCGCAGGTTTTTTCATAGTTGGCGCCTATAACGCCATGGCGCTTGTCTCGACTTTAAACGAAAAACCCGCTCCCAAATCAGAGTGGACCATCCTCGGACATAAAAAACAAAAAGGCTGATACCGGCTCTTTTTTGGGCGACATCCCCCGCAGCGTGCCCTGCTCCCACAAAATCTATGGAACTAGTTTATAAGCGTGGCTGGTTTAGCGCCCCCACGGCCGGGAATCTTATTATCGCCTGGATTGTGGGAATCGGGGGCGGCGATATCCTTATATGGGCAGGGATGAATGTTTTCCCCGATCACATGCGTCCGTTCAAACTTTCAGCAATGCTCGGGATGCTCTTAATTGGTGTCGCGGTTTGGCGAAGATGGTATCCCGGTGGAATAGCTGTATTCTCGCCAAACAAGTGGTGGTTGGGACCGATAATCTTGATGGCATTCGTGCTGCATCCGGTTCTAGGGCGTGGGATTCCGTTCATTGAACCCGTATGGAGCCATTCGGCGTTAATAGCTTTTTTTTGGTGTATTGTTCTGATCGGACTTACGGAAGAATTATGGTGGCGGGGGATATGGTTCGAAATATGGAAAGGCAGACCGGTCATGTGCATTCTGGTCGGAAGCATGGTTTTCACCGCATACCATTATCCCTTCCAGGGTTTCGAACCGCTGATCGTCATTTTCTTCTTTGGACTGGTTTTTGCGGCGGCTCGCTACAAGGGCGCATCCATCGGCGTGCTTGCGCTGGCGCACGGGGCGATAGACTGGGTCCAAGGCATGAACATTATAAGATGGCAGTGGCAGACTTCGCCGCTGTCGCAGAACATAACCGTTCCGGTCGTTTCCCTGACACTTACGGCGATTATATTCAGGCAGGAAATATGGCAGACAAGCAGACGCTGCTGTTTGCGAAGCTAGTTACACACCTCACTTTGGTAACATTTTGAGTTCCGGGGACAGTATACGGAATTATTTGTTCGTGAGATAAATATACTGTCCCCGGAATTCAAGAGATAGGAGCCCCGGAGGGGCGGCCGGGGTGTTCCCCCGCGAACCCTTTGGGGAAGGGGGGGCCCCAGCCTAATTATCCCGGCTG
>Ga0154476_125_pt2 | contig 23483 bp, 22 predicted proteins | sample RifGroC2_FD_115955 | JGI IMG/M metagenome (GOLD analysis project Ga0154476, IMG submission 115955) | Elusimicrobia bacterium GWC2_61_19
AGGCCACGGGGGGGATTAATTTGTGTAATTTGTTCTAAAGATAAGCTTAAGGTAGTTGGCGATCTCTTTGCGGGGGGAGAGTTTGGAGCTGTCGCCGCGGCGGGCGGTCATGGTGACGGGGATCTCGGAGACCTTCCAGCCGGCATCGAGGGCTTTGGCCAGCAGTTCGGCGTCCAGCGCGAAGCCCTCCGTTTCGAAGCGGAGGGTTTTTAATTTGTCGGCGCGGTAGATCTTGAAGATCTGGGTGTAGGAGGTCAGGCGGCGGGCGAAGCGCAGGCGCAGCATGGTGTTGGCGGCGCCGGTAAGCAGGCGGCGCCCGGGGGGGAGACCGCTGAAGCTGCCCAGGAAAGGCGAGCCGCAGACGCAGTCGGCCCCGGAGCTTTTTATCTCCGCCAGCAGGCGCCCGGCGTCGGCGGGGCTGAAAGACAGGTCCGCCTCCATGAAAATTATGTAGCTGCCCCGCGCGGCCGCGACCGCCCTTTCGAGCGAGGCCCGGAAACTGTGGCGGCCGCCCGCCAGCGCCGTTACGCCGGGGTAGCCGCCCGCCAGGCGCCAGAGCAGGTCCACCGTGCCGTCGGCGCTGCCGCCGTCGGAGAAGATGAGTTCGAAAGAAGGCAGGGCCGCCGTCAGCGGCCCCAGCAGCGTCTCCGCGTAGGCCGCTGCGTTGCCGGCCTCGTCCAGGCAGGGGATGATCACGGAAACTTCGGGGTTTTGTTCCACCCCTACATTGTAGGAAATTACCCCGCGGTTATTTCGAAAGCGGGGGGAGCGTCCATGGTGCGCTTTACCAGGCACTGCTCGGCCGCCTTGATCACCGCGTCCTTGTATTTTGCGGGGAAATCCCCGGGCAGGGTTATATGCATCGTTACCTTGCCGAGCAGGTGGGTCGCCTGGTTCATGTCGAAAGAAACTTTGATCCCGAGCCCCTCGGTGCTGAGGCCCCTGGATTGTATGAAGCCCAGCGCGAAGATGCCGGCGCAGGTGCCCAGTGAGGCCAGGAACAGGTCGAAGGGGGTCGGGGCGCTGCCTTCGCCGCCGCCTCCGGCGGGCTGGTCGGTGGCTATCTCGAAACCGCGCCAATTGGCGCTCACTTTTTTACCGCCGGGGAAAGTTATTTGCATATCGCTCATGAGAATCTCCTTGTCTGGCCTAAAACGTCTCTCTCCATTAATTTAGATGAAAAAAGAGCCTGAAAGTTTCAGGCTCTTTCAGCGGGGCGCCGCAGGGGGGCTAGTAATTGTTGTGCCGGTTCATTTCCTTGGTGATGCCCGGGATGATCGTGGTCTTGCCGTCGCCGATGGCCTGGATCTTGAGGATCTCCCCGTAAACCTTGGTGAAAGCCTCCACTACTTCGGGATCGAAGGCTTTGCCGCTTTCCTCAAGGATGTATTCCCTGGCCTTCTCGGTGTCCCACCTGGGTTTGTAGACGCGCGGCATGCAGAGGGCGTCGAAGACGTCCGCGACCGAGACGATGCGCGCGTAGATCGGGATCTGGGGGCCTTTGAGGCGGGCCGGGTAGCCGGTCCCGTCGAATTTCTCGTGATGGGAGGCGGCGACCTTGCAGGCTATCTGCAGCAGCGCGCTTTCGGCGTTGCAGAGGATCTTGGCGCCGTACACGGTGTGTTTCTTCATCTCCTCGAATTCTTCCGCGGTAAGCTTGCCGGGCTTGAGCAGGATGGCGTCGGCGATGCCCACCTTGCCGATGTCGTGGAGGGGGCTGGCGTAGCGGATGTTCTCGACTTCGCGTTCGGGCAGGCCCAGGCCCTGCGCGATAAGCCCCGAGTATTCGGTGATATGGCGCAGGTGGATGGCAGTGTCCTGCTGGTCGCGGTATTCGGCCGTTACGGCCAGGCGGTAAATGGTCTCGAGCTGGGATTTGGACAGGCTCTCGTAAAGCTGGGCGTTCTCTATGCCGGAGGCGGCCAGCGAGCTTATCAGCTGCAGTATGCCCTCGTCGTCCACATTGAAGGGGTCGCCGCTCTTGTTCATGGCCTCGAACACGCCGATGATGTGGCCGCCCACGTTCTTGAGCGGCACGGCCAGGATGCTGCGCGTGCGGTAGCCGGTCAGGCGGTCCAGGTCGTGGTTGAAGCGCTGGTCCTGATAGGCGTCCTTGATGTTCATGGTCAGGCCGGAGGACGCCACATGGCCGGCTATGCCCTTGCCGAAAGGGACGCGGATCTCGGTATGCTGCATGCCCAGCGCCACCTTGCTCCAGAGTTCGTTGGTCTGGCGGTCAAGTATGAAGACGCTGCAGCGGTCGCAGTTAAGTATGGTCTTTACCTGTTCGGCTATCAGTTCGAGCAGCCTCGTAAGGTTGGTTTCCTTGGAGACGACCCCGCCGAAATTCACAAGCAGGCGCAGACGGTTTTCCAGTTCTTCGGCCCTGGTCATAGTTTTATTTTAGCATTATCCGGCGGCAATTCTTTCCCGGCGGTCAATTGGTCCAGCAGTACGCTGTAATGCACGGCCCGGGCCGAGGGGTAGGCCGCTTTCAGACCGGCGTTGATCTGTATCAGGCAGGAGGTAGCGCCCACCACCACGGTATCCGCCTGGACCGAAGCGATATTGCGCAGCTTCCGGTCCAGCACCCCGGCCGAAAGTTCCGGCTGCGTGAAGGCGAAGGCCCCGGCGCCGCCGCAGCACCAGTCGCTTTCCGGCAGTTCCGTGTAGCGCCGCCCGGCGAGTTTCTTCAGCACCGCGCGCGGCTCCGGCCTTATGCCCTGGCCGTGGCAGGCGCGGCAGGAGTCATGGTAGGTTATGCGGCCCGCGGCCTCGAGTTTATCGGCCGGCGCGTGGTCTATCTTTTCCGCGGGAATAAGCTCCAATATGTCCCTGACCGCCGCCGCGAAGGCCGCCGCCCTGGGGCGCCAGTCCTCGTCGCCGGTGAAAAGCTGCTCGTAGGACTTCATGAAAGCGGCGCAGGAGGAACAGTCGGCCACCACCGGGAAATCCCCGAAAACGGCCTTAAGCTCCTCGTAACGCAGGATGTTGCGCCGCGCGAATTCGCGGGCGTCCTCCAGGCGGCCGTAGTTGTGCGCCATCAGGCCGCAGCACTGGTTCTCTATAAAGATGCCTTCGCCCGCGTGGCGCCGCAGGACGCGCACCGTGGCCAGGGCCACGTCGGTGAACATGTAGTTGGGGCCGCAAGCCGCGAAGTAAGCCCAGTTCACCGCCAGCTTGCCCTGCGGGCGCAGCGACGGGTCGCGGCGCAGCAGTTCCGCGGCGAAGCGCAGCGGGGTTCTGTCCACCGCGCCTTCCGCGTCCGCCAGGCCCGGCATGCCCAGCAGGTGGTAAAGGCCCAGCCTGGCCGCCAGGCGGGGGAGGCCGGTCTTCTTGGCCAGGTAGGCGAGTTTGAGCCAGAAACCGAAGAGCCCGGGCGCGTCCAGCAGCGTCTTGACCGCCGCGCGCGAGAAGAAATTGTCGCCGTAGCCCGATAGCGTCCGGCGGCCTTCCAGCACTATGTCCGGGGTGGGGACCTTGGCGTAGCAGGCGCTGGAGCAGGCGCCGCAGAGCAGGCATGTGTTCAGCGCCTCGGCGGCGTCGGCGGAGTTCTTTGCCTTGCCTTCCAGCAGCAGGCGCATGAACTGGTTGCGGCCGCGGGCGGACAGCGTTTCGCGCCCCGTCAGCATGTAGGTGGGGCAGGAGGTTTCACAGTAGCCGCAGCGGTTGCACTGCGCGGCGGCGTCGTAAATGTTGCGTTCTCCCAGGTCGGTGAGCAGCGCGGCCAGGTGCCGGCCGTTATTCTCCGGGGCGTAGAGTTCGTTGATCTCGCTGGGGATATGATGGGCGGCGTGGGCGGGCGGATAGGCGTCCGTTCCCGCGGGGGCCTGCACGGGTTTTTCTTCGCCGCTTTGTTCGTTGTGGCTCATGGTGTAGTCCTGTAGATCCAGGGGTTAAGGAGATTACGCGCGTCGAGCGCTTTTTTCAGACGCCGGTGGTAGTCGTCGGGCTCGAAGGCGTCCCAGGCGGCAGGCTCTACGGCCGACGCCTGGGCGCGCCTGGCGCCGGCGGACAGGGCGAACGTGGCGGCTATGATAACGCCGTAAGCCCCCATGGAGCCGCAGAAAAGCTTTACCGCGTCGTAACCGGCGACGTTCTTCACGGTCCTGCCGCCCAGTTCCAGCAGGGTGCCGTCGGCGGTCACCACCTCCAGGCCGAGCAGCAGCTCGCGGATGCCCGGCCAGACCTTGGAGGCGATCAGGCCGCCTACGCTGCCTTTCAGGTCCGGAATTTCTATATTGAGGCCGGCTTCTTTAAGCTGGGCGCGGAAGTCCTCCAGCGCCAGGCCTGCTTCCGCCCTCGCCGTCAGGTTCTCCCTGTCTATGGCGGCCCGGCCGGCCAGGGAGCGCAGGTCCAGCGTTTTGGCGCCTTCCATTATGCGGTCCGCTTTGAGCCGTGTGCCAAGGCCGGTCACGGCCGTGCGTTCCCCGCTGCGCGACCGCAGGCGGAGCTCGTCCACCAGACTGCGGGCCTGCGGGCTCAGCGAGGCCCTGTCGGCCAGGCTCTCCGGGGCCGCTTCGGCGCGCGCGTCGGCGGCCACGGGCAGTATCTTGTCGGGGTTAGCCAGGTCCAGGGGATCGAAGGCGGCTTTAATGCGGCGGAAAAAATCAAGTTCGTCGCGGCCGTAGAGCCAGTTCATGGCCACGCGTTTCTCCACGCCTATGCCGTGCTCGCCCGAAATGGTCCCGCCGAGTTTTATGCAGGATTTAAGTATCTCGTAACCGGCCTTCTTTACGCGCTTTACTTCCTGTATGTCGCGCCGGTCGAAGATTATGTTGGGGTGCAGGTTGCCGTCCCCGGCGTGGAACAGCAGGCCGGCGGTCAGCTTGTATTTGGAAAGTATCTCGCGGGTTTCCCTGAGGGCCTCCGGCAGGCGGGGGCGCGGCACCACGCCGTCCTCCACCAGTACGTCGGGGGCCAGGCGCGCCATGGCCGGGTAGGCGCCCTTGCGGGCTGCCCAGAGCAGTTCGCGCTCGGCCTCGTCGGCCGCCACCCTGAAGGCGGTGGCCGCGTTGGCGGCGCAGATCTTCTCCACGTCGTCCAGGTCTTTTTTAACCTTGCCGAGGTCGCCGCCGTCCAGTTCTATGATCAGTACGGCTTCGGTGCCGCGCGGGAAAGGGTCGGTCTTGCCGTTCAGGGCCGCGCCCAGCGAAACGCTGTCCATGGCTTCCAGCGCCCTCGGCACGATGCCGTCGCCGATTATCCGGGTAACTGCGCGCATGGCCGCGTCGAGGGAGGAGTAGGCCGCGGAGGCCGTCTTTATGTGCCGGGGCAGGGGCAGGATCTTGAGCCAGGCGTGGGTAACCACGCCCAGCGTGCCTTCGGAGCCGACCAGAAGGCTCATCAGGTCGGGGCCCGGGTCCGCGTAAGACCAGGTCTTCACCTCGCCTTCCGGGGTGACGACCTCGAGCTTCTCGACGTTGTCGGACGTGACGCCGTATTTCAGGCAGAGCGGCCCGCCGGCGTTCTCGCCGATGTTGCCGCCTATGGTGGAAACTTTCTGGCTGGCCGGGTCCGGCGCGTAGAAAAAGCCGAAGGGCTCCAGCGCCCGCTGCAGCTCCATGTTGACCACGCCGGGCTCCACCAGGGCCACCCTGGCGCCGGTGTCTATCCGGCGTATCTTTTTCAGGCGCGACAGGTTGAGGATGACGCCGCCCTTGAGCGGGATGGTGCCGCCGGAAAGGTTGGTGCCGGCCAGGCGCGGCAGGAAAGGGATGCCGTTCTTATACAGGAGCTTTATTACCGGCGCCACCTGGGCGGGGTCGGTAAAGGCCACCACGGCTTCCGGGCGCGCGCGGGCCATGCCGGCGTCGTAGGAATACATCAGTATCTCGGCCTCGTCGGTGCGCACGTTGTCGGCCCCGACTATCGCTTCGAGCGCCGGGCGTATGGCGCTTATCCTCTCGTGTTTGAACATAGTTGTCTTTGTTACTTCGCCGGCCTCAGTTTGGCCGTGAAATGCGGCAGTATGGGGGCCGCCTCCACCACGTCCAGGCCTTTTATCGTTTTCTTGTTCTTCGCCAGGTAACCGAAGACCTCTATCACGTAGTCTATATGGCTCTGCGTGTAGACGCGGCGGGGCATGGCCAGGCGGACCAGTTCCATGGGGGCAGCCTGATAAACTCCGTTCTTGTCCCGCTTACCGAACATCAGCGTGCCGATCTCGACGCCGCGGATGCCGCCTTCCAGGTACAGCGCGCAGGCCAGCGCCTGCGCCGGGAAATTCCGGGGCTGGATGTGCGGCAGGAATTTCCTGGCGTTCACGTAGACGCCGTGGCCGCCGGGAGGGTTTATTATCGGTACGCCGTGCTTCAGGAGCCCTTCTCCGAGGTAGGCCGCGGAGCGGATGCGGTACTGCAGGTAATTCTCGTCCAGGACTTCGCGCAGGCCTATGGCGATGGCTTCCAGGTCGCGGCCGGCGAGGCCGCCGTAGGTGCTGAAGCCCTCCGTCAGTATCAGCATCTGGCGCGCTTTGGCGGACCAGTCCTTGTTGTTCATGGCGAGGAAACCGCCCATATTGACCAGCGCGTCCTTCTTGGAGCTCATCCAGGCGCCGTCGGCCAGTTCGAACATCGCCTGCGCTATCTCGCGCACCGGGCACTGCGCGTAGCCCTTCTCGCGGATCTTTATGAAATAGGCGTTCTCGGCGAAGCGCGCGCAGTCCAGGAAGAGGGGGATGCCGTACTTCTGGCACAGGGCCTGGACCGCTTTAAGGTTACCCATGGAGACCGGCTGGCCGCCCAGGGAATTATTGGTCACGGTCATCACGCAGAGCGGGATATTCTTGGCGCCTTTTTCCTTTACGAACTTCTCCATAGCGGCAACGTCGGCGTTGCCCTTGAAGGGGGCGGGTCTGTCGAAGTCCATGGCTTCTTTAACGGGGAAGTCCATGGCTTCGGCGCCGGAGAATTCCACGTTGGCGCGGGTGGTGTCGAAATGGGAGTTGGAGATTATGCATTTCCCCTTGCCGCCTATCACGCCGAACAGGATCTTTTCGGCGGCGCGGCCCTGGTGCACCGGGATGACCTCGTCGAAGCCCGTGAGGCTTTTTATTTCGTTCTCGAAATTGTAATAGCTGCGCGCCCCGGCGTAGGACTCGTCGCCCACCATGATGCCGCCCCACTGTGCGGCGCTCATCGCGCCCGTGCCCGAATCGGTCAGCAGGTCGATAAGGACCTTCTCCGCCTTTATGTTGAAAAGGTTGTAGTGGGCGGTTTCGATGACCTTGAGCCGTTCCTCCCTGGTGGTTATGCCCAGCGGCTCCACGGTTTTTATCTTGAAAGGTTCAATTATGGTTTTCCATTTGTGTTCCATGTCGGGGGTCTCCTTTACTTGACCAGCAGCGTCATTAAAACGAAGTAGGCCAGCATCAGCGCGCCTCCGAAAGGCAGGGCGGCCCTGGCCCATTCTTTGGATCTTATGCCGAGCTTGGAGGCGCTGACTATATTGGGGATGTTCCCGGGGATCAGCATGCCGCCCGAGACCAGCAGGCCCATCAGTATGAAAGTTATCTGGCGGTCGGTCATCACCGGCGCTATTTCCGCCGCGGCCAGCGTGGCGTTGTCGAGGATGGCGGACACGGAGTTGGCCCAGTAGAGCGCCCAGACCGGGAGCCTGGTGATGAAGCGCTCGGCCAGCGGGGTCAGGCCGGCCCCCAGGAAAATAAGGGCCATCACGAAAAGGTAGACCTTGCCGGCGCGCTTGAGAATATCCAGGTTGGAGTCCTGCGCGTCCTCTTTAAGGCCGCCTTGGTCCGACGCCGCGTACTGGGCGCCGCGCGCCGCCATGCCCGCGCAGAGCAGCACGCCCGGCACTACCCACAGGCCTATCTGCTTAAGCAGGTAAAAGAAATTCGCGTCGTGCGGCGGGCCCTTCAGCTTGGCCACCACTATGGTGGACAGCGGCTCGCCTATAGGGGTGAGCGCCGCACCTAGGCCTATGGCGTAGCAGGCGTAGACGGTCAGCCGTATTTCAAAAGACCTGTTCAGTTTCAGGATGGTGACGATCTCGGCCAGCATGATGGCCGCCACGATGGCCGTGAACACGCTCGAGCCCAGCCCGAGCAGCGTCACCAGGGTGAAGATGGCGCCTTTGAGTCCCAGTTTCCTGGTCAGGAACCCCATCCAGCCGCGTAAATGGCCGCGGACCTCGCGGAAAAGCCAGCCCACCGCCGCCACGGCCGCCGTTATTGCCAGCGGCTCGCGCATGGCCTCGTGCACCAGGCGCAGGCTCCAGAGCCCGGCAATGCTGACGGCGGCCATTCCCATTACAAAAAGAAAGGCCTCCAGGTCGTCTTCCACGCGCTTTACCGAAAAAGGTAGCGTCAGGGTAAGGCCCATCACTATGGCCAGCCCGGCGATTATCAGGTAATCAGACATATGTTCCTTGGCATCGTGCTCATATATATTTTATTATTTTAATCAGCTGTACAAAAGCGCTATGTTTAAATTCAGACGGCCTATAGGCCTTTTTCTTTGCGGCGGCGGCGCGCTGGGCTCCTGGCAGTCGGGGGTCCTGGCGGAGCTCGTGCGCCAGGGCCTGCATTTCGACGCGCTGGCCGGTTTCAGCATCGGCTCGCTCAACGGGGCGGCCTATTGCTACGATAAGACCGGGGAATTGCGCCAGATCTGGCGCGATATGAAGCCCTCCGCGATCCTGAAACTGCGGCCCCGCTATTACAATATTCCGCTCGAGCTTTACCAGCAGGCCGGCGGCAATCCGCTGACCAGGTTCAAGTTCCTCTTCGAGAACCAGCTGGCCAAACTGACGCTTTTCTCGAGCAAGCCGGTCTACGATTTTCTTGGCGGGTGGCTGGCCCGCAGCGGGCCGCGGTTCCAGCGCAATATAAAGTTTTACGTTATCAGCCACGCGGTGGAGATGAAGCTCCCTTATATCGCGGCTTTCGACGGTTCTACGCAGGGACAGAACCTCTCCTTTATCGACGCACTGGTGGCCAGCTGCGCCATCCCCATGGTGTTTCCCCCGGTGACGGTCAACGAGCACGGCCGCAACTACCACCTGGTGGACGGCGGCGTGATAGGTATCGCCAATATCAACCTGAACCTGTTCGAGGGCTGCCGCACGGTCATAATGATCGGCAATTCCCGCGCCCAGGATATGGACTTTCCAGCCATAGGGCCGCTGGGATATTTCGAGCGCAAGGTGCGGCGGATGCTGGCTATCCACACCCAGAAAATTTACGAGTCCCGTGTCTTCATAAAATCCGAGCCTGACGTCTACATGATAAAACCGCCCACGGACCTGGGGCTGGGGCTGCTGGAATTCGACGGGGTAAAGTGCGAGAACGCTTTCGATATCGGCGAAGCCGAGGCGAAGCGCTTCCTGCGCAACGTAGAGCAGGAAAATAAATAAATGCCGGAACTCACAGCTTTTAACTTCGCCGTACTCGTTTCCTTCGGTGTTTTCATCGGCCTGATGGGGTCCGCCATGGGCATAGGCGGCGGTATTTTTATGGTGCCTTTCCTGGTGCTGGCCCTGAAGGTCCCTATCCACCAGGCCGTGGCCGCCTCGCTGGTGGCGATAGTGGCGACTTCCAGCGCCGTGGCCGCCGTGAACGTAGAACGCGGCCTGGCCAACATAAGGCTGGGGATAACGCTGGAAGTGACCACCGCCCTGGGCTCCATAGTTGGGGCGCTTATCGCCAGCCGCCTGCCGTCCGCGGCCATGCAGCTGATGTTCGCGCTGATGCTTTTTCCCGTTTCCGCGCTTATGTTCCTTAAAGGCCGGCGGCCGCACAAGCCGGCCGAGGCCGTTCCGGCCGGCGCGGCTTCCGTCTTCGATTCGGGTTTTTTCGACCCCGCGGCGGCGGCGCACATGCCTTACTCCGTAAGGAACATGACCCCGGCTTCCTTCATCTCTTTTTTCGCCGGGTCCCTTTCCGGCCTGCTGGGGATAGGCGGCGGGATAGTGCAGGTGCCGGTGATGAACCTGCTGTGCGGCGTGCCCATGAAAGCGGCCGCCGCCACGAGCAACTTCATAATAGGCGTTTCGGCGGCGGCCAGCGCCTATGTCTATTTCCGCCAGGGGGTTATCCCGCTGGAGCTTACGGCCATTATCGTAGTAGGCGTGCTGATCGGCTCCTTCCTGGGGATCTACGCTCTCTACAAGACGCGTTCCGAAAAGCTGCAGCTGGTCTTTTCGGCGCTGACGCTGCTCGTCGCGGTGAAAATGCTGCTGGTGTCACTGAGGGCGCTCTGATATGGAAAAAGATTTTTCCGAAAAGAAATTCGCCGGCCTTATCCAGCGCACGCTGCTGGCCGGGGTGTTCCTGAGCGCTTTCCTGATATTCTCCGGGTTCGCGTTCATAATTTCCGGCTCGGCCGCAGGCGCGCCCATGCTGCGCGCGGGCATACTGGCGCTGCTGCTTACGCCGGCCGCGCGCGTCGTCATGCTTATCTACGGCTACTGGCGCGGCGGTGAATACTATTTCGCGCTGGCCTCTTTCGTGGTGCTGGGGCTGCTGCTGGTTTCCGCCCTTGTTTAAGGAACTTTAAGGATACAATTATGAATACCCTGCTGCTCCTCTCCATGCTGTGCGCAGTGCCCGTCCAGGCGCAGCCGCTTTCAGACAAACCGACTGTGCAGGCGCTCACCGACGACGAACTCGGCCCCGCCCTGGTGGATATCAACGCCTCCACCCGGCCTTTCACCCTTGCGCCCGGCGCCGATGAGCGCTACGACCGCGGCATAGCCCGTATGTACCGGCTTGAATTCGACAAGGCCGAGGAGGAGTTCCGGGAGATAGTAAAGCTGTCGCCGGAAAGTCCGGCGGGCTATTTCGCGCTGGCCGCGCTCTCCTGGTGGCGGTATTCCCAGAATTTCGACATGCAGGGCAGTTATAAGGCCATAGAGGACGAGTTCATTTCCAATTCTGACAAGGTCATAGACCTCTCGGAGAAAATGGCGGACGAGGGGCGCGACCTGGACCAGGCCTATTTCTTTATGGGCAGCGCCTACGGCCTGCAGGGCCGCTGGTACGCCGTGCAGCGCAGCTGGTGGCGGGCCTATACGCGCGGCAGGAAGGGACGTAAATTCCTGAAGAAATGCGTGGAGGTGAACCCCGCCATTTACGACGCTTTCCTGGGGCTGGGCATTTTCGATTATTACGCGGCCACGTTGCCGGGGGCGCTGGGGCTGGGGGCCAAACTGTTCGTGGGGGGGGACCGCCGGCGCGGCATGGACTACGTGCGGCTGGCCAAGGAGAAGGGCCGCTTCTTCAAGGTGGAGGCGCGCTTCTTCCTTATAGAGATCTATTCCATGCACGAGAAGGATTTTAAGGCGGCTTACGCCGAGACCGAAGGGCTGCGCGCGCTGGACCCGACCAACATGCTGTTCCGTGTGGGTGAGATAATGACGCATATCCAGGCGCAGGACTGGCAGGCGGTGCTGGACGAATCCGAGGCTTTCCTGGGCGCCTGGCAGGTCAGCCCCCAGAAGGGGCTGGAAACCCAGCTGGCCATGGTCTATCTTTCCGCGGGGGACGCGCTTATCGCCATGAAGCGCTACGAAGAAGCCGCGGCCTGGCTGACTACCGGCATCGAAGGTACCGGCTTCCCCGAGAAAGGCTGGGTGACCTACTGCTACCTGCGCCGGGCGCAGGCGCTGGACCTCTCCGGCAGGCGCGCCGAGGCGCTGGCGGATTACAGGACAGCCGCGGCCCGCCCAAATTTCTGGGACTCCAAAAAGTACGCCAAGGCCGGGCTTAAAAAGGCTCCGGATCATAAAGAAGTCTACAGGCAGATGACAGTGGACTAGCTGAACAGGCGGATTTTTCTATAATATCCGGTACAGGCAGGGAGAACGTTTATGACTAAAACAGAATTTACCGCGGTGGTGCCGGTAGCCGGGACGGGTACGCGTCTGCGCCCGCATACCTACACTTATCCCAAGGTGCTGCTGACCGTGGGCGACAAGCCCATAATCGGCCATATCCTCGACGATCTGCATGCGGCCGGCATAAAGAAGATCTGCATGGTGGTGGGCTACCTGGGCGATAAAATTAAAGAGTATGTCGCTAAAAACTACAGGCACCTGGACGTATCATACGTTGAGCAGGCCGAACAGAAAGGCCTGGGGCACGCTATCTGGCTGACCCGCCGCAACGTCACGGGCCCCGTGGTCGTCATGCTGGGAGACACCATCCTGGACGCGGACCTGTCCAAGTTCATGACCTCTAAAGAGGACTGCATCGCCGTGAAGGAAGTTAAAGACCCGCGCCGCTTCGGCGTGGTGGAGGTGAAAGGCGGCTATATCTCGGCCATGGTGGAAAAGCCCGAGAACCCGAAGACCAACCTGGCCATAGTGGGCATCTACTCCTTCCACAATTCCTCCGCCCTTTACAATAGTCTTGAAAAGCTGGTGGATTCGGGGCGTACTACCAAGGGAGAGATACAATTTACAGACGCCATGGCCGCTATGGTGAGGGACGGCCACAAGATAAGGCCGGTGCCGATAGAAGGCTGGTACGACTGCGGCAAGCCGGAGACCCTGCTGGAAACCAACCGCCATATACTGGATAAAAAGAAGTTCTCGCCCAAAGCGAAGAATTCGCTCATAATCCCGCCCGTTTATATCTCGCCTACTGCCAAAGTGGAGAATTCCATCGTGGGGCCTTACGCTTCCATAGGCGACGGGGCCAGCATAGATTCCTCCATCATCTCGGATTCGATAGTGAACGAGAATGCCTCTATCCGGAACATGAACCTGAGCGGCTCGCTGGTGGGCCCGAGCGCCACCGTCATAGGCAGGAAGGACCAGCTGAACGTGGGGGAGAATTCGGAGATCAAATTCGACAAGACCGTCTGCGAGTAAGGGTAACTGACTCAAAAAGAAAGAGGCGGCCGGGGCCGCCTCTTTCTTTTTTTGTCCCGGATCATTTTAATCCGTTCCAGTCCAGGTTCTTTATTCTGCGTATGGTCTCTTCCAGTTTTTTGTCCGGTTCGGTGAGGGAAAACCTGACATAACCTTCCCCGTACCTGCCGAAGCCGGAGCCCGGCGCGGTAAGTATGGAAGCTTTTTCAAGCATGAAGTAGACGGCGTCAAGGGAAGGACATTTTACCGGCGGCCTGGCCCAGATGAAGCAGCTGCCGCCGGGGAGCGCGAATTTCCAGCCGCAGGCGGCAAGGCCCTTGCAGAAGGCGTCCGCCCGCTTTCTGAACTTTTCCCTTATCGGTGGTACTATGCTCTGGTGGTTCCTGAGGGCGAAGGCGACGGCGTTCTGCACAGCGTTAAAAGGCCCGGAGTCGATGTTCTCCTTGAGCTGGTTCAGGGCGCAGACCAGTTTCGAGTTGCCGACCACCCACCCCACGCGCCAGCCGGCCATGCAGTAGGTCTTGGAAGAAGAGTAGAATTCCACCGCCACGTCCCTGGCCCCCGGAACTTCCAGTATGCTCGGCGCCGGTCCGCCGAAATAGATATCGCAGTAGGCCGCGTCCTGGGCTATTATAACGCTGTTCTTCCTGGCCCACTTTACCAGGTCCCTGTAAAAATCCAGGGTCGCCACGGCGCCGGTGGGGTTGTTGGGATAATTCAGGAAGAACAGCTTTGTTCTGTTCACTATCTTTTGCGGGATCTTGCCCAGGTCCGGCAGAAAGCCGTTCTTTTCTTCGAGGGGAACGTCGTGGATGCGCCCGCCCGAAAGCACCACGCCGGTCCTGTAAGTGGGGTAGGTCGGATCCGGGATCAGGCAGTAGTCGCCCTCGTTGAGCACCACGAACGGCAGGTGGGCCAGGCCTTCCTTGGAACCTATCAGGATAGAAACCTCGTCGCTGGGATGGAGGGTGAGACCGTGGCGGCGCTTGTGCCAGGCGGCGACCTCGCGCCTCAGGTTCTCGTTTCCTTTGGTGTTGGGGTACCGGTGGTTGTGAGCGTTCCTGACCTCGCGCACGGCGCAAGCCACTATCTTCGGCGAAGTCGGGATATCCGGGTCTCCTACGGCCAGGCTGATGATGTCCTTACCCTTGGCCCGCTCCGCGCGTTCCTTCCGGTAAAGCTCCTCGAAAAGGAAAGGCTTGAAAGACTTTATCTTGTCGCTCAGTTCTATTTTCATAAATCGCGCGCTGGTTCGCGGTTACTTCAGGCCGATAAGGCTAAGGCCCGGCAGGTAGGTGACCACGGCCAGCATGACCAGCAGTATCAGCAGGAAGGGCCCGACGGCGCGGTACAGTTCCGGGAGCTTTTTGTGGAAGCGGGAACTGGCGAGAAAGAGGTTCAGGCCCAGCGGCGGCAGCATGTAGCCGATCTCCAGGTTCAGCAGGAAGATTATGCCCAGGTGCACCGGGTCGATGCCATAGCCGGCCGCCACCGGCACTATTATCGGCACCACTATGATTATGGCCGAGAAGATCTCTATCATGTTGATGACGAGCAGGAAAGCGTTAAGCAGGATGAGGAACAGTACCTTGCTGGCCACGTAGGTGTGCAGCCAGGCGAAGATGCGGTCCGGGATCTGCGCGTCTATCAGGTAGCTGGTAAAGCCCAGCGCCGTGCCCAGCACCAGGAAGATGGCGCCGACGAGCAGCATGCTTTTGACCGCCACGCGCGGGATGTCCTTGAACAGGCTCAGGTCTTTGTAAATAAAAACTTCCGTCACCAGTACGTAAAAGGCCATCACCGAGGCGGCTTCGCTGGCCGTGAACAGGCCCATATAAATACCGCCGATTATCACGAAAGGCAGCGGCAGTTCCCAGGCGATGGCGCGGGCTGACCGTAGAAGCTCTTTGAAGGAGAAGGGGATCTTCTTCACGCCGGCCTTGCGGGCGGTGAAGAAGGCGTAGACGGAAAGGGCGGCCAGCAGCAGCGCGCCCGGCAGCAGGCCGGCCTTGAAGAGCTTGTCTATGTCGATCTTCGCCACTATGCCGTAAAGTATGATGGGCAGGCTCGGCGGAAAAAGCAGGCCCAGGCTGCCGGTGGTGGTGAGCAGGCCCAGCGTGAACTTTTCTGGATAGCCCTGTTTGGAGAGCATAGGGTAAAGCAGGCCGCCCAGGGCGATTATGGTGACGCCGGAGGCGCCGGTGAAAGCGGTGAACAGCGCGGTGGTGAACAGCGCCACTATGGCGAGGCCTCCGGGCAGCGTGCCGAACATGGCTTCCGCCAGGGCCAGCATGCGGTGCGGCGCGCGGCTTTCCGCCAGCATGTAGCCGGAGAAGGTGAACAGCGGTATGGCGATCAGCGCCGGCAGGGAGGCCAGGCGCAGCATCTCCACTATCACCGCCGAAGAATCTATCCCGGCGCCCGCGAACAGGAAGATGGAACCGCCGCCTATCAGCGTGAAGACGGGCGAGCCCAGGAAGGCCAGCAGCAGGATAAGGGGCGCGACGATAAAAGCCATCAGAAGGGCCCTTTGAAGTTATCTTCGGGCCGGAATATGCCTATGGCCGTATGGAAGCCGATCAGCGCGAAAGCCGCGGGGATTATCATCTCGGCCCAGCCGCCCGGCACGCCCGTGTTGTTGATGTAAAAGGCTATGGAGCCGGCCGCGAACTCGTCGCGTATGAATTTGTAGGCGGCGTAAAACAGCAGCGCCGAGGCGGCCGTGGTGAACAGGTCGGCGAAGACCTCCAGCGGCCGGCGCAGAGCTTTGGGCGCGAGTTTCGCGAAGGTTTCCAGGGCGAAATGGTGCGAGTAGCGCGCCGCCAGCGCGGAGCCGGTGAGGCCGGACCAAAGGACCATGTGCCGCAGCAGCGGGTCCAGCCAGACTATGCCGGAGTGCAGGACTATGCGCAGCAGCACCTGTGTGAAGGACAGGGCGACCATGGCGAAGATCAGGCCTACGATAACGGCCTTTTCCGCTTTTACGACGTATTCCTCGAAACTGAAGATGAAGCGCATGCTTTTATTATCCTAAATGGCCGCCTCGCAGCGCAAGGATAGGTCCTGGGATGGGGCCCGGGAGAAGGTAAAAAAGCCGGTATTTTTTGTATTATAGCGTTAGGGGAACAGGTTTTTAGTCCAAGGAGAATAAAATGAAAATTAATAAGAAGATAGAGGACGCCATAAACAAACAGATCAACGCCGAGCTTTATTCGGCCTATCTGTACCTCGGCATGTCCGCGCGCTGCACCGAAATGAACCTTAAGGGCATGGCTCACTGGCTTTACGTGCAGGCCCAGGAAGAAATGACCCACGCCATGAAGTTCTACCGCTTCGTGCTGGACCGCTCCGGGCACCCGGTGATGCCGGCCATCGAGGGCGTGAGCACCGACTGGAAGGCGCCGGTGGAAATGTTCGCCGCCGCATACGAGCACGAACAGAAAGTGACCGCTCTGATAAACAATATCGTCGATATTGCCCTGGCCGAGCGCGACCACGCCACCGCCAGCATGCTCAACTGGTTCGTGGACGAGCAGGTGGAAGAGGAAGCTAATTCCCTGGAGATAACCGAGAAGCTCAAGCTCATCGGCGACTCCAAGGACGGCCTGCTGATGCTGGATAAGGAGCTCTCCGTCCGCGTGTTCGTAGACCGCACCCTGCCCGCCGGCGCCCCGCAGCCTTAGAAATTAAAATGGCGACAGACATTGAAATAGCCCGCACTATAAAACTTAAACACATACGGGACATAGCGGCGCAGCTTTCCGTCCCCGAGGACGACCTGGTGCTTTACGGCAAGCACAAGGCCAAGCTGCCGCTCAAGCTTATAGACCTTGAGAAGGCGAAAAAGAATAAATTGATATTGGTTTCGGCAATTTCTCCGACCCCGGCAGGAGAAGGCAAGACCACGGTGTCCATCGGCCTGACCCTGGGGCTCAACCGGCTGGGTAAAAAGACCACCGTCGTGCTGCGTGAACCCTCTCTGGGTCCCGTATTCGGCATAAAGGGCGGCGCCACAGGCGGCGGGCATTCGCAGGTGCTGCCGATGGAGGACATCAATCTGCATTTCACCGGCGACTTCGCGGCCATTGAAAAGGCCCACAATCTGCTGGCCGCCATCATCGACAATAATATCCAGAACAAGAAGAATAACCTGGGCCTGGACCCGCGCACCGTCACCTGGAAGCGCGTGATGGACATGAACGACCGCTCCCTGCGCAAGATCATCGTGGGCCTGGGCGGCACTATGAGCGGCGTGCCGCGCGAGACCGGTTTCGACATCGTGGCGGCCTCCGAGGTGATGGCCATACTGTGCCTGTCCAATGACTTGAAGCATTTAAAGGAAAAGTTGGGCAATATTTTTGTGGGCTACACGTACGACCGCAAGCCTGTCTACGCCCGCGACCTGAAGGCCAACGGCGCGATGGCCGCGCTGCTGAAAGACGCCATTATGCCCAACCTGGTGCAGACCACCGAGGGCACGCCTGCCATCATCCACGGCGGGCCTTTCGCCAATATCGCGCACGGCTGCAATTCCATCATTGCCACCCGCATGGGCCTCTCCCTGTCGGACTATGTGGTGACCGAGGCCGGTTTCGCCTTCGAACTGGGCGCGGAGAAATTCCTGGACATCAAGTGCCGCTACGCCGGGCTGGCCCCCAGCGCGGCCGTGCTGGTGGCCACTATAAGGGCGCTCAAGTACCACGGCGGCGTTAACCTTAAAGAACTGAATAAGCCGGATACGGAGGCGGTGCGGCGCGGCCTGGAGAACCTGGAAAAGCACGTCGAGAATATGAAGCAGTTCGAGCTTTCGCCTGTCATAGCCCTGAACAGATTCACTTCCGATACTGAAGAAGAGATCTCCGTGGTAAAGGCGAAGTGCAAAGAACTGGGCGTGCCGGTGGCCGTGGCCGACGTGTGGGGGAAAGGCGGCGAGGGCGCCGTTGAGCTGGCCGGGCTGGTGGCGAAGGCCGTGGAGAATAACTCCCGCGGCTTCAAGCCTGTTTACGAATGGGAATGGCCGGTGGAAAAGAAGATAGAGGCCATAGCCGGCAAGATGTACGGCGCCAAGCACATCGATTATACCGCTAAGGCAAAAAAGGACCTGGAAAAGATAAACGGCCTTGGGTTGGATAAGCTGCCGGTCTGTATCGCCAAAACCCAGAAGTCCCTGTCCGACAACCCGGAACTCATAGGCCGGCCGAAGGACTTTGTGGTGACGGTGCGCGAAATAGAGATAGCTTCCGGCGCGGGTTTCATAATCCCCATCACCGGCGACATCATGCGCATGCCCGGCCTGCCGGAGCATCCCGCCTCCGAGACCATAGACATAGACGAGAACGGCAACATCACCGGCCTGTTTTAAGCAGGGGACGCTCTTAGTTAATTAGTTTATGGCTGGTTTGTGACAACCAGCCTGAAGAACATAAACTAATTAACTAAGAGCGTCCCCTCTTTATTTGAAGATTATGACGAGCGCGCCGGCGGCTATCATGGCGGCGCCCAGCCACTGGTAGGCGCCCAGGCGTTCGCCCAGGAACAGCACGGAAAGAACTATGGCGAAGACCAGGCTTAGTTTGTCTATGGGGGCCACCAGCGAGGCCGGCCCGGTCTGCAGGGCCCGGTAATAGCAGATCCAGGACAGCCCGGTAGCCAGCCCCGATAATATAAGGAATATAAGGCTGTGCCTGTTCAGGGCCAGCGGGTTCTTCCATTCATGTCTGGCCGCCACCAGGGCGCCCAGGAAGGCGATAATGACGAAGGTCCGTATAAGCGTGGCCAGGTTGGACGGGATGTCTTTTACTCCTACCTTGGCCAACACCGCGGTCAGGCCCGCGAAAAGGGCCGAGCCCACCGCGTAGAGTTTCCAGTCCGTCATAAACCCTCCTTAAACAAGATCCTCTTCTTCCACCGGCGGGAACCAGCGCTGGGCCGCGAAGGTGGGGATGACCGCGCTGGCTATAAGGACGCCGGTCAGCACCGAATACTGCGCAGCGTCCAGCAGCCCGGCCCTGAGCCCGAACAGGGCGGCCATCAGGCCGAAGGTAAGCCCCGTGGACATCAGCAGCGTGAAGTAGCCGCTGTTGGCCGGGAAGAATTTACGCGCCAGAAAATAAACCCCGGCGAATTTAGCCCCCTGTTTTACAAGGAACAGCGCGGCGAACAGCCCCGCGGTCCCCAGCAGGGCCGGCAGGGATACCTTCATGCCGGCCACTATAAAGAACAGGGGCGTGATAAAAGCGTAGGCCACGGTGCGCAGCCTGGCTTTCACCGGCGCGGCGGCGGCCCCTTCTTTGAAGTGGCCGCTCATGATCAGGCCGAACGCGAAAGCCGGCAGCATGGCCTGGCTGGCGCCGAGCTCCGCCAGGTAGATGAAGGCCAGCAGCACGAAAAAAATATATTTTATCTCCGGCTCTACGACCTTGCCGGCCAGCGCCGGGTGGCGCAGTATACCGCCTGAGAAACGCCAAGCGAAAATAAGGAAAGCGCCGGAGACCGCCAGGAAGACGGACGTGTAGAAGTTCGGTTTCAGGAAGGCGGCGCTGAGCGCCAGCGCGGTCAGTGTGTTGGTGAGGAAGGTGCAGGCCATCAGCAGCTTGCCGGTCTTTGTGCCTGCGCGCCCGGTTTCCACCAGCACGGAGTAAACCACGGCCAGCGAGGTTTCCGACAGGGCTATGCCGCCTATGGCGGAGGCCGCCGCGCCCCAGCCGGCGATATAGCGGCAGAACAGGAAGCCGGCCGCCAGCGGCGCGGCGAAGGAGAAAAAGCTGAGCAGGGCCGCTTTGCTGAAATTGTCCCGGAGCAGTTTAACGTCCACCTCGGCCCCTGCCAGGAAGGTCAGCACGATGCCGCCGAAGCCGGCGATGTAGACCATCCAGCCGGCGGGCGCCAGGCCGAGGCTGCCGGCCGCCAGGCCCAGCAGTATCTCGAAGATGGCCACCGACAGGCCCAGTTTCAGGCTCAGTACGCTGGCCGCGAAGATCAGTAATCCCGCTATCACCGGTATTTTGTCGGGTTCCATAGGCTCCATATAAAATGACCTCTACTTCCTTGAGTAGAGGTCATTAGTCCCTGCGGACGGTTTCCCTGTCTTTACAGGGCGGCGGACATCATCGCCGGGGGACGCTCTTAGTTAATTAGTTTTTGCCGCAAAAAACTAATTAACTAAGAGCGTCCCCTTATTATATTACTTCTTGCTGGCGCGGAAGGCCTTGAGGGCGGCTTCTACTTTGTCCAGCAGTTCCCTGGAATAAAGCTTACCCACCAGCGCGGCCCTGGCCTCGTTGCCGGCCCGCTCCAGTTCCGTCACCACCGCGGGGCTGGCCGGTTCGGTGAAGATCAGGTTCTTCTTTTTCAGGATGCCGACGGACTGTTCGTTCTCCTTGCGGCTGGCCAGCGTCAGCGCCCTGAAATATTTTTCTCCGAGCTCCAGCATGGTCTTCTGGTCTTCTTTCGACAGCGTGTCGAAGGACTTCCTGGAAATGACTACGGCGCCGGAAGCGTTGGTCAGCGGCAGTGCGAACACGTATTTCATGCGGGCGAACCACTGCAGCGCTATCACGGAAAGGGGGGAGCCGTAAACGCCGTTTATCATGCCGGTCTGCAGCGAGGTCATCACGTCGGTGATGGAGAGCGGTATGGGCTTTATCCTGAGCGCGGCGAAGGTCGCCTCAGCTATGGGGTCGCCTTCCCAGATCCACATCTTCACGTTCCTGAGGTCCTCCGGTTTGGTGACCGGCACGTTGGAGAAGATGTTCACGTTGCCGACCTCGGCCCAGCCGAGCAGCACGTAGCCGCGGCTCTCGAAGATCTTGCGGAAATCCGCGTCGAAAGTTTTGTAGATGTGGTCTATCTCTTTGGCGTTCTTGAAGAGGAACGGCGTGTCGAGCAGGCGGGCTTCCGGCGCTATTTCGCCTATGCCCACCCCGGTGAAGCCGCCGGCCTGCAGCTGGCCGAGGCGGATCTTCCTCACCACGTCCTTCTCGTCGCCGGAAACGCCGCCGGCGTAGATCTTGAACTTCACGCGGCCGCCGGTCCTGGCGGTGGTCTCGTCGGTGAACTGCCGCATGGCCTTCATCCAGGTGGAGCCGTCCGGCGCCAGCGTGGCGAATTTCACCATGGTCTGGGCGTTCAGCGCGCCCGGCAGCGCCAGGCAGAGAGCGGACAGGGATATGAAAGCGGCTTTAAAAAAGTTCATCTTTTTTCTCCAGCAGTTTTTTTGACTTAAGCTTCGCCACTTCGTCCGGCAGGCGGGTGTCCCCGTCGCGGGGTTCGGCTTCCAGCACCGAGATCAGGAGCCGTTCGAAAAGCTCCGGGTCCTGCGCGGCCACGGCGGCCATCTTGGCGTACATGTAGCGGTTCAGCAGGAAGTTCCCGCCCGGGCCCGTCACCGAGGTTTCGAAATAGCTCTTGGCTTTTTCCGGGTCGCCGCCGAACATGCGCGGGCGGATGGAATAGTAGGCCCCCATCAGGCCGTAGGCGCCGTTGTAGTAATAGGCCGGGTCCAGGGCCAGGAGTTTCTCTATGGCCGGTTCCAGCGTGGGAAGCTCGGCCACGGCCTCGGGGTTATCGCGGTTCATGTTTATATAGAGGGCCTTGCAGAAAGTATTCCAGAACAGCGGCGGCACATCCGCCTTCTTCGCCGCGGCGGGGGCAAGGCCTTTAAGCGCGCGGGCGGAGTAGGCCTCGCCTTTCGAATAGAACATGGAGGCGCGCTCCGGAGTTTCGTCTTCCAGGAACATCAGCGCGTAGCCGCAGAAGCCCTGCGCGGCGTTGACCAGGAGGCTGCGGTTGTCCGGGTCGCTCTTGAGCAGGATCTCCATCAGCTGGAGGTTGGCCGGCAGCGCTTCTTTGACGTACTGCGGGTCGGCCTGGCTGAAGACCGCGGGCAGGCCGCGGTCTATTACACCGGAGGTCACGCGGGCGGCGGTGCGGTTGAGCGAGCAGGCGGAGAGCCCGGCCGCCAGCGGCAGCAGGAATAGGAGTTTTTTCATGGTCTTTTCTCTTTTACCAGGGCCGAGAAGGTTTCGGCCTCGGCGGCGTGCTTTTTGAGGAAGTCCTCGGCGGGGGTGGGAAAGCGGTAGGTCCAGTTGTGATCGCCCAGGGTGCCCGGGGTGTTTACCCGGTCCCTGGTGCCGAAGATGTCCTGGATGGGGAGGATGACTATGCGCGAGCCCGCGCCCAGCAGCGAGGCCAGGGCTTTCTCCCTGGCTTTGGAGAAGGCTGGGGGTTTGGAAGTCCCGCCGGAAACCAGGTTCCAGAAAAGTTTCTTCTCCACGGGGTCCACGGTCTCCCACCAGTCGGCCAGGGGTTCGTTGTCGTGTGTGGAGGAGGTGGCCAGCGAGACGGGCTGATAGGTCTGCGGGTCGGTATAGTTGCCGTCCTTGGCCTTCTCCCAGCGCATCACTTTGTAGCCGGGGATATTGAGTTCTGCCAGGACCTGCCCGACGTAGAGCGGGATCAGGCCCAGGTCTTCGGCCACCGGCAGCATGGGGCTGGCGGAGGAGATGGCCTGCAGGAAGCGCCGGCCGCGTTCGCGCTGGCCGGCCTCGTCCTTTATGTCGAAATCCGCCTTGATCGCCACGTCGCGCGGGATAACCCAGGTGCGGAAGAAGCCTACCATGTGGTCGATACGGAACAGGTCGTAGAATTCCGCCGCCTTTTTCACTTTGGACCGCCACCAGTCGAAATTATTCTCTTCGATGACGTTCCAGTTATAGGCGGGGAGGCCCCAGCGCTGGCCGGTTTCGCTGAAGGCGTCGGGCGGCGCGCCTATTTCCCGGTTGATGTCGAATTCGGTCTGGCGGGCCCAGACGTCGGAGCTTTCCTGGTTCACCATGAAGGGCAGGTCGCCCAGCAGTTTTATGTCGAGCTGGGCGGCGCGGGCGCGGGCGGCCGTCCACTGGCGGTGGATGGCCCACTGCAGGTATTTGAAAAAGCGTATCTGGTTCTCTTCGCGCCCGTGGAATTCCGCCAGCGCCTGGGCGTTGCGGTTCTTAAGCGGTTCTTCCCAATGGGTCCAGGAGGTCCAGCAGTGGGTGTCTTTCAGGCGGCGGAAAGAGGCGTAGTCTTCCAGCCAGGCGTTATTGGCCCGGCAGAAGGCGTGGAACTCGCCGGCGAGGGCCGAGTCTTTGAGGATGTGGCGCTGGTGGAAGGCGGTGTAGATCTTCCAGAGGGCGGTGAATTTGAGATGGCGCACTTCGTTATACATGACGGTCTTGGAGATGCGCAATTGTTTAAGGCCGGCCTGGAAGCGGCGCGAGTTTATTTCTTCCCGTACTTCCGGGGATTCTTTGAGTTCGGGGAGTTCGTCGACGGCGATGTAGATGGGGTCGAGGGCGAAGGCGGAGAGGGCGGTGTAGGGGCAGGAGACGCCGGGGGGCATTTCGTTTATGGGGAGCACCTGCAGGAGGTTGAGGCCCATGGCTTTCATGGCGTCGAACCAGAGGGTCATGGAGCGGGTGTCGCCTATGCCCCAGTCCTTCTTGTGGCGCATGGAGAATAGGGGGAAAAGTGTGCCTGTGTGTTTCTTTTCAAGTAATGGATGCATAAAATTATTCCCTAAGTTTTGCGCTTCCAGAGGGGATGGCCGGGGGACTACCCTGCGCACCCTTTGGGGAAGGGGGGGCCCCAGCCTAATTATCCCGGCTGGG
>Ga0154476_123_pt2 | contig 22927 bp, 23 predicted proteins | sample RifGroC2_FD_115955 | JGI IMG/M metagenome (GOLD analysis project Ga0154476, IMG submission 115955) | Elusimicrobia bacterium GWC2_61_19
TCCTGCGGGGCCTGCCTGTCCTGCCTGCAGGCGGCCAGCGGCGCCCACCCCGACATCCGCATAGTGGACACGGCTTTCCAGGCCGCCCTGCTCGACGAGGACGAAAGCGCCAACCTCAAGATAGACACCATGCGCGAACTCACCCGCTGGGCGCAGCAGAAGCCGATGCTTTCCGCCTGGAAGATCTTCATAGTGCGCGACGCCGAGGCCCTGATGCCGGCGGCGCAGAACGCGCTGCTTAAGACCCTGGAGGAACCGCCCCCGGGCACCGTGGTGATACTGACGGTCTCGAAAAAGACCTCCCTATTGTCCACCATACTTTCGCGCTCCTGCATGATAGAGTTCGGCCTGCTGCCCCGCGCCGACACTAAGACCATCCTGGAGGCCCAGGGCGCTGCGCCCGACGAAGCCGCGGCCCTGGCGGCGCTGGGCGGGGGCTCGCTTGAGAAAGCCGCCGAGGCCGGCGCTTTCCTTAAACGCATTTCCGGACTGCGCCCCGGCGACCCGTCCAGGATCTTCAAGTTCGCGGCTGGCCTGCCGCGCGACAGCCACAAGGCCCGCGAGGAAGTTAAGACCCTGCTGGACCTGCTGCTGGCCAAAACGCGGGGCGCCTGGCGCGCTTCCGCCGCCGGGCCTGTCAAGACTAAGCTCACTACGCTGCTGCGGCGCACGCTGGACCTGAGGCGCATGGCGGACCGCAACGTTTCCTACCTGCTGCTACTGGAAACCGCCCTGCTCGAAAGCGAGAAGGCCGGCATAAAACTTGAAGACCTCATAAGGACTACTGACCGATGAACACTAAGAAATACTACATCACCACACCTCTCTACTACCTTAACGACAAGCCGCATATCGGCCATGCCTACACCACGCTGGCCGCCGACATCCTGGCCCGCCACCTGCGCGCCAAGGATATCCCGGTGCATTTCCAGACCGGCACCGACGAGCACGGTTCCAATATTGAAAAGATAGCCAGGGAAAAGGGCGTGGACCCCAAAGTCTGGTGCGATGGGCTCTCGGCCGACTTCCGCGACCTGTGGAAGACGCTGAACATTAAATACGACTATTTCATCCGCACCACGGACGCTTCTCATGAAGCCGCGGTCCAGGCGGTATTCGAAAAGCTCATCAAGAGCGGAGATATCTACCTGGGCTCATACGACGGGCTATACTGCCGCTCCTGCGAAGCCTTCTATGACGAAGGCGAGCTGAAGGAGAAGAACTGCCCGGTGCACGGCAAACCCGTGGAACACGTAAGTGAGGAGACCTATTTCTTCAAGCTTTCAAAATACGAAAAAGCACTACTTGAGCATTACGAGAATCACCCCGACTTCCTGTCCCCCCGCTATCGTGCCCAGGAAATGATAAATTTCGTAAAGTCAGGGCTTAAGGATTTTTCTGTCTCGCGGACCAAGGTGACCTGGGGCGTACAGGTTAAATCCAATCCCAAGCACACCGTCTATGTCTGGATAGACGCACTGCTCAATTACGCCACCGGCGCCGGCTATAACCCGGATCATACCAGCCCCGATTTCGCAACACTGTGGCCGGCCGACGTACAGTTGGTGGGCAAGGAGATCTTCCGCTTCCACGGCGTGATCTGGCCCGCCATGCTGATGGCGCTCGGCGTGGAACTGCCGCGCAAGATCTACGCGCACGGCTGGTGGACCATCAACGGCGACAAGATGTCCAAGTCCAAGGGCAACTTTATAAGGGCCGAGGACGTGGTGAAGGACTACGGCGTGGACGCGCTGCGCTATTTCATCTTCCGCGAGGTCACCTTCGGCCAGGACGGGGACTTCTCCATGGACGCCTTCCAGCGCCGCTACAACGCGGACCTGGCCAACGACCTGGGCAACCTTTTCTCCCGCGTGATGAACATGGCGGCCAAGTACCTTGACCACCGGCTGCCGGAAAAGCCCGAGGATTCGGAAACCTTCAGGGAGCTCTCGTCGTGGACCCCGGCCATACACCGCAGCGTCGAAGCGCTGCAGTTCAGCGAGGCGCTGGAGAAGATCTGGCAGGGCGTAAGCACCCTGAACCGTCTGGTGGACACCAAGAAACCCTGGGAAATGGCCAAGAAGGACCCGGCGGCGTTAAAGCCCTTCCTGCATGAAATGGTCTGGTGCCTGCGTCTGATAGCCGGCTGGATAGACCCGTTCATGCCGGATACCGCCAGCAAGATGCATCTGCAGTTGGGAGTGGGCAGGACCGCGGATGGCACGGAACCGCAGAAAGTTCCTCCCCTGTTCCCCAGGAAGCAGGACCCGAAGTAAGCCGCAACGTCTTAAGCTTCTATCCTAACTTGCGCGTTGAGCCACCGTACCAACCCGGGGGCTGACCGGGGGCAGGTGCCGCGCTCCTGACTGCAGGAAACCGTTGCGCGGCACCTGCCCCCGGCCAGCCCCCTCCGACAAGAATATCTTTGGAGCGGGTGACGAGGGCATGGTTCCGGCGGGCCCTCACGGAAGGAGCCGCTTGCGCAAGCGCGGCGACTGAGTGAGGAGGGGCGGGCACGGTGTGTCCCGACCCCGTGCCCGAACGGGGCCATGCCCTTGGCGCCCGCGAACCCCACGCCCGCTTAGGAGCGCACGGTGAGCCTGCCCGCGCCTGGAAGCAAACTGCTACGATCATCAATAAAAAACCCCGGGCTTTTAAAGACCGGGGATTTTATTTGGGGCTGGGCCCGTCTTAAGCTTCTTTGGGTTTGAATATGCCCCTGAAGGCCTTGTAGATGCCCGCTATAACGCCTGACAGGGCGTACAGCGAGAAGAACATGAACAGCGCGTCCTGCGGGTAAGCCACGATCATGGAGAGCACCGCGGTGATCAGCAGGATGCCCTTTACGGAATTGGGTTTTACCATGTCGCCCTTAAAGGCGGCGTAGGGGGCGGAGGACACCATTAACAGCGCCAGCGCGATCATGATGAAGGGGATTATGGCGTAAACGAAGGGCATCTGCGCCATGACCAGTTTTATGCTGCGCGCCCCGGTCTCCCCCTCCAGCATGCTGTAGGCCAGCACGAAGGAGACCAGTATGCCGGCGGCCGCCGGAATGGGCAGCCCCTGAAAATAATTTTTGTCGCTGCCGCCGAAATGGGACTTCACGTTATAGCGCGCCAGGCGCAGCGCCCCGCACAGCACGTAAAGGAAAGCCACCGGGTTGCCCCAGAAGCCGTAGTCCTTAAGGACGAACTTGTACATCAGGTAGGCGGGGGCGATGCCGAAGGAGATCCAGTCCGAAAGGGAGTCTATCTCCACGCCGAAGGAACTCTCCCCGTGCACCAGCCGCGCCACGCGGCCGTCGAGCATGTCCATGACGTAGGACATGATGATGAACCACGCCGCCAGCACGTAATTCCCTTCCGAAGCGGAAAGGATGGAGAAAAAGCCGAAGGCCATATTGGCGATGGTAAAGATGGACGGCAGCACCACCGCCCCCGTCCGCTTGAGCTTCTCCATGTCGATGCGTTTTTTTGCCTGTATTTCTTCCATTTTAAAGTCCTTTATCGAAGATCCGGCCCGTTACCAGAGCCCCAGCACGGTTTCGGCGCCGGCGACTTTGTCGCCGGGTTTTACCAGCACCCTGGCCGTGTCGGGCAGATAGACCGCCACCTGCGAACCGAAATAGATCATGCCGATGCGCTCCGAGATCCTGACGGCCTGGCCTTCCTTGACGTAGCAGGCTATGCGCCGGGCGATGGAGCCGGTGATCTGCTCGACTTCCACGAAGCGGCCGTATTCGCCGCCTATGCGGATGAGGTTGCGTTCGTTGGTGGCGGCCTCCGGCTTGTAGGCGATGGCGAAAGTCCCCTTGGTGTATTTGGTCTTTTCGATCTTGCCTTCCATGGGCGCGCGCTGCACGTGCACGTTAAGCACGGACAGGAAGATGCGGACCACGGTTATCCCGGGGGTGCCCTCGTTCGCGACGCTCATCACGGTGCCGTCGGCGGGGCAGGCGATCTCGCCGGGGGCGAAAACCCTGTCGCGTTCCGGGTCGCGGAAAAAGTAGGCGGAGAAAGCCGCGAAGGCCAGCCCGAGGAACAGGACCGGCATGCCCAGCCCCCTCGACCAGACCATCACGACGCCGCCGATGGCGGCGGCCACGACGCCCCCCGCAATAAGTTTTATCCCTTCAGGCGCAAATCCCATAGTATCCTCCAGAAATAATTTTCCTAAAATTCAAGTGGGCATGGTGGGACTCGAACCCACACGGCCTTGCGGCCAACGGATTTTAAGTCCGTCGCGTCTACCAGTTCCGCCACAAGCCCTCCGCGCCGACCGCAGCGCAGGCCTATTATTCTACTAATTTTACCGGGTTTCCTTTCGCAGCTCGGAGTCGGCCAGGGACTGGAAGGTCTCGCAGGTCATCGTTTTTACGCCTTCGGCCGCGGCCCGGTCGCGCAGGCCGTTATCGGAGGTGACGATGATGGCGCGTATCCCCTCGTTCTGCATGAAATAGCCGCGCTCCACCAGCATATCGTCCGCCGGCTCGGAATCGGTGTAATAGACCGTAATGGCCGGGCCGGCCGCCGCGGCCCGGCGGTAGGGCCCGTCGAAGACCACCCGGAAACAGGAGGGCCGCAAGGCCTCGGTCCTGGAAATATCGCCGAGCCACCGCATGAACTCCCGCTCAAGTTCGTCCCTGGAGTCGCCGCCCGCCTTATCCCAGAAACGCATGGAGAAATTGGAACCGTCCAGCAGGTAGACGGTGGGCTTGGTGGAAAGTTTCTTCATTTACCCTTTACGGACCGCGATCACTTTGACCTTGCGCTTAACCCTGTCCAGGCGGAGGCCGAGCGCCCGCCGCAGCTGCGCGTCCATGGCTTTCGGATCGCGGGTCTCGAAACTGAAAGTGTATTCAAGAGGGCCTTCCTCGCGCGTTTCGTCCAGGACCGGCAGCCCCAGCCGCTCCCTGAGGTGGTAGGCCAGCACGGCGAACGAGGCGCCGCCGGTCTTCAGGCTGACCCCGTCGAAAGACACGCCCGAGAAATCCTGCTTCCGCCGGACGCCGTGCGGGCCGCCGGGGGCGGTTTTAAGGACGTAAACCTCTTCCTCCAGCAGCTCCTGCTTTACTTTAAGCCCGAGAGCGAAGTCGATGCCTTTGAGGAACAGTTCTTTCTTGCGGTCCTCCGCGCCGCCCGGCGCCACCAGGCGGATATCGTAAGCCGCGTCCATTATCCCGGCGACCCCCGGGCCCAGGTCCAGCCGGTCGGCGGCGCCCAGCACGAAATCGAAGGCCATCCTGAGGCTGAGCGCCCGGGCGCTGAAGAGGTCGTGCTGGTATTTAACGCCCGGAGTCCCCGAAGAAAGGGCGATACGGAACTCGGCCAGCACGGACGGGTCCGGCCCGGCCGCTTCTACGGCCTGGAGGGCGGCGCCCTTCCCTCCGTCCGCGCTCAGGCGGCCGGCCAGCAGCTCGTCGATCTTTTCCGGGGTTACGTCGGAAGGAGAGGTAACGGCCGCCACCCGGCCGTCGCGGTCGACCAGCACGGCATGGGGCCGGCCGTAGACGCGGAAAGCCTTGAAGACCTCCGGGCCGGCTTCCGGCGCCACCCAGCCGGCCAACCGGCGGGTTTTAAGGAAAGCTGCCACGTCGGCTTCGCTTTCGTCCGTGATCGAAATAAATACCACCGGCTTGCCGCTGAATTTTTCCGCGAGTTCATTGAAGTGCGGGATATTCTCCACGCAGGGGTCGCTCCAGGTGGCGAAAAATACAAGCACCGCCGCTTTATCATTAAGGTCCCGCCAGCCGGCCAGCGACGGGCGCGGGGCGTTCAGGAGTTTGGGCAGGCGCAGCTCCGGCGCCGGCTGGCCGGCGCTGGCCAGTCCCGGGCGCTGCCCGTCGGGCTTGGCGCAGCCGGCCAGGCAGACGGCGAATAGTAGCAGCGCCAGTTTTTTCATGTATTTTTCCCGCCGCGAGCCTTCAGGCCTTGATCCCGACGGCCAGGCCGACGCCGGTGGGGATAACGGAAGCCGAGACAAAACGGTCGGAGTCGAAGAGCACGTGGAAGAACTCGCGCATGGCGCGCGCGGCCGCGTTGTCCGGCGCGTCCCCGCCCTCGGCGCAGACCTTGCCTTTCAGAAAAGCGTTGTCCGCCAGCACAAGGCCGCCGGGGCGCAGGTTCGCCGCTGCCCAGCGCAGGTAGACCGGATAATTTTCCGCGTCGGCGTCTATAAAACAGAGATCGAACGGGGCCAGTTTCGAAAGCGTCTTAAGGCTGTCCGCCGCGGGCCCTTCCATGACCGTCACTTTGCGCGTAAGACCGGAGACTTCCAGGCCGTCCTTGGCCGCGTTCACGCAAAGGGGGTCTTTTTCCAGCGAGTAGAGGCGGGCGCCCTCCGGCAGGCCGCGGGCCAGCCAGTGGGCCGAGTATCCGTAAAGCGAACCTATTTCCACGGCCTTCCTGGCGCCGGACAGCCTGGCGAAAGCCTCGAGGATCTTCCCCTCCAGCGTGGACACCGCCGTCCCGCGGACCCCGTCCTTCTCCATCGCCGCGGTAACGTGGGCGGCATAGCCCTCGTCGGCGGCGGCGAGCGCGCCGAAATAAGCGGTCAGTTCCGGCACCAGGTGGCGGCGTGAGAACATATCTCTTTTTTCTTTGGTCATAGGGGCTGGCGGTGCAGGGTCACGCCGAAGCGGCGGCCGCCCGCGGAGGTCCCGGCGCACATGAGCACCGGGAACGGGAAGAAATCGGCGGCGTTAAGGGCGGAGGCGCAGAAAGCGCCCGCCGGGCCGGAAAGAACGGCCTGGGCCTGGAAATAGCGCCCGGCGCAGGTGCCGGGCGCCCCCCCGTAGGGGCAGACGGCGTAAAAGGTTATCTCGACCGGCAGGTCCAGGCCCTCGCCGAGGCTCAGGGTCCTGGAGACGCGGACGGTGGAAACCTCGCCGGGCGCCGCAGGCAGGGCCAGGCGCAGCAGGACGGGGCGGTTGCGCTCGCCCGGGACCGGCAGGGCGCAGGAGGCGCCCGCGCAATCCTGCGTCCAGGCGGAAAGGTAGCCGCTTATTTCCGTGTCGGATTCCAGGGCGGCCGCGGCCGCGGGGAGGGCGAGCAGCGCGGCCAGGAGCATTATAATTGTCTTCATGAAGTTATATATTTTACAAAAAATACACCCGGGCCGTAAGGTATAACCGGGGCCTGGAGCGATTATTTTGCTTTCTTTGGCTTTCTTATGCTATATTTCAATACCTATGGCGACCCCAAATATCAAATTCGGCACCTCCGGCTGGAGGGCCATCATCGGCGAAGATTTCAACGTTTCGAGCCTGCGCCGCGTGAGCCACGCCGCGGCCGAACACGTAAAAGAGAACAAGGAATACGGCTACAAAGGGGAAGAGTACCTGCTCAGCCTGCGTAAAGCGGGCAAACCCGCCCCCAAGACCGCCCAGATAATCATCGGTTACGACACCCGGTACATGTCCGAGGATTTCGCCAGGAACGCGGCCGAAGCCATAGCGGCCGAGGGCATCACGGCCGTCATCTCCGACACGGAAGCCCCCACGCCCGTGGTGGCCTGGGAAGTCCTGCGCAATCACGCCTCCGGCGGCGTAATGGTGACGGCCAGCCACAATCCCCCGCACTACAACGGCTTCAAATGGACGCCCTACTGGGGCGGGCCCGCGCTGACCGACATCACCTCCGACCTGGAGGCCAGGGTGCAGAGCCTGACCATCGCCGAGGTGGAAAAGCACATCCCGTTCGAACACGGGGTGACGGCCGGCATCATCCGCGTGGAGGATTTCCACGCCAACTATTTCAAACAGCTCGACACGCTGCTGGACCTGGGCGCCATAAAGAAGGCCGGCCTTAAGATAGCGGCCGATTCAGTGAACGGCGCCGCGCGCACCTACCTGCGCCCGATGCTGGAGAAAGCCGGCGCCAGGGTGACCGGCCTGCGCGAGGAACGCGACGTGCTTTTCGGCGGCCGCTCCCCCGACACCAGCGAAGAGAACCTGGCCCTGCTGCGCGAGACCGTGGTAAAGAACAAGCTGAACCTCGGCCTGGCCTGCGACGGCGACGCCGACCGCTTCGGCATCATAGATTCCGACGGCACCTGGATCTCCCCCAACCTGGTGCTGGGCCTGGTGCTGGAGCACCTGGTAAAGAACCGCGGGCTTAAAGGCAAGTTCGCCCGCTCGGTCATGACCTCCCATTTCGCCGACGCCATAGCGCGCAGCCACGGGCTGGAAGTGCGTGAAACGGCCGTGGGCTTCAAGCACATCGGCAACCTCCTGCGCACCGGCCAGTACCTGCTGGGCGGGGAAGAGTCCGGCGGGCTCTCCATCATGAACCACGTGCCGGAGAAGGACGGCATCCTCGCCTGCCTGCTCATGGCCGAAATGGTCGCCTGCGAGCGCAAGCCCATAAAGAAAATACTGGCCGACCTGAACAAGCGCGTGGGCAGCTTCATAAATTCGAGCGTGAACCTGAAACTGGACCGCAACGTGAACATGGACGTCCTGGTGGAACGCCTGCGCGTCAACCCGCCGCTGAACCTGGCCGGGTCCTCCGTGTGGCGCATCGACCACACCGACGGCTTCAAGTTCATCATGAAGGACGGCAGCTGGCTGGGCCTGCGCCCGTCGGGCACGGAACCGCTGGTGCGCATCTACGCCGAAGCCCCCACCGCCCAGAAGACCGCGGCCCTGAACGAGGCCGGCAAGAAGATAATGAGCGGCAAATTTTAGATAATACCGGACGCCGCTTAAGGCGCCGGACAGGAGAAAAACCAAATGGACGCGAAAATTAAAAAGATCACAGCCAGGGAAATACTTGACTCCCGCGGGTTCCCCACGGTAGAGACGGACGTACTGCTCACCGACGGGTCCTTCGGCCGCGCGGCGGTGCCCAGCGGCGCCTCTACCGGCACCCACGAAGCCCTGGAAATGCGCGACGGCGGCAAGCGCTACCTCGGCAAAGGCGTGGTCAAGGCCGTGGAGAACGTGAACAAGGCCATAGCCGCCGAAATAACCGGCCTGAAGGCCGACCAGATCAAGATAGACGAGATGATGATAAAGCTCGACGATACCCAGACCAAGAGCAAACTGGGCGCCAACGCCATCCTCTCCGTCTCCATGGCGCTGGCCCGCGCGGGCGCGGCCTCTGCCAAACTCCCGCTCTACGCCTATATCCGCAAGGCTTACGGCCTGAAGCACAAAGACTTCATAATCCCCGCCCCCATGATGAACATCATCAACGGCGGCAAGCACGCCGACTCCGGCATCAGCATCCAGGAGTTCATGATCGTCCCCACCGGCGCGCCGCACTTCACCGACGCCATCCGCATGGGCTGCGAGATCTACCATACCTTGAAGAAGGTCCTGACTAAGGCCGGCTACAGCACGTCGGTAGGCGACGAGGGCGGCTTCGCCCCCAAGATCTTCACGCACGAGTCCGTGCTGGAGACCATCTGCAACTCCATCAAGGACGCGGGCTACACCTTCAAGGAAGTGCAGATCGCCCTGGACTCCGCCGCCAGCGAGTTCTTCCAGAACGACCGCTACGTGTTCGAAGGCTCCAACCTGAGCTACCAGGAACTCACCGCCAAATATTCCGAGTGGAGAAAGCATTTCCCCATCATCTCCTATGAAGACCCCCTCGCCGAAGACGACTGGGAAGGCTGGGACCACCTCACCAAGCACCTGGGTAAGAAAGCCCGCGTGGTGGGCGACGACCTGTTCGTCACCAACCCCGAGCGCCTTAAGCGCGGCATCGAGGAAGGCATCGCCAACTCCATCCTTATAAAGCTCAACCAGATCGGCTCCCTGACGGAGACCGTGCGCGTGATAGAGATGGCCCATAAGGCCGGCTACGCCACCGTGATCAGCCACCGCTCCGGCGAGACCGAGGATGCGTTCATAGCGGACCTGGCCGTGGCCACCAACGCAGGCGCCATCAAGACCGGCGCGCCGTGCCGCTCCGAGCGCCTGTGCAAGTATAACCAGCTCATCCGCATAGAGGAAGAACTGGGCAAGAAAGCCCGCTACGCCAAAGACAGCGTTTTCAAGTTCAAGTAAGCGGCGTTACAGGAAAGCCCCGTCCGCAAAAAACGGACGGGGCTTTTTTTAAAACATCAGAGTCCCCAGATGAAAACCCCCGTTTTTAGATCCAAACTAAAATACCTGGCCATCCTGCTGCTGGCCGCCGTCCTGCTGGGCAACAGGGGCTTCCGCAACCTGGTCAGGAACTACATGGAATACCGCCGCCTGACCGCGGAGAAGGCCGGCCTTGAGCTGCAGCGCAAGGACCTGGAAAGACAGCTGAAAGAGGTAGGCGAAAAGCCGGCCATAGAGCAGGCCGCCCGCAGGGAGCTGGGCCTGATAAGGCCCAAGGAAACAGAGTACCGCTTTCCCGCTCCCAAAGAATCCGACAAATGATCAAGACAAGACAGTTCAAACTGGGCCCGATGGATAATTTATCCTACCTGCTCTGGGACGAGGGCACCAAAGAAGCCGCCGTGATAGACCCGGCCTGGCAGCCGGAGAAACTGCAGGAGTTCATCGGCAAAGAAGGGCTGAACCTGCAGTGCGTCCTGCTGACCCACGCCCACCCCGACCACGTCAACGGGGTGGCTTTCTTTACGCGCGCCAACAACGACCTGCCGGTCTACCTGCACGAAGCCGACCATTTCATGCTGGAGGCGAAGCCCCCGGTGCTGAAACACGTGGTCCACGGCGAGAAGATAGAGGCGGGCGCCCTTAAGATAGGCGTGCTGCACACGCCCGGGCACACCCCGGGCTCGGTCTGCTACCAGGCAGGCGGCGGGGTCTACACCGGCGACACGCTTTTCGTGGGCGAATGCGGCCGCGTGGACCTGCCGGGTTCGAGCGCCGAAGACCTGTACGAGAGTTTTGTGCTGCTCTCGAAACTGCCCGACGGGACGGCGGTCTACCCCGGGCACTCCTACAACGGCGACAAATCCACCTTCGGGGTGCAGAAGGAATACAACCTGTACCTCAAACTGGCCCGGGCCGGGAATCGGGCGGATTTCTTAAAGGCGGTAAAATGAAAGGCTGGGCGGTCGTCTCCGACTTCGACGGCACCGTGACCCTGCGCGACGTGGGCGACCACCTCCTGCTGCATTACGGCTTCTCCGACAAAAAGACCATAGAGGAATCCTACTCGCTCAAGGTCAAGGTGGAAGATTTCATGAAACGCGCTTTCGCCGGGGCCGCCCTGACCAGGGAGGTCATAGCCGGCTTCGTGCGGACGAAGGTAAAGGCCAGGCCCGGCTTCCGGGAGTTCGTGCTCGCGTGCGAGGCCGACGGCGTTCCGCTGGAGATAGCCAGCGGCGGGGTGGACCTCTACGCCGACCCTTTTTTCAAGAAACACGGCGTCAAGGTCAAATCTTTCTTCGGCAGGGCCCGCGTGGTAAAAGGCGGCTTGAGGATCACCTATCCCTTTCTCAAGCGCATGGACCTGAGCTCCTTTAAAGCCTCCCGCGTGCGCCGCATGCGGCGCGCCGGCTACCGCGTGGTCTTTTTCGGGGACGGGCCCAACGACCTGAAAGCCGCGGGGCTCGCGGACAAGGTTTACGCCGCGGGCCGCCTGCTCAAACTCTGCCGGGCGCGGAAGATCCCCGCCGCCCCGCTTACCGATTTCATGAAAGCCGCGCTATTTATAAGGAAGAACCAAAAACCATGCACCCGGTAATTTTCCAGTTCGGCGCCTTCAAACTGCCGGCCTACGGGCTGATGGTGGCGAGCGGCTATCTGGCGGCCATTTATTACATACTGCGCGGGGCAGCCGGCGCCGGTTTTAAAAAAGAGGACCTTTCCGATCTGATCTTTTACTCGGTACTGGCCGGCATGGTAGGGGCCAAATTCTTTTACGCGGTCACCTACTGGGAGGGGTTCGGCGCCGATCTCGCCTCTAGGGCGGCCTACCTGCTGCGCACCTTCCAGTACGGTTTCGTGTTTTACGGCGGCCTTATTTTCGGAGCGGCAGCTTTTTTCCTGACGGCCCGCCGCCGCGGGATAAATGTTTTCAGGGCCGCGGACCTGGTCGCGCCGGCCCTGGCGCTCGGGCACGCTTTCGGGCGCGTGGGCTGCTTCCTGGCCGGCTGCTGCCACGGCCGCCCCGCCGGCGGGTTCCCCTTCCCGGTGGTCTTCACCAACCCCTCCTGCGAAGTGGCCCCGGCCCTGCTAGGCGTGCCGCTTTACCCCACGCAGCTGCTTGAAGCCGCCGGCAACCTGGTCATCTTCGCGCTGCTGCACTTCACACTGGGCAAAAAACTGCGCAGCGGCGCCGTGACCGTCCTTTACGCCGCGCTCTACTCGGCCCAGCGCTTCCTGATAGAATTCCTGCGCGGGGACGACCGCGGCGTCCTGCGTTTCGGGCTCTCCCCCGCCCAGCTCATCTCAGCGGCGGCTTTCGCCGTGGCGGTAATAGTATTCATGAACTTAAAGGCAAAAAAATGAAAAAGCGTAAACTTGTTTATTCCGGAGAACCGCGCCGGCTGGATGTCTTCCTGACCGAGACAGGGGAAAATTTTTCCCGCTCCTTCGCCCGGCGCCTGATAGAGGAAGGCCTGGCCACGGCGAACGGTAAACTGAGAAAGCCCTCCTTCGTGCTGAACGAAGGTGATTCCGTTGAGATCGCCGCCCCCGGCACTGACAAACGGCAGAAAGGCTTCGAGGACCTCGTTCTCTTCGAGGACAAGTCCCTCATGGCCATAGCCAAACCGGCCGGCCTGGCCGTGCACCCGAACGCCGCCGGCTGGGAGACCAACCCGCAGGCCGTCCTGCTGGGTGAACCGACCCTGGTCTCGCTGATCTACACGGCCAGGCCCGAACTGGCCAAGGGCGGCATAGAGCGCCTGGGCCTGGTGCACCGCCTGGACCGCGACACCAGCGGGCTCATGCTGCTGGCCAAGAACGCGGAAGCGCAGGAAGTGCTGACCGCCGGCTTCAAAGAGCGGATCATGGAGAAAAAATATATCGGCGCGGTGGCGGGCATACCCGCGAAGCGGACCGGGTCCATCGACGCGCCCATCGGCCGCGCGAGCGGCTTCAAGAAAATAAAGGTCTGGGAGTACGGCCGCGAGGCCCTGACGGAATATTCGGTAAAGGAAAAGGGCAAAGGCTGCGCCCTGCTGGAAATAAGCCCGAAAACCGGACGCACCAACCAGATAAGGATCCACCTGGCCCATATCGGCCACCCCATAATGGGCGACAAGCTCTACGGCGGGCCCGCCGCGCCGCGCATGCTGCTGCATTCGTTCAGCCTGGTTTTCGCGCACCCGGTCACGGGGAAAAAGACCAGGTTGGAAGCCCCGCTGCCGGAAGACTTCATGACGGCGTGGAAGGAAGTGAAGGGAAAAGCCGTGAAAGCGGCGGCGGTAAAAGTAAAAACGCGCTCCCGACAACGGCGCGGATAAAATAAAAAAACCCGGCTGGTCCAGCCGGGTTTTTTTATTTACCGGGTTTAGAATTTAGAGACGGAAGCGAAGACGCGGAAGTCCAGGCGGGGGAACACGCTGTTCTTCTGTTCCAGCCCGGCGAGGGCGGCCTCGTCCACTTTTTTCTCTATCACCTCGCCCAGGAGTTTGATGGCGTTAGCGGCGTGGTCCTCGAGACGGCTCTTGGCGTAGGCGGAATGCGAGCCGATGTACAGGAGGAACGCCCAGTCGGAGGACTGCGACAGCAGGGTCTCGCGGGCGGCCTGGTTCAGGGCCCTCGCGGCAAGGGTGGAGAGGTCCTGGTTGCGGAAGCGGTTGGCCGTCTCTATCATCTTATCGGTAGCGGCGTAGACGGCCGGGTAAATAAAATCATTGGTCTCGTTCACCCACGGATCGAAGTAACCATTCTCCCCCCATGAAGAGATGCCCGGGGAGAGCTCGGCCGGCTCCTGGCAGGAGTTAAGGTATTCGGAAGGCGTGACGAACTGCAGGGGCAGGCGCTCCACCCGGATCTTCCTTATGACGCTTTCGAGGAAGGCCGGGCCTTCGAACCACCAGTGCCCGAAAAGTTCGGCGTCGTAACAGCTGACGATCAGCGGCCGCGTGCCGCGCGCCGCGTAAAAATCGTCGGTCTGCTTCATGCGCTTGGCCAGAAAGTCGGAGGCATGGGCTTCCACGCGGGCCATGGCCGCGTCGGGGTCATAATACTGCTTGGCCGCCAGGTCCGAGCCGGCCCCGGTTATCCTGTGATACTTAAGCCCCAGCGGGCGCCGGATGCCGTCGGCGCCCAGGTAGGGGCGCACATATTCATAATCGCCGTCATAACCGAGGTCGCGGTAAAATTCACGGTAGGCGGGGTCGCCGGGATAGCCGAAAGAGGAACTCCAGACCTCGCGCGAACTGGCCGCGTCGCGGGCGAAAAGCCCGACGCCGTTGGCGGTGCGGTAAGGCGAATAAACCCCGTTGGGCGCCGCCGTAGCGGAGAGCCCCACGGCATGCGACTCCGTAAAAGTGTAATTAAACCCGGACAGCTTCAGGTAGGAATTAAGGCGGGGCTCGTAAGCGCATTCGGGCAGCCAGAAGCCGGCCGGCTTGCGGTTGAACCTGTCGGTATAATCCTCGGCGGCTACCGCCAGCTGGGCCCGCACGGCCTCGGGCCGCGTCAGCAGCGGCAGGACGGCGTGCGTAGCCGACGTGGTGATGATCTCTATCTGGCCGGCGTGCTGCAGCGCCTTCAGCGGGGTGATCAGGTCGCCGCTGTACTTGTGCATCAGTTCCGCGGCTTCCTCGTAAAGTTTCAGATAAAGCCTGACCGTTTTAAGCAGGGCCGGGTCGTTCTGCGCGCGCGCCAGTTCTTTCTCCAGCAGCTCCAAACGGGACTCTATATAGAGCAGGAGCTTGGCCTCGAGGGCCTCGTTCTCCAGCATGGCCCCCAGCGTGGGAGAAATAGAAACCGCCACCCCGGGCCTGATCCCCTCGGCGGCCAGGCGCTCCAGCGAGGAAATGATAGGCACGTAGGTTTCCACCACGGCCTCGAAGAACCAGTTCTCCTCGAGGAAGCTCGAGTCCTGCGGGTGGTTCACGTACGGCAGGTGCGCGTGCAGCAGGAACATCAGCGAGCCGCGCGAGCTCATGAGAGCACCTTCTTATGGAATTCAAGGCTGGCATAGGCCCGTTCTTCGGCCATGCCCGCGGCTACCGGCGCCGCGGCCTGGTTGGACTCGAGCAGTTTTTCCCAGACGCCGGCGCGCAGGCCGTAAAGAGCGGCCTGATAGGTCCTGCCCTGCGCCGGCACCGGCGCGTAGAGGCGGCCGGCCTGCCAGTCCGCTTTCAGGGAGGCGGCGTGCGCCCCGTCGTCGACGCAGACGAGCCTGATTTCCGTCTCCGGCGCGAAAGCGCCCGAGCGGAAGGCCTCGGCGCGGCCTGAGGAAAAACGCCAAAAAAGGAAAAAGGTCCCCGGGTTCTTCGGGAGGAGCACCAGCCGGTCTTCGGCAGGCAGGGGTCTGGAGAGTTCCGCCATAGTTGTCTTTATAATTTACCAAATTTCAGATGATTAAAAGTATTTTTTTTCGCGCGGATATTTTTATATCATAAAGGTAACCCCGTACGGATTTTGTTTCATTTGAAGGAGCCATAATGAAAGCCATCGTAAAGACCTCAAGAGCGCGCGGCGCCAGCTACCGCGACGTGGAAGTTCCCGTCATCAACAAGGACGAACTCCTGATAAGGGTCACCGCGGCCTCCATCAGCCCCGGCGACCTGGCCATCCACAACCACGCAGGCCCCGGCTTCGCCACCCCCACTCTGCCCTTCACCTTCGGCCAGGAATTCTGCGGCGAAGTGGTGGAGATAGGGTCCCTGGCCAAGGGCTTCGAAAAAGGCGATTTCATATCGGTAGAATCGCACGTTTTCTGCGGGGTCTGCGGCCAATGCCGCAACGACCAGCGCCATATCTGCCAGAACCTGCGCGTCATAGGCCGCGACCTCCCCGGCGGGCTGGCCGAGTACGCCGCCGTGCCGGCGCGCTGCGCCTGGAAGCATACCGACGACAGCCTGAAGGACATCGGCGCCGTAATGGAGCCGTTCGGCAGTTCCGTGCACGCGGTGCTGGCCGAAGACCTGGTGGGCCGCACGGTGCTTATCTCGGGCTGCACCCCGCAGGGCCTGTTCGCGGCCGGCATTGCCAAGGCCGCCGGCGCCAAAAAAGTTATAGCGCTGGACGCCTCCGACTACCGCCGCCGCCTGGCCCTGAAGATGGGGGCCGACGCCGTCATAGACCCGACCGACGCCGGCTGCCTGGGTAAAATAACCAAGCTCTGCGGCCCGGAAGGCGTGGACGCCGTCATAGAGATGAGCGGCGGGGCCAAAGGCGTGGCGCTCGGCCTCAAAGCTTTACGCCCCGGCGGGCGGTTCGTGGCCTCCGGCCTGCCGGTCTCGAACCTGAGCCTGGACTACGCCGGCGACATCGTTAAGCGCGGCATTCACCTGGAAGGCGTGGCCGGCCGCGAGATCTTCCGCAGCTGGTACAAGATGGAAAGCCTGCTGAAATCCGGCGCGGTGGACCCCAGGCCCGCCATAACCCACACCTTCGCCCTCAAGGATTTCAAGAAGGCCTTCGCCCTGATCAACTCGAAAGACAAGAAGTGCGGCAAGATAATCCTTAAGCCCTGAACCATTACGGAGGAACCACCATGCAATTTGACACGCTGAAATTCGCCGACGAGGAAGTGGCCGCGCTGAAAAAGGAGAACCGCTTTCTGCGGCCGCGCGTACTGCAGTCGGCGCAGGAGCCCGTCTCCGTCATAGACGGCAAAAAGGTGGTCAACCTGACCTCCAACAACTATCTGGCGCTGGCCAACAACCCCAAGGTCAAGAAAGCGGCCATCGAAGCCATAGAAAAATACGGCGTGGGCTCGGCCGCCGTGCGCACCATCATAGGCACGATGTCCCTGCACACCGAACTCGAGGCCAGGTTCTCGGAGTTCAAGCACGCCGAGGCCTCCATCCTGTTCCAGTCCGGCTTCACTTCCAACGTCGCGGTCTGCCAGTCGCTGATGTCGAGCGAGACCGACCTGCTCATCTCGGACGAACTCAACCACGCTTCCATCATAGACGGGGCGCGCCTCGCGAAAGCCCCCCGCAAGATCTACCGCCACAAGGATATCAAACACCTCACCGAGATCCTTGAATCCCCCGAGGCCAGAACAGCCCGCCGCAAGATGGTAGTGACCGACGGCGTCTTCTCCATGGACGGGGATATAGCAAATCTCGACGAAGTTGTGGCGGTGGCCCACAAGTACGGCGCCTTCGTGATGGTGGACGACGCGCACGCCAGCGGCGTGATAGGCAAACAGGGCCGCGGCACCGTGAGCCACTTCGGCCTGGACGGCAAGGTGGAGATACAGATAGGCACCCTGTCGAAAGCTTTCGCTTCGGTGGGCGGCTACGCGGCCACCACGCAGAGCCTGCGCGATTATATGGGTTCCGTGGCCAGGCCCTTCCTCTTCTCCAGTTCCCAGCCGCCGTCGGTGGCGGCGACCTCCCTGGCGGTCCTGGACATATTGCTTAACGAGCCCTCCCACCTGAAGAACCTGTGGGACAATACGGCTTTCCTTAAGGAAGAACTCAAGAAGGCGGGTTTCGACACCGGCGCCTCCGTCACCCCCATCACCCCCATAATGACGGCGAAGGCCGTAGAGTTCTCGACGCGGCTTTTCGACGAGGGCGTCTTCGCGCTGGCCCTGGGCTTCCCCACCGTGCCCAAAGGCAAGGAACGCCTGCGCACCATAGTGACCGCCGGCCACACCATAAAGGACCTGGAGTTCGCCGTGGAGAAATTCAAGAAAGTCGGCAGGGAACTGGGGATAATCTAAGTTCATTATGCCTGAACTCCACCCGGTCTATTATTTCGCGGCCGCCGCCCTGGCCGCTGGCCTGCTCGCCTACCGCCTGCTGCGCAGGCCCGGCCAGCCGGATGAAAAAGCGAAGCAAGGCAGCGGGCTCTCCGAGTTCGGCACGGACATCCGGCTGCGGGACCTGTTCAGACTGGCGGTCCTGATGGAGGAGCAAGGGAAGAAATTCTACATTAAGATGGCGGTTACGGCCAAAGATACGGAGACCAGAAAACTTTGCGCCCTGCTGGCCGAAGAAGAAGCCGCCCACGGACAACTCTTTCAGGGCCATCTTGACAGGTGGCGGCCTATCGGACTGAACATGCGCACCTGGCCGGCCTTCCTTGAAAAGGTAAAACAGGAAGGGTTCTTTGCGGACCCGCCCCCCGCTGATGCGTCTGAGGACGAAATGGCCGCCTACGCAATACGCCAGGAAATAAAGACAGCTGAATTTTACGCTCTGTTCGAACAAGCTTTTCCGGAAGCCTGGAAGAAAGACCACTTGCGCCGCTTAGTGGAACAGGAGAAACGGCACGAGCGCCTTCTCCGCGCCGCCTACCCCCGCATACACTGAGCCAGGCCGTTAATGCCGGAAATGCCGGATCCCGGCGAAAAGCATGGCGATATTTTTAGTGTCGCACAGGGCCGCGCAGTCGGCGTCGTCCTGCCAGCCGCCCGGCTGGATGACCGCGCTCACGCCCCCGGCCAGCGCGGCCTGCAAAGTTTTTAAAGGCAGGGCGGCGTCGGCGGCCAGCACCAGCGGCCCGCTGCCCGGCAGAATACCCCGCTTATCCCGCATTTTCCAGACCGCGTTCCTGACCGCGTCGTAGGTGGAGCTTTCGGCGGCGCTCACCGCCAGCGCCACGTTCCCCTCCGCCAGCACCACGGCGTAGGTCTTCGCGTATTTGACCGTCCGCCAGGCCAGTCGGAGGGAGCGCGCCTCCGCGTCCGTGGGCTTGCGCCTGGTCACACAGGCCGGCTCCGAGTAAAAAAGCCGGTTGTCTTTCGACTCTATCAGCAGCCCGCCGGAAACGGAATGGATCTCCACCTCGTGCGGGGACAGCACCGGCGCCGGCAGGGAGAGGACCTTAAGGCCCTCTTTGGCTTTCAATATTTTCAGGGCCTCGCCGCTATAGCCGGGGGCCACGGCGCTTTCTATGAAGGCGCCGGCCAGAACGCCGGCGGTGCCGGCGTCCACCTCGCGGTTGAAAGCGGCGGTGCCGCCCACGGCCCCGGCGGGATCGCTTTTCAAGGCGCCCCGCAGGCACTCGGCGAGGGAGCCGGCGGCGCAGACGCCCGCCGGCCGCGCATGCTTGACCACTACGCAGACCGGCTCTTCGAATTCCATGGCCAGTTCGAAAGCGGTATCGAGGTCCAGGTAGTGGTTAAGATTGAACTCGCCGCCGGAGAGCACCCTGGCGGCGTTAAGCCCGCGCGGGCGGGCGCCGCTGAGGGCGTAGAAGGCGGCCTGCTGGTGGCGGTTCTCGCCGTAGGCCAGACCGGAGACCCGGCGCAGGCTCATCACCACTTCCTCGCCCAGCAGGTTGCCGGTTTCGGACAGGTACTGCGCCACGGTGGCGTCGTAGGCGGCCAGGTGCTGCCAGGCCTTCGCCGCCAGCTGTTTCTTCAGCTCCGGCTCCAGGCCGCCGGTTTCCTTAAGGGCGCCGAGCACCGGGCCGTAATCGACGGGACTGGAAAGGGTTATGACGCCGCCGAAGTCGCGCGCCGCCGCGCGCAGCACGGAGGAGTTGGCCTGGTCGAGGTAATTGGAAAGTTCTTCCGCCGCGAATTCCTCCTGCCCCACTATGCTGGCGATGGGGTAGAGATTGGCGGCCACCACGTAGAAAGCCGGCAGCTCCACCCCGTTCTCGGAAACGGCAGGGAAGCGCCCGGACAGGGCCTTGAGCACTGAAGAAGGGACGGGCGGGGAATAGCGGACCTCCTCGGCCTCTATGCCGGCTTCGGCCAGGAGTTTATAGGTGGACCCCGAAGCGTAGAGCGCAAAACCGAGTTCGGTCAGGCCGGCGGCCAGCTCTTCCAGGCCGGTCTTGTCATAAACGCTCAAGTACGCTGTTTTGTCCATTTTCTCCGGCCAGCTCAGGAAACAAACCTAAGGAACTCTTCTTCCGAGAGGACCGGCACGCCGAGTTTTTTTGCCTTATCGTATTTGGAACCGGGGGCGGCGCCGGCCACCACGTAGGAGGTTTTGGCCGAAACGCCGGAGGTCTCCCTGCCCCCGAGCAGGCGCACCTTCTCCTGCGCCTCGTCCCGGGTCATCGTCTTGAGTTCCCCGGTAAAAACAAAAGTCTTTCCCGCGAGAGCGCCGCCGGAAATATTACGCTCCGGCTCGTCCATGCGCAGGCCGAGCCCGGCCAACTCCTCCACCATCCCGCGCGTAGTTCCCGACTTGAAGAAATCCAGCACGGCCTCCGCTATTACCGGACCGACGTCGCCGATGCGGGCCAGTTCCTCCGGGCCGGAGTTCATAAAGGCCCGCATGGTCTTAAAGTGCTGCGCCAGGACGCGGGCGTTCTTTTCCCCTATATGGCGGATGCCCAGGGCGTAGATAAGGCGGCTCAGCGGAGCCTCCTTGCTTTTATTTATCTGCGCCAGCAGGTTGCCGGCCTTTTTATCCTTGAAGAGCTCCAGCCCCAGCAGGGCCTCTTTCTTCAAGCGGTAAATATCGGGGAAGCCCTTCACCAGCCCTTTGTCCACCAGCTGCTCGACGGAGGAAACGCCGAACCCCTCTATGTTCATGGCGTCGCGCGCGGCGAAATGAAGCAGGGAGCGCTTGAACTGCACCGGGCAGGACGGATTGACGCAGCGCAGCGCCACCTCTTCTTCGTCTTTAAAGACCTCGGAGCCGCAAGCCGGGCAGGCCTTGGGCGGGATTATTTCTTTTTCGGCACCGGTGCGCGCGCCGGGCACTACCTTGAGCACCTTCGGGATGACCTCGCCGGCGCGTTCTATCACGACGCGGTCGCCGACCCTGAGCCCCAGGCGCGTTATCTCGTCGAAATTATGGAGCGTGGCGCTGGAGATGGTGACGCCGCCGCACTTTACCGGCTCGAGTTCCGCGACAGGGGTTATGGCCCCGGTACGGCCCACCGAGAAGACCACGCCGCGTACCGTGGTAGTGGCCTGCTGCGCCGGGTATTTGAAAGCAATGGCCCAGCGCGGGCTCTTGGCGGTGAAGCCCAGTATGCCCCGCTGGCGGAGCGAATCCACTTTTATGACCAGCCCGTCTATCTCATAGGGCAGGGCAAAGCGCTTCTCGGCGTATTCGTCATAAAAAGCCAGCGCTTCTTCGGCGCCGCGGCAGGTCCTGTTGCCCAGCGTGGCGATCTGGAAGCCCAGACCGCGGCAGATATCCAGGTATTCCCGGTGCGAGTCCGGCTCCACCATCCCGTCGAGGTAGCCGTAGGAGTGGGCGATGAATTTAAGGCGGCGCCGGGCGGTTACGGCGGGGTCCTTCTGCCGCAGCGAGCCGGCGGCGGCGTTGCGGGGGTTAACGAACGGTTCCTCGCCGGCCTGCAGCGCCGATTCGCGCAGGGCCTCGAAATCCTTCTTGTCCATGTACACTTCCCCACGCGCCTCGAAGACGGCGGGAGGCCGGCTGAGGTCGAGCTTGATGGGCACGGAGCGTATGGCGCGCACGTTCAGCGTGACGTCCTCGCCTGTTTCCCCGTCGCCGCGGGTAGAGGCCCGCGCCAGGCGGCCTTTCTCGTACTCTATGGAACAGGAGAGGCCGTCTATCTTGGCCTCTACCACCATTTCGAAAGGTTCGTTATTGAGCCCCTTTTTAACGCGGGCGTACCACTCCAGGAATTCTTCGGCGGAATAGCAGTTGTCCAGCGAGAGCATGGGGATGCGGTGCGGCACGGGGGCGAAGGTATTGGAGCGTTCGCCGCCTACGCGCTTAGTGGGAGAGTCGTCGGAAGCCAGTTCGGGGTGGGCCGCCTCGAGCGCCTTCAGGCGGCTCATGAGCGCGTCGAACTCGCCGTCGGAGATCTCGGGCGAGTCCGAGACGTAATAAAGGCGCTCGTGCCGGCTTATTTCGGCCCTGAGCGCCTCGATTTCCCTGCGGGGGTCTTGCCCGGAGTTCATTTGACTAGATTATTCTGCCTGGCGATGCCGTCCAGCACGCCGTTGACGAACTTGCCAGATTTTTCGGTGGAGTATTTCTTGGCCAGTTCTATGGCTTCGTCTATGATGACGGCCACGGGGGCGTCGGAAAGGATCATCATCTCGCACACGGCCATGCGCAGGATGGAGCGGTCTATGGCGGGCATGCGGTCCATCTCCCAGTTGAGACTGGTTTTCTTTATGATGTCGTCTATTTTGGCGATGTTGGAAACGGTAGTGGAATAAAGGGTTTTATAGAACTCGAAGACCTTCGCCTCTTCGGCGAATTCTTCCATCTGAAAACTGGCCAGCACGGAGGCGGGCTCCAGCTTCGCCACGTCGGAGCTGTAAAGCGACTGCAGGCAGTTTTCCCTGGCTAATCTTCTTTTGCTCATAAGTTAAAGACCTTTACATATATGATACTAAATTACCACGGCCTCAAAGAAACGGCGGGCCGGCGCCGGCTTTTGCTTTCCACCGGTTTCTTTAGTAGACTTTAGGCAGAAGCACAATCGCAGGCAGGGACGGAGGTCCAAAATGAGCATGGTACCGCTGATAATAATAGCCGTGGTGGTTCTTTTCGCCAGCATAAAGGTCCTCAACGAATACGAACGCGGCGTAACGCTGACGTTCGGCCGCTTCACGGGCGTGAAAGGCCCGGGCCTGATCTTCCTCATCCCCGGCATACAGCAGATGTTCCGCATGAGCACGCGCGTGGTGGTCATGGACGTGCCGCCGCAGGACATCATCACCCGCGACAACATCTCCGTGAAGGTCAACGCCGTGGTCTATTTCCGCGTAGTGAATCCGCAGGCCGCCATCCTCAACGTGGAAAATTTCATGTACGCCACCTCCCAGCTGGCGCAGACCACGCTCAGGAGCGTCCTCGGCCAGCAGGAGCTCGACGACCTGCTCGCCCAGCGCGACAAGATCAACAAGAACCTCCAGGAGATCCTGGACCTGCACACCGAGCCCTGGGGCATCAAGATCTCCAGCGTGGAAGTGAAGAA
>Ga0154476_113_pt6 | contig 22121 bp, 20 predicted proteins | sample RifGroC2_FD_115955 | JGI IMG/M metagenome (GOLD analysis project Ga0154476, IMG submission 115955) | Elusimicrobia bacterium GWC2_61_19
CAGGGTGCGCAGGGTAACACCCTGGACAGCCCCCGACCAGGCTAACCGGCGGATATAGTTCCCGATAAAGTCTTGAGAGACGAACAATGACAAACAACACACCTTCAAAAAAGACAGCCATGCGCACCCACACCTGCGGCGAACTCACCGCCGCCAACGCCGGCCAGACCGTCACCCTGTGCGGCTGGAACGATTCCAAGCGCAACCACGGCGGCGTCCTCTTCATAAACCTGCGCGACCTCTACGGCATCACCCAGGTAGTCGCCGCCCCCGACAGCCCCGTCTTCAAGACCGCCGAAGAAGCCAAAAGCGAATACGTCCTGCGCGTGACCGGCACTGTGCGGCCCCGCCCCGGCACCAATGCCAACAAGAACATGCCCACCGGAGAGATCGAACTGGAAGCCGCCGAGATCACCGTCCTCAACACCTCCCAGCCCCTGCCCTTCGACCTGGGCGCGCACGCCGGCGTCAACGAGGACACCCGCCTAAAATACCGTTACCTCGATCTGCGCCGGCCTCAGGTGGCGAAGAATCTCGTCCTCCGCGGCAGGATCGCCAACGTCGTCAGAACTTATCTCAACCGCCTTGACTTCAACGAGATAGAAACGCCCATGCTTACCAAGTCCACCCCCGAAGGCGCGCGGGACTTCGTAGTGCCTTCCCGCAACAACCCCGGCACCTTCTACGCCCTGCCCCAGTCCCCGCAGGTCTTTAAGCAGATCCTGATGATCTCGGGCATGGACCGCTACTTCCAGCTGGCGCGCGCCATGCGCGACGAGGACCTGCGCGCCGACCGCCAGCCCGAACATACCCAGATCGACCTTGAGATGTCCTACGTGGACGAACACGATGTGGCCCGCGTAGTGGAAGGCCTGATGGGCGAGATCTTCGCCAGCATAGGCGAAACCGTAACCGCCCCTTTCCCGGAAATGGAGTTTTCCGACGTCATGCTCCGGTACGGCTCCGACAAACCCGACCTGCGCTACGCCCTCGAGATCAAGGACTGCTCCAGCGTCTTCAAGACCTCCGGCTTCAAAGTCTTCTCGGAAGCCCTCGCCGGCGGCGGCGCCGTGCGCGGCCTGAAAGGCGCCGGCGGCGCGGCCTTCTCCCGCGGCGACATGGACAAACTGACCGAACTGGTGAAAAAAGCCGGCGCCAAGGGCCTCGTCTGGCTGCGCTACAAGGACGGCAAGTGGGAATCGCCCACGCTCAAGTTCATCACCGACGCCGAACAGGCCGCGCTCAAGGACCTCTTCGAAATGGCCGAAGGCGACGCCCTGTTCCTGGCCGCCGACAAGCCCGCCGTGATAGCCCCGGCGCTCGGCGCGCTGAGGAGCGAGCTCGTCGCCCGCCTCAAACCCGCGCAGATAAAGAAATGGGCCTTCCTGTGGGTCAGGCATTTTCCGCTGCTCGAGAAGGACGCCGAAAGCGGCAACTGGACCTTCACGCATAACCCCTTCACCGCCCCGCTCCCCGAAGACATCCCCAAGCTGGACACCGACCCGGGCGCCGTCCTCTCAGCCCAGTACGACCTGGTCCTCAACGGCGTCGAACTCGGCTCCGGCTCCGTGCGCAACCACAGCCGCGCCATGCAGGAAAAGATCTTCGGCCTGATGGGCTACAACGCCGAGCAGATACAGCGCCGCTTCGGCATGATAGTCAACGCCCTCGACTACGGCGCGCCCCCGCACGGCGGCATAGGCATGGGCTTCGACCGCCTCATCGGCATCATCTGCGGCACCGACTCCATAAGGGACGTCATAGCGTTCCCCAAAACCACCAGCGGCGCCTGCCTCATGACCGACGCCCCGTCCACCCTGGACGAAAAACAGCTCAAAGAACTGCACCTGAAGATAATCGAATGACCACAAAGCGCCAGGGGGCTGGCCGGGGTGTTACCCTGAGCACCCGTTGCGGAAGGGGGCCCCGCCATCAAAGTAAGGCGGGGGGAACCGACGCAAGGGTTCCCTCTTCCCGGGTGAGCAGGGTAACACCCTGGACAGCCACCCCGGACGAATGGGCGAAGTAATGACTCAATTTCCCAAATGGATAGTAGACGAGGTCCGGCGCAATAAGACGGACCTGCGCGGCAGCGCCGCCGCCAACACGGCCGCCGAGCTGTCCGAACGCGCCCTCCACACCGTCTGCGACGAAGCCCGCTGCCCCAACAAAGGCAAGTGCTTCTCGGAAGGCGAAGCCACTTTCCTCATACTCGGCGACATCTGCACCCGCAACTGCGGCTTCTGCGCCGTAAAAAAAGCCAAACCCCTGCCGCCCGACGCAGGCGAACCCAGGCGCGCCGCCGAACTTTGCCGCAAATGGGGCCTCAAATACGTCGTCTTCACCTCGCCCACCCGCGACGACCTCCCCGACGGAGGCGCCGCCCACTTCGCCGCCACGAACCGCCTCATAAAAGAACTGTCCCCCGGCATAAAGACCGAGCCGCTCATCCCGGACCTCAAAGGCGACGTCGAAGCGCTCCGGACCATACTGGATTCCAACCCCGACGTCCTCGGCCATAACGTCGAGATGGCCGCCGGCCTCTACGCCGGCGCCAGGGCCGGCGCCGATTACGAACGCTCGCTCCTGGTGATCAGGAACGCAAAAAAACTCCGTCCCGACATCCTCACCAAGTCCGGCATCATGTTGGGCCTCGGCGAGACGCCGGCGGAACTGGAACGGACCATGGCCGACCTGGCCGCGCACGGCTGCGACCTCCTGACGCTGGGCCAGTACCTGGCGCCGTCCAGGACCCACCGCCCCGTGGTCAAATATTACACGGAAGAAGAATTCTCCGGCTGGGGGGAGAAGGCCCGCGCCCTCGGCTTCAAAGCCGTGCTCTCCGGCCCGCTGGTGCGCAGTTCCTACCGCGCCGCCTCCCTCTACCGCTCCGCAAAAGAGAACCATGGAAGAAATTGACAAGGACAAGGCGGCCATCACCTGGCTCTCCGGGGCCTGGGACGACTATATCACGGGTTTTCTGCCGCTTCTCCCCGTGCTGCTGGTGCAGGCCGTTATTTCCTCCGGCAGTTTTTTCCTCATGCACCGGTACCACTCCATGCTGCAGGCCGTCCCCTACATCCTCTTCGTGGTCACGCCGGTGTCCACAGGCTCCGCCCTGGTCTACATAAACATGGCGCGGGGCGGCCGCGCGCGCCTGCGCGACCTGTTCAGCGCTTTCCCCGTCTACCACCGCGCCATCGCCGTCAGCCTTGGCCTGGGCCTCCTGACGCTGGGCGGCACGCTGGCCCTGGTACTCCCGGGGCTGATCATCTACCTGACCTACTGCTTCAGCGAATACGCCGTAGTCGACCGCAGGACCGGCATAAAAGAGTCTTTCACCCTGAGCCGCGCCATAACCGACGGCTGGAAGACGCGCCTGTTCCCCATATTCATGCTGACGCTGCTGATAAACTTTTTCGCGCCGGATATCGTAACGGTGACCGGTCCTTTTAAAACCCCGGTGGTCGCGCTCGACCTGAAGCCCTGGAACCTGGCCGGAGCCCTGTTGAAAAGCCTGGTCTTCCTGCCCTGGCTGAGCCTGGCCATGGCGCGGGCCTACAATTTTACCCTGACGGCGCAGAAACAGAGCGGGGAACCGCAACCGGCGGCCACCCCGGACGACGGGCGCGCGGATTGACTTTTGTCATAGGCCTTACGGCCCAACGGCGGCCGGGCCTTTTGAACCATACCCGAACCCCGTCGAAAATGTAGAATTAGAACAGCGGTAAAGTTCACAGGAGGATGCAGATGAAAAAACTTATACTTATAGCGGCCGCGGCGCTTTGCGCTTCCACGGTCAACGCGGCGGAACTCTCGTACGTCTCCGCCGGCGCCATAAAGTCTTTAAAGCTGGAAGTTCCCGCCCCGGTCCCCTGGACCGGCGCCGTAAAGTGCGGCCACGTCTCCGGCGAGATAACCAAACTCCACCTGCTGGCCCAGGCCGCCAAAAGCCAGATCTTCTCCTACGCCGAGAACGAAGCGCAGTTCAACGAATTCAAGGCGATGTGGCAGCCCATCCTCGAGAAGTTCGGCATGAAGATTGTCTCCGCCGAATACAAGAACAATTACGGCGTGCTGAAGTACGAATCCCCGGACGGCCGCGTGGTCCGCGCGTTCATGGGCGAGAAACTGCATTACAACGCCCTTGACGCCGCCGACGTGAAGAAAGTCCAGCACGAACTGCTCGAGCCCCTCGAGCAGGCCGGGATGACCCCGATCGCCTCGTTCACCATAAAGAACGAGATCTTCAGGCCCACCTTCAACATCTACTACCTGACCAAACCCGAAGAGAACATGGACCGCGAGATCCAGCTGCGCCAGCTGATGAACGGCGAGGACATCGACTTCGACCTGGTCAAGGACGCCGTCCGGACAGTGAAGCAGGACGCCTCCTTCTCCCTGGTCTACATAGGCCGCGAACTCGGCTTCAAGACCAAGTTGGCTGCCGACGAAGCCGGCATAAACGCGAAACTCGCCGACTATAGGAAGTTCCTGACCGAGAACAAGAAAGACTTCGTGGCCGCCAGGACCTTCAAACTGGACGCCCCCATCGAGTTCTCCGGCGGCAAGCTCAACTACGCCGTTAACATCTACTTCTTCCAGTAACGGAGAAGACAGCAAAGAAAGCCCGCCGGCAGAACCGGCGGGTTTTTTTATGTATCCTAAATCACAAATATAGGGTTTGACACCCCCGCTTTAAATATATTACTTTGATAGTATCCTAAGGGGTTAGGGTACACCGCGGTCATCATTATCGCCGAACTCCGCGCCGCGCTATTTAATGGGGGGCTTATGCCTTTAAACGGTAAAGTATTTCTGCCTTTCCGGCTGAAACTGCTGGTTGTTCTGCTGGCGGCCGCCGGCGCGGGCATTTATTCAAGTTACGGCGGTTTTTCCGCCGCCCTCAGACCTTTCTCCGAGGATGAGGCGGGCACCCGCCTGTTATCCCGGCTGGAACTGGCCGCGGCGGTCATGGACGAGGACGTAAAGAACGGCCTGACGCTGGCCCGCCTCACAGCCGCCCGCACCGGCCTGCGGGAGGTACTCGCCCGGCACAATACGGCTCACGGCCTGCCCTCCGACACGGCCGACCTGGCCAGGCGCCTGGCGGACGCCGCCGCCGCTTCGAGCAACATAGCCGGGCTGGACCTGGCGGGGACGGACGGGAGGATCGCCGCCTCCCTTGAAAAGAAACGGCTGGGCCTGGCCCTGTCCTCTACTGCGGACCTGCGCCTCGGACAGATAAAAGCGTATATAAGCGCGCCGCGCGTAGAGAGCGACGGGATCTTTTACGATGTGAGCGTGCCGGTCCCGGCGCTGACGGCAGCGGCCGGCCGGCCTCTCGGCGTATTACGCTGCCGCTTCATCGTCGCGCCCGCCCAGAAAGCCGCCATGAGAACCCTGCGGACAGGAGGCCTTGCACTGGTCCTGGCGAAAAAAGGCAGCCGCCAGCTGATAATCGGCGAAGGGCCCGGACCGGCCAGGGAGATAAACCTGAAATCACCGGAAGGCGCCCTTTTTCTGCCCGCCTTATCACGGGAGGAAGGCGTTTCGGCCGAGGAAGGAATTTCCGGACGGATGCTTTACGGCTGGAAGAACATCCCTTCCGCCGGCTGGCTCATAGCCGCAAGGACCCCTTTCCCGTCCGGGACGGGAAACTCGGAAAAACTGCTGGGGCGGGCGCGCCTGAGCGCCCTGCTGGCCTTCGTTCTGCTGGCCGTGGCCGCCTTTTTTACGGCCGGCCTGCTCGCGGCGCCGCTGGGAGAAGCCGGACGGCAGGCCGCCCTGCTCCTGGAGCAATGCGGGAAACCCGCGGCGGACAAAAAGCTATTGTGCGAACCGGGCGCGCTCGCCGGCGCGATAGAGGAAGCGGCGGGGATACTGAAAAAACAATCCTCACGGGACCTGGAACTTGAAACCGAAACGGAAAAACTCAGGGAGGAAGAAGCCGACCTGCAATCCCAGAACGTGGAACTGGAAAAACTCAACAAATACCTGATGGAACGGGAAACAAAGATCTCGGAACTGAAAAAAGAGATCGCCGACCTGCGTGAAAAGGTTGGAGGCGGGGCCTAGGAGCGAACAGATGACCTTCGCCGCAAAGAACCTGCTTTTCTCCGTTTTCAAGGCGGCCGTCATACTGGGCGGTCTGGGCGGGGCCTATGGGCTTTATAACAGATTCGAGGATATAGCGGGCGAAGAAGAATATACACTGTCGGTGACAGCGCGGGCCTCGGCCCTGGCGGCGGCCGCCTCGCCCGCGGCGATGGGACGGAACGGAGGGGACTTCCTGACCAGATACCTGGCCCTGGGAGAGGGAATAAGGGCCCGTGACTCTGTTTCCCAGGCCAACCGCGCGGGCCTCATCAAGATACGCGCGCACTACTATGGGCTGCTCCCGACCGCCGACGAACCGCCCGCGCAAGGCGGGAACTGGCGGCCGGCGGGCGCGGAAAGGGAAGCCCGGTCCATCGCGGCACTCGCCCTGGAGTCGGCCCAGCGCGCGCTGGAGGCGCGCAACCTCCTGTTGGTCCAAACCGCGCTGGCTTACTTCACTATTTTCCTGGTCCTGCTGGCGGCCGAGGCCCTGCAGTATTACCTGGCGACAGCGGGGTTCATGAACGACTTTGAAGGACTAAAGGCGAAACTGCTCCGGGCCGCCGCCCCGTTCTATCCTGCGGGGGAGCGCCGCGGGGAGATCGAGGAACTGACGGTGGCGGCGGAAACGCTGGACAGGACGCTGGAGAACTCGATGCTGGCCCGGCTGAAGATGGCCAAGGAAACCAGCCTGCGCCTGAGCAAGATGAAAACCCAGACCCGCACGCTGGAACTCACCCGGCGGAAAGTCATTACCCTGGTGGAAGACCTTGAAGAGACGCGCGGCGAACTGCAGGCGGAAAAGACGGCCCTCAGGCAGACCGGCGAGAAACTGACCCGGTCCAACAAGGAACTGGAGCAGTTCGCCTACGTCGCCTCGCACGACCTGAAAGAGCCCCTGCGCATCGTGTCCAGCTTCAGCGGCCTGCTCTCCAAGCGGTACGCCCAGGCGCTGGATGCCGACGCCAGGGATTTCATCAGCTACATAGACCAGGGCGCCCAGCGGGCGACGGAACTGGTGAACGCTCTTTTCAATTATTCCAAGGTCACTTACACGGCGCGGGATTACACGCAGGTGGACTGCGGCATGGTCCTGAAGAAGGCGATGTTCAACCTGAAAATAACTATCGACGAGAAAAAAGCTTCGGTAAAATGCGGGGCGCTCCCGTCCGTACGCGGCGACGAATTCCAGCTTATACAGCTTTTTCAGAACCTGCTCTCCAACGCGCTTAAATTCAACACCGCTCCCGCGCCGGAAATAACGGTGGAGGCCATGGAAAGCCCTGGGGAATGGGTGCTCCGGTTCTCCGACAACGGAATAGGGATCCCCCCGGAGCATTTCGACAGGATCTTCCTGATCTTCCAGCGCCTGCACACGGTGGACAAATATCCCGGAGCGGGCATAGGGCTTGCGCTTTGCAAGAAGATCACGGAAAACCACGGCGGCAGGATCTGGGTAGAATCCAAGGCTGGCGTCGGCAGCATCTTTTTCGTAACTCTCCCCATACTGGCGGGACAGCTGCCGGGGCCGGTGCAGGAAACCCCGGCTGAAACCAAGGAAAAGGCGGTATCATGAGGAAAACGCATAAGAACTCCAGACTGCTTGAAATACTGGTGGTGGAGGATAACCCGGCGGATATACGCTACATGAGCGAGATCTTCAAGGAAGGCCGCCTGGCCAACCGGGTCACCGCCATGCGTGACGGCGATACAGCGCTGCGCTACCTGCGCGGCGAAGACGAATTTATCGGAGCCGTAAAACCGGACCTGGTACTGCTGGACCTGAACATGCCGGGCAAGGACGGGCGCAAAGTGCTGGAAGAGATACGCAAGGACCCGCTGCTGTCCCATCTGCCGGTGATCATACTCACCACGTCTTCGGCCATGGAGGACGTCAGTCTCAGCTACGACCTGAAAGCCAACTCCTACATGGTAAAACCGGCCGATCTGGGCCAACTGCTTAAAGTGGCCATGTGCCTGGATAACGTGGGCGTGGGGCTGGTGGCCGCCGCGCCGCCGGCCGTTAAAGGCCGCAAGCCCCGCAGATCCGCCCGGAACGAGGGAACCTGATGGAAAGCCCGCCGGACATAAACGTCCTTATCGTCGAAGACAACCCTTTCGACGCCAAGATCATAACGGAACTGTTCCGCGACATAAAGAGCGGAGCCGCCTTCCGGCTGTCGTTCGCGGATACCCTGCAGAAGGCCGGCGAGGCGGTGCACGGCCCCACGCCGCCCGATATTCTGCTGCTGGACCTTAACCTGCCGGATTCCTACGGCCCGGAAACGCTGGGGCGCGCCGAGACCATGTTCCCGGACCTGCCTATAATAATAATGACCGGCTTTTACGAGGAACACCTGGGACTCGACCTGATAAAGAAAGGCGCCCAGGATTACCTGGTAAAGGGCAAGATCACCGGCGACTGGCTGGCCTACTCGATCAAGTATTCCGTAGAAAGGGCCAAGATAGAACGCAAACTTAAGCAGCGCGAAGGCCGGCTGGAGACCATACTCGGGAAAACCCCCGACGGAGTGATGGTGGCGCGCCGCGACGGGCGTCTCCTCTTCGTCAACCCCGGCGCGGAGGTCATCCTGGGCCGCAAGCGCGAAGAACTGCTCAAGCACCCGTTTTCCATGGAAGCCGATCCGGATAAGGCGGTGCAGACGGAACTGCGCCGGCTGGACGGCAAAAAAATACCGCTGGAGATAAGGACCGTAGAGATCACCTGGGACGCCGAGCCCTGCCGTCTGATGATCCTGCGCGACCTGAGCCCCGTACGCACGCTCGAAAGCAGCCGGGACGAGTTCATCTCGATGATCTCGCACGAGCTGCGCGCCCCGCTCACCGTGGTAAAGGAATCCCTGGACCTGGTCTATGACGGGGCGGTAGGGGAGGTCACGGACCGCCAGAAGGAGATCCTGAAGATCGGCATAGACAATTCCATGCGGCTGAACCGGCTGATAGACGCCCTGCTCGATATAACAAAACTGGAAGCCGGCGTGATGCCGCTGGATATCACCAAGACCGACCTGAACCTGCTGCTGGAGGAAACGGGCAAGGATTACGAACACCTGGCCGGCGAACGGAAGGTCCGCCTGGCCAAGGAACTCCCCAAATCCCCGCTGTTCACCTACTGCGACAGGGAGAAGGTGCGTGAGGTGATAGTGAACCTGGTCTCCAACGCGCTGAAATTCACGCCGGACAGCGGAACGATAACCCTCTCGCTGCGCCCCTGGGAGGGAGAAGCGCTGATCTGCGTGGAGGACACCGGCCCCGGCATTGAAGCGGAGGACCTGCCGCGTCTGTTCAACAAATTCTCCCAGCTGGGCGGCAAACGCCCGCCGGGCGCCAAAGGCACCGGGCTGGGCCTGGCCATCTGCAAGGGCATAATAGAACTGCACGGAGGGCGCATCTGGGCCGAGAGCACGCCCGGCACCGGGAGCAAGTTCTATCTGCTCCTGCCGATGCACCCCTTCGACGCGGCCCTCAAAGGGGTGATACGGCGCGAGATCGCCATGGCCATGGCCCGCAACCGGGATTTCTGCGTGATAGACATAAACTTCTCCGGGCGCGCGCTGCGCGGGCACCCGAGGGCGGCGGAACTGTGCGCCAGGGCCGAAGCCTTCCTGAAAAGCAATATGCGCAATTCCCACGCGATCCTCAAGCGGGAGGAGGGGGATTTCACCCTGGTCATCGCCAACGCCGATCCGCGCGAAGGCTGCCGGGCCTGCACCTACGTCGAGAAAGGGCTGGCCGACCTGGCCGGCCTGGCCCCGGCCGCGACCGGCGACCTGACCATGATGCTCTCCTACCCGGGTGATTTCCGGGACGAAGAAACCTTCATAAAGAAGCTGGCGGCGGCAAGGGAGAACATCAATGCCTAAAATACTCCTCATAGAGGACGAGGCCCAGCATATACTGCTGGTAAAGATACGCCTTGAGATACGGGGCTTTGAGGTGGCCGCGGCGCAAACCGGGGCGGACGGGCTGAAAGCGGCCAGGGCCGTGACACCGGACCTGATACTGCTGGACCTGATGCTGCCGGACATGGAGCCGGCCGAAGTGATACGCGGGCTGCGCGCCGTGGCGGGCTGCAGGCACACCCCCATAATAGCTTTCACCGGGCTGGACGCCTTCGAGGTGCACCGCAGGGCCCTGAACGCGGAAATAGCCGAATTTATCCCGAAGCCCTACGAGACGTCCGAACTGCTGGAAAAGATAAATAAATTCTTTGTGAAGCCGCTGGGGAACTAGAGGCCCAGGTCGGGCGCTATGGCGAGCATCGCGTCCAGGGAGAGCTGGACGAAGTCTTCAAGCTTGAGGCCGAGGGCTTCGCACTCCATGATGATGGACCGGTCCACCGAGGCCGCGAAGCGCTTGTCTTTCATTCTTTTTACGACGGAAGAGGCCTTTACGGAGGCCAGTTTCCTGTCCGGGTAGACCAGCGCCGTGGCGGTGATCAGGCCCGTGACGGTCTCTCCGGCCGCCAGCGCCTGCTGAAAAATGCCGGCGCGCTTTTTGCCGCCGTGGGCGGCTTCATTATGCATCTTAACCGCTTCGACAAGGTCCTCAGGCAGGCCCTTATCCTTAAGGAGGCGCTCCGCCTCCAGTGTGTGACGGGCAAGGTCTCCCGCGGTAAGCTCAACGTCTATATCGTGCAGGAGCCCGGCCAGCCCCCAAAGCCCCCGGTCGGCGCCGAGGCGGCCGGCCAGCGCCCGCAGGACCGCCTCGGAGGCGAGGCAATGTTTGATAAGGTTCTCGTTCTTAAGGTGCGCCCGGAGAAGTTCTAAAGCTTTTTCACGTTCCATGGCGGGCGTTAACTCTAGAATTCCGCGTAACCGGGCACGCGGGGGAAAGCGGTCACGTCGCGGATGTTGGAGATGCCGGTTATCAGCATCATCATGCGCTCGAAGCCCAGGCCGAAGCCGGAGTGGGGGACGGAACCGAAGCGGCGCAGGTCCAGGAACCACTGGTAGTCGTCGACTTTCATCTTCAGGTCGCGCATGCGTCCTTCCAGCACGTCCAGCCTGTTCTCGCGCTCGCTGGCGCCGATTATCTCGCCTATGCGGGGGACAAGCACGTCCATGCCGCGCACGGTCTTCCCGTCGTCGTTGAGCTTCATATAGAAAGCGGCCACTTCCTTGGGCTTATTGAACAGCATCACCGGCTTCTTGAAGTGCTGTTCCACCAGGAAGCGCTCATGCTCGCTGGCCAGGTCCACGCCCCAGCCGACCTTGACCTCGAAGCGGTCGTTGACCGGCAAAAGGATCTTGACCGCGTCGGTATAGGACAGGCGTTCGAATTTATTATCGGTAATGTTCTTCAGGTTAGCCATCAGCGTCGGCTCGACGTATTTGGCGAACAGCTCCAGGTCCGACGGGCATTTGGCCATGACGTCCCGGGTGATGGACTTTATAAAATCCTCGGCCAGGTCCATGTCGTCTTCCAGCTCGTAGAAGGCCATCTCCGGCTCTATCTGCCAGAACTCGGCGCAGTGCCGGTAGGTGTTGGAGTTCTCGGCGCGGAACGTCGGGCCGAAGGTGTAGATCTTGCCCAGGGCCAGCGCCAGCGCCTCGCCTTCCATCTGCCCCGAAACGGTCAGGCCGACCTTCTTGCCGAACAGGTCCTTGGAAAAGTCGATCTCGCCGGCCTCCGTTTTGGGCAGGCCAGCCATCTTGGTCAGGTCGAAGGAGGTGGCCGTGAACATCTGGCCGGCGCCTTCGGCGTCCGAGGCCGTGAAGATCGGCGTATGCACGTAGGTAAAGCCGTTGTTGCGGAAATACGTGTGTATCGCGTAGGCCAGTTCCGAGCGGACGCGCAGCATGGCCGCGTATTTGTTGGTGCGCGGCCGCAGGTGCGCCACGGTGCGCAGAAATTCGTCGGAAGTCTTCTTCTTCTGGATCGGGTATTTCTCGGGGTCGCAGCCGCCGTAGATCCTGACCTGCCTGGCCTGCAGCTCGAATTTCTGCCCGGCGCCAGGGGAAGCGACAAGGTCGCCCTGTATCTCCACGGCCGCTCCGGTGACCAGCGAGGGGAGGATGGCGGAGAAATCTCCGTTCTCCGCGGAGAACACCACCTGCAGGCTCTCGCGGCAGGAGCCGTCGTTGAGCTCCGCGAAAGACAGGACTTTGGAGTCGCGGCGGGTCTTTATCCAGCCGCGGGCCGCGGCCCCCGTTCTCGGGCCGGGGCTTTTAAGCAGTTCGCGTATAGTGGGGAGCGCCATGTTGCCGTCCTTTGGGAGAGCTGGAGATTACTTCTTGCCTTTTTTCTTTTCCTCGGGGACCTTGGAAACGGCGAGCAGTTCGAGTTCACAGGTCTTGTCTTCGCCGCTGTATTCTTCAAGGATATAACCGGTGCCGGGGGCGTAGTAGCGCACGGATTTGCCGGCGTCGCCGCCGGCCAGCCTGGTGACGATCTTCATGCACCTGGCGAACTTGCCGGCTTTTATGGAAACTTTGTCGGAAAGGGAGACCACCTCGCTGGCATCGGGATACTCGTCCCACTTCGCGCCTTCCTTGACCGGGAGGGGGAATTCGCGGCGGCCGCCGATGATAACGCCGTCGGCGGTGGTGAGCCATTTGGCGTCGCGGGTTATGGTGTACTGCGTGGTGTGGGAGTCCCGCAATTCGAAGATCATGCGGGCCTGGGCGACAAGTTTGCCGGCCTTTTTTTTGACCTCCAGGATATCGATGAAGATCTTGGCTTCGCCTTCGAATTCAGTGCTGGTGAATTTGTATTCGTAACGGGTTTTTTCTTTAAGAGGGAAATAATCTGCGGCCATTTGGTGCCCCCGGGGTCGGTGAGATAACTGGTAAATCTGGTGGACGTGACAGGGATCGAACCTGCGACCTCCTCGTTGCGAACGAGGCGCTCTCCCAACTGAGCTACACGCCCAAAATCACTGTTTTTCCGCTTTTGCGGCCTGTTCAACGCGTTTTTTGGCCTTAAGGTGGTCCTTGAAGCTGGCGTTGAAAATATGTTTTCCCTTCCTGTCCGCCACGAAGTAAAGGGCGTCCAGGTTGGCCGGCGCGAGCGTCGCGGCCACCGAGCTGTAGCCCGGGTTGCAGATCGGCCCCGGCGGCAGACCGCCCACCACGTAGGTGTTATAAGGAGACTTGAATTTCAGGTCCTTATAGGTCAGCGCCCTCTTCCAATAACCAAGGGCGTATTGCGTGGTCGGGTCCGCTTCCAGCGGCATCCCTCTCCTGTAGCGGTTGATGTAAACCGCGGCTATCAGGGGCCGCTCGCTGTCATCCACGGCTTCGCGCTCGACTATCGAGGCTATGATCAGAGTTTTCTGTTCATCGAGCCTGTCGGGAAAACCTTTAGAGAACAAAGGCCTTATTTGCCTGTCGAATTCTAATTTTAGCAAATTAACAACTTCCTGTGGCGGCGTATTTTTCTTCAGGTTATAGGTGGAGGGGAAAAGATAACCCTCAAGTTTCTGCTCGCGGGCCACCCTGAGGAACTGCGCCGCCGGGGTTATGCCGTTGGCCTCCAGGCGGTCGGCGATCTGCTCCATCCGCCAGCCCTCCGGGATAACTACGCGCACGCTGCTGATATAAACGCTGTGCGTGAGGCGCCACAGGGTCTCCTCGCAGGACATGAACTCCCGCAGCGTGTATTCCCCGGGCATGATGCGGCGCCCCGTCCCGGTGAGTTTAACCAGCAACCGGAACCAATTGGAGCTTACGATGACGCCGCTCCGCTTCAGCACGGCCGCGGCCTGTCCGGCGCCGGCGCCTTCGGGGATGGTGACCTTTACCGGCCTGCCCGGCCAGAAGTAATAAAGCGACAAAAGAGCGACAAGGGACGCCGCCGCGGTAATTTTAAGTAGTTTCATAGAAGCCGCCTGGAATAAACCTGCCTGTAAACCGGCCCCTCGGGGGTAAGCCGGCTTTCCATCAATTCCACCGAAGACACCGCCGACTCCGCCCGCCTGGCGGCGGTATAATCCGCCGTGCGCCTGAAGAAATTTTCCGGCAGCGGCTTTTTGACCCGCCCTATGGTCACGTGCGGCTCGAAGCGGTTCTCGAAGATCAGCCCGGCCGCAGCCAGCGCCTCCGCCAGCCTGCGCGCGAGCTCCCGCAGTTCCGCGGAGCCCTCGCTTATGCCCACCCAGAGCACGCTGGGATGCCTGGGCGAGGGGAAAACCCCGAGCCCCCCGGACACTACGCGCAAGGCGCTCACATTGACCAGCCCCGCGTCTATGCCCCGCGCCGCCGCGTCCGCGCCTTTCTGGTCCAGGTCGCCCAGGAAAGCGTAGGTTATATGGAAGTCGGACGGAGCCACCCACTTAACCGCGTCCCTGCCCGCGTTGTCGCGCGCGTAATCGGAGGCGGCTTTCAGGTGCGCCGTAAAAGCCGGTTCGAAAGCCGAGGCGACAAAAAGACGCATTATTCCTGTTCCGCTTCCCGCTCGGCGTCCTGGGCCGCTTCCTCCCTGGCCTGGCGCCGTGCTTTCGCACGCCGGGCCGCGGCGGCTTTAGAGGCGCGCCGGCCTTTAACCTTGGACTGGGAGCCGTCCTTCAGCTGGCGGCGTATAATTTTACGTTTAAGCGCCTGGTCGCGCAGGGCCGCGCGCCGGGCCGGGGACCTGGGCCGCCAGCCTTTCAGGGCGATAAGGCGGGCGCGCATGGTCCCGAGCTCGCCTTTATGGCGGGACATCCCGGAAAGTTGGACGGGCCGGAAGCGCTTCTTATCCGCGGTTAAAGAAATTTCAGTATTCTTCTCCAGCGAGTATTCCTGGGCGGCGCCGTCGGCCGCTTCGGCCTGGGTGACCGTCAGGCGCCCCTCGTCGAAAACCGCCACCGTGGTTTCTTTGCCCAGCTGAGAATGCTCCACGGCGAATTCCGTACCCCGCACCGCGCAGACCGCGGCCGGAGTGCGCACCTGCATTTTAAATTTGTCGTTGAGCAGGTGCTTTACCTTGGCCACCAGCGACCCGAAGTTCAGCGAGAACACGGCGTCCGTCTGGGCCAGGGAACTGATCTCCAGCTGCGTGTTCCGCCCTACGTAAAAGGCGCCTTTATCGTCCAGGTACAGCTCGGCCACGCCGTCGGACGCTGTCTTTACCGAGTCGCCGGGGTCGAGCGGCACTTCGCCGGCGACCTTGGACCATTCCTCCGACCCGGACGGCATGAGTCTGACGTCTCCGCCCACCACTTTCAGGCGCGCGTCCCAGTTTTCCGGCTGGTTCTGGCTGTAATTGCCGGACTTCATCATCTGCTGCATCACCTGCTGGTAGTCCTGGCCGTTCCCGCCTTCCTCGTCCTGGGCGGAGAGAACGGCGGCGCAGTCCAGCGTCAGAAAAAAACAGAACGCCGCGGCTTTAAATTTCTGCATTATAACCCCTCATCTCTCTATCTTCCGGAACTGGCGGCGCCCCACCTGCAGCACGCAGTTCTTCGGTTCAAAGACTATATCCTCGCCTACCTTCTCGCCGTCCAGGCGCACGGCCCCCTGTTCTATAAGTCGGCGGGCCTCGTTCATGCCTTTAGCCAGCCCCGCGCTTACCATCAGATACGAGAGTTTGCCGGGTTTTTCGGCGCGGAAGACCTCCATGTTCTCCGGCAGCTCCTTCCTGGAGAACACCTGCTCGAAATGCGCGCGGGCCGCCGTCGCCTGTTCCGGGCCGTGGTACTTGGCGGTGATCAGCCCGGCCAGCTTTTTCTTGGCCTCCATCGGATGCTCCGCCTTCACGGCGGCCAGGTCCTCGGACGTGAGCAGCTCATAGTAGGAATACATCAGCGCGTCGGAGACGGACATCATTTTGCCGAACATATCGTTAGGGTGGTCGTTCAAGGCCACGTAATTGCCGTAAGACTTGGACATCTTTTTTTCGCCGTCGGTGCCGATCAGCAGCGGCATGGTCATGACCACCTGCGGTTCCTGGGCGTTGAGCTTCTGCAGGTCGCGGCCCATCAGCAGGTTGAAGATCTGGTCCTGGCCGCCCAGCTCGATATCGGCCTTGACGGCCACCGAGTCGTACCCCTGGAAGACCGGGTAGAGTATTTCCAGCAGGCTCACCGGGGTTTCGGCCTTCATGCGGTTCTTAAAATCCTCGCGCTCGAGCAGGCGGGAGACGGTCACGCTCTTGGCGGTGTTGATAAAATCCGAGACGCCCTTCGCCGGATCGCCGATGAAGGGCTTGAGCCACTCGCCGTTAAAACGGATCTCGGTCTTGTCGGGGTCGAGCACCTTGTAGGCCTGCTCCGTATAGGTTTTCGCGTTGGCGGCCACTGTCTCGTGGTCGATGACCGGGCGGGTCGAGTCGCGGCCGGAGGGATCGCCCACCTGGGCGGTAAAGTCGCCTATGATAAGAACGGCGGTATGGCCGAGGTCCTGGAACTGGCGGAGTTTGGAAAGCACGACGCTATGGCCGAGGTGCAGGTCGCGGCTGGTGGGGTCCACGCCGAGCTTCACGCGGAGTTTCTTGCCGGAGGCCAGTTTTTTAGCAAGTTCCTCGCGGCTTACGATATCCACCGCGCCGCGCGTCAGTTCTTTCATGATCTCGTCAGTATTCATAAGCGTTAATTGTATTATTTTTACCTTAAGCGCGCGAGGGCTAACACTACACTAGAACCCGTACGGGTCGGCCTCCACGAAATACTTCACACCCGGGCGCTGCGGCAGCGCCCGGGCCTTTTCCAGGGCCTGCATGGCCGCGGCTTCCGAGGCGGCTTTCACCAGGTAGTACTCGCTGTAGAACTTGCGTTTCTCCTGGCCAGGGGGGATAACCGGGCCCAGGATCTCGCTTGAGTCGCCGGCCGCGCCCAGAAATGACATAGCCCGAAGGAAATCCGCCGCCGCCGCGTCCACGGCGCGTCCGTCGTAGGAAGCGAACCGCGCCTTTACGATGTGGCAGAAAGGCGGGTAGAGGAAATCTTTGCGGGCGGCCAGCTCGCCGTCGGCGAAGGAGGGGTAATCCATTTCGGCCAGGCGGGAGAAGACGTAATGCCCGGCCTCGCGGGTCTGGATGAAGAGATCGCCTTTCGCCCCCAGCAGGCGCCAGGCGCCGTAAAAAGCCTGGTAGGCCTTTTCCGAAGCCCTGAAATCTGCGCTGGAGAGGTCCGAGTCGGCGTCGATAAAGGCGACGAGGGAAAGCCGCGGGGCGCCCAATTCCCGCAAAGCGATGCGGGTCCCCACCAGAACGTCGGCCTCTCCTTTGGAAAAGCTTTCAAGTTCCGAGCGCATCGCCTTAAGGGACCCCCGGAGCACGTCCCCGTCGAAGCGGGCCACTTTGGCGCCCGGCAGGAGCTTGCCGACGGCTTCCTGGGTTTTCTGGGAGCCCGCCCCGTACTCCCTGAAGACCTTGCCGGCGCACTTAGGGCAGGTTTGCGGCTTCGGCTCTTTTTTCCCGCAGCGCCTGCACAGCAGCAGCGGCCCGCCGTCCGCGCCGGTCTTAAGCAGCGTCATGCCAGGGCCGCACTCAGCGCAGCGCGGCATCCAGCCGCAGTTGGCACAGAAAAGCCTGGAGGCGTAGCCCTTGCGCCCGGCGATTATCAGCGCCTGGCCGCCGGCGGCCACCGCGGCTCGCAGGCCGTCGGCCAGGGGCCGCGCCAGAATATCGCCCGGATACTGCGCCATGTCCAGCACCCGCACGTCGGCGCCAGGGCCCGTGAGGGGGGCGGAAGGGATGGCGTCAAATCTTTCAAGCCGCTTATCGGCCGCCGCGCCCCAGGACTCTATGGAGGGACAGGGGCTGGCCAGGATGGCCTGGCCGCCCAGCGCCGCCATGCGCCGCAGGAACACTTCACGCGCGTGGTAGTAGGGCTCCGCCTCCTCCTGCTTGTAGATCTCCTCGTGTTCTCCGTCCATAACGCCGAGCTTCAGGTCCTTGAACGCCAGGAACACGCCTGTGCGCGTGGCTATCACGACCTTGAACCTGCCGTCCAGGGTCCCGGCCCACGCCTCGGCGCGTTTTTTAGGCGTCAGGCGGGCGTGCCAGACGCCTACCCGCCCGGGGAACACCGCTTCCAGCGCCGCGGCCAGGGGGGGGATAAAACTCAGGTCGGGGACCAGCAGCAGCCCCTGCGAACTCTCGGAGCGCAGCCCCGCGGCGAAGACCGCCGGGTAAACCAGTTCCCGGCGCTCCAGCGCGGCCAGCCGCAGCAGGTAAGCGCCGGCCTTGCCCAGGGACAGCGCGGCCAGCAGTTTTCTTATTTCCGGCAGCTCGGCGGGCGCTGCGGCGGGCAGGGCAGGGGGCACCGGCCCGGCGGCGGCCGTGAACTCTTTGGGCGCGTGGGCGTAGAAGGCGCCAAGGCAAAGCCCGCGGGGCGAGCCCCAGCGTCCGGACATCCAGGCGGCCAGCGCCAGCGCGTCCTCGGGGAAAAGCGAGTTCTCGTCAAGCAGGCGGGTTATGGTCTTAAGTTCTTTGAACCCGGTCAGGTCGGCGTCCTTCTCGGACATGACCCGGATGATCACGCCGACGGCCTCGCGCTTGCCGAAAGAAGCCATTACGCGCAAGCCCGGAGCGGCGCTAAGCTCCAGCTCCTCGGGCAGCAGGTAATAGAAGTTCTTCCGTAAAGGAATAGGGAATGAAATTTCAGCCAGCATATAAGCGCTACCGCGTGCGAGCGTTAACAGATTACCGGCGTGACAGAACGCCCCCGCGCTTAACTTATTTTACCAGTTTCAAGGAAGGACTTGAGCATCTTCATGTCTTCCCAGGTATCGCGTTTCAGGTTGGAGTTGCGCAGCAGCGCCGCTGGATGGTAGGTGGGGAGCACTTTTATGGGATGGCCCGGGCCGAACAATTCCACCGGGTAGTCGTACCAATGGCCGCGCACCAGGGAGATCCCCTTGTCTATCCCCAGCAGCACCTTGGTCGCCACGGAGCCCAGCGTGACGATGCAGGCGGGCTTTATGGCGCGCAGCTGCTCGTCGAGGTAAGGGCGGCAGGCCGAGATCTCTTCCGGGGTGGGGGGTCTGTCGTTGCCGTGGGCCTCCGGGGTTTCCGGATTCTTCATCGGGTGGCACTTCACGATATTGGCGATGTAGACGTCGGAACGTTTCAGCCCCAGCACGGTCTCGAGGATCTTGTCGAGCAGCTGGCCGGAGCGGCCCACGAAAGGCTCGCCCTTATGGTCTTCCTGAAAACCGGGGCCCTCGCCCACAAAAACCACCTTCGCGTTATAGCTGCCCACGCCGAAGACGGCGTTGAGCCGGGCGTGCCCGAGCTGGCATTTGCGGCATTTCTTCACCCTCAGGGCGAGGGAATCCATATCCGCGGGGGGTTGTTTGTTCATGGTGGTGGCGGGAACCGGAAGGGGCCTTTCCGCGGCTGGAGCGGCCGGGGCGCTTACCGGCCTGACTTTGACGCCGGGATGGGGGAGCTCGGCCAGATTTTCATCCAGCGCTTTGATGTAGGCGGACAGGTCCCTGGCCGCTTCGGCTAGCTCCCGCTTCATCAGCAAAAGTTAAGCGGCGTCTTTGGCCGGCTTCTCTTCTTTGCCTTCCTTGCGGGGCTTACGGGGCTCGTCGGAGCGTTTGGCGGCGAGCTTTTCCTCTATCGCCTGGTCGGTCTTCACCGACTCTTCGATCTCGGCGACCTTGACCTTACCGCTTACGACGTCGAACAGAGAGCGGTCGATAAGCTCGGCCATGGGGACGTTGCGGAACTCTTCCTGGCGGCGCAGGTGGCGGGCCCACTGCATGGCGCGCACGATATCCTGGTACTTGGAAGGACCGTAGTCGGATATAAGTTTTTCGAGATCGTTCTCGGTTTCGATTTTAGCATGCGTCGTCATAGTAAACCTCCGTATGAATCCTGTTTAAAATCTGTTTACGCCCCGCGGCTTCTTTTCCCTAACTGGCGCCCGAAAGCCTTTACCTTATCCAGGTTGCGGCCGATCTTGCGCGTTTCCAGGTCGGCTATGGCGGCCACTTCGCGGATGGCCTCGGGCAGCTTGTCGTTGATGACCAGATAATCGAACCGGGACGCCACCTTAATTTCGGAACGGGCAGTTTCCAGCCTCACCGCCACGTTCTCCGGTTTCTCGCCGCGGCCTCTCAGGCGCTGCACCAGCGTCTTCAGGTCCGGAGGCAGCAGGAACACGGTGACCGCCGCCGGGAATATTTTTTTCACCGAATGGGCGCCCTTCACGTCTATGGTCATGACGGGAATGCGCCCCTGCTCCAGCACCGCCGCCACCGACTTCACCGGGGTGCCGTAATAATTGCCGTGCACGACAGCCCACTCCAGCAGCTTGCCGTCCCGCCGGAGCTTCTTGAACTGCGCCACGGTCACGAAGTAATAGTCCCGGCCGTCGATCTCACCGGGACGTTTTTCCCTGGTCGTGCAGGTCACGCTGAAAGCGAACCTTTTATCCAGCTTAAGCAGGCCGGAACGCACGACGGTCTTTCCTCCCCCGGAGGGGGAGGAAATGACCATCGGGAAGTACTTGTATTTCCGTACGCGCACTTACTTGTTCTTCCGCGGGTTCCTGATCTGGGACTGGGCCGCGGACAGTATGGCTATGGGCACGCGGAACGGGGAGCAGGACACGTAGGTCAGGCCCACCTTGTGGCAGAACGCCACGCTGGCCGGCTCGCCGCCCTGTTCGCCGCAGATGCCGATCTTAAGGTCTTTGCGGGTCTTGCGGCCGCGCTCAACGGTGATCTTTATCAGCTCGCCCACGCCGTCCTGGTCTATGGTCTGGAAGGGGTCCACGGGGATGATGCCCTTCTTCACGTAATCGTTCAGGAACGGACCGGAGTCGTCGCGGGAATAACCAAAGGTCATCTGGGTAAGGTCGTTGGTGCCGAAGGAGAAGAACTCCATGGTCTCGGCGAGCTTGCCGGCCATCAGGCAGGCGCGGGGGATCTCGATCATGGTGCCGACCATATACTTAACCTTCACGCCCTTCTGCTTCATCACTTCCGCGTACACGCGGTGGATGATCTCGGTCTGGTGCCTCACCTCGTTCTCGAGGGAGACCACGGGGATCATGATGTCGGGGAAGACCTTGATGCCTTCTTTCTGCAGCTCGGCCGCGGCTTCGAAGATGGCGCGGGCCTGCATCTCGGTGATCTCCGGGTAGGTGACGCCCAGGCGCACGCCGCGGTGGCCCATCATCGGGTTGCTCTCGCGCAGGCCGGTGGCGCGCGCTTCGAGCTCCTCGTAAGAGATGCCCAGGGCTTTGCCCAGTTCTTCCAGCTTTTCCTTCTGGTGCGGCACGAACTCGTGCAGGGGGGGGTCCATCAGGCGCACGGTCACGTGGAAACCCTCCATTACTTTGAAGGTGGCCTTCAGGTCGTTCTTCATGTAAGGGAACAGGTCGTTCAAGGCGGCTTTGCGTTCCTCGAGGTTCTTGGACATGATCATCTTGCGCAGTTGGAACAGCGCCGCGTCGGAGCCCTTGCCGTAGAACATGTGTTCTATGCGGAAGAGGCCGATGCCTTCCGCCCCGTAAGTGCGGGCCTGGGCGGAGTCGGAGGGCGTGTCGGCGTTGGTCCACACCTTCAGCGCGCGGACGGAATTGCAGAACTTCAGGAAGTCCTGCAGCATGGCCATGGTGACTTCTCCGGGCTCGACCAGCTGCATCTTGCCGGTGTAGATGAAGCCGCGGGAACCGTTCAGGGAGATCCAGTCGCCTTCCTTAAGTGTCTCACCGCCGAGGTGGAGGGTCCTGGCCTTCAGGTCTATCTTGACGTCGGCACAGCCGACGACGCAGCATTTGCCCCAGCCGCGCGCCACGAGGGCCGCGTGGGAGGTCATGCCGCCGCGGGCGGTGAGGATGGCTTCCGCCGCCCTCATGCCTTCGACGTCTTCGGGGTTGGTCTCTTCGCGGACGAGGATGACGTGCTTGCCTTCCTTCTTCCACTTAACGGCTTCTTCGGCCGTGAAAACTATCATGCCGACGGCGCCGCCGGGGCCGGCGGGAAGGCCTTTGCCGAGCGGCTTGGTGCCGAGCTCCATCTTGGGGTCGAGGATGGGGTGAAGCAGCTCGTCGAGCTGGTCCGGAGAAACGCGCATGATCGCCTCTTCCTTGGTGGCCAGCTTTTCTTTCTGCATGTCGA
>Ga0154476_108_pt1 | contig 19855 bp, 14 predicted proteins | sample RifGroC2_FD_115955 | JGI IMG/M metagenome (GOLD analysis project Ga0154476, IMG submission 115955) | Elusimicrobia bacterium GWC2_61_19
GTCATAACGCCGGTGGCGCTCATGGAGCCGACTATTACGCCGTCTGATTTGCGCCAGATCTGCGCCATCTCTGTATGCGCCGTGCCGGTGCTCACAATATCAAGCGCGGCCTGCGGCACCCTTGTGGAGATGCCGATGGTCTTGCCGGAGAGGTCGCCATACAGCACGCCGCCGAGGTTGAGGAAGTTATTTGTGGTGGCGGCAGGCGCGTCTTCGTCGTAGCCGATTATGATGTTGCGGCTGCCCGTGGTCAGGCTGTCGCCGGCCTGGAAGCCTAAAAGCAGGTTATCGGAACCTGTAGTCACGGCAAATCCGGCTTTATAACCCACTAAAGTTGAACTTGAATATGAATTTGCACTTACGCCGTAACCTGCCTGAGTGCCGAATATGGAATTTGCGGAACCCGTTATATTCCCAGATCCCGCTTGATAACCCAGGATAGAGTTATTTGCGCCGGTAGTATTATCATGACCCGCACTGGAACCGACAAAAGAATTATTATCCCCACTGTTGGCATAGCCTGCATTAGAACCAAAGAGTGAGCTATGACTTCCGTCAAAACCGTTTCCTCCGGCATACTTGCCCACAAAAGTGTTATCTGAACCGGTTTCATTAGAGAATCCCGCTTGATGCCCTACGAACACATTACTGAACCCGGAACTGTTATAATAACCCACCTCATAACCGATGAAAGTATTATCCGATGCCGTATTAAGATAACCGGCTTTATAGCCAAAAAAGGCGTTATCATCACCCGTGACATTCGATTCACCGGCCTGCTCGCCTACAAAAAGATTATAATCGGCATTGGCGCCATTTAATATCCCAGCGTTTATGCCTATGGCGAAACTCTTATATCCCGGCAATATAGCCATAATGGTGCTTTTATTGATCAGGTATCGTGCAGCGTCCACATAGCCGGCGGCCGTCACTGTACTGACACCACTAATATTAAATCCCGCCATGTTCAGCGTGGTGGTGGCGATGTGGTTGCCCAGGTTGTCACCCGAAATGCCAGTGAGCCCCGAGCCGTCGCCGTAGAAGCGGTTGGCGTAGACGGAGCCGTCGCCGGTCATGCGGATCACGTCGCTGGTGCCGGTTGAAATCGTCATCATGGTGCCGGCTTCCCCGGCGCCGCTTGAAACCACCAGGCGATATGCCGGCGCAACAGTCCCGATGCCGACGTTCCCATTCGCTTTTATCGCCATGCGGGTCGCCGCATTCCCGGTTCCCATAGCGGTTCCAAAATTAAGGTCGGTGCTGTAATCGCTGTTAAGATAGTCCCTGATATACGCCTTGGGGGCGCCGGAACCGTCACTAGCATGGTGAAAATCCACCCCGGTGACATCCCCGGTAACCGCGCTGGTATTTCTTAATCTCAATACCCCCGTGCCAGTATTAGTGTTGCTTATCTCAAGCCTGGCGCCGGGGCTGTTTGTACCGATACCGACGCTGCCCGAGGCGACGGCGAAGGCGGCCGCGCCGGTCACGGTCACGCTGGAATAAACCGTCATAGCGGCGTGGGCTGTTACGGACGCCACGTTCACAATATTGAACGTGTTCATATTCAGGGTGGTGGTGGCTATATGGTTACCCAGGTTGTCGCCGGGGCCGGTTATAGAAGGCAGCGTGGCGTAGAGCGTGCCTTCCGAGGTCATTGAAGCCTTAATGACTCCGGAACCATCGCGCCAGATCTGCGCGTAGATATTTGCGGCTGTGCCGGTAGAGACTATATCCAAGGCGGCCTGCGGCGCACGGGTAGAGATGCCGATGGTCCTGGCGGATAGATTGCCAAATAATACGCCGCCGATATTAAGTTCGTTGGAAGCGGTCGGCGCGCTGGCGTCCTGGTCATAGCCGATCAAAATGTTTCCGGCGCCGGTGGTCAAGGCATCGCCAGACTGGTACCCGACAAGGATATTATTGGAGCCGGTACTTAAGCCGGATCCGGCGTAATAGCCGAATATTGAGTTGTTCCCATACGAATTATTGGATACACCATTCCCGGCATAATAGCCGAATACCGCATTGTTTGAGCCGGTTTTCGTCGCATAAGCGGCGTAATTTCCGACAATGCTGTTGTAATTGCCGGAAGTGTTGTTCCCACCGGCCATGACTCCCGTAAACACATTGTCCCTTCCGTTAAGATTCTCGGAACCGCTTCCTGATCCGGTAAAAACGTTATTTACGCCTGAAGTGTTCTTCCACCCGCTGCCAGAACCAAGGAAAGTATTGGTCGTCCCGGTATTATTATCCCTGCCTGCAAGGGCGCCAAAAAAACTGTTAGAGGATGCAGCATTGTTCATGCCGGCTTGCTGGCCTACAAAAGTATTCTGTGTTGCGGCTGCACCGCTGAACCCGGCCTGGTATCCGATATAAACGTGGTTCGTCCCGGTAGTGTTTCCATTACCGGCCTGGTAGCCGATAAACACATTGTCGTTGGCAGTATTGACGCGTCCGGCATCCATACCAACAGAAATAGACCTTCCGGAAGGGATTGTCGCCAGCACCGTGCTGCCATTTATCTGGTAGCGCGCGGCGGTGATATTGCCGGCGGCAACAATGGTGCTTACGGAAAGATTACCGGCCACCGTCATGCTAGAGTAGGTAGTAATGGCCGCATTGGCCGTTATCGCCCCCACATTCACTATATTGAACGTGGCCATGTTCAGAGTGGTGGTGGCTATGTGGCTGCCCAGATTGTCGCCCAAGGCGGAGCTGCTGGTCCACTGCAGGTAGCCGTTCGTGTTTTTGCTGAGTATCTGCCCTTCGGAGCCGTCTAGTATGAATACCCTGCCGGCTTCGGTAAAAGTAGAATTTCCTGTAAAATAAGCCCCGGAGGAAACGGAGAGGACGCCGTTGACTACAACGTTGCCGGCTCCCGCCACCGCGCCGGGATAAGCGGTCTGGGTGGCGCCGAAAACGGTAAAGCCTTTTATCTCGGTGTCGGGATCAATGGCGGTGCCGGTGGCGCCCAGTACGGTCAGGTCATCCTCTGACCCCAGCTCGGTCTGGGCGCGGAGACAGGGAGGCAATGAATGTGAGACAGCGGCGATGAGAAGCAGCCGGGCGGCGAGGCCTGAGAATACGGAATAGGCGTTCCGGCGCCGGGGATCTTTGCGTCTAAATATCATGTCCCTATGATTGTAATGTAAAACCTTAAAGTCCCACATGAGGCAAAGAGCTCACGCGCAGGTGCCTGTTTGCTCAGGAGTGGATCACTGGCTAAAGCAGGTGAATAGGGAGTAATAAACTCGCTATCAAAAAGGATCAATATGTGATTAAATTGTCTGGGAGGCCTGCTATGGGAACCATATTTTCAAAGGCGTTGGTAAAATACAGGAAAGAAGCCGGCTTTAAAACGGCATATCAATTCTTTCATAGTAACGGCGGTAAGCCGTTCTTTAAGATCTCCTACCGGATGTATCTGCTTATTGAGCAGGGGAAGCTTCCACTCCCTTTTAAAAATATCGGGACGTATATGCACGCGCTTCGCCTGTTCCCCCAAAGTTATGACGGGATCGTGTTCGTTATGGCGTGGTTGAAAACCACCGTCGGGGAAGACCCTTTTGCCGAACTATTGGCGCCGCTCATAACTCTGCCGAAAGAAACGTCCATTTCCTCTTCCCTGCATAAAGCGGTGGCAAAACTGCTGACAGAAAAGAAGTTCTATATGACACGGGCGCAGGTTACTGTTGTCACCAGGAACAAGGGGACGTATTTGTGCTGGGCCGCCCTTAATAATGATACCGGGAACTGGACCAGTAAAACCCTGGCCGCGGCAATCGGGTTGTCCCTGCCCGAGGCAAAAAGGATTATCCTGGAGTTTGCCGGGGTTAAATTGATCAAACGGCAAAAAGACGGCACTTATAAATGCCCGATGGCCGGCGCGATAGTGGAGTATCCGCGTATGGATATTCTGCATTCGGATATCCAGAAGAAAATACTGGATTACCAAAATGAGCTTGCGTCCAGCGGGCGCCCCACATACCTGCGGCTGGGCATTCTCAGGGCCTCTTTGCTGGAGCTTGCCAATTGCTATCCGTTGCTGTCGTTGAACGTCTCGACCGCGGCAACCTACGCCATTACGGAAAAGCGGAAAGATTCCGCCCTCTTCGCCGTGGAATGCAAAGTGACCAGGATACGGGATTTTTAGTTGACTATCCGCCCTTCAAAAAATAAAGAAGCCGGCTTGTTGAGCCGGCTTCTTTATTGGTGAGGACTGGGGTTATTTGTAGTGGCGGCGGAGGTCGGCTTTGTTGACGCTGGCCAGTTCGAAGTCCTGGGACATGGCCAGGGCTTTCTTGGGGCAGACCTCGGCGCACTGGCCGCAGTAGACGCAGTGGTCCAGCTTCATGATGCAGTCGAATTTCTTCCTGGCGGCCACCGCGGGCTGGCCCTCCACCTGCGCGGGAGAGGGCGGCTGCTCCGCCGACAAGGGGATCTCTATCGCCTTGGACGGGCACACGCGCACGCACATCTGGCAGCCGATGCACTTCTCGCCGTCGAACACGATGCGGCCCCGGAAGTTAGGGAAAATATAGGCCTTCTCAAAAGGATACCTGGAAGTCGCCGGCTTCTTGAAAAGGTGCTTTATCACTTCGCTGAAGACTCTTGCGGGGTGTTTCATGGAGTTATCCTAATTTGTACTTGAGGAAGATATCGAAAGCCACCTGCGCCATAGCGACGGGCGCCAGGTACTTCCAGCAGAAATTTATCATCTGCTCGATGCGGATACGGGCCATCAGCACCTTCAGGAGCGCCAGCAGGAAGGTGACGAACAGCGTCTTGCCCAGGAACATCGCCGCCCCGGCCCAGCCGGCCAGGCCCAGGGAACCGCCCAGGAACACCGCGTTGACGAGCGCCGCGCCCACCACCAGTTCCATATCCACCGCCAGCAGGAAGAAGTCGAGCAGGCGCCCGGAATATTCCGTGAACTGGCCGCCGACGATCTCGTTCTTGGCGTGCGGGATGTCGAAAGGCATGCGCTCGAGCTTGCCCTGCAGCGCTATCAGCGCCGCCAGGAAGCCCAGCAGCTGCGCCGGGATGAACGCCGGGTTGGCCGCGTAGAAAGCCGAGATCTCGGAGAGGTTCCAGGTGCCGGCGAGTATCGCCGGGCCTATCAGGGAGAGCATCAGCGGCACTTCGTAGGCGAAGAGCTGCGTAAGCACGCGCATGGACCCTACCGTGGAGTAGGGGCTCGCCGAGCTCCAGCCGGCCAGGAAGAACGTGACCGTGGGGATGGTGAGCAGGTAGATCACCACCACCATGTCGCCCTGGAAGGAGCAGAGCGCGGTGCGCCCGACGGGGATCAGGATCATGGCCGTCATCACCGCCGCCATGGCGAAGAAAGGCAGCACGCGGAACATGGTCTTGTGCGTGGAAGCGTCGGGCACTATCACCTCTTTCGCCAGCAGCTTTATAAAGTCCGCGTAGCCCTGGAACCAGGGAGGGCCCATGCGGTTCTGCATCACCGCGCAGAGTTTCCTGTCCACCCACTGCAGGAACAGGCCGTAGACGGCCAGGAACAGGAAGCCCGGGAAGATCAGAATATAAGCGAGAGGAAGTATTGAGTCCATTGTTATGTGTCCTTAAGTCCGGCTCACAGCCTGCCGAAGTCGACGCCGCGGCGCTTGTAATGCTCTATGCCGAGTTTGCGCATGTCTTCCCAGCTGTAAACCTCGGTCTTGCCCTTTTTGGGGTTCCAGACCGCGGCGCGGTCCGTGCAGGACATGCAGGGGTCTATGGCGGCTATCACCAGGGGCACGTCGGCCAGCCACCCGCCCTCCAGCATGTAGGCCACGCTCTGCAGGTTGGCCAGCGTCGGGGCGCGCACTTTCAACCGCTCGGGCTTGTCGGTGCCGTTCGATTTGAGATAATGGATGTCCTCGCCGCGGGGCGCTTCGTAATGGTTCACGGCCTCGCCGGGGGCTATCCTCATGGGGATCTTTACTGCCACGGGGCCTTCCGGCAGGTTATTGAGGACCTGGTTTATGATCTTGTATGACTCCAACAGTTCCAGCGCGCGCACGACCAGGCGGCCGAAGACGTCGTTGGTGTTGTGGGTGATAACGTTGAAGTCCAGCTGGCTGTAGATCAGGTAGGGGTCGTCCTTGCGCACGTCGCGGGCCACGCCGGAGGCGCGGGCCGTGGGGCCTACCGCGCCGCGCTCTATGGCCACGTCGTAAGGCAGCTTGCCCACGTTGGCGGTGCGGGCCAGCACGGTGGGTTCCTGGGTGGCCAGCTTTATGTAATACTGGGTGCGTTCCTCAAGGAACTTTATGCGCTTCAAGACTTCCGCCTTCTGCTCGGCGGAGATGTCGCGGCGCACGCCGCCCAGGGTGTTGATGGAATAGTGGACGCGGTTGCCGGAAAGAAGTTCAAGGCAATCCAGCACCTGCTCGCGGTCGCGCCAGGTGTACATGAACAGCGTCTCGAAGCCCATTTCGTAGCCGGCCACGCCCAGCCACAGCAGGTGGCTGTGCACGCGCTCAAGCTCGGCGAACAGGGTGCGGATGGCCAGCGCCCGCTGGGGGATCTCGGCCTTGGCCAGTTCTTCCACGTTGGTGATATAGGTGGTGGTGTGGGAGTGGGAGCAGATGCCGCAGACGCGCTCTATGAGGTAGAGGTTCTGGATGTAGGTGCGGCCCTCGGCGGCTTTCTCCATGCCGCGGTGGTTGTAACCGAGGTTCACGGTGGCGCCGGAGATCTGTTCGCCTTCCAGCACCAGCATGAAGTTCTCGGGTTCTTTAAGCGCGGGATGCTGCGGGCCCAGCGGAATGGTTATTTTGGACATGTTATTTAGTCTCCGTCTTTAAAGAGGCTTGCTGCGCCAGGTAATCTTCCGTCTTCCAGTCCTTGCGCAGGGGATACTGGCCTACGGGGAAGTCTTCGGCCAAAGGGTAGCGGCGGCCCGGGGGCAGGCCCTGTATCTTGATGCCCAGCATGTCCTCGAGTTCCTTCTCGTAGGAAAGGGCGCCGGGGAATACCGCCAGCACCGACGGGATGGACGGGTTGGCGCGCGGGGTCTTGACCTTCAGCGTCACTATCATCTTGGTGTCGGTCATGTGATAATAGGCGCCGAGGTTCTCCCCCTCGTCGAAACCGGTGATGGTGGCCAGGTGGTTGAAGCCGCCGGCCTTCATCCAGGCGAGGATCTCGGGCAGCTTGTCGGCGGCGGCGTCCAGCCACACGCGGTTCTTACGCTGCACCAGGGCGTTGGTGACGGCCCCGGGGAATTTGGCCTCGAGGCCGGCTTTCACTTTTTCTTCTTCTTGAAATTCGCTCATAGATCTCCTTACTTAGACGCGGCTTCCACGCTCTGTATCATCTTCACCACGCCGTCGATGATGGCCTCCGGGCGCACCGGGCAGCCGGGGATGTAGACCGACACGGGCAGCACCTGGTCCAGGCCGCCGGGCACCACGCCGTAGCAGCCGTCGAAGACGCCGCCGGAGCAGCCGCAGGCGCCTATGGCCATGACGAACTTGGGCTCGGGCATCTGGTCGTAAATGGTGCGCAGGCGTTTGGCCTGCTGGCGGGTGACGGGGCCGCTGACCACCAGGATGTCGGCGTGGCGGGGCGTAGCCTTGAGGACTATGCCGAAGCGCTCAACGTCGTACTTGGGGGTGAGGGCGTCCACTATCTCGATGTCGCAGCCGTTGCAGGCGCCGGAGTTGAAGTGGAGTATCCACGGGGATTTAAGCAGCGACCAGGTTATCAGTTTGTCTATGATTTTCATGTTGGTTCTAGTCCACGAAGAGTATCGCGAGTATTACGCCCACCGCGGCCAGGTAGCCGGCCACCAGGCCTATGCCCGAGGACAGGGGGTTGAAGCCCCAGGTGGCCAGCATCAGCCCGGCCACGTGCAGCAGCGTGAAGAAGATGGCGAAAGGGAAGAAGACCTGGTAGTCCGGGATGGCCTTGGCCTGGTCCTCGGGGACGTCTTCGCCGCAGCCGTAGGCCTTGTGCTTGGCCGAGCCCGGCACGCGCGCGGGTTTGGCCGCCAGCGGCGAAAGCAGCGCCGCCAGCCCCGCCACGAACAGGAGCGAGATGATGAAAACTACGGGAGGAAAAAGGAGTATGTTCATAAGATTATCCCTTGAGACCGTCCAGTTTCCAGATGTCGGCCGAGCCGTGCACGCGGAAGTTCTTTACCAGCAGCGCCAGGCCCGCGGCCACAACCACCACCTCTATCACTATCATGGTGAGGACCAGCGCCTGGGCGAAGACCAGGTTGCCGGTGAGCGCGCCGGCCGATATCACCGCCAGCATCGCGCCCTTGGAGACTATCTCAAGGCCGATGAGCTGGCGCACTATGCTGCGCGATGCCAGCATGCAGTAAAAGCCGGTGAAGACGATGATGGCTATCAGGTACCATTCCATTGCGAAATTGCTCATTTGTTCTCTGTCCTCCTCGGGAAGACCGACTTGATGACGAAGACGCCCGCCGCCAGCATCAGCACCTGGCCAAGCAGGTCGGGGCGGCGCAGGCCCCAGAGGGCCGTGCCGATGGTGCCTCCGCCGGCGGCCATCTGTCTGCCGGCTGCCAGTTCTTCGAAGAAGGGCGGCAGGTAGAACCAGGCGGCTATGGCGAAGACCGCCGCGGCCAGCGGCAGCGCGTAGGCGAAGGCGCGGTTCTCGGGGCGCTTGTCCTCGTCGGCCCGTATCAGGCTGACCGCGCCGATGAAGAGCACGGTGATCAGGCCCGCGCAGACCGAAAGCTCGAACACGCCGGCCCACGGAGCGCTGAAGTCGAAGAAGATCAGGGAGACCGCTACGCTGACCAGGGCCAGCATGATGGCCGACGTCAGCAGCTTTTTGGCCATTACGGCCCAGAGCGCGAACACGGCCGCCAGTACGAACAGCAGGTTATGTGTGGTCATAGGAGTATCCTTTCCGCCACCATCTTCACGTAGACGTAGAAGTACGGGAACAGCAGGCCCAGCGCCACGATGAGGCCGCTCATCAGCACCACCGGCGCCAGCAGTGGCGCGCAAACCTCCGGCGAGCTTTCGGCGGCCGGGGTCTTTTTGCCGAAGAAGACTTTTTTCTGCATCATCATGAAGTAGGCCAGCGTTACGATGCTGAACAGCAGCGCCAGCACGGCGTAGCCCTTAAGGCCGGCTTCCCACAGGGCCAGGATGATGATCAGCTTGCTCCAGAAGCCGGACAGCGGGGGCACGCCGGCGGTGGACAGCAGCGCCACGATGGAGGTCCAGGAGGTCCAGGGCATGGTGTGCTCCAGGCCGCCCAGTTTGTCCATGTCGGTGGTGCCGGCCGACTTCTCGACGCTGGCGCTGTTGAGGAACAGCACGGTCTTGAAGGTGGCGTGGTTGATAAGGTGGAAGATGGCGCCCATGATGGCCAGCGGCGTGCCGAGGCCCGCGGCCAGCACGATATAGCCGACCTGGCTGATGCTGGAGAAGGCGAGCATCCGTTTAAGGTTGGTCTGCTTGAGGGCCGCCAGCGCGCCCACGGCGATGGAGAGCAGGCCCAGGAACATCAGCATCTCCGAGAGGGCCTGCGCCCTGCCGTCGAAGAAGCGCAGCAGCGTCGCCATTTTGATGATGGCGTAGACGCCGGAGACCTTGGTGACGATACCGGCCAGATGCGCCGAGACCGGGGCGTAGGCGCCCTGGTAGGCGTCCGGGGCCCAGGTGTGGAAGGGCACCACGCCGGCCTTTATGATGAAGCCCAGCAGCATCAGGGCCGCCCCGAAGGTGACGGGGCCGGCGGGCAGGTCGGAGGCCATGAAGAAGCGCAGGCTCTCGAAGGAGAGGCTGCCCAGCGACATCAGCATCACCGCTATGCCGATGATGATCAGCGCGGAAGCGGGGAAGGTCAGGAAGAAGTATTTCAGCGCGCCTTCCAGGCCGGCGCCGGACTCGTCGGTGGTGATCAGCGCGAAGGAGGTGACCGCCAGGACTTCGATGAACACGTAGAGCGTGAAGAAGTCGGTGGTCGTCACCACGCCGCACATGGCCGATACTGAAACCAGGATCAGCGAGTAGTAGGCGCTCCTGTTGGGCAGGCCTTCCTCGATGAACCAGGCGGAGAAGAAGGTTACGCACAGCGCCACCAGGTAGACGGCCGCCACCAGCAGCAGCGAGAAGCCGTCGCCGGGGATGTCGGCGAACTCGCCCCTTATTATGGAAGGGCGCAGCGCCAGCCAGGCCAGGTTGGCCAGGCCCGCCAGCAGCGTCACGTTGGCCAGGATGTCGGCCAGCTTCGGCCGGTTCCTGGCCGCGAACGGGATTATTACCGCGCTCAAGAGCGGGATCAGGAGATACGCAAGAAGTCCCTTATCCATTATTTAAGTCCTCCAGCCAGCAGAATGTAGACCGCCGCGCAGGCCAGGGTGAGGGCCATGTAAAGCGGGTAGGAACCGTTGTGGAAGCGGCGCGAAGTCCCGCCGAAGAAGCCGGAGAGCCGGCTGGGGGCCGCGTCTATGGCCCAGTCGAAGAAACGGTCCGCCTTGAACAGCGCCAGCGAGACCGCCGGCACCGCACGGTCCATAAGGACCTCGTAAAGGTCGAACACCCGGCGTTCGGCCATGGCGTAGGTTTCTTTAAGGACCGGGGCGTAATGGATGTGGTCGGAAGACTTGCTGGGTTTTCCCCCGCCTATGGCCAGGCCGATCATGTGGTTAGCCACGGCGGCCAGTATCACTATCACGGAGACGAAGTAGAGTTTGTCCGGGTGGAAGCCGCTCAGCAGCGGGTGCGGGATGTTCATCCCCGCCAGGGCCGGCGAAATGAACCAGTTGGTCGGCAGCCGCGCGCCGAAGCCGAAGGCCACGCAGATGCCGGCCAGCGTCAGCATCGGCAGCAGCATGGAGAAGGGCGCTTCCTTGGTCTCTTTCAGGTTCTCGGGGCGCTCGCCGAAGAACACGGCGTGGCCGAGTTTAAGGAAAGAGGCCAGCGTCAGGAAAGAGCCGAGTTCGGCCGCCAGGAAGAATATCGTGTAACCGGTATCCAGCGTGCCTTTGTAGACGAGCTCTTTGGAGAAGAAGCCGTTGAGCGGGGCTATGCCGGAGATGGCCGCGGCCGCGATGACGAAGCAGAGCACCGTCACCGGCATGGCGCTCCACAGGCCGCCCAGTTTGGACAGGTCGCTGCTGCCGGTCTGGCGCTCCACCGAGCCCGCCGTCATGAACAGGCAGGATTTGTAGGTGGCGTGGTTGATCATGTGGAACAGGCCGCCGGCTATGCCGATGGGGTTCAGCGTGCCGATGCCCAGGATCATGTACCCGGTCTGGCTGACGGCGTGGTAGGAGAGCAGGCGCTTGTAGTCCTTCTGCACGAAGGCCATCATGACGGCGACGAGTATCGTCACCGCGCCCAGGGTCATCAGCACCAGCTGCATGGTGCCGTTGAGGGTGAAGAGGTAGATGCTGGCGCGGGCCAGGAAATAGATGCCCAGCAGTTTGTCGATGGCGGCGGGCACATAGGCCATGAACGCCGCGCTGGAGTCGGTGGCGGCGTCGGGGATCCAGGTGTGGAACGGGAACGCCCCGGCCTTGGAGACCGCGCCGATGAGCAGCAGGACGTAGGCGAACATGGACCAGCCGTAGTCCAGCGTGAGCTTGTTCTGGGCTATCTCGCTCATGCTCATGGTTCCGGCGATATAGGCGGTGATGGTGATGCCGGCCAGCAGACAGAGGTCGGTGACGCCGTTAATAAGGAAAGCCTTCATGGCCGTGCGCTTGGCCGCGTAGGTGGTCTGCGAGAGGGCGATGAAGGTGTAGAGGAAGACCAGCAGGCCTTCCCAGAAGAAGAGCATGGCCAGCAGGTTGTCGGCCAGCGCCGCGCCGGCGGCGAAGCCCTGCGTCATCAGCAGGTTGAAGAAGAACCACTTGGCCGGCCCTTTGTTGGGGTTGCTGAAGGAGTAGACCGAGATGGCCAGCGAGAACAGCGACACCGCCAGCAGCAGGAAGGCGCTGAGGTTGTCGGCCCGCAGGGTGAAGGTGATGCCGGTGCCCAGCCAGGCGTAGGAGACGGCCTGGACGGGCAGCAGGAAGATGTTGGCCGCGGCCAGCAGCGCTACGGCCGAGGTGCCGATGGCCAGCAGTTCCTTTAAGTATTTGGTCTTCTCGCACATGAGCAGCAGCGCGAGAGCGGCGATGATGGGCAGTACTATCGGTATGAATATGAGGTTCATTGAAGGTTCACTCCTAAGGTGTTGGTGAGGAGCTCAGCGTAGGCTGACGGGTAGTAGATAAGGAAGCCCAGCGCCAGGCCTATCACGGCCAGGGCCAGTACGCTGGCTACCATGGTGTAAGAGCCTTCTTTGGGGCAGTCGTGCCCGGCCGGCTCGCCCAGGAAGATCTTGTAGAACAGGCGCACCAGGTAGAGCAGGGTCATTACGGCGCCCGCCAGGAACATCAGCAGCACTACGAGGTTGCCGTTCTGGGCCGCGCCCGAGAAGACCAGGTACTTGCTGAAGAAGCCGCCGAAGGGCGGGATGCCCATGACGGAGAGCGAGCAGAGCGCGAAGGCCACGCCAGTCAGCGGCATGGAGGCGAACAGACCGCCCATCCTGGTGATGTCCTTGGTGTGGGTGTTCTGCTCGATGATGCCGGCGCACAGGAACAGGCCGCCCTTGGCGATGCTGTGCATGAGTATGTAAAGGAGGGCGCCGACGAAAGCGGTCTTGTTGCCCGAGGCGAGCCCCAGGAAGATGAACGCTATCTGGCTTACCGTGGAGTACGCGATGATACGTTTGATATCGGTCTCTATGAGCGCGGCTCCGGCCGACACCAGGGCGCTGGCCCCGGCTATGTAGAGCACGGCGTTGGAGAAGGCGTCCGGCGCGGCGAAGGTCACGCCGAAGATGCGCGCGTAAGCGTACACGCCGATCTTCACCAGCACGGCGGCGTGCAGCAGCGAGGTTACGGTGGAAGGCGCGACGCCGGCGTCGGGCAGCCAGGTGGAGAAGGGCAGCGTGGCCGACTTGGACAGGATGCCCGCCAGGATGAAGGCCGCGGCCAGCAGGGAGATGGGCTGGCCGTGCAGGGCGCGCAGGTCGAGCGTGCCGTAGTGGAAGTAGACCATGATTATGCCGACGAGCATGCACAGCGCGCCGAAGACGGTCACCAGGATGGTCTTGTTGGCTTTGGCCACGTCCTTATCGGAGCGGAAGAAACCCACCAGCCGCCAGCTGCAGAAGCCGGTCATTTCCCAGAACACGTACATCCACAGCAGGTTCGCGGAGAACACCAGGCCCATCATCGAGCCCAGGAAGAGCACCACCATGGCGTAGTATTCGGTCTGACCTTCGTAATGCGAGATATAGTCCAGGGAGTAGATCAGGATGATCAAGCTGACGAAGGCGGAGACGGAGGCCATGAAGACCGAGAGCAGATCGGCGTGCAGGATCAGGTCGAAGCCGCGCGGGAAGCTCAGCATCCAGGTGGAGGTTTGTCCCCCCAGCACCGTGGTGAAGAGCGAGGCCGCCGCCAGGAAGGTGAACAAGCCCAGGAGCACCGCTAGTGCGTTCCGGACCGGGGTTGAGATCCGCGCGGCGAACGGCACTAGGAAAGCGCCGAAAACCGGTACCGCGACCGCCATTGTGAGCATTTTAACAGGTAGATCCATATGTTTTCCTTAAAGGATGTGCTGGAACTATTGTACAAAAAATGGAAAAAGGGCCGGTTTAAAAAACATTAATAGAGGTATAAGCGGAACTAATAACGGCGCGCGGGCGCTCCGGCGCTTAAGCGCCCGGAGCCCGCGCGCCTGTGCGCGCTATAGCGGTATGTTGCCGGTGTGGCCGTGTTCCCCGGCGCGGCGTTTGCCGGATAATATGCGGAACGCGCCTATAAGGCGGGCGCGGGCACTGGCCGGCTCGATGACTTCGTCCAGTGAACCGGTGGACGCGGTCTGGTAGGGCGAGGCGAATTTGTCGGAGTATTCCTTGGCGAGCTTCGCCCGCAGGGCTTCCCTGTCCTCTTCTTTGGCTTCTTTTATCTGCCTGGAGTAGAGGATCTCCACGGCGCCGCGGGGGCCCATTACGGCTATTTCCGCCGACGGCAGCGAGAAGTTTATGTCCCCGCCCATGAACTTGGAGCTCATGGCGATGTAGGCGCCGCCGTAGGCCTTGCGCAGCACCAGCGTCACTTTGGGGACGGTGGCTTCGGCGTAGGCGTAGAGGAGTTTGGCGCCGTGGCGGATGATGCCGCCGTGCTCCTGGGCCACGCCGGGCCAGTAGCCGGGCACGTCCACCAGGGTGAGGATGGGAATGTTGAAGTTGTTGAGGAAGCGGATGAAACGCGCCGCTTTGTCGGAGCCGTTGATGTCCAGGGCGCCCGCCATGTGGGCGGGGTTGTTGGCGATCACGCCCACCACCTGGCCGCCCAGGCGGATGAAGCCCACTACGATGTTCTTGGCGAAGTCGTGATGCGCTTCCAGGAACTTGTGGTCGTCGGAGAGCCACCAGATGATATGGTGTACGCGGTAGGGCTTGCGGGCGTCCACTTCGCCGAGCTTCTCCAGCAGGGCCACCTTGCGGTCGGCCGAGTCCTTGGTCTCCTGGGCCGGCGGGGCCTCGAAGCGGCTGGCCGGCAGGAAGCCCATCAGTTCTTTTACCTGCCTGAAGCAGTCGGGTTCGGAGTTGGCCACGAAATGGCAGACGCCGGACTTGGAGGCGTGCGTCATGGAGCCGCCGAGCGTCTCGAAGTCCACGGTCTCGCCGGTAGCGGCCTTCACCACCTCCGGGCCGGTCACGAACATGTTGCTCATGCCCTTGACCATGAAGACGAAGTCGGTCAGGGCCGGCGAATACACCGCGCCGCCGGCGCAGGGGCCGACGATGATGGAGATCTGCGGCACCACGCCGGAGTACTTGGTGTTGCGGTAGAAGATCTCCCCGTAGCCGTCCAGGGAGTCCACGCCTTCCTGTATGCGGGCCCCGCCCGAGTCCAGTATGCCGATAACGGGCACGCGGGCTTCAGCCGCCATGTCCATGAGCTTGGCTATTTTGTCGGCGTGCGTGCGGCCCAGCGACCCGCCGAGCTGCGTGAAATCCTCGGAGAAGATGGCCGCCAGGCGGCCGTTCACCTTGCCGAAGCCGGTGATGACGCCGTCGCCCTTTATGTGTTTATCCTTTATACCGAAATCCGTGCAGCGGCTCTCCATCAGCAGGCCGAGTTCCTGGAAAGTGCCTTCGTCCACCAGGTAGGCGATGCGTTCCCTGGCGGTCAGTTTGCCTTTGGCTTTCTGGGCGGCTATTTTTTCGGGAGGGCCGCCGGCCTCGGCCGCGGCGTGGATTTCCCGGAACTTCTTGAGCGACTCGGCGACTACGCGCACTTTCTTGGGATGGGCTTTCTTGCCGGCTTCCTGCGCAGCGCTCGCTCCCGCGATGGGGTCTTCCATTAAATCGGCCATGTGGTGTGTCCTCTCTTTGACTGTAGTTGTATTTTACCTTTTTAGTTGCGGTCCGCGGCCAGCGCCGTCCAGAAGCCGGCCGGGTAGGCCCGGGTTTCCACCGTGAACGGCGGGCTGCCCATTTCCTTATATCTTTCAAGGGCTTTGCCGCTGAATTTTATGCCGCCGGCCGTCTCTATATCCAGCGGGTCGGCCATCAGTCCCAGTCCGAGGGCTTTCAGCAGGGCCTCTTTTATGGCCCAAAGCCGCGTGCCCTCCGAAGGGTCCGGGGTTTTGAGTTCCGAGGGATGGAAATAATCCGCGTACCAGGCCGGGTGGCGGTCTTCTATTTTTTCCAGGTCGGCGCCCAGAAAAGAGGAGCCCGGTTTCAGCGCGGCCAGGGCCCAGCCGTTGGAGTGCGAGATGGAGAGCAGCGCGGCTCCGCAGCAGGGGCGGCCCAGCGAGTCACTGTCTATTTCGAAGCCGGCCCTAGGCGCTCCCCCCGCCCCGGCCAGCAGGGTCTTGGCGGCCAGCCGCCCGGCCAGCCATTCGCGCCGTCTCTTCTCCATCCGGAAAGTGGAATAGCGCGCGGCCTCGCCGGGCGACAGGGCGTCGCCGGGCTCAAGGCCCTCCACCTTAACGAAGTGTACTCGCGCGCCGCTTTCGGCCCAGGTTTCCGGTGTGTCCATCGGTTATATGGGCGTGGGGATCATGGCGTAGTCGCGCAGCTCGGCGTACAGGTCGAAGTCCCCGTCGAAAGCCCAGGCGTCGTACAGGCTGCGGTTGTCTTCTGTGCGGCCTTTGAAGACGCCGTAGAGGAACAGCGTTTCGGGGTCGACGGGCTCATGGTCGTAAACTATGGCGGCGCCTATGGCGTCCGGCAGGGCCATGGACCTGTCGAACTGGATGTCGCGCCAGCCGCAGGCCTGGAACAGCGCCTCGAAGACCAGCGGGTGGAAGACCAGTTTGGCCGGGTGGCCGGGCTTCCAGAGCGGGGCGGCCGGCCGTTTGAACACCGCCAGCACCGAGCCCTTGTCCACTGAAAGTATCCCGTCCAGCACCTGGAAGCTGGGGCCGTGGAAATAAGTCTTGTAGATGGTGGCCGAGTCCGTCTTGTACTTTTTAGTCTTGGGGAGCACGGGGCGCACCGACTCCTTCCAGGCCGACTGCACGTCGGGGACGGAGACGGCCTTGAAGTGGGTGCGGGTCTGGCCCAGGCGCAGGCCTTTGGGGCTGACGAAGTCGGATTCCAGGCGCATCTCGCAGCCGCCCCCGGCGCCCAGGGTGAAGGCTTTTATCTTAACGTCGGCCGGTTTGTTGCGCAGCAGCTTTATCGGCACGGCGAAGCGCACGGAGGTGAGCGCCTTGGGCGGAGCGCCGTTGACCAGCGCCGAAACTTCGGCGAAGGTCTCCAGCCCCATCACGCCCGGCACGTAAGGCGTGCCGTTGATGGAATGGTCCAGCAGGTACGGGTCGGAGTCCAGCGAGAACTCTTTCGAGGCGGAGAGGCTTTCGCCTTTCAGCAGGTCCTCCACCTTGGGGGCGAAGTGGTGGCCCGTAGATCCAGTGGCGGAGAAGCCGGGTTCGTACATCAGCTGCTTGTCCCAGTCCAGCTTGCCCAGGCTGCCCGAGAGGATTATCTCGGGCACCTTGCCGTAGGCCAGTTCGTCCAGCATGGCCTGCATGCCTTCCTCGGGGTAGAGGAATTCCATTTCCTGGGATTTCAGGAAGGCCTCCACGCCGGGCCGGGCGCCCATGCCGATCTGGGCGTAGCCGGTCATGTCCACGCTGACCGCGCGCACGCCGCGGTTGGTCTGGCTGAGGCAGAATTTGGCGATGTAGTCCGAGGCCGCCGCGTAGTCGGTCTGGCCCAGGTTGCCGAATTTGCCGGCTATCGAGGAGACCATCACCCAGAAGCCCTTCTCCTTGACCACGCCCGACTTCCACAGGTTTATGGCGGCGTCGGCTTTCACGTTGAAGATCAGGTTGAATTCCTCGACGGCCTTGTCCATGGCCAGCTTGGAGCGTTCCAGGCCGGCGAAATGCACCAGCCCGTCCACCGCCCCGAAGTCGGTCTTGATGTTCTGCACGGCCGCGGCGAAGCTCTCCGGGTTGGTGAGGTCGCAGCGGTAATAATGCACCTTTACGCCGAGGGCGCGGATGGCCTCCATGTTGTTATGCATGTCGGCGGCGTCCTTGAGCTTGGTGAACTCGCGCTCCAGGATGGCCGGCGTCGGTTTTTCCGTCGTGGCCTTCAGCTCGTTCCAGAGCTCGCCGGTCTTGTAGGCTTTCAGCTCGTCCGCGCTCATGGCGGTGAGGCGTTTGGCCTTGTCGCTGATGTCGATGATGTCCAGCAGCACCAGGTTGGGCTTGTGCTGTTCCGCCAGCATCCTGGCGAACATGGCGCCCAGGCCGCGGCCGCCGCCGGTGATCAGCACGTTCCTGCCTTTGAGTTCCGTGGACGGCCGCGATTTATCCAGCGCGGCCGGCTTGCCCACCAGCGTCCAGCTTTTGCCGTCGGCGTAGCCGATGGCCAGGCGCTTGTCCGAGTAAAGGATCTCGTAGAAGGTCTTCTGCACTATGGTCTGGTTGGACGAGCTGGGTTCGAAGTCCAGCAGTTTTACGGCGCTGTGTTCGAACTCTTTGCGCAGGCACAGCGTCGGGCCGTGGATGGCGCCGTAGATGGGGTCGTAGGCTTCCCGGGTCTTGTAGCCGAAACCGCCGTCGAGCGTGGTGACTACCGCCATGAAGGTGGAGAACCCGGGCTCGATCTTCTGCAGGCCGGCGCCCAGGTACTTGGCCGCCAGGAACAAAGGCAGCGCGTAGCGCTTGAGGTCCTCGAAAGCCGCCGTTTCCTGCGACAGGGACTTCACCATGCAGCCCGGCAGGTAGACTATGCCCTGGGTGTCCGGGTGCGCGGCCGCGAAATCCTTCAGCGCGCCTTCCAGCGCGGGGATGTCGCGGAAGTCCACGGTTATGGCGTCCTTCACTTTGGTCTTGGCCGGGGTGAAGATATAGGAATCGGCGCGGTGCTTGTTGAGCTCGGCGCGGAAAGCCTTGGCCAGGTCCAGGTCCTCGGCGAAGATCGCCACGGGGCGTTTGGGCGAGAGCTTCTTTATGACTTCCTGCTCCACCGGGGCCTGTATTATCGCCGGCACGTGGCGGATGTGGCGTTTGGGATGTTCCTGCTTCGCGGGTTTTTCCGCCGGTCTCTCGGCCGGCTTGGCGGCGATGTCCATCAGCTCGGGCTGTACGGCTTTAGCGGCCGGCGCTGTTTCCTCCATCACGTACTTGATGCAGTGGCGGATGGTCGGGTAATCCTTTAGGGACAGGTTCTCTTTGCGCGGGATATCGTAATGCTCGCGCATGGCGGCGAAGAGCTCGGCCTGTTTCACGGTGTCTATGCCGAGGTCGGCTTCCATGTCCAGGTCCAGCTCCAGCATGTCCTTGGGATAGCCGGTCTTCTCGGCTATCATGTTAAGAATGCTTTCCTTCACGGCGTCCTCATTGACTCCGGCGGCGGCCGGGGCGTGGTGGACGGGTGCGGCGGCGGCAGGCGCCGGCGCGGCCTTAACCGGTGCGGCCTCAACCTTGGGCGCGGGCTGCGCCTGGGTTTCGGAGGTTGAACCTCCGGTTTCCTCCATTACGTACTTGATGCAGTGGCGGATGGTCGGGTAATCCTTTAGGGACAGGTTCTCCTTGCGCGGGATATTGTAATGTTCGCGCATGGCGGCGAAGAGCTCGGCCTGCTTTACGGTGTCTATGCCGAGGTCGGCCTCCATGTCCAGGTCCAGTTCCAGCATGTCCTTGGGATAACCGGTCTTCTCGGCTATCATGTTAAGAATGCTTTCCTTTACGGCGTCCTCACTGACGCCTGAAGTAGCGGGGGCATGGTGGACAGGCGCAGGCGCGGCTTTAACCGGTGCGGCCTCAACCTTGGGCGCTGGCTGCCGGGTTTCGGAGGTTGAACCTCCGTTGGAGGTTGAACCTCCGGTTTCCTCCATTACGTACTTTATGCAGTGGCGGATGGTCGGATAATCCTTTAGGGAGAGGTTCTCTTTGCGCGGGATGTCGTAATGCTCGCGCATGGCGGCGAAGAGCTCGGCCTGCTTTACGGTGTCTATGCCGAGGTCGGCTTCCATGTCCAGGTCCAGTTCCAGCATGTCTTTGGGATAGCCGGTCTTGTCGGCTATCATGTTAAGGATGCTTTCCTTTACGGCGTCCTCGTTGACGCCTGAGGTAGCGGGGGCGTGGTGAACCGGCGCGGGTGCGGCTTTAACCGGCGCGGCCTCAACCCTGGGCGCGGGCTGCGCGTGGGTTTCGGAGGTTGAACCTCCGGTTTCCTCCATTACGTACTTTATGCAGTGGCGGATGGTCGGGTAATCCTTTAGGGACAGGTTCTCTTTGCGCGGGATATTGTAATGCTCGCGCATGGCGGCGAAGAGCTCGGCCTGTTTCACGGTGTCTATGCCGAGGTCGGCTTCCATGTC
>Ga0154476_121_pt3 | contig 16564 bp, 16 predicted proteins | sample RifGroC2_FD_115955 | JGI IMG/M metagenome (GOLD analysis project Ga0154476, IMG submission 115955) | Elusimicrobia bacterium GWC2_61_19
CCTCCACCAGCGGCCGGTGCTCTTCCATGAGGGGTTCGGACTTCTTTCTGAGCGGAGTTTCGTTCCACAGGCGGGTCATCAGCAGCGCGCCCATAAGGGAGAAAGGCATTATCATATAGGTCCAGGAGCCCCAGCCCCACTTGTCCAGGTAGTGGCCCATCAGAAAGCCGGTGAGGCCGCTGGCCAGGTACTGCACGCCATCTAGCAGGCCGGCCACGGTGGAGGCCGCGCGGGTGCCGCCGAAGTCCATGGACGCCGTGCCGGTGAGCATGCCGTGCACGCCGAAGATCCACATGCAGGAGACGCCTATCATGAACGACGCTACCAGGGGACTGGCCGTGCGGCCCAGGATGAAGAGCGAGACTATCTGGGCCAGGTAGAAGATAAAGGCCACGGGCGCGCGGCGCGACTGGAAGAGTTTGTCCGACATGTAGCCGCAGAGCATGCCGCCCGCTATGCCGCCCACGGTAATGCCGGTGGTGGCTATGGAGAAAAGCGTGGTGCCGTGCGCTATCTTATGCACTTCGCTCAGGAAAGGCACGAACCAGAGCAGCAGGCCCTGCCGTACGAAGCCGGTGCAGAACTCCGAGACCGCCAGCGTTACGATGACGGGGTTGGTGAACACGCGCTTCATGAGTTCTCCGAACTTGAGCGGAGTCCCGGTATCTTTCTCGTGCGAGGAGGCGTCCCCGGTGTTGAAGTTCTCAAAGCCCGCGTCCTTAGGTGTGTCCTTTACGAAGTAAAGGTCCACCAGGAACATCACGAATATGGCGGCGGACGGGATAAGGAAGACCATGTACCAGGGCAGGTTGGAGAGTATCCAGCCGCCTACGGTCATGGCCAGGAAGTAGCCGCCCGAGATCATGATGCCGAAGATGCCGCCGAACACGCCGCGTTCCTTAACATGGAACCACGGGGCGTTCACTTTCACTACGGAGAGCGCGCCGAAGGACTGGAAGTACTGGTTTACGGCGTATAGGAGGGACATGCCCACTATCAGTTTGGTCTGCCAGCCGCCCAGGAACAGCAGGCCTATCACCAAGTTAAGGAGGGACGCGCCCAGCGCGCCGAAGAGTATCGCTTTCTTGCCGCCTATGCGGTCGGCCAGCGGGCCGTTGAACATCACCGACAGGGCGTAAGTCCAGAAGCCGGCGGTGGCGATAATGCCGAACTCCGCTTTGCTCAGGTGGAACATGTCCATCATGGTCTTGGATGCCACGTTAAGGTTGTAGCGGCCCATGTAGAAGGTGGCGTAGGTGAGGCCGAGGGGGAACCAGTTCATAAAACGGCGGCGGCGGTATTCGGCGGGGTGGCTGGGGGCTTCGGACATGGTATAAGCTCCTGTTTAAGAAAGTTGTAAGAAAGGTATAATCAATTGTATAAATTTAGTCTTAATTCAAATGTAAAGTCTGTGTAAAAATTCCGGTGATACTATGAAGCCTAAAATACTGCTGGTTGACGACCTGGAAGACGTATTGGCCGCCCTGCGCCGTCTGCTGCGTTCCTGCGATCTGCTGGAAGCGCGCAGCGGCAAGAGCGCCCTGGAGCTGGCGGCCGCCGAGCGGCCTGACCTGGTGATCCTGGACGTCCACCTGCCGGATATGAGCGGCGTCGACGTGATGGAGAAACTGGCGCTGATGACCCCTAAACCGGTGGTGATAATGCTTACCGGCGACGATACTGTCGAAACCGCCGGGAAATCCCTGGCGGCCGGGGCTTTCGCCCACATAACAAAGCCTTTCGAGGCCAAGGACCTGCTGGAACAGGTGATCAAAGCCCTGGAGTTCGGCGAAAAAGGAAGAGGGAAGCGCGGTGCCTAGTTGCGACCGCTAAAATCAAAACCCCGCGCCCTTACGGACGCGGGGTTTTTTTATCCCCTTACTGCTGGTAAGCTTAGAACTTGTAGCTTACGGTAAGCGCCGGCAGGTGCGCTGAAGAGTTGTACTTGCCGTCCAGAACAGTCGTTCCGCCGGTAAGCGCGCTGTCCTGTATGCTGGAATCAATTTTCCGCTCAAGGAACATCAGGTACATATAGGAAACATCAACGGTGATGCTGCCTTTTGTGTAGCCGGCGCCTACTGAAAGGGCCACGCGGTCAGAGTCCGGAACGCGGGTCTCGAAGTACTTTTCCTTGACCGGGTTCATGTCGTAGAACGTACCGGCGCGGAACTTCCAAGTATCGGAATACTTATACTCGGAGCCGAGGCGAAAAGCCCAGACGCTCTTCCAGTTCTTGACGGCGGTGCTGATTGTGGAGCCGTCTAAGCGCTTTTTTATAACGATCTGTCTGTAGGTCGTCCAGTTGGTATAGTCAGCTTCGGCGGAGAACGTCAACTTCTCGCTGTACTTGTAGGCCGCGCCAAACTGCAACATATCCGGAAGTGTCAGTTTGGTTTTGACCGGGGTAACGTTCCCGGCCGCGTAATACTCTTTGAGATCGCCTTCCAGGTCCACTTTTACCTGGCTGTGGTAGTTGGCGCCAAAATTCCATTTGTCGTTATGTTTGTACATGGCGGCGGCGTTGTAGCCCATGCCGTTGCCGTCTCCGTTTAACAGTATTTCCCGTCCGGCGGGATGAATGCTGTTGAGCGTTGCGTCAACCATCGCATAGTCGATGCCCGCTGCGAACGAGACTCTGTCGTTCAGCTTATAGGCGCCGTTGAGATTATAGTTTACAGAGGTAATCTCGGATTTGGTGGCGACTTTGCGGGTGACCGCCGTGACCTTGTCCCATTCCGTGGAAAGGCCGAAAGGGGCGTTCACGCCGAAGCCCAGCGAGATGTTCTCGTCTAATTTCCGGGTGGCGTAGAAATGGGGGGGGATATGTATTTTATTCTTTATCTCATCGGTGGTGCCGTTCACGTTCTTGTGCTCCATCGAGGGGGCTACCATTACGGTGCCGAGAGAGACGTTCGTCCCTTCCAACCCGGTTATGGCGGCGGGGGTATACCAGACGGCTGAGGCGTTGTCCGCCACGGCCACAAAGGAATTACCCATACCTGTCGCTTTAGCATCCTGCTCCGCAAGGCGGAAACCCGCGGCGTTGACGCTGCTCGCCATCGCCATGAGTGCCACCAGTATAAGGACTATTGTATTTACCATTATTCCTCCTACTGCGATTTAACAACAGGTCAATTATACAAAAAACCCCTCCGTAACCGGTTTAACATCGGTCAAGCCGTGGGCCGGCTATTTGGGGGGTTAAAGTGCCCAGATCTTTACGGTCTTGTCGTTGGAGGCGCTGGCGATATACTTGTCGTCCGGGGAGACGTCCACGCTGTGGATCTCGTCGGCATGCCCCTCATAGGTCTTCAGGCAGGCGCCGGTGGCCGGGTCCCACACCTTTACGGCAGTGCCGCCGGTCACCAGCTTTTTGCCGTCATGCGTGAAGGTCACGCAGTTCAGCCAGTCGGAATCTTTTACGGAACCGGTCTCCACCAGGTTCTCGGCGTCCCAGAGCTCAAGGCGCTTTTCCATGCCGGTGGCCGCGGCCAGGATCTTACCGTCGGGTGAGAACGCCAGCGACTTTACGCCGTAGACATAAGAGTCGTTATCCTTGAGGAGTTTGCCCGAAGGTGTTTCCAGGAACTGCAGTTCCGCGCCGCCCACCGCCAGCAGGCCCTTGGCGGAAATGGCCAGGGCTTTAATGTCGCCGATGTCGGGGGTGAGGGTGTTCTCCAGCCAGCATTTGGGCGAGGAGAAGATCTTGACGGCGTCGTCGTCGGAGCCGGAATAGAGGAACTTGCCGTCGGCGGAGAAGGCCAGGCAGTTCACGGGGCCTGCATGCTTGGCGGCCGAGGCCAGGGTGGAGCAGTCCGAGGTGCGCCAGATCTTTACGCTTTTATCCCAGGAGGAGGAGGCGAAGACGTCGCCGTCCGGGTCGAAAGCCAGCGCCCGGACGTCGCCCTCGTGGGCCGCGATGGTCCGTATCTCTATACCGTCCGGTATGGACCAGAGCTTGATGGCGTTATCTTCGCCGCCGGTAGCCAGGAATTTCCCGCACGGGGAGAAGGCCAGCGCCAGAACGCCGTCGGTGTGTCCCTGCAGTGTTTTTACCAGTCCGTTGTCAGCCATAGAGCCCCCTAGCCTGTTTCCCGTTGGAACTGAGCATAATTTATATAATTTAAGGACAATAAGCAAAGATAACGCGCGGAGGTAGGTCCAGTCATCTCGCGCCTGGTGACGGGCTCTTCATACATAAAATATATAATACCTTTGGGTTGCGGCGGCAATAAGGAAAATATGAACTTTACCGAAGACATACGGACGGTTTTTGAAAAGGATCCGGCCGCGCGCAGTTTAGCGGAAGTGGTTTTCTGCTATCCAGGCCTGCATGCCGTGTGGCTGTACCGCCCCGCGCATTGGCTGTGGGAGACCGGCCTTTGTTTCCCGGCCCGGCTGCTGTCTCATGTCGCCCGGTTCCTCACCGGCGTGGAGATCCACCCCGGCGCAAAGATCGGCCGGCGTTTCTTCATCGACCACGGCATGGGCGTGGTGATAGGCGAGACCACGGAGATCGGCGACGACGTTCTGCTTTACCAGGGCGTGGTGCTGGGCGGAATTTCCCTGGAACACAAGAAGCGCCACCCCACCCTGGGCAACGGCGTGGTGGTGGGCTCGGGAGCGATCGTGCTCGGCGCCATTAAAATAGGGGACCGCTCGCGCATAGGGGCCGGTTCCGTGGTCCTTAACGAAGTGCCGCCGGAAACCACCGTCTTCGGCGTGCCGGCGCACAGCGCGCACGGCGGCGCGGAAGGCCGCGCCCAGCTGGACCATAACAAGCTGCCCGACTACTGCAGCGAAGAGATGCGCCGCGTTCAGCGGGAGCTGGACGAGCTGCGCAGGGAAATAGCCGCCAAATGAAATACGCCGCCGATATGAGCGGCCTGATAGGCCGCACGCCGCTGGTAAAAATAAACCGCCTGGCCGCGGGCAGTACCGCCCTGCTGCTGGCAAAACTGGAATCTTTTAACCCGTCTTTCAGCGTAAAGGACAGGGCCGCTTACGGCATGCTGAAAGACGCCGAGGACCGCGGGCTGCTGCAGCCCGGCGCGCGCATAGTGGAGCCGACCAGCGGCAATACGGGCATAGGCCTGGCCTGGCTTTGCGCTATAAAAGGCTATAAGCTCGTGCTTACCATGCCCGAGACCATGAGCGTGGAGCGCCGCAAGATCCTGCGCGCCTTCGGCGCCGAGATCGTCCTTACCCCCGGCCCGGCCGGCATGGGCGGGGCCGTGGCCAAGGCGGAGGAGATCCTGGCCGCCACTCCGGGTACTTTTATGCCGCGCCAATTCTCCAACCAGGCCAATCCGGCTATTCACCAAAGGACCACCGGCGAGGAGATCCTTAACGATACCGCCGGGAAGATAGACATCCTGGTGGCCGGGGTAGGCACCGGCGGTACTATTACGGGCGTGGCGCGCGCTCTTAAAAATAAGCGCCCCGGAGTTAAGATCGTCGCCGTCGAGCCCGCGGCCTCCCCGGTACTTTCCGGCGGCGCCGCCGGGCCGCACCGGATACAGGGTATCGGCGCTAATTTCGTGCCCGAGGTGCTGGATAGAAGCCTGCTCGACCAGATAGTGAAAGTGAAGGATGTCGACGCGGGGATCATGGCCAGGCGCCTGATGACCGAAGAAGGGATAATGGCCGGCATTTCGTCGGGGGCGGCCATGCAGGCGGCCGTGGAAACCGCGTTAAAGCCGGAATCAGCAGGCAAGACCATAGTGGTCATACTGCCGGACTCCGGCGAGCGCTACCTCAGCACCTGGCTGTTCGACGACCTGCCGCCGGTGGGCGCGGGAGACTGATAACTATATGAAACTCGCTACTTTGTGTTATGTCAGGAAGAAAGGCAGCACGCTGATGCTGCACCGCGTTAAGAAGCCGGACGACGTCCACGAGGGGAAGTGGAACGGCCTCGGCGGCAAGTTCGAGCCCGGGGAAAGCCCGGAGGACTGCGTGATACGCGAGATACGCGAAGAGTCCGGCTTGAAAATAAAGGCCCCCGTGCTGAAAGGCGTGCTGACTTTTCCCGGTTTCGCCAAAGGCGAGGACTGGTATGTCTTTGTTTTTACGGCTTCCAGATTCACCGGGCGCCTGCAGGACTCTAACGAGGGGAACCTGGCCTGGATAAAGGACCGTGACCTGCTGAAGCTGAACCTCTGGGAAGGGGACAAGGTGTTCCTGCCGCTGCTTAAAAGGCGCGGTCATTTCTCCGGCAAGTTCCATTACCGCAACGGCCGCCTGGCCGAATACAGCGTGGAAAAATACTGACATGGCTAAAACTAAAATAATGGGTTTGATGAGCGGTACCTCCGCCGACGGGCTTTCCATAGCCCTTTGCGAAACCTCCGGCCGCGGGCTGAAGGTCCTTAAATTCTCCAACTACGCCTATCCGGCCGGGCTCCAGGCCAGGATCATAGCGGCAAAAGAGATGAAGACCCCGGAGCTTTCCGCGCTTAATTTTGAATTGGGCCGCCTCTGGGCCGGCCTGGTCAGGAAGTTCTGCCGGGCGCATAAAGTCGCTTATAAAAGCATAGCCGTCATAGGTTCGCACGGCCAGACGGTGTGGCACGCCCCCGTACGGCCCGGGCATACGCTGCAGATAGGCGAGGCGTCGTTCATCGCCGAGGAAACAGGCCGTCCCGTGGTCTGCGACTTCCGCCCGGCCGACATGGCCGCCGGCGGTGAAGGCGCGCCCCTTATTCCTTTCATGGACGAATACCTGTTCGGCGGCGGCGCCCCCGTGGCGCTGCAGAACATCGGCGGCGTAGGGAATATCGCTTTTACCGGTAAAGGCGTAAAAACTTTCGGTTTCGACACCGGCCCCGGCAATTCCCTGATGGATACCGCGGTGTATCTGATCTCCGGCGGCAAACTTGTCTATGACAAGGGGGGCGCGTGGGCCGCCGCCGGCACACCGGACCTGGCGAAGGTCTATGGACTGCTGGAGGCGCCCTTTTTCGGCCGCCGCCCGCCCAAGTCCCTGGACCGCAGCGAATATTCCGCGGCTTTCCTCCGGAAGCATTTCTCAAGCCAACTGAATACACGCCGTTCGCGCGACCTGCTGGCGACTCTGAATATTTTTACGGCCGCCTCCATAGCGCTGGCCTTCAAGAGCAACGCCCCGCGCGGCACACACGAACTTATAGTCAGCGGCGGCGGCGCGCTTAACCCCGTACTGATGGACAACATTGCCGCCCTGCTGCTGCCTTCCGGAATAAGGGTCAGGTCGATCGCAGAGCTTGGCATGCACCCGCTGGCCAAGGAACCGGCGTGCTTCGCGCTGCTGGCGTGGCTGGCGCTGCGGGGCCGCGTCAACCACAGCCCGTCCGCCACCGGCGCAAGAGGGCCGCGCGTGCTGGGCAAGGTCCTCGCCGGGCGTTAAAAGGTATAATAGCCCCATGGGTTCAGGGACACCGACGCGTAACACTATACTCATAGTCGACGACGACAAGCTTTGGCGCTCTTCTTTCTCCAGGCTTTTTTCCGCTTCCGGCTACCACGTCATTTCGGCCGCCAACTGCGCGGAAGGCCTCAAACTGGCGGAATCTTCCAAGCCGCTCTGCCTGCTGTTGGATTTTCATCTGCCCGACGGCAACGGCGGCATGGTCTGCGCCGCCGTGCGCGCCAGCTCCGCATTGCGTAAAACCCCCGTCATTATAGTCAGTGCCGACCCCGCCGAAGAAATTAACGCGTACTCCGTGTACCGCGCCGACGGCTTCGTGCTTAAGGGCTCCAGTTTCGAAAAGATGCTGGCCGTGGTGCAGGGCGTCCTGCGCCGGGTGGAGATGGAGCGCGGCTGCTTCGAGAAGGGGGACCTGAAGCTGGAACCGGAAGGCTGCCGCGTGCTGCGCAACGGCCGGCAGGTGCTGGTGTTGCCCCCGGAACAGTTCCGCCTGCTTTCCCTGCTGCTGGAGGCCTCTCCCTCACCCGTCAGCGATGGCGAGATCTGCCGCCGCGTTTTAAATACCGAGCATAGCCCGGATAAAGCCGACACCGTCTACTCGCTTGTTTACCGCTTGCGGCGCGGCCTGGGCCCGCGTCTGGGCCTCAGAGTAAAGACCCTCAGCGGCCTGGGCTGGGCCTATTCACAGCCCCGGGCGAGGGGCTGCGGGCAATAGATCAGTTTAAGTTTTGTAATATTTAATTGTCGTGTTTACGGCAAATATGACACACCACGCCCCCGGTGTTCCCGGCTCGTCTAAATTAACCCTTATTCTGCGGGCTTTTAAATACCGCAACTACCGCCTTTTCTTCGGCGGCCAGGGCGTGTCGCTTATCGGCACCTGGATGCAGACCGTGGCCATGAGCTGGCTGGTTTACCGGCTTACCGGGTCCGCCCTGCTGCTGGGCGTGGTCGGTTTCTGCGCGCAGATCCCCACCTTTATCCTTTCCCCGTTCGCCGGCGTGCTGGCCGACAGGCTGGACCGCCACAGGATACTGCTCGTTACCCAGACCCTGGCCATGCTGCAGGCTTTCGCGCTGGCTTACCTGGTGCTCGCCGGCAGGGTCCAGGTCTGGCATATAATAGCGCTCAGTTCTTTTCTCGGCCTGGTCAATTCTTTCGACATCCCGGCGCGCCAGTCCTTCGTGGTGGAGCTCGTTGAGAAGAAGGAGGACCTGGGCAACGCCATAGCGCTTAATTCTTCCATGTTCAACGGCGCCCGCCTGCTGGGGCCTTCGCTGGCCGGCCTGCTGATAAGCGCGGTCGGCGAAGGGATGTGCTTCCTGCTCAACGGCCTCAGCTACCTCGCGGTTATCGCCGCCCTGCTGGCCATGGACGTGCCCGAGGCGAAAAAACGGCCGGTCGGGGAGGGGGTGTTCAGGCGCCTCAGGGAAGGCTTCGATTATACCTTCAGTTTCACGCCCATACGCTATATCATACTGCTGCTGGCGCTCACCAGTCTTATCGGGATGCCCTACACGGTCCTTATGCCGGTTTTCGTAAAGGACGTGCTTGGCGGCGGCCCTGAAACGCTGGGGTTCCTTATGGCCTGCTCGGGCCTGGGCGCCCTTGCCGCGGCCCTCGCGCTGGCTTCGCGCAGGAACGCCTTAGGGTTGGAAGGGCGCATCCCGCTGGCCGGCCTTGTTTTCGGGGGCGGCCTTATCGCCCTGTCCCAGGCGCGCAGTTTCCCGGCGGCGGCCGCCAGCATAGCAGTGGCCAGCTTCGGCATGATAAGCCAGATGGCCTCCTCCAACACCATCATACAGACGGTGGTAGAGGACGACAAGCGCGGGCGCGTGATGGCTTTTTATGCCATGGCTTTCATGGGGATGGCCCCGTTCGGCAGCATCATGGCCGGCTGGGTCGCCAGTAAAGTCGGCGCGCCGCACGCCATCCTGATCAGCGGGGTGTTGTCGTTGGCCGGCGCCTCGGTCTTCTTCGGCAGGCTGGGGGAGATCCGCAGGGCCGTGCACCCGGTTTACGCGCGACTAGGTATCGCGCCCGCAGTGGCCACGGGCCTGGAGGCGGCTTCCGAACTGACGGCGCCGCCGGAAGATTGACGGCCGGCCCGCGGCTTGCGGCGGCGGCTTAAACAAAAGTTTGGTAGAATTTAATCGTATGGAAAAACGCGACAGGGCTATTCTCTCCGGGGACATCAAGAACATCCTTAAACATGTTTCACGCACGCTTTACCTCAGCGTGAATATCCTGCCGGAACCTGTGCGGTCCTCGATGGGGATGGGCTACCTGCTGTGCCGGATGATGGATACGGTGGTGGATTCGCCCGCCATCAAGGCCGAGGAAAAACTCGCCATACTCTCCATGATGCGCGGCGTTCATAAACCGGTCAACGCGGAAGCCGTCGTCTCCAGGGTCCATAAGCTGGCCGCCATGGCGCCCGCGCACGGTGAAAAGGAATTGCTCCTCAAGTTCGGCAGGATCCTGGCGCTGTACGAAAGATTCCCCGCAGGGGAGAAGGAACTCTTTTCGCGCCTGCTGGATTCCGTGGCCACCGGGATGGAAATGGACGTGCGGACTTTCCCGGGCGGGACCCCGACGGCGTTCAAGACCCCGCAGGACCTGGAGCGCTATTGTGCCCTTATCGGCGGCGCGCCGGGGGTGTTCTGGGCCAGGCTTTACCGCGAGGCCATCAGGCGCTCCACCCGCACCCTCTCGGATTTTCCGTCCGAGAGGGACGCCGAGCTGATCGGCTCGGCCCTGCAGATGACCAATATCTTAAAGGATATAGCGGCCGATTTGCGCATAGGCCGCTGCTACCTTCCGCAGGCCGACCTGGATGCCAAGAACCTAAAACCCGCCGACTTGCTGCTGCCGGAGAATATGGGCCGCCTGCGCGACATAGCGGCCAAATGGATGGGCTGGGCGGTGGACCGCCTGGACCAGTGCGAGGCTTTCGTCCTGGCCATCCCTAAGACCGAACTCGCGCTCAGGGCCGCCGTTATCTGGCCGGTTTACTGGGCCATGGATACGCTGGAGGCGGTCGCGCACGCCAACCTGCTCGACCCGGCCGGCAGGCCCCGCATCCGCCGCGGCCGCATTTATTCCACTATCGCCGCCACGCCGCCGCTGCTGTTGAGCAACACGGCTTTTGCCCGCGGCTACCGCTTCCGCCGCGAAACGCTCATAGTATCCATCACCGGCGGGCATTATGAGGGGCGGGCTATATGAGTAAATTAGCTTTATTCGCCGCCGCGGCCCTGGCCTGCTGTGCCTGCGCCCGGCCGCTGCAGCCGGCCGAGAGGGAAGAGGCGCGCCGGGCGGGGCTGGAACTGCAGTCCGTTATGGACATGGTGGCCACGCGTCAGGTGCCGCCGGTGGAATTCGAACTGGGTTCCGCCCGCCTGCTTGAGTCCTCCCGCCCGCTGCTCGACAGGATAGCTTCCGTGCTGGTAGGGCACAATAAACTCAAGCTGATAGTGGCCGGCCATACGGACGATTCGGGTTCCGCGGCTTTTAACGAAAACCTGTCGCTCGAGCGGGCCAGCGCCGTAAAGATGTATCTTGCCACCAAAGGGGTCCACCCGGATTCAGTGAGGGTGGCCGGTTACGGCTCGCGGATGCCGGCCCTGGACGAAAAGTCCGAAAAGGCGCGCGCCCTTAACCGCCGCGTGGAATTCCGCATTACCACCCGCGATTGGGGCACGGTGTATTGAAGCGAGATAATTTGTGTGAATAAAAAAGACCCGGTTTCCCGGGTCTTTTTCTTTTTTTGCGGAACTTCTCCGGCGGCTTAGTTGCCGCCGAACTCCACGTCGAATTTCCTGTATTTGTAGGCGAACTTGGTGGGCCTTCCCTGCGGGGGGGCGGCGTCCGTCCACTGGAATTCCCGCGCGCCCACGCGCACCATATCGCCGGGCATGGCACCGGCTTTTTTAAGCGCCTTATCCAGCCCTATGGTCCTGAAGACGCGGTGCAGGCGGTCCCAGGAGTCCGTTTGCGTAAAGTTCGTCATGGCGATCAGTTTCTCTATCTTGATCCCGCTGGCTATGTAAACGCCCTCGGAGTCCAGCGTGATCCTGAAGCCCTGCGCCGGAGGCTTTATAGCGGCGGGGGTCGCGTCCGCCGAGGCCTGGTACAGGTCTTCGGTCTTTACCAGGGGCAGCAGCTTTATGACCCTGTCCAATAGCTTGGTCACGCCCTTGCCGGTGGCCGCGGAGATAACGAAGATATCGCGCTTTTTGAATTTCTTTTCCAGCGTTTCCAGTACCTTGCCGGCTTCCGGCAGATCCGCCTTGTTGAGGACCAGGATGATGGTTTTTTTAGCCAACAGCGGGTGGTAGTCCTTCAGTTCCTTTTCTATCACGCGCACGGCCTTTTCCGGTTTCAGGTCGCCGTAGCCGCGCGGGTCCACCAGGTGGATCAGTATCTTGGTCCTGAGGATGTGTTTGAGGAACATGACGCCGAGGCCCTTGCCGTCGTGGGCGCCTTCTATCAGCCCGGGGATGTCGGCGGCGGCGAAGCTTTTGCCCTTATGGGTCACTATGCCTATGTTCGGGTTGAGGGTGGTGAAGGGGTAATCGGCTATCTTGGGCCGGGCCGCGGAAATGGCGGCCAGCAGCGTGGATTTGCCGGCGTTGGGCAGGCCCACGAAGCCCACGTCCGCCAGCACGCTGAGTTCCAGGCGCGCCTCGAAGTCCTCGCCGGGTTCCCCGTTCTCCGAGATCTTGGGGGCGGTGTTGAACCGCGTCTTGAAAGCGGTATTGCCGCGGCCGCCGCGGCCGCCTTTGGCCACCATGAAGCGCTGGCCGTGCACCTTCAGGTCCACCAGCATCACGCCGTCCCTTTTCACCAGGGTGCCGCAGGGTACATAAAGCGTCTTGTCCTCACCGTAGGCGCCGTCCTTGCGGTTGCCCTTGCCGGGGGAACCGTCCGACGCGGTTATGTGCGGGTGGCAGGCGATCTCGGCCAGGGTGGTGATATTGGCGGAGGCTTCGAACCAGATGCTGCCGCCGCGGCCCCCGTGGCCGCCGTCGGGGCCGCCGTAGGGGATGTATTTCTCCCGGCGGAAAGAGCACGCGCCGTTGCCGCCCAGCCCCGCTTTCAGGTAAATGCGGGCGGTGTCTATAAAGCCGGCCGCGACGCGGTGATCCTGTATTTTTGTCATATTACTTGCCTGGATGCCGATATAATAAAAAACCTCCTGAACGCGGTCAGCACCCAGGAGGCTTTACCTTTGGAAAGGTTATTTAGCGGCGGGATAAACGCTGATCTGTTTCTTGCCGCGTTTGGCCCACTCGAATTTAACGACGCCGGTCACGATGGTGAACAGGGTGTCGTCGGAAGCCCGCCTGACGTTCTCACCGGGGAGGAACTTGGTGCCGCGCTGGCGGACCAGGATCTCTCCGGCGTTGACGGTCTGGCAGCCGTAGCGCTTTACGCCAAGGCGCTGGCCGTGGCTGTCGCGTCCGTTAGTGCTTGAACCTTGTGATTTGGTACTGGCCATATTGAACCTCTGTTGTAAATCGTTTGGTGACTAACCCGTGCGGGTGCCTGCCAACGAAAAGCCAAAAACTATGACAACTGGATATCTTTAACTTCTATCTCAGTCAGTTCCTGGCGGTGCCCCGAGCCTTTTTCGTAGGCTTTTTTCGTCTTCTTGCGGAAAACGATTATTTTGGGACCCTGGAGATGCCGGACTATCCGGGCGGTTACTTTCGCGGAAGGAGACTTGGCCGCCGGGGCGCTTTTCTCGTCCTGCGAGGCAGACCACAGTGCTTTGAAGGTCACTTCAGCGCCTTCTTTGACCGTGAGCTTTTCAACCTGCAGGATTTCGCCGGGGACTACCCAGTACTGCTTACCGCCTGTTTCGATTATTGCGTACATAGTATGTATATATTACCAAAATAACCGCGGGCTGGCAATTAAAAAATGGAGGTGGAAGGCGGAGGGCGCGGCGCAATGGGGGACGCTGATTCCTAAATTCCTAATTCACTTTCCTGTGAGGGTGTGCGGCAGAAGCTACGCGGAATTAGGAATTTAGGAATCAGCGTCCCCTGCCCCCTCATTATATAAATTTAAGACCGGTCTGGGCCCTCAGGCCCAGCGGCGGGTGGGCCGTTGGCCACTTACGCCGGCGCGCATTTTATTCCATAATATAACCATGCGACCCTGCTGCAGCATGGAGGAAGTAATGAAGAACATACCGATTTCTTTTATGGCGGCCGCGGCCGTCGTATTGTTTTCCGGAGCGGCGCGGGCCGGCGAGACGGTGCTGCCGGCGTGGAACAGTCCGGTGAAACCCGCCGCGGCGCTAACCGCCGGGGACTTGAAAGCCGCCGCCACCGGCCAGATGAGCTCCCCCTGCCTGGAGGCCTGCGATTTCGATGCTCTCAGCGCCGTTAATGACCCGCTGTACCGCGAGGGGTCCAAGAAATTCCTGGAACAGGTGGCTAAGACGGAAGAGGCCAAACCGGCGGCGAAAGTGAAAACGCAGGCGGCGCCTGTCCTGCGCGACGCTCCAAATTCCGGGCCGGCCCCGGCCGCGATACGGCCCGGTTCCGTGAAGCCGCACCCCGCGCTGAAGAAGCCCAAGGTCAAGAAAACCGGCCCCGCGGACCCGCTCAAGAGCAAGAACACGCTCTGACCCGGCGGTTAATTCATGGCAAAGCCGCGCGGCCCGCGCGGCTTTTTGCTTTCCCCGGCTCATAAATATTAGAATAGCTCTGTTCCAGCCACGGAGGAAATAATGATCAAGGACCTTGCCGAACTCTTTATACAGCCTATACTCAACATGTGGGACAAGTTCGTCGCCTACGCGCCGAACCTCGTCGCGGCCTTCCTTTTTATCCTTTTTGGCCTTTTTATGGCCCGGGTGGTCAGCTCGCTGCTCGAGCAGTTCCTGCGCCGGATAAAACTGGATTCCTATACCAGCAGCGTCGGCATCAACGAACTGCTGATCCGCTTCGGCTTCGGCAAATCGTTCTCCCATATGCTGGCCTTCATCACTTACTGGGCGCTGCTGCTGGTCTTCTTTGTGACCGCCGCCAACGTGCTTAATCTTACCGTCATCTCGGAGATCCTGGAGCGGTTCGTTGTAGTGTTCCTGCCGCGCCTGGTGGCGGCGATCTTCATCGGTTTCGGCGGCCTGCTGTTCGCCCGGTTCATGGCGGACGTGGTGATAAATTCCGCCACCGCCAATAATCTCAAAGGCGGCCGCTCGCTGTCCAAGATCGTCCACTTCGTCATAGTCGTCTTCACCCTCATCGCCGCTATCGAGCAGCTGGGGATTAAGATGAAGATGATCATCGGCGGCCTTAACATCCTGTTCGCTTCCATGGGGCTGGCTTTCGCCATAGCGGTGGGGCTCGGCGCCAAGGACATCGCCAACAGCCTCATCCGCGGCATGTTCACTGAGAACAAAGAAGAAAAATAAGGTTTCAACCGGACCAAAGAAAAAGCCCCGGGAGTTATCCCGGGGCTTTTTATTTTATCCGCGCGGGGTGCCTGTCAGTCCAGGTAGTCCCTGAGCATCTTGCTGCGGGACGGGTGGCGGAGCTTCCTGATGGCCTTGGCCTCTATCTGCCGCACGCGCTCGCGCGTCACGCGGAAGATCTTGCCCACTTCTTCCAGGGTCCGGGGATAGCCGGTCTCTATGCCGAAGCGCAGCTTTATGATCTTGGCTTCCCTGTCGGTCAGGGTGTCGAGGATCTTGGTCACTTCGCGGCGGCGGAGCAGGTCTATGGCCGAATGGGAGGGGGGCAGCCCCGTTTTGTCCTCGATGAAGTCCTCGAGGTGAGAGTCCTCGTCCTCGCCTATGGGCGTGGACAGCGAGATCGGGTCCTGCATGATCTTCAGGGCGTTCTTCACCTTGTCCATGGAGATATGCATGTGCTTGGAGTATTCCTCGATCATCGGATCGCGGCCGAACTCCTGGCGGTACTTGCGCGTGACCTTCATCAGCTTGGACACCAGTTCCTTCATGTGCACCGGGATGCGGATGGTGCGGGCCTGGTCGGCGATGGCGCGGTTGATGCTCTGGCGGATCCACCAGGTGGCGTAGGTGGAGAACTTGAAGCCGCGCTTGTATTCGAACTTCTCCACGGCCTTCATCAGGCCCAGGCCGCCTTCCTGGATCAGGTCGGACAGTTCCAGGTTGGAGTTCACGTGCTTCTTGGCGATGGAGACGACCAGGCGGAGGTTGGCCCTTATCAGCTTAAGTTTGTCCTGCAGGATCTGGTCCTCGAGGAAGGTGATCTTGTCGTTCAAGGACATGAAATCGTCGGGGTTGATCGGGAGGGTGCGGATGAGGTGATGCTCGCGCTCCTTCACGGCCTTTATGTTCTCCAGCGCGGCTTCCACCTCGGCGGGATTATAGCCCCACTTGGACTTGAAGGCGCCGGGGCGCATCTTGCCGCGGCCCACCAGTTCGTGGTCGTGCTGGAGCTTTACCAGGTCGCCGTAGATCTTCTGGTATTTCTCCAGCTCCAGGCGGTATTCGCGGATCTTGTGCGCCAGGTTCTTGATCTTGTTGGTCAGGCGTTTTATCTTCTCCTGGTTCAGGTTCAGGTTGATGATGTTCTTAACGATGTCTTTGCGCTTCTTGTCGATGACGGCTTCCGTCTTCTTGCGCATCTCGTTGGAGAGGGAGGGCCGCTGGGCGCGCTCGGTCAGCTTGGCTATCTCGCGCTCGGTGCGGGTGATGAGCTGCGCTATGTTCTTCATCTTGCGCTTCATCGCCGAGAGTTCCTGGTTGGACTTGCGGCCGCGGGGCATCAGCTCCTTGGTGGTCATCTCGTCCTGCTCGATGAGGGTTTCCCAGTTGCGGATCTCGCGCATGGTGATGGGGGATTCCAGCACCAGCATGCGCAGTTCGCGCTCGCGTTCGCGGATGTTGCGGGCCAGCGTGACTTCCTCGTCGCGGGTCAGCAGCGGCACCTTGCCCATCTCGGACAGGTACATGCGGATGGAGTTGGAGACGTCGGGCGTCGCGCTCCATTCTTCGGTATAGGCCTCGCGCTCCGAGGCGGCCACCATCTTGAATTTCTTGCGGTCTACGACCTCTATGCCCAGGTCCTCGAGCGTGCCCATCAGCGTGTCTATTTCCTCGCTGGACATGGACGCGTTCGTGAGCGAGCGGTTCATTTCCTCGAGGGTGAT
>Ga0154476_124_pt1 | contig 13485 bp, 14 predicted proteins | sample RifGroC2_FD_115955 | JGI IMG/M metagenome (GOLD analysis project Ga0154476, IMG submission 115955) | Elusimicrobia bacterium GWC2_61_19
CCGTGTTATATGCGGATAGGTTCCGGTTTCCCGGAATAACCCGCGTTATTATAACCTACTGGGGGCCGCTGGCTCGTTCATTTTATCTATCTCCCAGGCGTCGGGGCCGGAGAGGAGGGATTCCAGTTCGTGGTCCTTGGTGTCGCCGATGGACTCTACCTGGTCGTAGTAGAGCTCCTCGTAAGAGGGCTTACTGGTGGCGCGCAGAACGCCGATCGGCAGCGGGAAGGCGGGCTGGGTGAAGCCGCTTATCAGGTAGGCCATCTCGGCGTTGGTTTCGTCGTAGACCGCCACCTCGGCGGGGACGGCGCCGGCGAAGGTGATGACTTCCGGCCGGAAATTCTTAAAGACTATGCCCTTATCTTTATTGGTGCCGAACACCAGGGGTTTGCCGTGTTCCACGCGCAGCAGCACGTCCTCCCTGGTGGCGGGGTCCTTGAGCGGGTCGAACTCCTTGTCGGAAAAAGGCACGCATTTCTGCAGCACCTCGACGAAAGTGGTGCCGTTATGCCTGGCCGCGCGCTCCAGTATAGCCGAGGTGCCGGGGATGTCGTTGTCCAGGCCGCGCGCCACGAACGTGCAGTCCAGCCCCACCGCGAAACGGGCGGGATTGAACGGGTAGTCTATGGAGCCCGCGGGAGTGGTCTTGGTCTTGGTGCCGGGCTGCGTGGTGGGCGAGGCCTGGCCCTTGGTCAGGGCGTAAATGCGGTTATTGAACAGCACGATCTTGAGCCCGATGTTGCGGCGGATGGCGTGCATCATGTGGTTGCCGCCTATGGACAAACCGTCGCCGTCGCCGGTTATCACCCACACGGCCAGGTCCGGGTTGGCCAGTTTCACGCCGCTGGCCACCGCCGCGGCGCGGCCGTGGATGGAATGGAAGCCGTAGGTGTTGACGTAATAAGGCAGCCGGCTGGAGCAGCCGATGCCGGAGATCACCGTGTACTTCTCGTGCGGCAGGCCCATGCCGGCCAGCGTCTTTTGGACCATGTTGAGGATGGCGAAGTCGCCGCAGCCGGGGCACCATTTTACCGGCAGGTTGGACGAGAAATCCTTGGAGGTAAGTTTTGTTTCCATGTTATTTGCCCCCCAGGACGGTTTTTATCCTGGCGAGGACCTCGTCGGCGTTGAGCGGCTGGCCCTGCACTTTATTCAGGCCCAGCGGCGCCAGCAGATATTCACTGCGCAGAAGCTGCCGCAGCTGGCCGGTATTTTCTTCCGGCACCAGCACATTCTTGAACCGGCGCATAACGGCTTCCAGGTCCGGCGGCAGCGGGAAGATATGGCGGATATGGGCGGACGACACCTTCAGGCCGGCGCGGCGGGCTTCGGTGACGGCGGAAGTGATGGCGCCGTAGGTGGAGCCCCAGCCCAGCACCAGCAGCTCGCCTTCGGCCTCGCCGTAGATCTTGGTGGGCGGGATCTCCCTGGCCACCCCGGCCACCTTTTGGGCGCGCAGGGCGGTCATGCGCTCGTGGTTCTCGGCGTCGTAGCTGATGGCGCCGGTGCCGTCGAGCTTCTCCAGGCCGCCTATGCGGTGCTCGTAGCCTTTCAGCCCGGGCCAGGCCCAGGGGCGCGCCAGGGTTTGCGGGTCGCGCATGAAAGGTTTGAACTCCTCGGGTGACGGCAGCGGGCTCACGTGGAATTTGGGCAGTTCCGACAGCTTGGGAATACGGAAAGGCTCTGAGCCGTTGGAAAGATAGGAATTGGACAGCACGATGACCGGCGTCATGTATTTTACGGCAATGCGCGCGGCTTCCAGCGTGGTATTAAAACAGTCGGCCGGGCTGGCCGCGGCCATGACCACCAGCGGGCATTCGCCGTGGCGGCCGTAGACGGCCTGCAGCAGGTCGGACTGCTCGGTCTTGGTGGGCAGGCCGGTGGAGGGCCCGCCGCGCTGCACGTCCACTATCACCATGGGCAGCTCGGCTATCACACCCAGCCCGATGGCCTCTATTTTAAGGGAGAGACCGGGGCCGCTGGTGCCGGTGGCGGCCAGGCTGCCGCCGAAGGCCGCCCCGATGGTGGAGCACATGGCGGCTATCTCGTCCTCGGCCTGGAACACCACCACGTCCCTGGAGCGGTGCTTGGACAGCGTATGCAGGATCTCCGAGGCCGGGGTTATGGGATAGGAGCCGTAAAAAAGCTTCTTCTTGAGCAGCTTGGCCGCGGTGATCAGCGCGTAGGCGGCGGCCTCGTTGCCGGTGAGGTTGCGGTACTTGCCGGGGACCACGGGGCTTTTCTTCAGCTGGAACCGCGCGTCGAAGATCTCGGTGCTCTCGGCGTAGTCGCAGCCGGCCTCCAGCACCTTGGCGTTGGCGGCCGCCAGCGCGGGCACCTTGGCGAACTTGTTCTTGATCCGCTCTTTGGTGGGCCCAAGCGGCAGGCCGTACATCCAGAACAGGATGCCCAGCATGTAGAAATTCTTGCATTTGAGGATCTGCGCCTGGGTCAGGCCGGAATCCTTAAGCGCGTTCTCGGTGAGCGTGTTGGCGGGCACGCCTATAACGCGGTAATTGTCCAGGGAGCCGTCTTCCAGGGGGTTGGAGGTATAACCGGCCTTGGCCAGCGCCGCCTGGCTGAAGGCGTCGGAGTTGGCCACTATGACGGAGCCCTTCTCCATGTCTTTGAGGTTGACCGCCAGCGCCGCCGGGTTCATCGCCATCAGCACGTTGGGCTTGTTGCCGGGGGTCAGGACGGAATCGTCGCCGAAACTTATCTGGAAACCGCTCACGCCGGCCAGCGTACCCGCCGGAGCGCGGATCTCGGCCGGGTAGTCCGGCAGGGTGCTCAGGTCGTTGCCGGCCACGGCCGTGGCGTTGGCGAACTGGGAGCCCACCAGCTGGATGCCGTCGCCCGAGTCGCCGGCGAACCGCACGGTGACGGAACTCAGCTCGCTTACGTTCACGTTCTTATCGTTCCTGGGTTCGCTCATTGTCGTAACCTCTTAAAATCGTTCTATCCGCGGCCGGGAGTGTCGAGAACTTATACTACAAATTATATTATAATTCTTCAAACCGCCGCCCCCGCGGCCAGCGGCCGGGAAAACGGTATTTTAAAGAGGTTTTCAATGAAATTACTGGAATACGAGGGCAAGGAAATTTTCGAGCGCTACGGCATCCCCATGCTGAAGCGCCACGGCGTACTGAAGATAGGCGACAGCACCGAGCACCTGAAACTGGACGGAGCCGGCCCCTGGATAGTGAAAGCCCAGGTGCTGGCCGGGGGCCGCGGCAAGGCCGGCGGCGTCAAGCTGGCCAAGACCCAGGCCGAGGCCAGGGAAATTACCGGCAAAATGCTGGGCATGAAACTGGTCACCCACCAGACGCAGGGGCGCGCCCTCACGGTGGAGGAAGTGCTGGTGGAGGACGCCTGCGCCATAGCGCGCGAGATCTATATTTCCGTGGTGTTGGACCGCAAGGAAGCCCGCCCCGCCATAATAGCTTCCGCCGAAGGCGGCATGAGCATAGAGGAACTGGCCGCGAGCCACCCTGAAAAGATATTGAAAGTCCCCGTGGACATAGAGGCCGGGCTGCTGGACTATCAGGCCCGCCAGCTGGCCTTCGACCTGAAGATCCCGCAGAAGAATTTCTCCGCGTTCACCGCGCTGGCCAAACAGCTGGTGCACGTCTTCATCGACATGGACGCCAGCCTGGTGGAAGTGAACCCGCTGATAATCTCCCAGGACGGGCGGCTGCTGGCCATAGACGCCAAGATAGTCACGGACGACAACGCCATGTTCCGCCACAAGGACCAGGCGGCCAAGCCGGACCACGAAGCGTCCGAGATAGAAAAAGAAGCCAAAGCCATCGGCATAAATTACATCGGCCTGGACGGCGACATCGGCTGCATGGTCAACGGGGCGGGGCTCGCCATGGCCACGCTGGACACGGTAAAGATGGCCGGCGGCGACGCGGCCAATTTCCTGGACGTGGGCGGCGGCGCCTCCGTGGACCAGATCACGCGGGCTTTCCAGATAATCCTCAAGGACCCCAAGGTGAAGGCCGTGCTGGTCAATATTTTCGGCGGCATCATGAAATGCGACAATATCGCCGCGGGCGTAGTGGAGGCCTCCAAAAAAGTGAAGATAGGCGTACCCCTCGTCGTGCGCCTCGAAGGCACCAACGTCAAGGAAGGTAAGGCGATACTGGCAGGATCCGGAATCAAGATAGAGCAGGCCGACTCCCTCTGGGAGGCCGCGCAGAAAGCGGTGGCCGCGGCCAGGTAAACTTATGTCCATACTTTTAAACAAGAGAACCAAACTTATAGTACACGGCTTCACCGGAGCGCAGGGCTCCTTCCACGCGCAGCAGTGCATAGAGTACGGCTCCAACGTGGTGGCCGGCATGACGCCGGGCAAAGGCGGCACCGAGCACCTGGGCCGCCCCGTTTTCAACACCGTACGCGACGCCGTGAAGGAGACCGGGGGCAACGCCTCGCTGATCTTCGTGCCGCCGCCCTACGCGGCGGATTCCATCCTGGAGGCGGCCGACGCCGGGGTGAAAGTCATTATCTGCATAACCGAGGGTATCCCGGTGCTGGACATGGTGCGCGTAAAGAAACGCCTCAACGCCCTACGCGCGGCCGGCCGGGACGTAACGCTGGTGGGCCCCAACTGCCCGGGCGTCATCACCCCCGGCGAGTGCAAAGCCGGCATCATGCCCGGCTATATCCACAAGAAAGGTTCCGTGGGGGTGGTCTCGCGCTCCGGCACCCTCACCTACGAAGCGGTCTGGCAGGTGACCAGCCAGGGCCTGGGCCAGTCCACCGTCATAGGCATCGGCGGCGACCCCGTGCAGGGCATGAACTTCGTGGACGCGCTGAAACTTTTCCAGGCGGACAAACAGACCGAGGCCGTCATCATGATAGGCGAGATAGGCGGCTCGGCGGAAGAGGACGCGGCGGCTTACATAAAACAGGAAATGACCAAACCGGTGTTCTGTTTTGTGGCCGGCAAGACCGCCCCCCCCGGCCGCCGCATGGGCCACGCCGGCGCCATAGTGGAAGGCAACGCGGGCACCCACGCCTCCAAGGTGGAGGCGCTGAAGAAAGCCGGCGCGAAAGTGGTGGACAACCTCTCCGAAATAGGCGCGGCCGTGGCCGCGGCGCTGAAACACAGAACAAAAACCAGGGCGGCCCGTAAATAGTAGAATAATGGAACGCTGAAAAGCGCGACCGAATGATAAAGAGATATAAAATAAAAGACCGCCAGGTAACGCCCGTAGAGGCGGAGACGCCCGACATTTGGGTGGTCATCAACCCCAACGACGACGAGAAGAAGTGGCTGGTGGACAATTTCGCGCTGGACGAGCACAATTTTGCCTCGGCCTTCGACCCGGAAGAACCCGCCCGCATGGAGCTAGAGCCGGATCACCTGGCCATGATCTTCAAGCGCCCGAAGAACTATTCTTCCAAGGACCACTTCTTGTTCAAGGTGTCGTCCATGGGCCTGTTCCTGTTCAAAGACAAACTGATCCTGGCCATGTCCGAGGACATCAACATGTTCTCCGGCAAATACTTCAAGCAGGTCTCCGGCATACGCGAGGTTTTCCTCAAGCTCATCTACAATTCCATTTTCCATTTCATGGAACACCTCAAGGTCATCAATATGATCGCCGAGGAACTCGAGAACAAGATCAACGCCTCCATGGAGAACAAGCACCTGTTGAACCTCTTTACCCTGGAAAAAAGCCTGGTGTATTACCTCAACGCCACCAACGCCAACTCTTACGCCATAGACCGCCTTAAACACAGCGCCGAGAAGGCGGGGTTTTCCGTGCGCAGCCAGGAATTCCTCGACGACATCATCATCGAGAACAACCAGTGTATGCGGCAGGCCGAGATCTATTCCAACATTCTGGCCGGCCTCATGGACGCCAGGGCCTCCATCGTGAGCAATAACCTCAACGTGATGATGAAGAATCTCAACGCCGTGGTCATCGCCATAGCGGTCCCCAGCTTCTTCGCCGGCGTCGGTGGCATGTCGGAGCTTACCACCATCACCGGCATCGCCGACCACCGCATAGCCTACCCGATCTTCGTCCTACTGATGTCCTGTATCGGCGTAGCGGTTTACTGGATCATAAAGCGCGTAGAGAAATATTGATCCCGCACGAGCGACAGACCCCGCGCCCTTACCCCCGTCTTTTCCATAATATGCCCAAACTCTTCATCGTTTCCCTCGGCTGCCCCAAAAATCTTTCCGACGCGGAGGTAATGGCCGGCGAACTGGCCGCCGCCGGCTGGCAGCTGACCCCCGACGAAGAAGGCGCCGACGCCGCCCTGATAAACACCTGCGCTTTCCTGTCGTCGGCGGTGGAGGAATCCGAAAGCGAAATACGCCGCCTGCTGGCGCTGAAGGCCAGGGGCAAACTTTCCAAGGTGATGGTGACCGGCTGCCTGGTGGAGCGCGAAAAAGAAAAACTCGCCGCCCGCTTTCCCGGCCTGGACGCCCTGGTCGGCATCCACGCCCTGGCCAAAGCCGCCGCGGCCATAGAGCAGGGCCGCAACTATATCCTGCCGGCCGAGGGGCCGCTGAGCTCGCCGCGCCTGAAAGCCCGCCTGACCGCACCCCACAGCGCCTACCTCAAGGTCGCCGACGGCTGCGACAACCGCTGCGCCTACTGCCTGATCCCGTCCATCCGCGGGCCTTTCCGCTCGAAACCCGTGGAGGAACTGGCGGAGGAAGCGCGCAAACTGGCCGAAAGCGGGGCCGTTGAAATCTCCCTGATAGCGCAGGACACCACCGCCTACGGGACGGACCTGTACGGCCGGCCCCGCCTGGCCTGGCTGCTCAACACCCTGCTGCAGATAAAGAGCGTAAAGTGGTGGCGGCTGATGTACGTGTACCCCGAGCGCCTCCACAAGGAAGTGATAGAGGTCATGCGGGCCAACAAGAGCATAGTCCGCTACCTGGACATGCCGCTGCAGCACGTGTCCGACAGGGTGCTCAAGCGCATGAACCGCGTTTCTTCGGAGAAATCCATAAAGACAAAGATAGCGGAACTGCGGCGCATAATGCCGGACATCGCCATCCGGACCAATTTCATAGTCGGCTTTCCCGGCGAGACGCAGGAAGATTTCAGCCGGCTGCTGGCTTTCGTAAAGAAGACGCGCTTCGACAACGTGGGGGTGTTCAAGTATTCCCGCGAACCCGGCACCCCGGCCGCCGGTTTCCCGGGGCAGGTCCCGGAGGATGTAAAGGAAGAGCGGGCCCAGGCGCTGATCGCCGCCCAGAGCGCCGTGGTCGACGTCATAAACTCGGGACTTAAGGGCAAAAAGACGGAAGTCTTAATGGACTCCCCCGTCTTCGGCCGCACCTACCGCGACGCGCCCGAAATCGACGGGCGGGTGGAAGTGCAGGTGCAGCCCGGCCAGAAAAAGCCAAAGGCCGGCGACCTGGTGAAAGTCAAGATCAATTCGGCCACCGGCTACCTGCGCCGCGCCACCGCCGAGTAAGGAGACGGTATGAAAGCCAAAAATCTCGCCATCATGCTCACGGATATAAAGGGCTTCACGGACAAGACCTCCCGCAAGTCCAGGGAGCAGATAAAGCAGATGCTGGGCAGCCACAACGACCTGGTCCTGCCGGTCATAGAGAAATTTCACGGCAAACTGATAAAGACCATCGGCGACGCCTTCCTGGTGACCTTCGAAAGCTCCACGGACGCCGTGCTGTGCGGGGTGTCCATCCAGGAAGTTCTGGCGGCCTTTAACAAGGGCAAAAGCCCCGACGACCGCATAGACATCCGCATAGCCATAAACGCGGGCGAGGTCTCCATAGACGCCTCCGGCGATATTTTCGGCGAGGCGGTCAATATCACTTCGCGCATAGAAGGCATAGCGGAGGCCGGCGAGGTGTTCTTTACCGAGGCGGTCTACCTCTCCATGAACCGCAACGAGGTGCCCTCCAGCGAGATCGGCTACCGCCAGTTCAAAGGCATACCGGACAAGATCAAGGTCTACAAAGTGCTGCAGGAGGACCCGGTCACCGACGAGAATCCGGCCGGCGAAAGTTTTTTCAAAGAAGCGCCGGAGAAAGACCGTGAACCCGCCGGAGATACGCCCCGAGAAAGGACGGACTGGCAAACGTTCACCAAAGGCCCCGGCGGCCTGGCCGGCATGATAACCGGCATGCTGGGCAAATTCGGCATGAACAACATAGACATCGAGGAAGACGGCAAGAGCGGGGCGAAAAAAGTAAAGATCACCGACGGCGAGATCCATGTCGTCAAGGACGGCAAAGAAATACACATAGGGAAGAACGGGATAAAGATCCGCAAAATAAAAAAGGACGACGAGCAGTCCAAACCTCAGTAAAGGCCTTTCTCCCTGAGTTCCTCGTCGCTCATGCCGAAATGGTGGGCGATCTCGTGCATCAGGGTGTGGCGGATCTTGTCCTCTACCCCGCCCTCGTCCCGGCACAGGCTTTCTATATTATTTTTGAACAGCGTAATTTTATCCGGCATGACCCCGCTGTAGGCGGTGCCCCGGTCGGACAGCGGCACGCCCTCGTACAGGCCAAGCAGGCCGCGGCCGAACCTGGCGGCCTGCGCCTTGGTGGGGTCGGCCTTTACCGTCACCATAACGTTGTCCAGCCGCGCCGAGAATTCCAGCGGCAGGCGCCGGATGGCCTTGGCGGCCAGTTTTTCGAAGTCTGAAATATCCACGGTTATTTGGAGATGAAGTAAATGCCGCCGGAAAGCAGCAGCGTGCCTGCAAGTTTGTTTACGGTGAAACTCTCGCCCAGGAACAGCAGCGCCAGGACAAAGGTGACCAGAGGGTAGGTGGAGCTGAGCGGCACGATCCGGCCGGCCTCGCCGCCGGAGAGCGCTTTAAGGTAGAAGAAGACCCCCGCCATAGAGACGATCACGCTGGACATGACGAATATGGGGCCGAGCTTGTCGGACCCCAGCAGCGCCTGCTTGGTGGGCGCGTATTTCCATGCCACCAGCGGCGAGAAGATAAGGATCATGAACAGCGAGCGCACGTAGAAAGCCCCGGAGGCGTCCATGTGCTTGAGGCAGGCCTTGTCGAAAAAAGCGCCCAGGCCCCAGCCCAATATGGCCAGCAGCAGGAAGATGACGGTGGATAATTCCATGGGTTACGGAGGCGGCAGCTGCCCGGGCAGTTCCAGCTCGGAGAAAGGCTTCTTGAGATAGTTGGCGATGGATTCTGAAAAACCCCATTCGTCGTTATAGGCCCTGGCCTGCTTATAGAACTCCATGGCTTTCGCGCGGGCGCCTTTCAGGTCGTAGACGTTGCCCAGCCGCACAATGGCCCACACGCCCCAGCGCGCCGGGTGCGCGGAGGGGTCCTCTTTCAGCGTAGCCGCCGCCTGACCGAAATAGTCCGCGGCTTCGTCGTACTTTTTATCCACCAGATAGGTGGTGCCGATGGCGGTAAGCACGCGGGGCAGGTAGCGCTTGCGGTAGGCGGGGACGCCGTCGTTGACCGCCTTGAGGTACGCGAGGGCTTCTTTGCGGGATTCCTCGTAGAGCTTGTCTTCATAAAGGGAAACTATCTCCACAAAATGCATCTGCGGGTGCACGGGATACTGCGCGCGCAGCTCCCGCGACCATTTTACGGCCAGGTCCGGGTTGGCGTACTTGCTGCCGGTCTGCGTGTAGATCTCTATAAGCAGGAGCTTCGCCGCCAGGGCGTTAAAATAGCCCTTCTCTTTGCAGACGGTGAGCTGGCGGATACCTTCGTTGGCGTCCCCGCTCAGGAAAAGCTTGGCGAAGATCTTTATGACGCCGGGCAGGGTGCCCGCGTAGTATTCGTACATCCCCAGGCCGAGGTAGGCGTCGTAGAGTTCCGGGTCTATTTTGAGCGAGCGGCGGGTATTGGAGATGGCTTTTTTGCCGTCCACGTAGGCCCGCCACCAGCGGTGCTGCAGCACGGCCAGCCGCGCCTGCAGGCCGTACATGCCGCCCAGGCACAGGTAGGCGTTGGCGTCGCCGGGATGCTTCTTGGTCCAGGCGAGCCCCACGTCTATGGCCTCCGCCGTCATGGCCTCGTATTCTTTTTCAAGTTTCGGGTCGGACTCGTCCTCGAGGTATTCGAGCGTGGCCCACTTGGTCATGGCCATGCCGAAATGGGGATAGGGATGCTCGGGGTATTTGGCGAGGGCGGCCTCGAAGTTCTTCCGGGCTTCGGGAATATCCACGGAGTAAATGGCGTCTATGCCCTTCTTGGAAAGCAGGCGCAGGTCTTCCGGCAGCGGCTCGTATTTCGGCGTGGCGGCCAGCGCCGCGCCGGCGCAGAGCGAGAGCGCCGCAGTTAAAATAAGTTTTTTCATAACGTTATCTTATCCGTTCCCATATATTTGCGCAGGGCGTCCGGCACGGTCACGGAGCCGTCCTCCTGCTGGTAATTTTCCAATATCGCGGCGAAAGTGCGGCCCACGGCCAGCCCGGAGCCGTTAAGCGTGTGCACGAACTCCGTCTTTTTCCCGTCGGCGCGCTTGAAGCGGGTGTTCATGCGGCGGGCCTGGAAGTCGGTGCAGTTGGAACAGGAGGAGATCTCCCGGAACATATTGTCGCCCGGCATCCACACTTCCAGGTCGTAGGTCTTGGCGGCGGAAAAACCCATGTCGCCGGTGCACAGCTCCAGCACGCGGTACGGGATCTTCAGGACCTTCAGCACCTTCTCGGCGTCCGCGCGCAGCTGTTCCAGCGCGGCCATGGAATCCTCGGGCCGGGTTAGCCAGACCAGCTCCACCTTGTTGAACTGGTGGTTGCGGATCAGGCCCCGCGTGTCTTTGCCGTAGGAACCCGCCTCCTGCCTGAAACACACGGTATAGGCGGCAAAACGCTTGGGCAGGTCTTCCTCTTTAAGGATGTCGCCGCGGAACATGTTGGTCAGGGGCACTTCCGCGGTGGGGATCAGGTACAGCGGCGGCTCGGACGCCACCTTGTAAAGGTCCTCCTCGAATTTGGGCAGCTGGCCGGTACCCGTCATGGTCTCGGGAGTGACCAGGAAGGGCGGGAAGATCTCCGTATAGCCGTTCTCCTGCGTGTGCAGGTCCAGCATCAGCTGGGTGAGGGAGCGCTCGAGGCGCGCGCCGGCGCCCTTGAGCAGCGCGAAGCGCGAACCGGAAAGTTTGGTGGCCGTCTCGAAATCCAGTATGCCCAGTTTTTCGCCCACGGCGTGATGGTCCAGCGGCTTGAAGGAAAATTCACGCTTATTGGAGATGTCCTCGGAAACCACTTTGTTGTCCTGCGGGCCGCCGCCTTTAACCACGCTTTCATGCGGCAGGTTGGGCACGCTGAGCAGCAGGGCGTTAAGTTCGGCCTCCTGCGCGCCCACGCTCTCTTCGCGCGTCTTCACGGCCTCTTTGGCGGCGTTGGCTTCGGCCATGGCGGCCTGCGCGGCGGCCTCGTCCTTGGCGGCCTTGGCCACCTGGATCTTTTTGGAAACCTCGTTGCGTTTGGAGCGCAGCTCCTCGATCTCGGCGAGGGCGGCGCGGTAAACGGCGTCCTTGGCGATTATCTCTTCGAGGACCGGCAGATAGCGGCCGCCGCGGTCGGTCATGGCCGCCTTCGCTTGCGCCGGATTGGCGCGGACAAGTTTTATATCAAGCATCGGGGAACTCCGTCTCTTTAACCCCCGCTTAAAGCGCGGGGATTACGGTTTAAGGATATTAATGACGGCCTCGCGCACTATGGCGGCCGGCTCGTCCCCCTGGCGGGGGCAGATCATAACTTCCAGCTTAAGGGCTTCGGGGAGGAAGCCGGTATTCCTGAGCTTGCGAAGCTGCTCGGAAAGCTCAAAATGCAGCACCTTGGCCTGGCGCTCGGAGGCCGGGTTTATCTTGGACACCCGCACTTCTTCCATATAAAAAGGCACTCCCCAGAAGGCTTTCTCGGGGGCGTCGCCTTTGCGGTTCAGGCGCAGGCGCAGCGAGTAGCGCAGCACCAGGCCCTCCACGGGCTTGGCGGAAGGGTTGCGCAGGGTGATCAGGGCGCGCAGGTGATCGGAAAATTTTATTTCGGGGGCGGCGCGCAGCTCCGTCACGGGGGCGTAGGGCGTGCGGTTCTTCCCGTCCATTCTGGAAATTTCCCAGTTGATGGCGAGGATCTCGGTCTGGGCAGCGGCCCGCGCGGGCAGCGCGGCGGCCACGGCCAGGACGGCGGCAAAAAAAGCGGCGGTGCGGTGTATGCTCATTGTTTATTCTCCGTCGATCTCGTCACAGACTATCAGTTCGCGCCTTGCGCGGTTTCAGCGGCCAACAGCGCTTTCTCCATGTTTTCGGGGATAAGCGCCAGCACCTCGCTGCGGGTCACGGTCCTGTCGCACTGCAGGTCCAGGGTCACGGTGACCAGGCTGTGGGGACTGCGCCCCACGGCCGTCCAGAGCGCCTCGAGGAGGTACTGCGTCTCGCCCTGCACGCACTTGGGCGCGGTGGGCAGGAAGCTGCGCTTGAGGGCGTTGGAAAGGGAGCTTATCAGCGCGTTGAGGATGATGTTGCCGAGCTCGGACAGCAGCAGCTCCTGCGCCTGGTTGAGATTGGGCAGTTTGGAAAAAGAAAACCCCATAAAGCCCTTGGAGATAGTGTCGATATCCTCGGGCCTGAAGACCACCATGGAGGTGAACGGGAACTCGCCCTTCACGTCGAAGTAAACGGCGGCCCCGGTGCCGCGCAGAGCGGCATGGTCGAAGATGGCCTCCTGCATGCTGCGGCAGGAAACGCGGACGTCGGCCACGCTCCATTTGCCGGCGGAAATACGCGAAAGCTTGGCCACGCACTTTTCAAGGCTGGCCACGGCTATGCGTTCGAGTATTTTTTCTGCCTTTATATCCATTATTAAAAGCGCCGGCTTTCGGCTCAGGCGAGGGCCTTCATCAGCGCCTTGAAGTCCTCGTAAGAGAACGGCTTGCGCAGGATGGCGTTGACGCCCTTGTCCGCCAGGCGCCGGTCTATCTCGTCCTGTTCCACCGCCGTCACCACCACTATGCGGGCGTTCGGGTCCAGCGCCCTCAGGTCCTCCAGGATCTCCACGCCCGACTTGCCCGGCAGGATCAGGTCGAGGAACACCACGTCGGGCTTGAACTCCTGGAAATACTTTACCGCGCCGGGGCCGTCCTCGGCCTCCGCCACCACCTCATGCCCGAGTTTATCCAGCAGCGACTTGATGGTGTACCGCGTAAGGGCGTTATCTTCTACCAGCAATACTCTCATATTCCCCCCTTCATACCGCGCGCGCCGGCGCAAACCCCCGCTTGTTCCGGCGCGCTCCGGGGCCCCTGCCCCGGCAGATCGAGGCCGGGCCTCAGCCGCAGCAGGCGCACTCGTGAACACGGGGCGCGGCCGCCGCTTTCTTCTTGAGCATCTCGGCGGCGTTGGTCTTTTCCCACGCGAAGCCGGGCCGGCCGAAGTGGCCGTAGGACGCGGTCTTCCTGAAAATAGGCGAGCGCAGGTTCAGCGTCTTTATGATGCCGCGGGGCGTCAGGTCGAAGCTGGAGCGCACGATCTTGGAGAGC
>Ga0154476_113_pt1 | contig 12676 bp, 11 predicted proteins | sample RifGroC2_FD_115955 | JGI IMG/M metagenome (GOLD analysis project Ga0154476, IMG submission 115955) | Elusimicrobia bacterium GWC2_61_19
TGGCCGCTGAAACCAGCGATATAACCACTACCGTGAATGGCTCGAAATGCAGGTTAACAGTGAAGAACGGCAGCACACTGAGTTATAAAACCGAAGGCCAGAGCCTGGCCGCCAATGAGCAGTATTACAAAGCCGATTTCGGCGGCACGGCGGCCGCGGTTTCGCTTACATATTCTTTCGCCAACTGGTAGGTATTCATCTAGTTTATGTAAATGATTTAATATAATTACCTCAAGCGAGTGATAACAAATAGAAATATATGATAAGCGTAAAGAAAGTGAACAACAAGCCGCTCAACCTGCTGGAGAAGATCTATCTCTGGGAGATAGCCCGCGGCCTGCTGGTGACCATGCGCCATTTCTTCGTCAACCTGGTCAACCCCGGGGGCATGCCCACCGTCCAGTATCCCGAGGCCAGGATCCCGCTCTCCGGCAACGCCCGCCTGCGCACCCGGCACCGCCTTAAGGCCCGCGCCGACGGTTCGCCCAAGTGCGTCGCCTGCTTCATGTGCCAGACCGCCTGCCCCGCCTACTGCATACGCATAGAAGCCGCGGAATACCCCGACAACAGCGTCGAGAAATACCCCGCCGTTTTCGACATCGACCTGGCGCGCTGCGTCATGTGCGGCATGTGCGTGGAGGCCTGCCCCGAGGACGCCATCGCCATGGACACCCTGGAGATCCCGGGCGGCGTAGAAGCCCGCTCCGCGCTCATGATGACCAAGGAGACCCTGCTGCGCAATCTGCCCGGCGAGCCGTCCACCGCGGGCGCCGCCAACCGCCTGGCCAATGAATATTTAAAAGGCAAGGGACGAGCATGATACTTACCGCGGCCATCTACTTTTTCGGCGGCTCGGCCGCCCTGGCGACGCTGCTGATGCTCTTCCAGCGCAACCCCGTAAAGGCGGCGCTGCTCATGCTGGCGGCCCTCCTGGCCACGGCCGGCCTCTACCTGGCCCTGAGCGCCCAGTTGCTGGCCGTACTGCAGGTTATCCTTTACGCCGGCGCCATCATGATCCTTTTCATAGTGGCGCTCACCGTCACGCCCGCCGCTTGGAGGGATAAACCGGCGCCCGCCCTGATCCGGCGCGTGCTGGGGCTGGCGGCCGCGGCCGTGATACTGGCCGAACTGCTTAAACTTTCTACGGCACTGAAGGCCGTCCCCGCCTCCCGGCAATTCTCCGAGACCGGCACGCTCGAACTGGCGCGGCTGCTTTTCGGGCCCTTCGTCTTCCAGTTCGAACTGCTCTCACTCGTCATACTGGCCTCCATAGTAGGCGCCGTCGCGCTGACCTCCAAAAGGAGGAACGCGCTATGACCCAATACCACCTGGCCGCCATAAGCTTCACACTTTTCGCGCTGGCCGCGGCGGGCTTCCTGACGGCCGGCAGTCTGGTGCGCATGCTGATGTTCCTGGAACTGATGCTGAACGCGGCGAACATAGCGCTGGTGGCGCTGGGAACGCCGGCCTCGCAGGCCTATGCCGTAATGCTTTTCGCCATAGCGGCGGCCGAGGCCGGGGTGGGCCTGGCGCTGATAATCACGCTGGCCACGGCGTTCAAAACGCTGGAAGCCGGCAACATAAAGGAGCTGAAGGGCTGATGGAAGGCAATTACTACCCGCTCCTGAAATGGATCCTGGCCGCCCCGCTGGCCGGCTTCGCGCTTAACGGCCTGCTGGGCAGAAAGCTGCTCGGCGAAAAGGCCGGCGGCGTTATCGGCTCGCTGGCCATTTTCGTCTCTTTTGTTTTCGCGGCCATGTCGTTGGCCGACCTGCTTAACCTGCCGGCGGACCACCGCCTGCTGCGCGACACGCTCTACACCTGGATCTCGGCCGGCAGCTTCAGCGTGGACGCGGCCTTCCGCTTCGACCCGCTCTCGGCGGTGATGGCGCTGATAGTCACCGGCGTCAGTTTCCTTATCCACGTCTATTCCGCCGGCTACATGAAAGGCGACGCCGGTTACAACCGCTATTTCGCCTATCTCAATCTTTTCGTTTTCTTCATGCTGGCGCTGGTGCTGGCCGACAACCCGCTCGTGATGTTCGTGGGCTGGGAAGGCGTGGGCCTATGCTCTTACCTTTTAATAGGCTTCTGGTACGAGGACCATGAGAAAGCTTCCGCCGGCAAGAAGGCCTTTATAACCAACCGCGTGGGCGACGCCGGCTTCCTGCTGGGCCTTATGCTGCTGTCGGCCCTGCTGGCCGCCAAGGGCGTTTTTTCCATGGATTTCGCGACGCTGGAGAAGAACGCGCCGCTGCTCACCTCGGTAACCGTGCTGGGCATGGGCGCCCCCACGCTGATCTGCCTGCTGCTCTTCTTCGGCGCCACGGGCAAGTCCGCCCAGTTCCCGCTGTATGTCTGGCTGCCCGACGCCATGGCCGGCCCCACGCCGGTGTCCGCCCTGATACACGCGGCCACCATGGTGACCGCCGGCGTGTACATGCTGGCGCGCCTGCAGTTCCTCTACGTCCTGGCCCCCGCTGCGCTGGAAGTGGTACTGGTCACCGGCTGTTTTACGGCTTTCTTCGCGGCCGTCATCGCCCTGCTGCAGAAGGACATAAAGAAAGTCCTCGCCTATTCGACGATAAGCCAGCTGGGCTATATGTTCATGGCGGCCGGCGCCGGGGCTTTCTCCGCCTCGGTCTTCCACCTGGCCACCCACGCTTTCTTCAAAGCCCTGCTGTTCCTGGGCGCCGGCTCGGTCATACACGGCCTCTCCGGCGAGCAGGACCTGTTCAAGATGGGCGGGCTGCGCCGGCAGATGCCTTTCACTTTCCTGCTGATGGCGGCGGGATGGCTGGCCATCGCGGGCGTGCCGGGGCTGTCCGGTTTCTATTCCAAGGACCTTATCCTGGAGAAGGTTTTCGAGCACGGCGGCGCGCTGGCCTGGGGCGTAGGCGTGGTCACGGCGGGCCTGACGGCTTTCTACACCACGCGCCTCTTCGTGCTGGCCTTCCTGCGCGACAGGCGGGGGGGCGCCCACGCGCACGAGTCGCCGCTGTCCATGACCCTCCCCATGACCGCCCTCGCCCTGCTGGCGCTGGCGGGGGGCTTCCTGCTCAAAGACCGGCTGTTCGCTTTCCTCGAGCCCGGCGCGCTCCCTTCGGCGGAACAGGCCCCTCAGGCCGCGCGCCTCATGGCGATCTCGGTAACGGCGGGCCTCACCGGCATAGCCGCGGCCGTCCTGCTGACGCTGCCCAGGGCAGCCAACTTCCTCAAGAACACCATGGCCCAGTTCCACGCCGTGATCTATCACAAGTTCTACGTGGACGAGCTCTACGGCCTGATGATAATAAGGCCGCTCAAGTTCTTCTCCAACAGGGTGCTGTTCCAGCTGGTGGACGCCGGGCTGATAGACGGATTCATGGTCAACGGCCCGGCCAGAGCCTCCTACGCGGCCGGCCGCGCGCTGGCCAAAGTGCAGAACGGGCGCCTCGACCTTTACGCGCTGGTCTTCGCCATCGGCGTGGCCCTGATGCTTTTCTGGATAGTGTAACGTATGGAATTCATAACCAACCCTCTTTCGCTGATGATAATACTGCCGGCCGCCGCCGGGCTGGCCCTTTTGGCCGTGCCGGCGGACAGGACCGGCGCGCTTAAAGGTCTCTCCCTGGCCGCCACGCTGGCGGTGCTGCTGGTCTCGCTCAAGCTCTACGCCGGCTTCGACCCGGCGGGCGCCGCCATGCAATTCCAGCTGGACCGGGCCTGGCTGCCGTCCTTCGGTATAAACTATTTCCTGGGCATAGACGGCATCAGCCTGCTGATGATAATGCTGACCGCGCTGCTTATGCCCATAGCCGTGCTGGCCTCTTTCAACTATATAAAGGAAAGCGCCCGCGCCTACTACGCCACGCTGCTGTTCCTGGAAGCGGCGATGATAGGCGTATTCGCGGCGCTGGACCTGTTCGTGTTCTACCTGTTCTGGGAAGCCATGCTGATACCGATGTATTTCCTGATAGGTATCTGGGGCGGCCCGAAGCGTATCTACGCCGCGCTCAAGTTCTTCATCTATACCATGGCCGGCTCGGTGCTGATGCTGGTGGCTATTCTCTGGGTGGTGTCGTCCAATCACGCCGCCACGGGCGCCTGGACCTTCTCCATTCCCGCGCTTTACGGCGGGGCGCTGACGGCGCAGGCCCAGTTCTGGCTGTTCGCGGCCTTCGCCCTGGCCTTCGCGGTAAAAGTGCCGCTGTTCCCTTTCCACACCTGGCTGCCCGACGCGCACGTGGAGGCCCCTACGGCGGGCTCCGTACTGCTGGCCGGTATATTGCTGAAGATGGGCGTTTACGGCTACCTGCGGCTGGCGGTGCCGCTGTTCCCGGTCGCCGCGGTGACTTTCGCGCCCTGGCTGGCCGGGCTGGGCGTGATCGGCATAATTTACGGTTCGCTGGTGGCCTGGAGCCAGCGCGACATGAAGAAGATGGTGGCTTATTCCTCGGTGGCGCATCTGGGCACGGTGATGCTGGGCGTAATGGCTTTCGAGCCGTCGGCCGTGGCCGGCGCCGTGCTGCAGATGGTCAACCACGGGCTTTCCACCGGCGCGCTGTTCCTTCTTGTGGGCGTGCTGTATGAGCGGCGGCATACCCGCATGATAGAGGATTACGGCGGGCTCGCCAAAGTGATGCCGGGCTTCGCGGCGGTCTTCATGATAGTAACGCTTTCTTCGGTAGGCTTGCCCGGCCTGAACGGCTTTATCGGCGAGGTGCTGGTATTGTTCGGCTCCTTCAAGGTCTACCCGTGGCTGGCCGGCGCTGCCGTCGGCGGCGTGATCCTGTCGGCGGTCTATATGCTGGGCATGTACCAGCAGGTGGTCTTCGGCCCGCTGCGCCATACGGAGAACAAGATCCTGCAGGACCTCAACGTAAGGGAATGGCTGTACCTGCTGCCGCTGGTCATTTTTATCGTGCTGATAGGCGTGTGGCCCAACCCGCTGCTGAGGCGCGCCATGCCCGCCGTGAACAACTATATCACCCTCTCGCGCCAGCAGACCGCGCCCGTTGTCCCGGAAGTTAAAATAGCGCTCGGAGGCAAGGAACAAGAATGACCCCCGATTCAATAAATTTCGCCGCCTACTCCATCACCGTGCCGATATTGCTGACGCTGGGCGCGCTGTTCTGCCTGCTGCTGCCGCTTTTCATAAGACAGCTGCGCGGCACGCAGGGGCTTATCGCCCTGGGCACGGTGTTCGCGGCCCTGACCTTCCTGCGGCGCGCGCCCGCGGCCGAGCTTTCTTTCTTCAGCGGGGCGCTGTTACTGAGCCCGCTGTCGGCCTACCTGTGGACTTTCGTCCTGGGCGTGCTGGCGCTTGTAATAACGCTGTCGCTTGTCCGCCCGTCGGCTCCGGAGGAGAGCGAGGGGGAATACTACTTCCTTCTTTTCATGGCCGGCATCGGTCTTATGACGCTGGTGGCGGCCGGGGACCTGTTCACGGCTTTTATCGCGCTGGAGCTGCTGAGCCTGCCTGTGTACGCGCTGGCCGGCATCAGGCGGTCCAAGCCGGGGCTTGAGGCGGCGTACAAGTATTTTATGTTGGGTGCTTTCGGTTCCGGCATGACGGTGATGGGCATCGCCATCCTTAACGCGCTTTACCCGGCGCTGACCTTTGCGGCGCTGAAGGCAGGGACGCCGCAGCCGATGGCGCTGGCGGGGTTCCTGCTGGTGATCTCGGGCTTCGCTTTCAAGACGGCGCTGGTGCCTTTCCATATGTGGGTGCCGGACGCCTACGAGGGCGCGCCTACGCAGATCTCGGCTTTTATGGGCGCGGCGGTGAAGGCGGGCGGCGTGATAGTGCTGTGGCGGCTGTTCAGTCTTTTTAACGGCGGCCCGGTGCACGAGATCTTCTGGTGGCTGGCGGTCATTACGGCGGTGTCGGCCAACCTTATGGCGCTGGCGCAGTCCGGCCTGAAGCGGCTGCTGGCTTATTCCAGCGTGGCGCACGCGGGTTATCTGGCGGTGGCTTTCTTCGGCGGGCAGAAGGGTTTTGAGGCGGTGCTGTATTATCTGCCTGTTTACGCTATAGCGACCATCGGGGCTTTTGCGGTGGCGCTGGTGCTTGAGAAGGGGGACAAAGGTCCGCTTATCGAGGACCTGGCCGGGCTGGCGAAGCGCCGCCCGTGGCTGGCCGGCGCGATGTCGGCTTTTATGTTCTCGCTCGCCGGCGTGCCGCCGCTGGCCGGTTTCTTCGCCAAGTTCTACGCTTTCTCGGGCGCGGTCAACTCCGGCTTCACCGGCCTGGTCGTCATCGCCATCATCATGAGCGCCGTGTCCATGTACTACTACCTCAAAGTAACGGTCGTCATGTACATGAAACCCTCCGTCGGCGACCATGCCGAAGCTCCTGCCGGCGTCGCCGAAGCCGTCATCTTCCTCCTAGCCGCGGGCGTCATCCTCGCCGGCGTCTTCTCCCGTCCCCTCCTGACCCTAACCACCGAAGCCGCCCGCTGGTTTTAGCAAAACCTCAAACCTGCTTAACTAAAGACCGCGAGATGTCCAGTCGGGGCGCCAAGGGTATGGGCCCGGCGGGCACGGCGTCGCGCACACCGTGCGCGCGCCTCCTCACTCGCCCTCCGCGCTTATGCAAGCGTCGGGCTCCGTGAGGGACCCGCCGAACCCATACCCTCGCCGCCCCTCCGTTTTAGTTAATGCACTTAACTTTTACCTAAGTTGACTGCATACTTCAGTTTAAACACAAAACTGACATTCACCAGCTAAGGCAACTTTCTACGCATTAACTGATACGGAGGGGTGGCCGGGGTGTTGCCCCGCAAACCCTTTGGGGAGGGGGGGGCCCCGCCATAATTTCCCAAGGCGGGGGGGAACCGCGCAACGATTCCCATCTTCCAGGGTTTGCGGGGCAACACCCCGGCCACCCCGACTTCACATCTCGCGGCTCTTAACTCCAAAATATTATAAGAAGCCGTTTTCTTTGAGGAAGTCGCGGGTGATACCGGAGGATTTAGCTGAGGCGTATTTGCCGAGGATGTCGTATTCGATGTTGAGGAGGGAACCGGGCTTGAGGATTTTCAGGGCGGTATTGGCCCAGGTGTGGGGGACGACGGCGGCTTTGAAGGAAGAGGGGGAAACGTCATAGACGGTCAGACTGATGCCATCCAGGGCCACTGAACCCTTTTCAACCATCACCGCGTCAGCCGGCCTCTCGACCTCGATGATCCGGCTGTTCCCGTCGTTATTAATGGACAGGAGGCGGGCCGTGCCGTCTATGTGGCCCGTCACAAAATGACCGCCCAGCCGCGCACCTACCGCCAAAGCGCGTTCCAGATTTACCAGCGAACCCGTTTTGGCGGAGCGCAGTGTAGTCTTAGAGATAGTCTCGGGACTCACGGCAAAACAAGCCAGCCCCGGCTTAGAACCCGTGACCGTAAGACAAGCACCGTTCACAGCCACGCTCTCGCCGTCGGTAAGTATCCAATCCTTAGGGACAGAAACCTCCAGCATCCCGGGGGAAACCGATTTCACCTTTTCAACCGCTTCAATAATACCCGTAAACATTAGAATTTAAGCTCCAGCATAAGGTCCGGCCCGGCCCGGCCGACAGACGCTATCTTCGCCTTGATCCCCAGCTCCTTGCGCGCCGCGTTCAGCGCGTCAGGCCAGACCATTGAATTCCTGGACTCCGTGCCTCCGATAATCAGCGGCGACACGAAACAGATGAACCTGTCCGCCAGCCCCTCGCTGACGAACGAGCCCGCCACCTTGCCGCCGCCTTCCACAAGGATATGGCCGATCCCCATCCCGCCCAGCGCCTTTAAGAGCGCCTTCAGCGAAACCCGGTTCTTTTCCGACGGAAGGACCAGTATCTTCACGTCCTCGGGGAACTTCTTCATGGCCGTAACGGACGCCTTATGCGTAGTAGCCACGATAACCCGCTCGTTCTCAAAAATACGCGCCCGGCGCGGCACGCGGAAAGAAGAATCCAGAGCCACTATCCACGGCTGACGCTTAACCCTGACGCCGCGGACGTTCAGCAGCGGGTCGTCCGCCAGCACGGTCCCTATACCGGCCAGCACCGCGTCCGCCTGCGCCCGCAGCTTATGCGCCGCATGCCTCGCCTGCGGCGAAGAGATCCAGCGCGAACGCCCCGCCGCATCCGCTATCCTGCCGTCGAGACTCTGCGCTATCTTAAGCGTAACGTAGGGCAGGCCCGTGCGCATGAACTTGTTGAAAGCCGGGTTCAGCGCCTCACATTCCTTCTTAAGCAGACCTGTCTTTACCTTCAGACCGGCTTTCCTCAGTATAGCCGCCGCCTTGCCGCCGTTGGCCGGGTTGGGGTCAGTGGCTCCGATGAATACCGACTTTATACCGGCCTTCAATATGGCCTCGGTGCAGGGGGGAGTTTTGCCGCAGGTAGAGCAAGGCTCCAGCGTAACATAAAGAGCCGCCCCCGCCGGGCTGACGCGGCAGGCGCGTAGCGCGTTTATCTCGGCATGGGGCCCGCCGTAAGACAGGTGCGCCCCTTCGCCGATGATCCTGCAGTTCCTAACCAGGACCGCGCCCACCATAGGATTAGGATGCGCGCCGTAGAGCCCCTTACGGGCCAATTCAATGGCGCGCGCCATATATATATTATCCTTATGCTTTGGCGGCATAATTCCTTTACAGGTTCTTGAACAGGTTCGCCATCTCTATGGCGGAAACGGCCGCCTCGGCGCCCTTATTGCCGTGCTTTACGCCGGCGCGCTCTATGGCCTGCTCCAGCGTATCGGCGGTTATCACGCCGAAAGCCACCGGCACCTTGTGTTTCATGGAGACCGCCGCTATGCCCTTGGCGGTTTCCTGCGCCACGATGTCGTTGTGGGGGGTCTCGCCCTTGATGACCGCGCCCAGGCAGATGATGGCGTTGTAGCCGCCGGTGGCCAGCTTCTCGCAGACCAGCGGGATCTCGTAAGCGCCCGGCGTTCTCACCACGGTTATGTCGCCGTCGGACGTGCCGTGCCGTTTGAGCGAGTCCACGGCCCCGTCGAGCAGGCGCCCGGTGATAAAGTCGTTGAACCGCGAGACCACTATGGCGAATTTCAGTTTGCCGGCCGTCAGGCCGCCTTCTATAACTTTCATGTTTCCTCCTATTTACCGCGCACCGCTCCGATCAGGTGTCCCATCTTCAATTCTTTGGTCTTCAGGTAGCGGGCGTTATGCTTATTGGGGTCTATGATAAGCGGCACCCGCTCCATTATCTCCAGCCCGTAACCTCTCAACCCGGCCAGCTTCCTCGGATTATTGGTTATCAGGCGCAGGCGCCGCATGCCCAGGTCGCAGAGTATCTGCGCGCCTATGCCGTAATCGCGCAGGTCGGCGGCGAAGCCCAGCGCCTCGTTGGCCGTAACGGTGTCGTAACCCTTGTCCTGCAGGCCGTACGCCTTTATCTTATTGGCCAGGCCGATGCCGCGGCCTTCCTGGCGCATATAAAGGATGGCGCCCGACCCTTCTTTGGCGATCAGGCGCATGGCCGCATGCAGCTGCGGGCCGCAGTCGCAGCGGCGCGAACCGAACACGTCGCCTGTAAGGCATTCCGAATGCACGCGCACCAGCGCGGGGTCGCCTACTTTGCCGAGAGTAAGGGCCATATGCTCCAGCCCGGTCAGGCGCTCTTTGTACACCGCGATGTCAAAAGTCCCGAACTCTGTGGGCAGGGTTGAAACGGCGGCCTTCTCCACCAGGCTCTCCTTGCGGCGGCGGTGGGCGATCAGGTCGGCGATAGTCCCCAGCTTCAGACCGTGGCGGGCGGCAAAGCGTGCCAGTTCCGGCAGCCGCGCCATGGTGCCGTCGGGGTTCATAATTTCACAGATGACGCCGGCGCCGCCAACGCCCGCCAGCCGCACCAGGTCGGTGCAGGCCTCGGTATGGCCCGCGCGGACCAGTACGCCGCCGGGACGTGACTTAAGGGGGAAAACATGTCCCGGGCGCGTCAGGTCTCCGGGTAAAGAGGCGGGAGAGGAGAGAACTTTAATGGTGCGGGCACGGTCCGCGGCCGAGATGCCGGTGGTAACGCCCCTCGAAGCATCCGCGGAAATAAGCCAGTTGGTCTTATACGGATCGCTGTTCTCCCGCTCCATCCGGGCCAGGTTCAGCGCGCCGGCCCGTTCCTCTTCCAGCGGGGCGCAGATGAGGCCGCGCCCGTACTTGGCCATGAAATTAATTTTGGCGGCTGTGGCGAATTTGCCGGCCAGCACCAGGTCGCCCTCGTTCTCGCGGGCCTCGTCGTCGGTCAGCACCACCAGGCGCCCGAGCTTAATCTCCTTGATGATTTCTTCTACGGGGGAGAACTTAATGTTTTTTTTCATAAAAAAAGCCCTGAAGTTTTATCTTCAGGGCTTACGGAAAAGCGCAGCGGCCGGCAATAATGATCAGGGCTCGCCCTGACCACCGATCACAGAACACTTATCCCAGTTCTTCTTTCATCCGGACTTTACCGTCGGCTTCGGAATTTAACCGAATCTGCTCCGTGGAGCTTGCGGGCTTTACCGCCGGTGGGGAATCGCGCCCCGCCCTGAAGAACTACAGGGATATTATATCACATCAATAGCAGTTCGCCTTCGAACCGGCGATAGCCCAGTCGCCCGGGTTTACGGTGCCGGTGGAGAAGCAAATATTCCCGATGCTGGAGTTGAAGACCACCGCCCCCATCACGGAAGGGACAACCCCCTGCATTTCAGCCGTGGTCATAGCGCGAGGCTGCCAGTAACCCTCGGCGGTGAACGTGGACTTGGTCGCACCCGCGCCGAACTGCGCGTCGCCGTTAACGTCCAGGGCGGCCTGCGGGCTGTGCGTGCGTATGCCCACCTTATACTGCCTGGCATTGGCGGGGTCTATAAGGAAAAGATACGGGGTATTTATCTTGAAGGTATTGAAGACATAACCGGTCCCATTGACATTGTCGTTGCCCCAGGCGAACGTGCCTTCAGCACCGGTGTCGAGATAGTTGTTGAACCCGCCGGCGAAAGCGTAGGAGCTCAACACCACATTGTAGCCGCCCCCGGGAATAACGGATTCTTTGGCGGTAAGATAATTGCTCTCCCCGCTCAGCACGCCGCCGTCCTGCCCCTGCGAGATGTTATTATGCCCGCCGGTGATCGCACTGTAAGCGCCCGCGGCGGCATTATTGTAGCCGCCGGTAACTACCGAAGATTCGCCGGTAGCCGCGCTGCGCCTGCCGAAGGCCACGGAGTACTTGCCGATCGTGTCCCACTCGGTCCCGATTGCCGCGCCGGCGCGGATGGCGGAATCCTTGGGGATCCACATGAACCTGGTGCCGGCGCCGGTAACAGGCAGGGGCGCCGGAGTAATGTCGTCATGGATACCGGCCGCCAGGATATTGCCGTCGCCGACCTCCAGCAGGGCACGCGGGTTGCCGGTACCGACGCCGGTGAAAGAATAGCCGGTAAGGGTACTAACGTATAATGCGGCGGAGGCGCGGTCGGAGCCGACGAGAAAACTGGACGCCACATGCATTCTTTCTTTCGGTGCTCCGGTGCTTATACCCACAGAGCCCGAGATCGTTGACACGAACAGAGCCGGCGTCATTAAGCCATTGCCGACGAGCATGTCCGTAGCGACATGGAACGGCGCGAGCGGGGCGCTGGTGCCTATCCCGAACTTCCACCCGGAAGAATTATCACCGATGGGCTTGCCTTTTACCCTGAAGACCTCTTCGTTTGAATTGTTTATGGTAAACACCAGGTCGCGGGAAACCGCCGGCATCCCCAGGGAACCCTTGGCAAGGCCGCCCTCGCTCCAGTTTATGAACGCCGGCCCGCCGTTATGCAGGGCAAAATTCAGATTAGTATAGCCCTCGGAGTCTTTTTGGTCGATGGTCATAACGCCGCGCAAATGCAGCGGAGACGCCACTGTGGGAAATATCTCTCCGACCGCCAGGTTAGCGTTCACGTAGGTATTAGAGGTGAATACTACCGCGCCGTAAGCGCTGTCGGACCGGGCCGCTATGGAGGAAACGTCGACCTGCGCAGGCAGGCCGCCGGCCGAGATATTGGTGAGGCCCGCGCCGTCGCCGAAAAAACCGCCCTGCGCAGTTACGGAAGAGGTCGCCAATATGCCGCCGTTCACCGACAACTTGTGATCCGGCGCCGAAGACCCCACGCCGACAAGCCCGGTGGCGGTGCTTATATAAAGAATGGGGGAAAGCGTGCTGGTACTGACCAGCATGTTGGCGGCGACATGGAATTTTTCCAGCGGGTTGGAGGTCCCGATGCCGAAACGCCAGCTGCTGCCGGAGGTAATGTCGGCCGCGTCCAGATTGATACGGAAGACCTCGCTGCCGCCCACTCCGGGACTGGTACCTAAGGCCTGGAAAATGAAAGGGCGCGCAAACCCCTGCGTAAGATAGCCCATAGCCCCCAGGCTGGCGTTGCCGAAACCCGCAAGACCGTTATCGGACCAGCGCGTATAGGCCTTGCCGCCGTTAGCGTAGATGTGGGTAAAAGAATCCGTATCTGTCCAGTTGGAGACCATTATGGAGCTGTTGACCTCCAGCGGGGCCAGCGGCAGGGCAACCCCCACGCCTACGCGGCCCGCTGTGGTAACCGACATAAGATAGGTGCTGACGGAAGCCGCGCTGGCGATGGTCAGAGCGTATTCATGCGCGCCCATGGAAAGGATAGTAACGCTGGAAGGCGACACCAGCAAGTGACCGGTCATGGTATCG
>Ga0154476_101_pt1 | contig 12544 bp, 13 predicted proteins | sample RifGroC2_FD_115955 | JGI IMG/M metagenome (GOLD analysis project Ga0154476, IMG submission 115955) | Elusimicrobia bacterium GWC2_61_19
CAGGGCGGCAACACCGGCGATATCCTGGCCAAGGAAGGGATGCTCACGCAGGCCCTGGGCCGCCTCATCGCCATTTCCGAGAACTACCCCAACCTGAAGGCCAACGAGTCGGTGAAGACCCTGATGGAAGAGCTGACCCACACCGAGAACCAGATAGGCTTCTCCCGCCAGTTCTACAACGACGTCGTCACCAAGTTCAACACGGAACAGCAGGTTTTCCCGACGAACATATTCGCCGCCATGCTGGGCTTCGCCCCTTCCGCCCTCTGGGAGCTGCCGGCCGACTCCGTAGAAAGGGAAAATCCCAAAGTGAACCTGACCGTCTAGGGACTACGCGCCCGAGCGCCCCGGAGTCGGATCTCCGGGGTTCCCGGCTTCCCGCAATGAACATCTACGAACAGCAGGCATCCAACCGCCGCATGACCGCGGGCATTCTGGCCGTGTTCGTGGCTTTTTTTCTGTTCATTGGCCTGGGCTTCGATTATTTCTACACCAGTTTCAACCCCGCGGCCCAACTGAGTTTGGAACTGACCTCCGGCGGTTACTACGAGACGCGGCGCCCCGGCGCGACGGATAAAATACCTTTCGCCACCATCATCTCCCTGCTGCTGGGGCTGGGGCTGGCGGCCAACAGCCTGCTGAACGGCCCGCGCATGGTGCTGCGCTCCACGATGGCGCGCCGCGCCGTTTCCTCATCGGAGAAGGAAAAACAATTCCTGAACGTCGTGGAGGAAATGGCCACCGCCGCCGGCTTGCCTGCGCCCGCCGCCTACATCGTGCCCGACGCGGACCTGAACGCTTTCGCCACCGGGATGAGCCCGGCTAACTCCGTGATAGCGGTGACGGAGGGCCTGCTTGGCGGTCTTAACAGGGAGGAGCTGCAGGCCGTGGTGGCGCACGAGATGAGCCATATCCGCAACTACGATATGCGCCTTATGACCATGATGGCCGGCTTGATAGGCGCCATAGCCCTGCTCAGCGATTTCGCCGCCCGGAGCTCCCGCTACGGCGGCAGGTCTTCTTCCTACAGCGGCGGCTCTTCATCCGGCGGCTCGTCGCGCCGCGGCGGCGCGGGCGTCTTCTTCCTGCTCTGGCTGGTGCTGATGCTATTGGCGCCGCTGTTGTCCCGGCTGCTGGCCATGGCCGTTTCCAGGCAGCGCGAGTTCCTGGCGGACGCGAGCGGCGCGGAGCTGACCCGCAACCCGCTGTCGCTGGTGTCGGCGCTGGAGAAGATACGCCGGGCCGTCATGCCCACCAACGCCATCAACAACGGCGTGGCGCATATGTGCATAGCGGACCCGCGGGGTTCGCTGATAGAGGAAAAAATGGGCTTCGCCGCGGACCTGCTGGCCACGCACCCGCCCATGGAAAAGCGCATCCTGGCGCTGAAGGTAATGGCTTACCAGGCCGGCCGGCCGCAGGCGGCGTAGCGTTCTATTTAGACAAGGCCGGGCCTCGTCGGGGGCGGGCCTTAAACTTAAGGAGACACACATGATACTCGCAAGCCAATTCAAAGAAGGGAACATGTTCATAAACGAGAACGGCCAGACCGTCGAGGTTATGACCGTGCAGCATCACCGCAAGTCGCAGGCCAGGGCCGTGGTGCGCGTGAAGCTGTGCAACGTGGAAACGGGGTCCATCATAGAGACCGCCTACCGCCCCGAAGACAAATTCAAGGACGTGATGGTGGAAAAGCGCCCCAAGACCTACGTCTATTCCGACGGCGGGATGGCTTATTTCATGGATAACGAGAATTACGAACAGGTCGGCCTGCCCCTGGATAAACTGGGCGACACCATGAAGTTCCTGACGGAAGACATGCCTGTGGAAGGGCTTTATCTTAACGGCGTTTTCTTCAGCGTGCAGCTGCCGGCTAACCTGATCATGGAGATCACCGAGACCGTGGACGGCGTGAGGGGCAACACCGTCTCCAACGTGATGAAGCTGGCGAAGGTTTCCACCGGGCTGGAGATCCAGGTGCCCATGTTCATCAAGGAAGGGGACAAAGTGCGCGTGGACACCCGCACCAAGACGTACGTGGAGCGCTTTACCGAACCGAAGAGGTAGGGGCCGCGGGCCGGTGGCGGGACGCTCCGGCGATTTACGAGGAAACAGATGATAAAAGCCGTTATTTTCGACATAGACAATACGCTGATGGACTTCATGCGCATGAAGCGCGCCGCGGTGGACGCGGCCGTGGACGCCATGATAGACGCGGGCCTGGCCATCCCCAAGGCCGAGATGGTGGAGAAGATCTTCAAGATCTACTGGGTGGAGGGGATAGAGGACCAGAACATCTTCGACAAGGTGCTGATGAAGGAATTCGGCAAGGTGGATTACCGGATCCTGGCCGCCGGCATCCTGGGCTACAAGCGGGCCAAGGAAGGCCACATGACCCTGTACCCGCATGTGCGCCTTACCCTGACCGACCTGCTGAAAAGCGGCGTGCGCATGGGCGTGGTCTCCGACGCGCCGCGCCTTTCCGTGTGGATGCGTATAGTGGGCCTCGGCCTCCATCACTATTTCGAACATGTCGTCACTTTCGACGATACCGGCGAAAAGAAACCCTCCCCGAAGCCGTTCAAGAAAATACTCGGCCTGCTGGGCGTGGAGCCCAGCGAATCCATAATGGTGGGCGACTGGGCCGAGCGGGACGTGAAAGGCGCCAAGGCTTTCGGTATGCAGACGGCCTGGGCCAAATACGGCAACGAGTTCGACACCAAGGTGTCCGGCGCGGATTACGAGCTGGACGATATTCACCACCTTGTCGCCATAATCAGGAGGCTGAATGAAAAAAATACTTGAAGTCCTTGCGCTCTGCCTTTCTCTCCAGGCCGCGGCCGCGGCGCTCGAGATAACCTCCGTGAACCCCGCCGCGGTCAAAGGGACGGCCAAGGCCGATTTTACCTTCTCGGCCTTCACCGTTAAGAACATCGCCTTCGACAAGGGCGCGGTGGTGCTGCCTGTTACCGAGAGCAAAGGCAAGACCTTCTCCGACGTAAAGCTGCTTTCTAAAAGTCTTTACGGCAAACTGGAGGCCTGTTTTAAGAACGGCTGCGCCAAGCCCGCCAAGGCGCCCGCCGCGCCTAAATTCAGGATAGAGGCGTTCAAGCCCCTTAAATCCAAAACCCGCGTGGCCAACGCCGAGCTCTCCTTCGACGGCGACCTGCTGGTGGTGGCCGGCGTGATGGCGTCCTCCAAAGAGCCCGGCACCTTCTGGGTGGCTTTTCCCTCGGACCTGGCTTTCGGCGACGGGGCGTTTAAAAGCGCCATAGAGTCCGCCGTGATAGCGGCCTGGGCCAAGAAAAACAAATAATGTCCAGGCCGCCGGCGAAAACCCTTTTCCTAGCCCTGCTGGTCCTGCTGCCGGCTTCCTCCGCTTTCGCTCTTAAGGTAGAGCGCCTCGCGCGCTTCTCTCCCGCCTCCGGTAAAACTACCAGTCTGGAAGTCGCCTCCGGCTCCGCGCTGGTCAGATTCAAAGCTGGCGTTTCCACTTCCTCGGCGCTAGGCGTACTCCAATCTTCAGATTTCCAGGTGGTTTCCACGTTCGATCGCTTCAATTGGTCGGTGGTTGCTTTCCCCGGCGGCATGAGCGTGTCCTCCGCCCTGACACTGCTCTCTGCTCTGCCGACAGTAGAGTGGGCCGAACCCAATCGTGTGTTTCGCGCCCGGCGCGTGCCCAGCGATCCCTACCTCAACACCCAATACGCGCTAGCCCAGGTGCAGGCCTTCGGGGCCTGGGAGTACGAGACCGGCGTTTCCAGCCGCGTCACCGTGGCTGTTATTGATACAGGAATTGATGGTTCCCACCCGGATCTTTCACTTAAACTTTCTAACACCACGAGCAGGGCATTTACTCCAGAAAGTCTTCCTACCTCATCAGATAACCAACCGCCAACGGCTGCATGTAATCATGCCACCCGGGTGGCCGGTGTTGCGGCAGCCGCCTCAGATAACGGTCTTGGAGTGGCCGGCATGTCCTGGGGTGCTCAATTGATTTCGCTTAAGGTCTTTGACGACGGGGATTGTCTTGATGATTGCTCCGACCAATCTCCACCTACATATGTGTGTGGAACTCACGAGGGAGCCATGGCTGGGGCGATCGATGATGTCATTCCACTTCACAACACGGCTGCTCTGGGTAAGGTAATCATCAACATGAGTTTAGGGACACCTGGTGGCTACGGCTGTTCTACTGCTTTACAAGATGCGGTTACTGCGGCCGTGAATGCCGGGATTCTTTTATTTGCCGCGGCCGGCAATGAATCCAGTACAATAATCGATTCTCCTGCCAACTGTATTGGGGTTTATTCAGTTGGATCAACGGATTCTCAAGACCAATTGGCCTCTTTCTCCAACACCGATGCTTTAATGATAACCAAGGGGCTAACTGCCCCTGGAGTCGGCCTTTACACAACGGACATAAACCACGGGTACGCTTCGGCCACAGGCACCTCTTTTTCCTCACCGATGGCGGCCGGCCTGGCCGCGCTGATCTGGTCGGCCAAGCCTTCATATACGGCGACCCAGGTTTTTGATACCATGAAAAATTCAGCCGATGATCTCGGCGCGCCGGGGCCCGACGGGGATTTCGGTTTCGGCCGCATAAACGCCATGAAAGCCTTGCGCCTCGCCATGACCGGCACCACGCAGTTCGCCGGCACCAATAAGGCCGTGGCTTACCCCAACCCTTTCCGGCCCAAGACACAGCGCCTGGTGACTTTTAGCGTGCCCGCGGATATATTATCCTCCGGGACGGAGGTGAGGATTTATACTTCCGAGGGGGAACTGGTTAAAAAACTGGACGGGTTGGCCTGGGACGGCAAGAACGAGGCGGGGGTTATGGTGGCCAGCGGGGTCTATATATTCCGGGTGAAGACCGACAAGGACGCCGCCGTGGGAAAGTTCGCTCTTATAAAATAGCGGCAGCGGCAGGGGGGACAATGAAAGTTCTTAACAGGACAAAAAACATACAGGTGTCCGGGGCAGCCGCCAGGGCCGATACTTTTGTCACGCGGCTTTTCGGCCTTATCCCGCGCCGCTCTTTGGGCGAGGAGGAGGGGCTCTGGCTGGAACCCTGCGCCATGATCCATATGTGTTTTATGAGTTTCCCCATAGACGCCGTTTTTCTGGACAGGGGCGGCAAGGCGCTGCGCGTGGTGTCGGATCTGCGGCCCTGGCGGGTCTCTCCCTGGGTAGCGGGGGCCCGCGGCGTACTGGAGCTGCCCGCGGGGCGCTGCGCCGGCCGGGTCGAAGAGGGGGACAGCCTGGAGTTTACGGCCTGACCGGGGTTTGCTATTGTATCTTTGGGCCAATATATTTATAATAATTGATTGAAACTATGACCGTAGCAAAAGGACTTCAGCGCAAGCGGAACATGAGGGAGATCCTCATTGAGGATAAGCTCATTTCCGAGGAACAGTATAAGGCCGCGGAAGAGACCGCGAAGTCCGAGACCAAACCCGTCCAGCAGGTCATCATAGATCTTAAGCTGGTCCCCGAATTAAAACTTTTAAAAGTCCTGGCCGACGAGTGGGGTTTCAAGGCCGTGGACCTGTCCAAAATGGAAGCGCCCGTCGAGGTGGTGCAGCTGCTGCCCGAGGCGGTGGCCCGCAAGCAGCTCTGCGTGCCCTTCGCCCGCCAGGATAACGTGCTTTTCCTGGCCATGGCCGACCCGCGCGATTTCCTCATCGTCGAGGATATCGGCCTGCGCACCGGTCTCGACGTCAAGCCCTACCTGGCCCTTTCTACCTGGGTGCTCAAGATCCTCGACACCGTTTACGGCAAGCAGGACAGCGCGCAGGTGGCCCAGCTGATGGAGTCCGTGCAGCAGTCCCAGGCCGCGGTCAAGCCCGGCGACGAGGAAAGCTTCTCCCTGGCCGCCGAAGCCGAGAAGAAAGATATCAGCGATATCGACGCTACCGCGCCCGAAGTCGAGAAACTGGTCAACGCCATAATCCTGGGCGCGCTCAGCATTAAAGCTTCCGACATCCATATCGAGCCGTTCGAAGACCCTAACGGCAAAAATTCCAAGGTGATGGTGCGCTACCGCGTGGACGGCATGCTGCGCGCCGCCTCCTTCAGCATCCCCTGGAATTTCCGCCAGGCCATCAACGCCAAGATCAAGATCATGTCGAACTCCATGAACATCACGGAGCGCCGCATCCCGCAGAGCGGCCGCATCCAGATCATCGCCAAGGGCAACCCCATCGAGTTCCGCGTGGAAATGGTCCCGACCGTGTTCGGCGAGTCCTGCGTAATGCGTATCCTCGACCGCGCTTCCGTGCGCGTGGACATCAAGATCATGGGCTTCCTGCCCGACACCGAGAAGAAGCTTCTGGACCAGTTCGCCGGCATAGGCGGCAAGAAGAATTTCGGCCTGGTGCTGGTCTGCGGCCCCACCGGCTCTGGTAAGTCCACCACCCTTTACGCCTGTCTCAACTACGTCAACCGTCCGGACATAAAGATCATTACCGCCGAGAACCCGGTGGAATACAACATCGACGGCATAGTGCAGGTGCCCGTCAACCCGGACGTGGAACTGGGCAAGGGCAAGCGGTTCGACTTCGCCTCGGCGCTGCGGTCCTTCATGCGTCTCGACCCCGACGTCATCATGGTCGGCGAGATCCGCGACGAAGAAACGGCGCATATCGCGCTGGAGGCCGCTATGACCGGCCACCTGGTCTTCTCCACCATCCATACCAACGATTCCCCGTCCGCCCTGGAGCGCCTCACCCAGATGGGCCTGCCGCGCTTCGTGGTGGCCAACACCATGAAGGCCGTGCTGGCCCAGCGCCTGGCCCGCCGCCTCTGCAAAGAGTGCAAGACCGAAGCCGACCCTACCCCCGAAGAGATAGCGGTTTTCGAGGCCAACGGCGTCAAGGTCCCGGCCGGCGCCAAGGTGTTCAGGGCCAAGGGCTGCGACGTGTGCAAGGGCAGCGGCTTCAAGGGCCGCGTGGGTATGCACGAACTTCTCGTTCTCAACGAGGAAATACGCCTGCAGATCCTGAAGGACCCCTCCGCCATCCCCGTAAAAGAGATAGCCATGAAGAACGGCATGCGCACCATAGCCATGGACGGCCTGGAAAAAGTCCTGCTCGGCCTGACCACGGTGAAGGAAGTCCTGGGCGGCGCGGCCGAAAAAGATTAACAGCAAATAGGAACAAAATCATGTCCAAGATCATCGCCATTTCCTCTTTAGCTTTCCTGTTCGCCATTTCCTCCGCCTCCGCGGCCGAATACGACGGGTTCCAGGCCGTAACCGCCGCCTCGCTGAAGCCTTTCGCCCGGGATATCGGCAGCCTGCTGGGGTCGGGGTCCAACCAGACCGCGCGGCCGCTGGGCTTTTCCGGTTTCGACATCGGCGTGCGCGCCGTGGCGCAGTTCGATCCTTCCAGCGGCAATACCGTGCTCAAGAAAAACAGCCCTTTCGGCCTTGGGTTCGTGCAGGCGGAGATCGGCATGCCGTACCGCCTCGACGGCTTCGTGCGCGGCGGGGCTTACGAGGGGATGGCCGTGGCCGGCGGCGGGCTGCGCTACGGCCTCTGGAACGTGTCCGACGAAAAATACCGCATCAACGCTATGCTGGTGCTGATGGGGAACATGGCGACCCAGAGGTATTTTTCCGCGGTGCATTTTAATTCCAGCCTGGTCTGTTCGCTGAACGTGCCGGTAGTGTCGCCCTACATAGGCGCCGGGTTCGACTTTACCCGCCTTGAGGCGCAGGCCGTCAGCGACCCGGCTCTTGCCGGGAAAAGCGTTTCCGTTTCCGAGCCGCGTTACACGGCCGGGCTGCGCGCAAAATTCAAGATGGGTTATCTTGCCGCCGGTTATACTTATACTCACGACCGCGGCCTGGTGAACGCCAGCGCCGGGTTCAGATTTTAAACCATAGGCCGCAGGCGGCAAAGAAAAGCCCCGGGATATGCCCGGGGCTTTTCTTTTTATGGCGGCGGAGCCCCTGGTTCATCCTTTGAACTTTTCTTTGTACTCCCTGCGCAGTTCGCGGTCGAGATCGCGTTGCTTTATAGATTCGTGCTTGTCCGCGGTCTTCTTGCCTTTGGCCAGGCCCAGGCGCACCTTGGCCCAGCCGTTCTTGAAATAGACTTCCAGCGCCACCAGGGTGGTGCCCCGGGTGGCCAGGGAGCCGCTCAGGCGCTTTATCTCCTGCCTGCGCATCAGGAGCTTGCGGGTGCGCAGCGGGTCCAGCTCGGTGAGCGTGTTGAAAGCGTAGGGGGCTATATGCAGGCCGTAAAGGTAGAGGCCGTCTTTTTCGGCCCTGGCGAAAGCGGAGGTCAGCGTGGCCTGTTTCAGGCGCAGCGACTTGACTTCCGGGCCTTCCAGCGCCAGGCCCGCCTCGTAAACCTCGAGGATGGCGTAGTCGTGCCGGGCCTTGCGGTTGGTCGCCACCGGCTCGATTTTATCCTGCTTTTCCTCTTTCGCCATTGTGTCATCTTATCAAATATCCTAGAATTATAAAATCGGAGTCTAGTGCGCATACCTTTTTACTAAAGAAGATTTCCACTTCGGGAGGTTCAGCGCAGCGACCAAGCGAAGCGCAGGGAGCAAGCGACGACATAACGGAGGGCAGGGCCCTCCTTGTATAGCGCCCGGCCGGGTTCCTCTAGAGGCCGGGGCGGGTAGCCCCCGAAGCAGTAGCGGAGGGGGCGCGGCATAAGATGGAAGGGTGGCCGAGCGGTTGAAGGCGCAGACCTGGAAAGTCTGTATACTCGAAAGGGTATCAAGGGTTCGAATCCCTTCCCTTCCGTAGAATTTACGGAAATAAGAAGTCCCCTGAAAAGGGGATTTTTTATTTGACATAGAAACTCCTATTAATGTAAATTAAAAGGAACCCCTGAGGTATTATTTATCTATCATCCATAGGGGGGGAAATTAAGCAAGGAGAACGTGCATTAATGAAAAACAATAAAAAGGGCTTCACCCTGATCGAGCTCATGATCGTGGTCGCTATCATCGGTATTCTGGCTGCCATAGCCATACCGAAGTTCGCCGACCTCATCAACAAGTCAAAAGAAGGCGCAACGAAAGGCGCCCTCTCCTCAGTGCGCAGCGCGCTGCAGGTGTATTACGGCGACAACGAAGGCTGGTTCCCCACGGACAACTTCACCGACAGCCTGCTGCTGAACGCCAAGTACATCAACGAGATCCCCATGGCCAAGCTGCCGACCACCACTCACGCCGATTCCAAGGTCGTGAACGTGAACGGTTCCAGCACCACCTACGAATCCGGCGCCAACGCGGAAACCGCGGTAGGCACCGCCGGCGGCGGCTGGGCTTACTTCAACAGCCCGTCCTATCCCTCCGTCTGGGGCACCTTTGTGGCCAACTGTATCCACGAGGACATAAAAGGTCAGAGCGTGACTGCCAACATCAGCTGGTCTACGTTCTAATAACAGACCGATAGTGAAAAAAGCCCCGCGTCGCAAGGCGCGGGGCTTTTTTATTGCAGGTCCTAAATTGTTAGAATATTCCTATGCTGACCGCTTTTACCGCCTTTGCTTTCGGGCTGCTGCTGGGGAGTTTCCTCAATGTCTGTATCGCCCGCCTGCCAAAGGACGAGTCCGTCATGTGGCCCGCTTCGCACTGCCCTAAGTGCCAGGCCCCTATAAAATTCTATGACAATGTCCCGGTGCTGAGCTTTTTGCTGCTCCGGGGCCGCTGCCGCGCCTGCCGCGCCGAGATCTCGCTTAAATATCCGGCGGTGGAGCTGGCGACGGGTTTTGTCACCGCGCTTTTTGCGGTCAAGTGGCTTGGTAACCCGGCCTGGCTGGCCGTGGCGCTGCTGGCCGCGTACGTGCTTATAATAGTGAGCGTGGTCGATTTTGAGACCATGCTTATCTCGGACGCTTTTTCGCTGGCGCTTTTTGTTCTCGGCCTGGCCGGGGCTTTTTTTAATCCTTATTTCTCAGGCGGGTGGGCGGAACGGCTTGGCAGCGCCGTGGCCGGGGCGGCGGCGGGGGCGGGCTTTATCTGGGGGCTGGCTATGCTGGGGAAGGTGATATATAAGAAGGATGCGGTAGGGGAGGGGGATATATTTTTGATGGGGGGGATCGGGGCGCTTTGCGGGTGGCAGGGGGTGGCGTCCTGCGTGGTGATGGCGTCGTTCTTTGGGTCGTTATATGGGATAACCCTCCTTATACTTAAGAGGGCGGACAGGATGTCGCATATGCCGTTCGGGCCGTTTTTGGCGCTGGGGGCGATAATTAATTTGTATGCGCTGGTGAAGCCGGAGTATTTTTTCTTTGTGCTGCCGTTTTAAGAAGAGGGGAGAGTAAGGATTAGGCTGTTCGGATGGATCCGAACAGCCTTTTTCCTTATATAAGAGGGTCGCGGGAAGGTTGGCCACAACTCCATGGCCGGCCGTCGCCGGCCATGGGTCGCGGCCCCGCCTCGCTTCTGCGGCCTGCTGGCCTCGAAGCTCCGGCTTTCAACTCCCTGCGCGAGCCATATTATGGCTCGCTTCCCGCGCTAATAATTAAAAAGGCTGTTCGCAATAAGCGAACAGCCGATTTAAATTAATGCGCGGGAAGGGAGTTGAACCCATAAGACCTTTCGGTCACACGGTCCTGAGCCGTGCGCGTCTGCCAGTTCCGCCACCCGCGCATAAAAACAGGGAATTAAGTATGGTTGGGGAAGGATTCGAACCTTCGTAGGGCGTAGCCCGACGGTTTTACAGACCGTTACTTTTGACCGCTCAGTCACCCAACCAACATATTTAAAGAGCACTAACTTCGAATATTAATTATAGCAAAAAAAACCTGCCTTGCAGAAACGCGGCGGCCGCTCCGGCCCGCGGGCCGGCCTGTACGGCCTTGTCAAAATAGTATAATTTAGACAGGTAATATTAACAAAACTAATACATTCCTGCTGGAGCTTCTATGTGCCTTGCGGTCCCCGGAAAAATAACGGCCGTCACGGATAACAACGCCGAAGTCGATTTCAGCGGCGTAAAACGCGCCGTCTCGCTCGACCTGGTGCCTGACGCCAAAAAGAACGATTATGTGCTGGTCCACGCCGGTTTCGCCATACAGGTGCTGGAGCCGCTTGAGGCGCAGGAGACCCTTAAACTCTTTAAGGAAATATACGGCAAGGCCCACGGCGGCGCCGTCTCCGGGCCCCTGTCCCACATAAAACCATGAAAACCGCAACTCCCGCCGAACGCTTTTCCTCTCCCCTGTGGCGCGACCGCGCCCTGGCCGCCTCGGCCCTTTCGGAAATCGAGCGGCTGGCGGACGTCGCCGCGGCTAAGACCGGCGGGCAGGTTAATTTTATGGAAGTGTGCGGCACGCATACCATGGCCATCGCCGCCAGCGGCATGCGCCGCCTTTTCCCGAAAACCCTGCGCATGCTGTCCGGGCCCGGCTGCCCCGTCTGCGTCACGTCGCAGGGGGATATCGACCGGGTCCTGGCGCTGGCCGCCGTCCCCGGGGCGATAATAACCACCTTCGGCGACATGCTGAAAGTAAAAGGATCCAAAGGGCTGGACCTCAATTCCATGCGCGAGCGCGGCGCCGACGTCCGCGTGGTCTACTCCCCGCTGGACGCGGTGGCCCTGGCCGCGGCCGAGCCGGCGCGGCAGGTGATCTTTATCGGAGTGGGTTTCGAGACCACCGCGCCCGTTATCGGCGGCGCCGTGGCCAGGGCGAAAAAAGCCGGCCTGAAGAACTTTTCCTCCACCGCTTTCTTCAAGCTGGTCCCGCCGGCCCTGGAACTGCTGCTTTCGGACCCGGAGAACCGCATCCACGGTTTTATGCTGCCCGGGCATGTCAGCGCCATAATCGGCCTGGAGCCCTACCGGTTCGTCGCCGAAAAATACCGCGTTCCGTGCGTCGTCACCGGTTTCGAGCCGCTCGACATCCTGGCCGGCATCGATATGCTGCTTAAGCAGGTGGTGGCCGGCAAGCCCAGCGTGGAGGACGAATACTTCCGCGCCGTGCGCGCGGGGGGCAATCCCGCCGCCCGCAAGCTGATGGAGGAGGTCTTCTCGGTCTGCGCCGCGTCCTGGCGCGCCATCGGCACGGTGGACGCCACCGGCCTTGAATTCTCCAAAGCCTACGCCGCTTTCGACGCCGTAAAACGCTTCCGCATCCCTTACTCCGACGCGCCCGAGCCGAAAGGCTGCCTCTGCGGCAAGATCCTGCTGGGTAAAGCCCTGCCGCCGGACTGCCCGCTGTTCGGGAAAACCTGTACCCCGTCCTCCGCGGTAGGGCCGTGCATGGTGTCGTCCGAGGGGGCCTGCGCCGCCTGGTTCAAATACGGAGATTGAGCTATGAACATAGAAACCCTTAAGGTCTTCAGGGACCTGTCGGATACCGGCAGTTTTTCCAAGACGGCGGAACTCAACTACGTCTCGCAGTCGGCGGTAAGCCAGCAGATCAAAAAGCTGGAGCGCATCCTTAAATGCAAGCTCTATCACCGCCAGACCGGCAAGATCCTGCTGACCCCCTGCGGCGAAAAATTCTACGAGGCGTCCAAAAAAATAGCCGTGGTCTACGACGGCGTCCTTAAGGGCATCCGCTCCCTG
>Ga0154476_114_pt2 | contig 9183 bp, 10 predicted proteins | sample RifGroC2_FD_115955 | JGI IMG/M metagenome (GOLD analysis project Ga0154476, IMG submission 115955) | Elusimicrobia bacterium GWC2_61_19
AGCCGAAACTGGCGCCGGGGAAGATGCTGAAAGGGAAAGACACGGCCGCTAAATACGCCAAGCTGGCCGCAGAAACAGTGGGCCGCAAGTATCCGGGCGCGCGCATGATGTACGCCGAATCGCTGGCGGACAGGACCGGCAGCGCGAAATGCCTCAGTCCCGCGGACGGGTGGACCTTTGTTTTTTCGTCCAGGGAACTTAAAACCAGCATAACTTTCGGCGGCTGCCGCGGCAAGACCTCGCTGGAAGAGGTGGACTTCACCGGCAAGACGGGCAATATCAGGTCGCTCGACCCGCTGCCGCTCCAGTTCAAGGACAGTGATTTCGTTCTGTCCCAGACGCCCGCGGCCTGCGTCCACGCCACCGTATTGATGAAGCTGCAGAATTTCAAGCCCGAGTTCACGCCTTTCACCGGGCATAATCTGCTGTGGACCGTGGACTGCGGCTCCCTGAGGTATTACCTGGACGGCTACACCGGCAAATACCTGGGGCCCGGAAAGAAATAAGTGACGATCCCTCTTAAGATCATACTGGTAAAACCACGCAACCCGGACAATATCGGGGCCGCCGCGCGCGCCATGGCCAATTTCGGGCTCTCCGAACTGGCGCTGGTAAACGCCTTCGACTCCGACTGGCAGGAGGCCGTGAACTGCTGGCGGCGGGAAGCCTCCGTCTCGGCCATAGATTCCATGGAAGTGATAGATTCGGCCCGCCTCTACGCCTCGGTTCCCGAGGCCGCCGCCGACTGCGCCGTTCTGTTCGGCACCTCCTCGCTGCACCGCCTGAAACCGGAGCGGGACGTGGTGACGCTGGCCGAAGCGCCGGCGCTGGCCGGCGAAGCCGGAGGCAAAGTCGGCGTTCTTTTCGGCTCCGAAAAGACCGGGCTGACGAAAGAAGACCTTTCCTTCTGCCGCGCGATAATCAATATCCCGACCCGGGAGAAGCAGCCCTCCATGAACCTCGGCCAGGCGGTGGCCATCGTCGCCTACGAGCTGTGCGCGCGCGGCGGTAAGCCCGCGCCGTCCGGCAGGCACGCCCCCGACGCCCCGCCCGCGGAGATAGAGCGCGTGACAGCCGAGATCTGCGCGAAATTAAAAAGAGAAGCCGGGCCGCACTGGGGAGGGGAAGCCCAGGCCCGCGCCGTCAGGCGCGGCCTGATAGACGCCCGCCTGACCAAAGACGCCATGAACGCCCTGAAACTCCTCCTCAGGGGACGCTCTTAGTTAATTAGTTTTTGTCCTAATGTTAGATTTTATATGCCTGGGATCCACCGCGCAAAAACTAATTAACTAAGAGCGTCCCCTTTATGAAAAGAACAAGATGCCCGTGGGCCTACGGCGCCAGCCCGCTGTATATTCCCTACCACGACAAAGAGTGGGGGGTGCCTGTCCACGAGGACAGGCTACAGTTCGAATTCCTCACGCTTGAAAGCGCCCAGGCCGGCCTGAGCTGGGCCACGGTACTTAACAAGCGGGAAGGCTACCGCAGGGCTTTCGCCGGCTTCGACCCGGAAAAAGTGGCCCGCTTCACCCCCGAAAAGATCGAACGGCTCCTGAAAGACCCCGGCATAATACGCAACCGGCTCAAGGTGCGGGCGGCCGTCAATAACGCCCGCCGTTTTCTGGAAGTGCAAAAAGAATTCGGGACCTTCTCAAAATACATCTGGGGTTTTACGGGCGGCAGGCCCAAGGTGAACCGCTGGACAAAACTTGGCCAGCTGCCCGCGTTCTCAAAGGAATCGGACGCCCTCAGCGCGGACCTTAAAAAGCGGGGCTTCAAGTTCGTGGGCACGACCATAATCTACGCCCATATGCAGGCCACAGGCCTGGTGAACGACCACCTGGTCACCTGCTTCCGCCACAAGGCCTGCGGCCGCTGAACCGCAGGACGGCCCCGAATTCCATAATTTTTGTGAAACTTTTTGCCTGCCCGCGCATCTAACGGCCGGCGGCAAAGCTAAGCTCCGGGGAGTTAACCCGAACCGGGATTATTTTGGTAAAATTCCTCTGATGCGTGAATATCTGGGCGTCATACTTACAGCCGGGTTCGGGCTTGCCGTAGCGGCGGGCATGCTGGCATTCTCCATCATGTTCGGGCCAAAAAAGAAAACGCCGGTAAAGCTGGAGCCTTTCGAATGCGGCATGCCCCCGGCCATGGAGCCGCGCGGCATGGCGCGCGTAAATTTTTACCTGGTCGCCGTCCTGTTCGTGATGTTCGATATCGAAATAGTTTTCCTTTACCCCTGGGCCGTCTCCTTCAGGGAACTCGGCCGGACAGCTTTCTACGCCATGGGCGGTTTCCTGGCCGTCCTGTTCGCCGGCCTGGTCTACGCCATAAAAAAAGGAGCTTTGGAATGGGACTAGAGACCCTTTTCGGCCACTCCTACCTGACCACGCGCCTGGACGAAGCCGTCAACTGGGCGCGCAAATACTCCTTCTTTAACTATCCCTTCGTCACCGCCTGCTGCGGCATGGAATTCATGTCCACGTTCGCCTCCACCTACGATATCGCCCGCTTCGGCGCCGAATACCCGCGCTTTTCGCCGCGCCAGGCGGACGTCCTCTTCGTAGTCGGCACGGTCAACGAAAAGCTCGCTCCGGTCCTCAAGCGCGTCTACGACCAGATGTGCGAGCCCAAATGGGTGGTTTCTTTCGGCGTCTGCGCCTCCTCGGGCGGCTTCTACGACAATTACGCCACGGTGCAGGGCATAGACAAGATCATCCCCGTGGATATTTACATTCCCGGCTGCCCGCCGCGGCCCGAAGCCGTGCTCGACGCCCTGATCAAGCTGCAGGCGAAGGTCTCGAAAGAATCGGTGCTGGACCGGAAATATAAATGACCACTTACCTGCAGGAAACAGTTAAGACCAGGTTCCCGGCCGCCGTGCTGGAGACCAGCGCTTTCCGCGGCGACGAGACCGTCGTCATAAAGAAGGAGGCCCTGAAAGAAGTGGCGGCCTTCCTTAAGGACGAGCTCGGCTTCGATCTTCTGATGGACCTGACCGCGGTCGATTACCTGCCCCGCGAGCCCCGCTTCGAACTGGTCTGCCATTTCTATTCCACGCGTCACAACTACCGCCTGCGCCTTAAATGCCCCGTCGGCGCCGACGACGCGAAAGTGGACTCGCTCACCCCGCTCTGGGCCGGGGCCAACTGGTTCGAACGCGAAGTTTACGACATGTTCGGCCTTAAGTTCGAAGGGCACCCCGATCTGCGGCGCCTGCTGATGTACGACGGGTTCGAAGGGCATCCCCTGCGCAAGGACTACCCGCTGAAGAAGCGGCAGCCGCGCATACCGCACCGCGATTAAAATGCAAATGACCAAGACCGAACTGCCGAAGAACTGGAGCCTCGAGAATCTCGAGGACGGGCGCCTGGTGCTCAACATGGGCCCCTCGCACCCGGCCATGCACGGCATAGTCCGCGTGCTGCTCACCGTGGACGGCGAGCGCGTGTCCGACGCCGACGTGGAAATAGGCTACCTGCACCGCGGCTTCGAGAAGACCTGCGAGAACGTCACCTACAACCAGTGCGTCCCTTATACCGACCGGCTCAATTACGTGTCCCCGTTCATCAACAACGTGGGCTTCGCCCTGGCGGTGGAAAAACTGATGGGGATCGAGACCCCGGTCCGCACCCAGTACATCCGGGTGATCATGAGCGAGATCTCCCGCATCACCGACCACCTTACCTGCATAGGCGCCAACGCCATGGAGCTCTCCGCCTTCACCGTCTACTTTTACCTGATCAACGCCCGCGAAGCCCTCTACAAGCTGGGCGACTCCGCGGCCGGCGGGCGCATCACCCCGGCCTATACCCGCGTGGGGGGCCTCACGCGCGACCTGCCGCCCGATTTCAAGAAGGACGCCGCCGAGGCTTTCAAGCTGGTGCGCAAGAACCTCGCCGACTCCGACAAGCTGCTCACCCGCAACCGCATCTTCTACGACCGGCTGCATAATACCGGCCACATCTCCAAAGAGGACGCGATCTCGCTGTCCTTCACCGGCCCGGCGCTGCGCTCCACCGGCGTGCCGCTGGACGTGCGCAAGGCCACGCCCTACCTGGTCTACGACCGGTTCGACTTCGATATCCCGGTGGGGTCCAACGGCGACAACTACGACCGCTACCTGGTGCGCCTGGAAGAGATACAACAGAGCATGCGCATCGTGGAGCAGGCGCTGGCACAGCTGCCCGACGGCCCCATCAACCACCCGGATTTCAACGTGAGCCTGCCGCCCAAGGAAGAGGTCTACGGCAACATCGAAGCCCTGATGGCCCATTTCAAGCTCACCTTCGAGGGCGTAAAGCCGCCGAAAGGGGAAGTATACCAGGCGGTGGAGGGCGGCAACGGCGAAGTCGGTTTCTACATCGTAAGCGACGGCACGGGCCGGCCCTGGCGCCTGCGCGTGCGCCCGCCCAGCTTCGCGCTCACGGGCGGCCTGGCCAAGATGATCAAGGGCGGCTACATAGCCGACATCGTGGCCACTTTTGGTCAGATAAACATGATAGGCGGGGAGCTGGAACGCTGATGCCTTTTAAACTGAGCGAGGAATTCAAGACGAAGGCCGCGCATATCTGCGCCAAATACCCGCGCAAGGACGCCGCCCTGCTCCCGCTGTTGCAGGAACTGCAGGGCGCGGCCGGCTACGTGGCCGAAGAGGCCATGGACGCCCTGGCGCAGTATCTCGAACTGCCTTACGCGCGGGTGAAAGGCGTGGTGACCTTCTACACCATGTTCAACCGCGCCCCGACGGGCAAATACCATCTCCAGGTCTGCAGGAACATCTCCTGCCACATGGCAGGCGCGCCGGGGCTGCTCGCGCATTTGCGCGCTAAGCTCGACATAACCGAGGGGGAAACCACCGGGGACGGCCTGTTCACGCTCTCGGCCGTGGAATGCCTGGGCGCCTGCGGCTCCGCCCCGGTCATGCAGGTGAACGAGGACTATTTCGAAAATTTGACGGCGGAGAAACTGGACGCGCTGCTGGAAGATCTTAAACATGGAAAGCATCCTCTTAAAAGATAAGGTCCGCGGCCTCGAAGGCTATTTCGCGGCGGGCGGCTACAAGCCGCTCAAGAAGGCGCTCGCCCTGAAACCGGCCGAGATCATCGAGGAAGTAAAGAAGTCAGGCCTGCGCGGCCGCGGCGGCGCGGGCTTTCCCACCGGGCTCAAGTGGTCCTTCATCCCCAAGGACGCCGAAGGACCGCGTTACTTGGTCTGCAACGCCGACGAGGGGGAACCCGGCACCTTCAAGGACCGGGAACTGATCTTAAAGAACCCGCACGCCCTCATAGAGGGCATGGCCATAGCGGGCTACGCCATAGGCGCGGCCCACGGCTACATCTACATCCGCGGCGAATTCACGGCCGAAGCCGCCCTGCTGGAGACCGCCATAGCCGACGCGCGCGCCAAAGGTTTTATCGGCAGGAACATACTGGGTTCCGGCTTCAACTTCGAACTCTTCGTGCACCGCGGGGCCGGCGCCTATATCTGCGGCGAAGAGACCGCCCTGCTGGAATCGCTGGAGGGCTTCAAGGGGCAGCCGCGCCTGAAACCGCCTTTCCCGGCGGTAAAAGGCCTCTTCGGCAGCCCCACCGTGATCAATAACGTGGAAACCCTGGCCGCCGTGCCGGCCATAATGGAGCGGGGCGGGGCCTGGTACGCCGTCATCGGCGCGGGCAAGAGCGCCGGCACAAAACTTTTCTGCGTCAGCGGGCCGGTGAACAAGCCCGGCGTCTACGAGCTGCCGCTGGGCGTGCCGCTGCGCGACCTGCTGGAAAAAAGCTGCGGCGGCCTGAAAGCCGGCAAGAAACTGAAAGCCGTCATCCCGGGCGGCTCCTCCACGCCGGTGCTTACCGCGGCCGAAGCCCTGGCGGTAAATCTGGATTACGAATCGCTGACGGCCGCCGGCTCCATGCTGGGCTCTGGCGCCGTTATAGTTATCGACGAGAGCCAGTGCATGGTGAAACTGCTGCAGGTCCTGGCCCGTTTCTACCACCACGAGTCCTGCGGGCAGTGCACCCCCTGCCGGGAAGGCTGCGGCTGGATAGAGAAGCTCCTGAACCGCCTGGAGGACGGCCGGGGCACCGTTAAAGATATAGACACCCTTTACTCCGTGGCCGACGGCATGATGGGCCGCACCATCTGCCCTCTGGCCGACGCCATGGCCATGCCGGTCATGAGCTTCGTTAAAAAATTCCGTTCCGAATTCGAGGCGCACGCCGCAGGGCGCTGCTGCCCGTCTGAAGCGCCGGGGAAACACTGATGCCGAAGCTGACCATAGACGGGAAAACCATAGAAGTCGCCAAAGGCGCCACCCTCCTGGAGGCGGCGCAGCAGCTCGGCGTCTATATCCCGCGCTACTGCTACCACCCTAAACTCTCCGTCTCCGGCAACTGCCGCATGTGCATGGTGGAAGTGAAGAAAGCCCCCAAACTGGTCACCGCCTGCTCTACCGAAGCCGCCGAAGGCATGATAGTGCGGACCGATACCGAGAATGTGAAGAACGCCCGCCGGGACGTACTGGAATTTCTGCTTATAAACCATCCGCTGGACTGCCCCATCTGCGACCAGGCCGGCGAATGCGGCCTGCAGGACTATTATATGGAGTACAGCCGCGCCAAGAGCCGGTTCCCGCAGGAGGAAAAGGTCCGCCGCGGCAAGCGCCGCGCTGTGGGCCCGCATCTGATGCTCGACAACGAGCGCTGCGTATTGTGCACCCGCTGCGTCCGCTTCTGCTCCGAAGTCACCAAGACCTCGGAGCTGGAAGTAATGGAGCGCGCCGACCATTCCTATATAGACCTCAAAGAGGGCCGCGCGCTGGACAACGGCTATTCCCTCAATATCGCCGACATCTGCCCCGTGGGCGCTTTCACCTCGCGGGATTTCCGCTTCAAGCAAAGGGTCTGGTTCCTCAAAAAGACCCCTACGGTCTGCCTGGGCTGCGCCACCGGCTGTCTTACCGAAGTCCACCATAACGAAAACACCGTCCACCGCATCGTGCCGCGCCCGAACGCCGAAACCAATACCTGGCTTTGCGACCACGGCCGCATGGCCTACAGGGCCGTCCAGGCCGGGGACCGGCTGGCGAAGGGCGTGATAAAGAACGGCCTGATCGACCTGGAGCCCGCCCTGCGCGAGGTAGCGTCGCGCATCGACGAGAACCACGCCTCGGCGGCCGTGCTTGGCTCGCCCTGGCTGTCGGTGGAGGATAACGCGGCACTGGCCCGTCTGGCCGCGGACGCGCTGAAGACCGAGAATTTCTGTTTCGACTTCAAGGCCGAGCAGGGCATCAAGGACGGCATCCTGATAAACCAGGACCCCGCCCCCAATACCGCCGGCGCCGCGCTGATCAGGGCCGGGCGCGGCGGCCTTACCTTGGAAGAATTCGCGCGCCGCGTCGCCGACGGCCGAATAAAAGTGATAGTGACCGAAGCCCGCGCCGCCGCGTTCATAAAGGACGCCGTCAAGGCCGCCGGCGCGCGCCTCATCGTCTTCGCCACCAACAAGGCCGAGATCCCCGCCGGGGCTTACGCCACGCTGCCTTACGCCTGCTATTTCGAAACGCCCGGCACCTTTGTGAACTACCAGGGGCTGAAGCGCCGCGCCGCGCCGGCGGTCGAGGCCAGGGAAGGGGTAAAACCTCTCTGGGCGATGGTCAACAAGCTGGCCGTCTACAGCGGCACCTCGCTGCGGCTGGACTGCGCCGAAGACGCTTTAAAGGGAATTGAATTCTGATGCCTGAATTTTTCACGGCCAATAAGGACCTGCTGCTGTTCTCCGGCGCCGCCGCGGTGAAGGTGGTCGTGTTCCTTAACGCCATCATGGGCTTTACGGCGCTGCTTACGCTGGCGGAACGCAAAGTGAGCGCGCTGATGCAGGACCGCATAGGCCCCAACCGCGCCTCCGTCTTCGGGCTGGCCCTGAACGGCCTTTTCCACCCCGTGGCCGACGGCGTAAAGATGGTCTTCAAGGAAGACTTCGTGCCCGGGCGCGCCGAAAAACTCCTTTTCACCCTGGCGCCTTTCTTCGCGCTGGTCCCGGTGCTGGCGCTGTTCGCCGTGATACCTTTCGGCGACTACATAATGATCTTCGGCTACAGGTTCGACCTGCTGATAGCCAACCTGCCGCTGGGCCTTTTCTTCGTACTGGCGCTGTCGGGCCTGGCCATCTACGGCGTGTTCCTGGGCGGCTGGGCCTCCAAGAACAACTTCGCCCTGCTGGGGGCCATGCGCGGCGCGGCGCAGATGGTCTCCTACGAGGTGGTGCTTGGCCTTACGCTCGTCGGGCTGCTGATGGTCTACGGCTCGGCCAACCTGCAGGACATGGTGCGCGCGCAGGGCAAGCTCCTGTTCGGCTTCCTGCCTGCCTGGGGCGTGGTCTGCCAGCCCTTCGCCTTCGTCCTTTTCCTGACCGCCGCCATCGCCGAGAACAAGCGCACCCCGTTCGACCTGGTGGAGGGGGAATCCGAGATCATCGGCTACTTCATGGAGTACAGCTCCATGCGCTTCGCCACTTTCATGTTCGCCGAATTCGTGGAGATAATCCTGGTCTCCATGCTGGCCGCCACGCTCTTCTTCGGCGGCTGGCAGGTCCCCTACCTTTATGAGACCGGCTTTCTGCTGCCCGGCGGGCACGCGCTGCCCCTCAACCATTACCTGGTAGCCGCCCTGCAGGTGGGCGCCTTCGCCGCCAAGACCGTTTTCTTCTCCTGGTTCATGCTGGTGATCCGCTGGACCCTGCCGCGCTTCCGCTTCGACCAGCTGATGAACCTGTGCTGGAAGACCCTGCTGCCGCTGGCCCTGCTCAATATCTTAATAACCGGCGCCGTCATGCTGGCATTAGGGAAAGTATGACTGCTACGGCAATTTCCATAAATTACCAAGGATTAAAGTCAGGTGTAACGCATAGTTTATCGGAGGCCATGACAAGGCTTTTTGTTTCGTTTCTTGGGATACTAGTTTTAAACGCGTCACAAAGCATTGCCGCACCCGATAAAACCCTGCTTTCCGCCAGGGAAAGCGTTCTTTCTTCTACCGTTACGCCGCAGACGGTCCTGCTGAAATACGCGGCCGCCGCTAAAAAGAGCGTCGCGGCGCCTGTCGCGGCCGAATATGCCTACGCGCTGGCCTATGCCGGCCTGCCCGAGGCCGCGTTTTACAACATCGACCGCGCCCTGATAAC
>Ga0154476_123_pt1 | contig 8953 bp, 5 predicted proteins | sample RifGroC2_FD_115955 | JGI IMG/M metagenome (GOLD analysis project Ga0154476, IMG submission 115955) | Elusimicrobia bacterium GWC2_61_19
CAGGTTCAGCTTGCTGTAAGCTATCGAACCGGCCAGGTCAGCGCTGGTTATCACGCCGTCCACTATCTGGTTCTCGCTCGTTATCGACTGGATAGCTATCGACGAGGCGATAACCGTGTTAAGCAGGCTGCCGGCAGCGATAGCGCCGGGGGCGACCTTGCCCGCGGTGGTTATAGTATTCAGTTTGCCATCAGTTATAGAACCAGCCAGTTTCACGTTGGTAACCGCGCTGTCCTCGATTTCAGCAGCCCCTATCGACGGGCCTAAAAGGGTAACACTGGACGTGTTCATCACTATATTGGCCTGGCCGACGGGCCCCTCGGTGATATTAAACTGATCACCGTCAAAATCCATAGCGCTCGTAGCGGAAACCATTTCCACTCCGCCATCCTTAGTGGCCATGGCGCCGGCGCCGGCATTATCGGTCCCGCATGCCCATGCCCCGCCTGAAAGCTTCATTATCTGCCCGTCAGCACAACCCTCCACGGCGAGCTTAACTTTTGTGACGGCGCCGGCAAGGATAGAATTCGTATAGACCGAATCGACAGCGGCGGAAGACGCCACGACCGTGGCGCCAAGCAGCCCGCCTGAGATATTGGCCGCGGTTATACTCGTCAGGGCGGAGCCGTCGCCGTAATACTTGGCGGCGCGCACCTCGCCCAGACCGTTGACGCGGAAAAGGTTGGTGGCGCCGGTGGAAACCACAAGGATATCGCCTGCTTCACCGGCGGCGCTGGAAACGTGCAGCCTGTAGGCGGGACTGCCGGTGCCTACGCCCACGTTGTTATCATTATTACCCAAATATACCAGACCGGAACTAGTAGACCAGGGAGAAGCGCCACCTTGCGCCAGAGCGATCCAATTAGTCCCGTTCCAGAAGTTTACGAATTTAGTTTGTGAGTCATAAACCAAAGAGCCTCCACCCATACCCGCCGGCAGAGAGGCGGTAAGAAAGTTGCCGAGCCGCAACTGGGAACCTGAAATTACAGTGTCGGTGGAAATTAGCGCCTGAGTGCCGGAAGAACCGAGGTTGGCGGTATAAAGTGCGTAGGGGGTGGAGAGCAACCGGGTACGAGGGGTCATTTCTGTAACGTCAGGTGCTATCGTAATTCCTAAATATAAAGTGTCCGAAAGAAAATCAGAAACCGTAAGAGAATTCACGCTACCCAAACTCACACTAAAAATACCATTATCTGGAGTTACGGTCTGCGGTTCCGTCCAGAGGGCAGTTCCCCCAGTTGGAACATTATAAATTCTGAAAGTTATAGTCTGAGACCCGATAAGCGGATTACCAGCGGTATCAACAAGGCGCCCCTGGTAGTTTATCAGGGAAGGCGCTGCGCATACCAGCGCAGGCAGCAACAACGTTGAAACAATTCCAATTGCCCAGGTTCTAAGCGCTTTCATAGTGCCTCCAGAAACCCCGAAGTTAAGGAATAAAATTTTCATTATAAATTCTCCTACAAATGATATATAGCAACAAGTTTGCCATGTTGCTTTTATTATCTGTACTAAGATTATATGAGATGGACTGATAAGGAAATAATGCGGAAAAATGAAATACTTGTTAACAGAAATTGTGGATTAAAATCTACATTGTAGATAAATATCCACACCATAATATGGATAAATATCTACACTATTCCAAAGAATATGTCTTTATTTTGTCGTAAAGGGCTTTACGATCTATGGATAAAAGCCGGGCGGCTTTAACTTTATTCCCCTTTGTCTCGGACAGAGCGGCGCGTATCAGCCGCTTTTCTGTTTCTGCCCGGACAAGGCGGAGATTTTCTTTCATGTCGAAATTTTCAACGGCTGAGGAAGCGGGCGCGGCATCGTTGCTGCCGCCGCCGGCAAAGCCAAGGTGCGCCGGCAGTATTTCGCCGCCGCAAAGCAGCGCCGCGCGGGTCACCACGTTCTTCAGTTCGCGCACATTACCGGGCCAGGCATAAGCCAGCATGGCGGCCAGGGCGGAATCGGAAATGGACTCGACTTTTTTGTTCACCAGCTTTTCAGCTTCTTTAAGGAAGAAAGCCGCCAGCGCCGGAATATCCTCTTTGCGCTCCGCAAGCGAAGGCACGCGCAGCGTGAACTGGTTAAGCCGGTGATAAAGGTCCTCGCGGAAAGAACCCTCTTTGATGCAGGCGGGAAGGTCGCTGTTAGACGCGACGATCACACGCGTGTCTATGGGAATATCTTTTTTACCGCCGAGATGACGGATCTTGCGCTCCTCCAGCACGCGCAGCAGCTTGGCCTGCGTGGCCGTGGTCAGGTTGGCTATCTCGTCGAGGAAAAGCGTGCCGCCGAAGGCGACCTCGAAAAGGCCAGGCTTGCGCCGGTCGGCCCCGGTAAAAGCCCCGCGCTCGTAACCGAAAAGTTCGCTCTCCACCAGGTTCTCGGGCAGCGCGCCGCAGTCCAGCGCCACAAAAGGGCTCGCGCCCCGGGAGCTGAGGCGGTGTATTTCCCTGGCCCAGACCTCTTTGCCGGAACCCGACGGGCCGGAAAGGATGACGGTCAGATCGGTGACGGCCACCTGGGCGGCAAGGTCGGCCGTCTTCTTTATTTCGCGGCTGGCGCCGAAAACAGGGGCGGCCCCGTGCGTGCGCCGGGCGTGGCTGCGCAGGGCTTCGAACTCGCTGCGCAGACGCCGCTCTTTAACGGCTTTCTCCATTATCAGCAGCAGCTCCTCGTTGCCGAACGGCTTTATAAGGTAATCCAGCGCACCCAGCTTCATGGCTTTGACGGCGCTAGCCACATCGGCGTGGCCGGTAAGGATCACCACCGGCAGGCCGGGGTCCTCGGTTTTTAATTTTTCCAGGATGGTGAGGCCGTCCGTGTCGCCCAGCACCATGTCCAGGATGACGGCGTCGAAAGTAAGCGCCTCGGCCAGCGCCAGGGCTTCGGCGCCGGAGGCGGCGGCGGCGCAGGCGTGGCGGCCGGATTCAAGGGCGGCCTTCAGCACCTGGCGGGTATCGGCGTCGTCTTCGGCTATTAGAATATTTCCCATTTTAAACTATCTTTTTAAAGCGCAGGCTGACCGAAGCCCCCTTGCCGGGAGGAGAGGAAACTATTATCCGGCCGCCGTGCTCGTCTATGATCTGGCGGGCCAGGTAAAGTCCCAGGCCGGTGCCGTTCTCCTTGGTGGTAAAGAAGGGCTGAAAAAGGTTCTCGAGCATGGCCGGCTCCAGCCCGGGGCCATTGTCGCTGATGGTCAGGAACACCTCTTTCTCGGCGGCCAGCCAGCCGGAGCTGACCTTTATCTCGCCGTCGGTGCGCCCCTGCAAGGCCTGAAGCCCGTTGTTGAGCAGGTTGTAAATAACGCTGTGCATGTAGTGCGGGTCCAGGAAGACCTTGGGAGCCTTGGCAAAATCTTTTTCCACTTTGACCTTGGCGGCTTTCAGGGCGCTGTCTATCAGGCCCAAGGCGTACTCCGCGGCCTCCGTCACCGGATAGGGCTCCAGGCGGCACATGCCGCTGCGGGAGAAATCCAGCAGCGTCTTGACGATCTTGGAGGCGCGGCGGGCGTTGCGCTCTATCAGTTCGGCGCCGGCCCTGACCTGTTCCGGCTGGCCTTCCTGGGCGCGCAGCAGTTCCGAGGTGGAGAGAATGACGTGCAGCGGGTTCTTTATATCGTGCGCGAACATGGACGTGAGCTGGCCGATGGAGGTGAGCCGGCCGAGCTTGCGGGCCGCGTTGCGGAAAACATGGGGGTCCTTAAGGGCCGACCATTCGTCCGGCGACACCGGCGACAGGTACAGGCAGAACCCGTTGACCTCGCCGGCCTCGTCCCTGAGCGCCTGCACGGTAAGGAAAAGGCGCACGATGCTTTTTGACGCCGTCAGCATGTAAAAACGGTAATTGCGCACCACGCCGTTCTTGGCGGCCAGGGCGGCCAGGGCGGCGAATTCCTTCATGTCCTTCTCCAGCACCAGCGCGGAAGCCGGCTTGCCGGCGACGTCCCCCTCCGCCCAGCCCAGCAGTTTGAGGGCGCTGGCGTTCACCAGCAGCACCTGTAGTTCGCGGCCCAGCACCAGCATGGATTCCTGGGCGTTGATGAAAATGGTGTCGCAAAGACTGCGTTGCAGCGCGTGCAGTTTTAGTTCTTCCTTGTTCGTCATAGTTTCGACCTGTACAGATTTACGGTCCGTCTTGAGACTTTTAGCCCGTGCGCCGCTTTCAGGGCCGCGGCCACTTCGCTGTCGGTCATGTTCTTGGCCCCGCCCCCCAGTACCTCGTTTATTTTATCAATTACTATGGAACTTTTAGACCTAAAAAGATCTTTCAGTTTTATTTCCCCGCCCCAGGGCGCCAGCACCGTCCTGCCGGCCAGCAGGCGGGACACCGTGCCCGGGTTAAGCTCCACCCGCTCCGCCAGCTCCCGCTGCGTGAACGGCTTGAGCGGCCCGCCGCCGAGCAGAAAAGTTTTCTGCTGCTCCAGCAGGGCGGTCAGCGTCCTGTGGAAACCGGCTTTACGCCAGGAAACGCGCTGGGCCGCGGCGGCCAGTTTCCTGACCTTGGCGGCCTCGGCGCGGCTTAATTTCCCGCTTTTCAGCAGGCGGGTGAGGGCCGGGCCGTTTATCACGTAGGCGCCCCGGAAATAAGCCGGGTGGGTATAAGCCGCCTCCAGCCTGCCGCCCTCCGCGTCCACCCTGGCCGCGCAGCGCAGGAACGTCTGCGGCAGGGCCGCCGGCGGGATACGCTCGTGCGCCATTATAAAAGCGTCCACGAAAGCCCTGAGATCGGCTGCCTCGTCCACGGTCAGACCGCAGGCCCGGGCCGCCTCCCGGGCGGAGTAGGCGGTTTCGGAAAGGAAATATTTCCGGAAATTCTCAAGCCCGATGCGGCGCGCGGTCTCCGCCATGGCCGGGCGGTCGGCCAGCCACTCGCCCGCGCCGCCGGCTTCGGCCGCGGCGGCCAGCGCGTCGGAACCGCAAGCCATTGAGAAAGCGTAGGAAGCGCCCTGGAAGCGCCGCCTCAGCACCGGGGGCTGCCCGTCCGGCCCGGGGGCCCGGAGCCGGGCAAAAAGCGGGTCCGCCTCCAGCTCGGCCGCCAGCTTAAGGAAATCCGCCTCGGGACTGGACAGCATGGCGAACAGGCGCAGGTCCTGGCGCAACGCCGGGGCCTGGGCCAGTTTCAGCTCCTGTTTTTTACGCTTTTCCATTGAGAAAATACCCTAGAGGAATTATAACAATTTTGGCCCTTTCCGGAGGTTTTACAGCGCAACGTCGGTAGATTTGACAAGCATTTTGCAGGATTGATAGATTAACCCCATACCAAGCTTTTCGGCGTACTGATATCGACACAAAGCCCAGCTCGTAAATGCTCCGGGGGGAGCGGCAGCGGGGCGCAGTCCTACCAGGTCCTGAAAGCCCGGCGAAATCCAGAACCGAGGCAAAACCCGGATGAAAACCATGACATTGGAAAAGAAGAAGATCCACATCAACGAGAACCAGGGCAAGGTGATAAAGGATAAATATCTGCGCGACGACAAGAGCGTGGAGGAACTTTTTGAGCGCGTCGCCCACAATATCTCCCTCGCGGAACTCGTCTTTCACCCGGATGCCGGGAAATGGGGCCTGTTCGAGGGCGTACGCTGCCGCATAGCGGAAACCGGCCCGGACGGCAGGCTCTCGCGCGCCATCTATTTTCACGACGGGCTTACGGAATCCTCCGAGCGCGAAGCCAATTTTATGAAGTTCCTGGCCAACCTGGAGGGAGCGTACAAGACCATCCCCGACGCCCGCCAGGCCGCGGACCGCTGGAGCAACGACTTCTACAACATGATGGCGGAATTCAACTTCCTGCCCAATTCCCCCACCCTGATGAACGCCGGCCGCGACCTGCAGCAGCTCTCGGCCTGCTACGTGCTGCCCGTGCCGGACTCCATGGACGGCATAGCCAGGGCGCTGACGGCGCAGAGCCTGATCCAGAAATCCGGCGGCGGCACAGGTTTCTCCTTCTGCCGCGTGCGCCCCAAAGGCGACGTGGTGAAGAAGAGCAACGGCGTGGCCTCCGGCGCCATCTCTTTTATGAAGCTTTTCGACAAGCTGACCGACGTGGTGAAGCAGGGCGGCACGCGCCGCGGCGCCAACATGGGCATCCTGCCGTACTGGCACCCGGAAATAAAGGAATTCATAACGCTCAAGTCCCAGCCGGGCGTGTTGGAGAATTTCAACGTCTCCATCGCCCTCGACGACAAATTCATGAAAGCCGTGGAGACCAACGGCTCCTACGATCTGGTGAACCCCCGCAACAGCGAGGTCACCGGCACCATGAAGGCCAAGGAGATCTTCGACCTGCTGGTGGAGTCCGCCTGGACCTCCGGCGACCCCGGCATAGTCTTCCTGGACCGCATAAACGAGACCGGCTCCAACCCCACCCCGGAGCTGGGCCAGATCGAGAGCACCAACCCCTGCGGCGAACAGCCGCTTTTGCCGTGGGAATCCTGCAACCTGGGGTCCATAAACCTGGCCAACTACGTCACCGGGGAAATGGCCCGCGGCAAAATGGACTGGGACCGCCTGGCCGCAACGGTAACCAAAGCCGTGCGCTTCCTGGACGACGTCATCGAAATAAACAATTACCCCCTCCCCGAAATAGAAAAGGTGGTGAAAGGCAACCGCAAGATAGGCCTGGGCGTGATGGGCTGGGCGGAAACCGCCGTTAAACTGGGCGTGGCCTACGACAGCCCCGAGGGCCTGGCCAAAGCGGAAGAGGTGATGAAGTTCATCAACGAGAAGGCCCTGGAAGCCTCGGAAGAACTGGCCAAAGAGCGCGGCGCCTTCCAGAACTGGAAAGGGTCCATTTACGACGCGGAAAGCAAATACTTCCGAGGCGTCCCGGCCAGGCCGCGCAACGCCTCCCGCACCACCATCGCCCCCACCGGCACCATCGCCATAGCGGCTGGGCTGCAGGGCTCCGGCATCGAACCGTTCTTCGCCATCGCCTACACGCGCTATAACGCCAAAGCCCTGGACGCCATTAAGAACAACCACGACCCGGAAGCGAAGGACACTTTCTACGAGGTGAACACGCTGTTCAAGCACATAGCCAAGCACCACGGCTATTTCGGCCTGGACGAGAAAGACCTGTGGAAAAAGATAGAAGCCAACCACAAGGCCGTGCGCGGCATCCCCGAGATCCCGCGGCCCGTGCAGGACCTTTTCCCCACGGCGCACGACGTGTCCATAGAGAACCACATCCGGATCCAGGCGGTTTTCCAGAAGCATATCGACAACGCGGTCTCCAAGACCATCAATATGCCCAACTCCGCCACCATCGCGGACGTAAAGAACTGCTACCTGCTCGCGCACAAGCTGGGCTGCAAAGGCCTGACCGTCTACCGCGACGGCTGCAAAGCCCAGCAGGTGCTCAACATCGGCTCCGGCACCCAGCCGCAGACCAAGGCCAAAAAGAAGAAAGCCGCCTACCAGTCTTTCGGCGTCTCGTCGGAATATTTCCAGCTGAAGACCGGCTACGGCCCGCTGCACGTGCACGTGAACTACAACGAACACGGCCCCTACCAGGTGTTCACCAACATGCCGCCGCTGGGCACCGAGATCAGCGGCCTGACCTCGCTTATCGGCATCCTGCTGTCGAAGTACCTGGAAGAGGGCGGCGACCCGGTGAAGATAATAAAGCACCTTAACTCGGTGAAGGGCGACAGGCCCGTGGGCCTGGGCGACAACCGGATAAATTCCGTGGCGCACGGCATCGCCGTGGCGCTCAGGAGCCACCTGAAGCGCACCGGCGTGATCGCCTCCGACCAGGAGATAAACGGCCAGGAGAAACTGGAGCTGTGGGAGGTATCCCGCACCCAGTACTGCCCCAAGTGCTACTCCTCCAACGTCAGCTACGAGTCCGGCTGCTCCGGCCCCACCTGCCACGACTGCGGCTACTCAGAATGCTCTTAACAGGTAAAGGGGTCAGGTCTTGCAATTTAGCAATTCGCTATTGCGGTCAAAAACGCTTAAATCCCCGCCCGTAGAATTCAAATTGCTAAATTGCAAGACCTGACCCCGTTACCTTATGGCCCCGGCGGCCCGGGCTTTGCTATTATATAGGTATTAACGTATGAAAAAGGGCATTTTTATCGTGCTGGAGGGGCCGGACAGGTCCGGCAAGTCCACCCAGGCCGCGCTTTTGAAGACCTGGCTGGAAGGGCTTGGCCGCGAGGTGACGGTCACCCGCGAGCCCGGCGGCACCTACCTGTCCGAAAAGATACGCGAGATACTGCTGGACCCGAAAAGCCATATCGAGCCGATGACGGAGCTTTTCCTCTACGAAACGTCCAGGATAAAGCACACGCTTGAGAAGATACTCCCCGCGCTGAAAGCCGGCAAGGTTATAATTTCCGACCGCTATACGCTGTCCACCACCGCCTACCAGGGCTACGGCCGCGGCCTCGACCTGAAAATCGTCGACACCCTCAACCGCATAGCCACGCTCAACCTCAAGCCGGACGTCACAATAGTCTTCGACATCCCCGACAAGGTTTTTGCCGAGCGGGAGAAGACGCGCCCCGGCCGGGACCGGATCGAGCGCGAGCCGGACAGCTTCAGGCGGCGCGTGAACAGGGCCTATAAACTGCTGTCCCGCCGCCCCGGCATGACGCGCGTGAACGCCGGGCGCCCGGTGGAGGCCATCCAGGCCGACATTCGCGCGCGCGTAGCGAAACTTCTGAAGAAATAGCCCCTTACCAAATGTCATTTTCAACCATACTTGGCCAGGACAAGACCGTTAAACGCCTGCGCGCGCTTATAGAGACCGGCAGGATACCGCCGGCCATGATCTTCCACGGGGCGCCTGGCACCGGCAAATTCCTGACCGCGGTAGAATTCGCCAAAGCCGTGAACTGTTCCCACGCGGCGCACAGGGAGAAACCGCCCGCGCCCCCGGCGCCGGACGAAGACGACCTTTTCGCGGCGGCGGCCGCGGCCCCCGCACCGGCGGC
>Ga0154476_102_pt1 | contig 8699 bp, 7 predicted proteins | sample RifGroC2_FD_115955 | JGI IMG/M metagenome (GOLD analysis project Ga0154476, IMG submission 115955) | Elusimicrobia bacterium GWC2_61_19
CCCGTATGCACGGGGCCGGCGTCGTTTCGGGAAAGCCGCTTATTTAGCGTCGGCCTTCTTCACGTTGATGGCCTTGGGGCCTTTATCGGTGTTTTCGGTCTCGAATTCAACTTCCTGGTTTTCCGCCAGGGTCTTGAAGCCGTCGCCGGTGATCGAAGAGTGATGCACGAAGAGGTCCTTAGAACCGTCCTCCGGGATGATGAAGCCGAACCCCTTCTTGTCGTTGAACCACTTTACTTTACCTTTTGCCATTTGCTTATTTACCTCTCTTTAATTGTACTACCGGGCCGTTGCCAGCCGTTAGAACTATTATATATCTTTTCAGGCGCCGCACAACACCCGGCGCCTGAAAAGCCAGGCGCCTAGTCCTCGCTCCACTTTATGAACAGCGGCATCAGCGCGTTCACCGCGTCGGGGTGCCTGCCCATCACGCGCACCGAAAAGTCGTGCCGGCCGCTCTTGTAGCAGGGGATCTCGCCCTTGTAGACGTAGGCGTCGCCCATGCGCGCGTCCTGCGTCATGGAGACCGAGCGCCCTTCCTTGAACAGCGCGTTCTCCGCGGACGTCCCAATATGCAGCTGCACGTCCACGTCCTCCGGCTTCAGGTCGCCCAGCCACACCACCGCGCTCACCGGGATCTTGGCGCCGGCGTGCACTTCCATCTCCGGCTTGAACTGGTCCGTCACCACCTTTACGCGCGGCCAGTTCTCTTCCAGCTTTTTGCGCCAGCGCGCCAGCTCGGCCACGCGGGAGTTGTCGGCGAACTTCCTGGAAGAGCGGTGCGCCCTGGTATAGAACTTGTCGTAGTATTCGCGCAGCATGCGGTTGGTGTTGAAATGCGGCACCAGCTTCTGCACGCAGGCCTTCATCATCTTTACCCAGCCGTGCGGCAGGCCGTCGGCGCCGCGGTCGTAGTACAGCGGCGCAATCACCTTCTTTATAAGGTTGTAGATGCTCTCGGCCTCCACGTAGTCGCGTTCCTCGTCGCTGTTGTAGGCCTCGGTGCCGCCGATGGCCCAGCCTACGTCGGGCGAATAGCCCTCTTCCCACCAGCCGTCAAGGACGGACAGGTTCATGACGCCGTTTATCACGGCCTTCATGCCACTGGTGCCGGAGGCTTCCAGCGGGCGGATGGGGTTATTCATCCACACGTCCACGCCCTGCACCATGTAGCGGGCCACGTTCATATTGTAGTCTTCCACGAAGATAATGCGGTTCTTGAAGCGCGGGTCCATGGACAGCTTGGCCACCTGCTTTATGAACTCCTTGCCGTGCGTGTCGGCCTGGTGGGCCTTGCCCGCGAACACGAACTGCACCGGCATCTTCTCGTCGGTCACCAGCTCCAGCAGGCGCTCCAGGTTATGCATGAACAGCGTGGCGCGTTTGTAAGTGGCGAAGCGCCGCGCGAACCCGATGGTGAGATACTCGGGGTTGAGCACCTTCTCGGCCTCGTTCAAGATGGTGCGGTCGGCGCCCTGACGGGCGTGCTGGCGCTTCAAGCGTTCGCGCACCAGTTTTACCAGCTTTACCTTGCGCAGCATGTGCGTGTCCCAGAATTCTTTATCTTCGATGTCGTTGACCTTGGGCCAGTCGCAGGAGTCCGGCAGGTTATTGGCGCCGCCTGACAGGGCCCTGTTATAGAGCTTATGATGTTCGTGGCTTATCCAGGAACAGGTATGCACGCCGTTGGTGATGCCCTCGATGGGGATCTCGTAACGGGGCAGGTCCGGCCACAGCTTGTGCCACATGTCGCGCGACACGTCGCGGTGCAGGAGGCTGACCCCGTTAAGGAAGGCGCACAGACGCATGGCCACCACGGTCATGCAGAAACCCAGCGAGGTATGCTCCTCTTTGCCTATCTCCAGGAATTGCGGGAAGGTCAGCCCCAGCTCTTTGGAATAGCTCTCCAGGTATTTCTTTACCAGGTCGAAGTCGAAATACTCGTTGCCGGCCATCACCGGGGTATGCGTGGTGAACGCGGAGGAGGCCCACACCGCCTCGCGCGCCTCGGCGTAGGACATGCCGCGGTTCTTCATCAGCTGGCGGATGCGCTCGAAAAGCAGGAAGGCGCTGTGGCCCTCGTTCACGTGGAACACGGTGGGGCTCACGCCCATGGCCTCCAGCGCGCGGGCGCCGCCGATGCCCAGCACTATCTCCTGGCGGATGCGGTTCTCGCGGTCGCCGCCGTAAAGCTGTTCGGTTATGGTCCGCGCGGTCGGGGAGTTCTCCGGCAGGTTGGTGTCCAGCAGGTACAGCGAAGTGCGGCCCACCGGCACCTGCCACACGCCCACCTGCACCTTCTCGCCCGCCAGGTCCACTTCCACGCGCAGCGGCCGGCCGGAGCCGTCCTTAACTATCTGCACCGGCATATTGTACCAGTCGTTCTCGGGGTAACGTTCCACCTGCCAGCAGTCGCGGTTGAGCACCTGCTGCACGTAGCCCTTCTTATAAAGGAGGCCCACGCCCACCACGGGCATCCCCAGGTCCGAGGAGGATTTAAGATGGTCGCCGGAGAGCATCCCCAGGCCGCCGGAATAGATGGGCAGGCCTTCGCCTATGCCGTACTCCATGGAGAAATACGCCACGTGCATGTCTTTGTCCTGTTCTTCGCGGTTCTTGGCGAACCAGGTGTCCTTATGGGCGATATAGCCCTCAAATTTGTTCTTTATCTCGGCCAGCTTGCCCAGGAAATTCCCGTCGCGGCTCAAGGCCTCCAGCCGCTCGGGGGCCAGCGTGCCCAGTATCCATTTGGGATTGCGGTGCGAGCGGTGCCAAAGTTCCTCGTCTATACCCACGAACATCATTATCGCGTCCCAGTTCCAGGTAAACCACATATTGGTGGAAAGTTCCTCGAGCGCCTTAAGGCTGTCCGGGAGATTGGGTATAACATTGAAGGATTTAATTTTCATATATAAGATTCTACGAAATTATTATCCCCCATAAAAAGCGCCCGGGCATATTTTTCATAGCTGTTTCCAATTTCCCCTTGAACTCCCGAAAGGTTTTTAATATAATATTTTTAGTTCATTGAAGCTCTTAGCGGTTCAGGATCTTGGGCGTGTAGCTCAGTTGGGAGAGCGCCTGCATGGCATGCAGGAGGTCGCAGGTTCGATCCCTGTCACGTCCACCAAAATTTAAAGCCCCGGCAACGGGGCTTTAAATTTTGGTGGACGTGAAGCAAGGCATAATTATGCCTTGCGCCAGGGATCGAAAGCCGGAGCTGCGAGGCCACCAGGCCGCAGCAGCGAGGCGGGGTCGCAGGTCCCGACGAGCGACGGCGAGGAGGGAACCTGTGACCGATCCCTGCCACGAACACAACTAACTCCGTCATCAGGCAACGTGGCTTTTAAACCGAGCGGCTTCTTTCCCCAGATATGATAAAAACCGGCATCATCATAAGAAAATTCAAAGGCCTCAGCGGCGCCGTCAACTACGCCGCCGAGCTCGCCCGGCGCCTCCCCTCCCACGGTTTCGACATCACCATCCTGGCCCAGCGCGCCGACGGCGCCCTTGCCAAAAGCTGCGGCGCCGGACTGCGGCGCGTCCCCTCCCTCCCCTTCGGCGGCATGAGCGGCCGCCGCCTGTTCTCCGCGGTGGCCGGCTATTTCAGCCGCGGCCTGGCCCTCGCCCACGGCCAAGGCGACACCCTGCGCCAGGACGTGCTTAGCCTGCACAACTGCGTGCACGCGGCGCACGAGGCCGTGCACGGCGCCCCCCTGCCGGCCGGCAACGCCGTAGGGCGCCTCCACGCCCTCCAGTTATCGCGCCGCAATTTCCACCGCCTGATCGCCAACTCTAATTTAATGAAAGCCGAAGTTTCCCGGCGTTTCGGCGTCCCGTCGGGCAGCATCCGGGTGGTTTACCCCGGGGTGGACCAGGCCAGGTTCCCCTCCAAAGCCCCCGGCCGCCGGGCGGAGTTGGGTTTTTTCCCCTCGGACGTAATAGCGGGCCTGGTAACCTCCGGCGACCTGGCCAAACGCGGCGCGGCCTCCTTCCTGCGGGCCCTGGCCCAGGCCGCCGCTAAAACCCCGTCACTCAAAGGCCTTATCGTGGCCGGCCCGGCCCAGGCCGCCCCGCTGCAGGCCCTGGCCAAAGAGCTCGGCCTGGCCGGGCGGGTCGTATTCACCGCTCCCGCCCCCGAAGTGGAGCGCCTCTACGCCACGCTGGACTTCATGGCCTACCCCGCCCTTTACGAGGAATTCGGCATTACCGTCCTGGAGGCCTGCGCCTGCCGCCTGCCGGTGCTGCTGCGCGCCCCCGTGGTAGGCGCGGCGGAAATACTGACGCCGGACCTCCGGACCGAATTTAATTTCGCCGACGAGGCCGAGCTGGCGGCCAAGATGTCCGCCCTCGCCCTCTCGCCCGACAGGCGCGCGGCCCTCGGCGCCGCCGCCCGTGCCTGCGCAGTGCCGGTCAGCTGGGACGCCGCGGCCGCCGCCGTGGCGGCCGTCTACCGTGAAGTTCTTGCGGAACGCCGCCCCGGGAATTGATAAAATAACTATTCATGGACAACAACGCCCTCACTATCTTCCACCTCGACGACGGCCGCGAACTGCGCGGCGGCCAGCGCCAGCTGCTATACCTCGTAAAGGAACTCAACGTCCTCGGGCACAGCAATACCGTGGTATGCCGCAAAGGGTCTCCGCTGCACAAAGCGGCGGAGCGCAAGGGCTTCAAAGTCCTCACCCTGCCCTATTTTTTCGAGTGGGACCCGGTGTCCGCCCTGCTGCTGCGGCGCGCGCTCAAGGCCCTGCCTCCTTCTAAATTCCCCCCGGTGCTGCACTCCCACACCGCCCACGCCGCCGCCATGGCCTGGCTGGCGTCCGTCGGCCTGTGCGGCGTCCGCGTCGCCCACCGCCGCGTGGATTTTGTGCCCGGCTGGTTCACCGCGCGTTTTAAATATGCCAAAGCCCACAGCGTCATAGCCATTTCGGAAGCCGTAAAAGAAATACTCCTTAAAGCCGACGTACCCGAAGAGAAAGTGGCCGTGGTCAACAGCACCATCGACCTGGACGACACCCCATGGGCGTCGGGCGAATTCGCGGCTTACCGCCAGGCCGCCCGCGCCGACCTGGCGGCGGAACTGCATCTGCCGACCGACGCTTTCTGGGCCGGCTCCCTCATCGCGCTGGTGCCGCACAAGGACCCTGAGAACATGGTGCGCGCTGCCGCGCTCGTCCTGCAGGACACCCCCGGCGCCTATTTCCTTATAGCCGGCGAGGGCCCTCTTAAGGAAAGGACCGAACACCTCGCCCGCATGCTCAAGGTCCAGGACCGCTTTAAACTTATCGGCTACCGCAAAGATCCCTACAAGGTGCTGGCGGCGCTGGACATGTTCGTGCTGTCCTCCTGCGAGGAAGGCATGGGCAGCGTGCTGGTGGAAGCCATGAACGCCGGCCTGCCCATTGTGGCCACCACCGCCGGCGGCATAGGCGACGTGATAGAGAACGGCGCCAACGGCCTCACCGTGCCGCCGCGCGACCACGCGGCCCTGGCCGCCGCCGCGCTGCGCCTCATACACGACGCGGACCTGCGCGCGCGGCTCGCCGCCGAAGCCCACCGCCGCCGGGAGGACTTCTCCTCCCCGCGCATGGCGGCCCTCACTTTAAAATGTTATGAAACAGCCATTGAGAATTTTAAGCGTAATAGACATCCCCTGGAATAGCGGTCTGGCCGCTTACGCTTTCGACCAGGCCCGGGCCCTGCGCGCCGGCGGCCACGGCGTGGTGTTCGCCTGCCCCGAAGGCAGCGCCGCCGAAGCGTTCGCGGCGCGCGAAGGCTTCAGCCATTATTCCATTCCCGGCCGCAAAGCTTACCACCGCCTGCCGCTGGCGCTGCTGCGCCTGCGCGCCATCGCCCGCGACGAGCGGATCGACATCGTGGCGGCCCATACCGGCCGCGCGCAGACCCTGGCCTACCTGCTGGGCCTGCCGGTAGTCCGCGTAAAAGCCGACGCAAAAAAGCCCTCCGCCGGCTTCACGTTTTCCGCGGTAGCCAGCACCATCGTGGCTTCCGCCTGCATCCAGGACATGTACCTGCGCACCGGCCTCACCCCGGCGAAGATCTCCGTCATACGCCAGGGCATAACCCCCCCCGCGGCGCTGCCCCGCGTGCCGCGCCCCCCTTACCGCGTGGGCCTGCTGGGCCGCCTGGACCTGGTAAAAGGCCATGTGCTCTTCCTCGAGGCCGCGGCCGAACTGCTGCGCGCGGGCGCCAGGGCCGAATTCCACGTGGCAGGCTACGAGGCTAATATTAAATACGAGGGACTGCGCAGCACGGCCAAGGAACTCGGCATTGAAAAAGACGTTTTCTTGCACGGCAAAGTGGACGGCCCTTTCGATTTTATGAACTCCTGCGACATAGGCGTCATCGCCTCACTGGGCAGCGAGGCCGTGTCGCGCGCGGCCCTGGAGTGGCTGGCCGCCGGCCGCCCGCTGGTCTCCACCTCCGTGGGCAGCCTGCCGGAATACGTAGGAACTCCATGGCTGGTGCCCCCCGGCGACGCCGCGGCCCTGGCCGAAAAAATAGGGCGGCTGCTGGCCGACCCCGACCTGCAGCGCGCCGAAGGCGCCGCCAACCGCGCCCGGGCCGAACGCGACTTCAGCCCCGCCGCTTTCGCCGCCGCCACCTGCGCCGCCTTCGAAGGGGCGGTTTGACCATGCCCACGCTTTCCATCGCCATGATAGCCAACAACGAGGAGAAGAACCTCGCGCGTTCGCTCGGCAGCGCCGCCTGGGCCGACGAAATAATTTTCGTGGACTGCGGCTCCCACGACGGCACCGAGCTCGAGGCCAGGAAATTCCCGGTAAAATATTTCGCCCGCCCCAACAGCCTGGCCGTCTACGTCAACAAGCAGTTCGCCGTGGACCAGGCAACCTCCGACTGGATCCTGATCCTGGACGCCGACGAAGAGATCACCCCCGCCCTGCGCGACGAGATAAAACGCTTTATCGCCGCGCCCGGCGTTGCGGCCGCCGAAATGCCCCGCCGCAATTATTATTTCGGCCGCTGGCTCAGGCACGGCGGCAAATACCCGGACACGCAACTGCGGCTTTTCAAAAAGAACCGCGCGCGCTTTCTCCCCCTGCCGGTGCACGAGCGCCTGCAGGTGGACGGCCCGATAGGCCGCCTTAAGGAACCGCTGCTGCATTACCCCTATACCGACGAGGAAGACCAGCGCCGCAAGCTGGCCTTCTACACCGAGATCCTCACCCGCTCCTACGCCCTTAAGAACCGCGGCAAGACGGCGGTAATGCTGCGCCCCTTCACCAGGTTCTTCTCCGCCTACATTTTAAAACTGGGCTTCCTGGACGGGCCGCAGGGCCTTAGAACGGCCCTTATGGATTTTCGCACGGTGCTGGCCTCGGCGCGGCTCTATATGAAGAAAGATACCGAAGGGCCTACGGGCAAGTAGGTCTTTTAGCCCTTTTCACTTTTTTTTTATGCCTTATAATAAGTATATGACAGCTTCACGTAAGACCGCCCTGCTCGCTTTATTGCTGCTCACCGCACCGTCGCTTAAAGCCGAAGCAGACGTAAAATTCGGTTTGCCTTACCCGCTGGAGATGTCGGTCGCCTTCGGCCAGAAAGACGGGGCCGTCATCTACGAAACCCCTTTCAGTAAAAAACCCGCGGAAGATTACGACACCGTGCTTGTCCAGGGCGACATGCCCGATCCGGCCATGCAGGTGAACCTCACCATAAAGGCCAGGAACTTTTTCTCGGCCGGCGCCGATTTTAAACAGACGGCTTTCCGCCGTTTCCCCAACGGCCGCTTCTGGGCCAAGTACACCGTGCCGCTCACCCGCCAGCCCCTTAAGCTGCGCGTCCTCAACACCGGCGCCCGGACGGGTTCGCGCCTGGCCATTTACGAGGCGGAGATCTTCGTGGCGCGCGCCATTAAAGAAGCCCCGGCACCCCAGGGCCCGCTGCCCCTGGTAACGGAGCCCGCTATCTCCGTGCCCGAAACCGCCCCGTTCAAGCTGGTGCGCAGGAGCGGCTGGCAGGCCCAGCCGCCTACGCAGCTGTATACCTGGCACGAGCCCTACTTTTTCACCCTCCACCACACGCAGGGTAATTACCCCAGAACCTACGAGGCCGCCGTCTCGGAGGTGCAGTTCGTGCAGGACTACCACCAGCACGCCAAGGGCTGGATAGACATCGGCTACCATTTCCTGGTAGACCCGGCCGGCAATATTTTCGAGGGCCGCCCCATCCTGGCCGAAGGCGCGCACGTAGTTAAGCACAACCCCGGCAATATCGGCATTTCCATACTGGGCAATTACCACCCGCCGGTCTCCAACCAATTCACCCCGGCCGCCGAGGCCTCCTTTGTAGCCGTCGGCCGCTACCTCAAGGACACCTACGCCGTCAACGTCAGCAGTTTCTACGCCCACCGCGACATCGGCAATACCGACTGCCCCGGCGACGACCTCTACGCCAAAAAAACCGGACTAAGCGCCCTCATCTTCACCCCCCAGGACCTGCCCGTCCCGGTAAATCCAACCGACGCCCCCCCCATGACCCCCGCCCAGCAAAAATCCCTGGACCAGCTTGAGAAATACCTGACCCAGAAATAATTTCAGGGAAAATGGGGACAGGCTACTTTATTTTAAAATAAAGTAGCCTGCTTAGATTACAGTTCCTAGTGCAACAGTTTTCGTAAACACTTCTTTCGGCGTATTGAAGTCTAATATTTT
>Ga0154476_103_pt1 | contig 4682 bp, 5 predicted proteins | sample RifGroC2_FD_115955 | JGI IMG/M metagenome (GOLD analysis project Ga0154476, IMG submission 115955) | Elusimicrobia bacterium GWC2_61_19
AGCAGTTCCTGATCCTCGCCGAGGACCTGGACGGCGAAGCCCTGGCCACCCTGGTGGTCAACAAGCTGCGCGGCACCCTTAAGGGCTGCGCGGTGAAAGCCCCCGGCTTCGGCGACCGCCGCAAAGAGATGCTGGAAGACATCGCCATCCTCACCGGCGGCGAAGTGGTCAGCGAAGAGCGCGGCATGAAGCTGGACAAGGCCGAAGTGAAAGTGCTCGGCCGGGCCAAGCGCATCGTTATCGACAAAGAGAACACCACCATCGTGGACGGCGCGGGCGACAAGAACGAGATAAAGAAGCGCACCAGCCAGATCCGCAAGCAGATGGAAGAGACCACCTCCGACTACGACAAGGAAAAGCTGGAAGAGCGCCTTGCCAAACTGTCCGGCGGCGTGGCGGTTATCCGCGTAGGCGCGGCCACCGAGACCGAAATGAAGGCGAAGAAGTCCAAGATCGAAGACGCCAAGAACGCCACCAAAGCCGGTGTGCAGGAAGGCATCATCCAGGGCGGCGGCGTGGCGCTTATCCGCGCGGCCAAGGCCCTGGACAAGGTGAAGGGGTCCAACGAGGACGAGACGACCGGCATAAACATTGTGCGCCGCGCCATCTACGCCCCGCTGCGCATCATCGCCGAGAACGCCGGCATGGACGGTTCCATCGTGATCGAGAAGATCAAGAACTCCGCTCCGGAGATCGGCTTCAACGCCGACACGCTGGAATACGTGGACGTTATGAAGGCCGGTATCGTTGACCCGCTCAAGGTCACCCGCACCGCGCTCGAGAACGCGGCCTCCATCGCCAGCACCCTGCTGACGACCGAGTGCCTGGTAGCCGACATGCCCGAGAAGAAGCAGCCCGCCATGGCCGGCGGCGGCATGGGCGGCATGCCCACCGGCGCCGACATGTACTAATCGGCAGTACCAATAAAACCCCCCGGGCCTCCAAAGCCCGGGGGTTTTTATTTTTAGGGGACGCTGATGAATTGTTTCCTAATGAAGGCCTAAGCCCGCTCGTTGCCAACAGGCCTGTCACGGGGGCCGGAACGCAAAACGCGTTCGGGCACACCGTGCCCTCTCTCGGTATTCGCCCGCCGGGCTATGCAACCGGCGGGCAAGAAAGTGTCGCTGCGCTCCACGCAACGACGGTTTTGCTAACCCGGCCCCCGCGCCAGGCCCTGAAAATTGCTACGATACAGAAAGTTGCGGAGGGTGGGACGCTACTGAATTGTTTTACTATTCTCGACGATGTTCCTCGCCTACCATAGGCATCTATGACTAAAGAAAACAATAACCGCATGTTGGAACATACAAAAGGAAAGCCTACTGTTTTGGCTACACTTGGAGACGGGCTATTATGCGCGATTGCAGCCATAGCCGCCAGTCTGCCATTGTCGATATTATTTCGCACATTTTTCCGTTTCCCGATTCCTTTTGTCGGCTACGAGAGTGGTTTTAAAGATTTCCACGAGCTTAGTAGTTTTATTTCCATATGGTTTTTTTACGTAATTCTCGGTGGGTTTGTTCTGCTAGGTGTTGCAGGGGGCACCACTGGGGTAATTATTAGCTCTAAGATTATTAACGATAGGACTCGAAAGACAAAGCAATTAATAAAAGCAGGAATTATTGTGGCAGCAGTTATTGTCGCACTATTCTCCATTTTGGATCTGATTATTGGTCCGTGGTAGCCAAGTTGAGAACTTTTAAAGAATGAGGAGTTCCGGGGACAGTATATATATATCTCCACTATGAGCAATTCTATATACTATCCCCAGAACTCCGGAAATCTCAACGCCGACACGCTGGAGGGAAGTAGGGGACGTAGTTTACTATATGACTATTTGGTGCAGACTGACTGGACCGCTGGGGGAAGCCCTGGCGGTTTTGTTTTGAGGGGCCGGAGGGGCGGGCGGGGGGTTGCCCTGCGCACCCTTTGGGAAAGGGGGGCCCCGCCATAATTTCCCAAGGCGGGGGGAAACCGCGCAACGGTTTCCATCTTCCAGGGTGCGCGGGGTAATACCCCGGCCGCCCCGACTGGGCATTAGCGGGCGTGGGGGTGGTGGAGTTGAATAACGAGGGTGGCGTGGAGGACGGCGGCTATGCGGGCCAGGGTTTTTACGGTGAGGTTCTGGTTGGCGCGCTCTATGCGGGAGATCACGGACTGGGTGGTGCCCACGGCACGGGCAAACTGGCCCTGCGTCATGCGGGCTTTCTTCCTGGCTTTGGCTATCTGGAGGGCCAGGGTTACCTCAATATCCGCCTTAGCGTAGGCCTCGGCCCAGCGGGGATCCTTCTCCGACCCGGCAAAGACCTCATCAAGTGGTACGCCCAATCTGTTCTTTTTCATAAGCTCAGATTATAGTATAGCATATGTGCTATATGCTGAGTCACCAGACTACTTGCTCTCCACAAAATATGGTGCTACAATCCAAATATACGGGCAGAGAGGACCCAGATATTTACATGTCTTATTTTCTTTTTGTGGATGAAAGCGGCCATGACCGCAAACTTGCCCCAGCAGAGGTATTGGGCGGTTTTGCCATACGTGATGGCGCCCTATGGCCATTTATCCAGGAAGTATTTGAGCTTCAGACCGAATTGTTTGGCGTGACCTATCCAGAAATAAATGCCGCGCGCCGGGCATTGCGCGCTGCGGCATCCAAGGCAGAGACCCCCGTGGAGGACTTGGAGATCAAGGAGATTAAGGGGGAAAATTTTCTAAACAGACGTGTTTTTAGAAAGGCCGCCTGGTTTCCGGCTTTTGCTCCAGCCGAACGGAGGAAACTTGCCGAATTGAGTTTGCGGCAAGGAAGCTTGGCAGACAAGAAGGCCCTATCTGCTTTGGCGCAGGCAAAACTTGAATATGTAAAGCGGCTTTTTGTGCTCTGCCACGGATTTAAAGGACAATGCCTTGGGATTATTGTCCCGGTCGACGCCCTTGGCGACAGGAAGACCGAAGTGTTACGCAAAGACTATGCCTATCTTTTTCAGCGCTTCTTCTACTTTGTAGACTCAAAGCCCAGCGAACATGCTGGAATAATCGTTTTTGATGAATTAGACAAATCCGCCAGCCACATACTCCTAGGGCAGATGCAGGCCTACTATAGAGATTATCAAACCGGGCGCGAGCGAGCCGAGCGGCTTGTCCCGGAGCCTTTTTTTGTCCATAGCGACTTAACCATCGGCATCCAGGTAGCGGACCTTATCGCATACATACTAAGTTGGGGGCATGGCTTCAACCGCCGTGAAATAGTACCAAAGGCAAGACCAGAGTTAGCCTCTCTCGTAGCGCAGATAGAAGACCTCCGTATCGATGCGCATATAAACGGGATGCATTCGCAAGGAGTAAGTGTAGTATACGATTTGAGGACAAGGACAGAAAAAGGAAAAGGCAATGTAGCTGACGCCACAAAGCCTTCATGGATATTATAGCGCACGCATCAGAATTCGTCAATATCAATTTGGGGAATATTTAAGAGGAGTAGCGGACGCTGTTTACGATATGACTAGTTGTTACAGGTTGAATGGACCGCCGGGGGAAGCCCTGGCGGTTTTGTTTTGAGGGGCCGGAGGGGCGGCCGGGGTGTTGCCCTGCGCACCCTTTGGGGAAGGGGGGGCCCCGCCATAATTTCCCAGGGCGGGGGGAACCGCGCTGGGCTATGCCCGTGCCGTATCGAGAGCTATGCTCTTCAGACGGCCAACGGTTCCCTGCAGTCCGGGTTCTCGGGCCAAACCCCCGGCCGCCCCGGCTTGGCTAATACCCACAATTAGGAATATAGTAAACAGCGTCCCCTGCTTTTCTAGTATAGTTGACTAAAGATACGGGGTATAAAGGATAACGTTATGGATAGGATAGCTTGGCAGAATTTATTTAAGAAACGGTTCATCCTGGACCCGGACAGCAAGTACACCAAGCCCGGTGAAGCGACGTACAAACTTGAGGATACGCAATTTGTGGTTATTATCAGGGCAGGCAGCCCCGGCGGGGCGCTCAGGGCCGAGTCGGTAACCGATACCGAGGAATGCCTGATCGTTAACAGGGGACAGGGCAGCCACGCCTTCGTTGACTGGGCCAAGATAGAGGCCATATCGACGGTAGACAAATAGGGTTTTGACCTGCGGGGCGGGTTTTATATATGGTGTTACCATGAGCGCTGGCATAGAAGGCGGAAATCAGATAATTTCTGCGGCCGGGTCGCGGCAGGCGACCAACAGCACCTGGGGGTATTATCTGTTCGCCGGCCTGGCGGTGCTGCTAGGCCTGATACTCCTTAACGACTGGCGCTACGCCCTGGCCGCCCAAAAACGCTGGACGCCCGCGGCAGGCCGCGTGACCGAAAACAAAGTAGTCGTTCACAGAAGCCGCCGCAGTCGCTCATACAACACCTACGTCAGCTACACCTACAGCGCCAACAACGCGCTCTACGGCGCCGGGCCGCTGGAACTCAACAAATACAAACTCTACTTCAGCGAGGACGGCGCGTGGACCGACCTGCGCAAGCACTTCCCGGAGGGGAAAAGCATAGACGTCTACTACAACCCCGCCAACCCCTACCAATCCAGCCTGGGCCTCGCCGGCACCCCCGGCCTGTCCGTCCCCATCGCCTTCCTTCTGTTCGCCGTCGCCGCCGTCTACATGGCCAGACAAGAAGAATAATCTGTAGCAAATGATTACGGGAGGGGCGG
>Ga0154476_113_pt2 | contig 4199 bp, 3 predicted proteins | sample RifGroC2_FD_115955 | JGI IMG/M metagenome (GOLD analysis project Ga0154476, IMG submission 115955) | Elusimicrobia bacterium GWC2_61_19
CGTCAGCTGTGAGCCGTTCCCGATAAATGAAGGGGCGATAACCGCGCCGGCGTTGACCTTTATGCTGCTGGCCGTATCAATACTGTAATTCGACGGTCCCCAGCCCCAGAAGGTACCGCTGGAGGCCGTAACCGTTTGGAATGAAGCGGCAGAACTGCCGTTGAGCGTGGTAGTATAAAGCCCCTGCTGCGCCGTTATGCTGGAGGTGGCAACTATGCCGCCGGTCACCGTAAGGCGCGCCAGATAGGAGGGCGCGCCCAGCGCCGTGTTGCCGCCAAGGACTGTAAGCGTGGAACCACCGACAGAAAAAGCGCTGCCGGTCACGGTAAGGGTGGAGTCGGCCAGGGTCAACTGCCCGGTCATAGTATCGCCGGCTTTAAGAACTTTCGACACGTCCATGGTAACAACACCGGAAAGCCCGGACCCGTCGCCGTAGATAATGCTGCCCGGCGACAGGCGAACGTGCGTGCTTATGTAAATACCGCCGTTGTTAGCCGCCGTGGTGGAGCTTATCTCTACTTTATCCAGAAATTTCAGTTTGGCGGTATTTATGCCCATCGCGGACGTCACGGTCAGGCTGGAGGTGGCCAGGGTCAGCGGCCCGGTCATGGTATCACCGGCTTTAGCCACGACGCCGGTCAGGGTCGCGCCGTTGCCGTAATAAGACCCGCCGTAGACCTGCCCGAGACCATTAACGCGGAACATGATGGAAGTGCCGGTAGAAAGGCGCAGCAGTTCGCCCGTGTCGCCGGCCGCGCTTGACACGTGCAGCCTCGCCTGCGGCGGATTGCTGTATTCGCCTACGCCCACATTCCCGGGGTTGATATTGTGAAGGTCGGCGCCGGCCACGTCCCAAAGGGTATTGGCGGAGGCCTCGGTCTGCACGGAACCGTCCGGGAATCTGAAGCCGCAGGTATAGTTCAGGGGGTCGGCGGCACAAGCCGGATAGTCGCCTTTGCTTTCCACTACGCCGGCCACGGACAACTGCTGGCCCGGGGAGATATTCCCCACCGAAATGCCGCCCAGCACGAACAGATTGGTGGATATAGTTATGGCGCCGTTGCTGGTAACTGAATGCGCTGATATTGTGTCCGCCGCAAAGATGGGCGTGGCGGCCGAAGCCGTGGAAGCGTAAAGCGAGTTAAAAGCGAAAGGGGAGGCCTGCAGGCGTATGCGCGGGGTCATAGCCTCATAGGTGCCGGAGCAGCTGCCGTCCGGATCTACCTGTATTTCCAGCCACAAGTTCTGATTATCCAAGAAAACAGTGCCGGGAATGCCGCCGGTCGCGGACCCTATCTCCACGTCGTAACGCCCTTTGCTGACCGGCACGTTGCAGCGACTCTCGGTAAAAAGCGCGGCGCCGCCGGCGGCCGCGTTGTAGATAACGAAATTTACGTCCTGCGGAGTTTCCACCGGCAGATTGGTCACCTTGCTGAGCAGGAAGCCCTGGTAATTTATGGTTTGAGGGATGATCGCGGACGCCGGCAAGGGGGGGAAGGCGGCAACGAGCGGGAAGCTCAGCAGCCAGGGCAGCAGGCGCCTCAAAAGGGAGTTGCGCAGTTCGTTCTTAAAAGCTTTCATAGGTCCTCCGGACATCAACGTATAACCGCCACAGTACCGTTATAAACCGTCCCCTGCGCCTCTATCTGGTAGATGTAGACGCCGCCGGGGACCACCTGCCCGCCGGACTTCGCGTCCCAGACAAGCGCGTTGCCTATGGGGCCGGGCCCCATGGTGGCCACCAGCGCGCCGCGCAGATCGTAGATCCTGCCTTTCACCGTCTTCTCCTGCGGGTTGTCGAAAATAAAGACCATCGTATCATTTTTACCGTCTCCGTTTGGAGTTATCAGCCGGTTGGTGAGTCCCGCCCTGTCCGCCGCAAAACCGCCGCTGCGCTCCGTGGTCCTGAGCTGGTAGCGGCCCAGCAGCGTGGTTTCCAGCTGCACGCTGCGCTCGGCGTCGTTAACGCGCCCGTACATCTGCAGCCAGCGGGAACCGTTGTGGAAATACATGCTCAGAGCCTTGACGTCGGCAACCGCCGAGGGGACGATGGCGGAACCGCTCTTGCGGTAGAACAGCTTGAGGACCCCGTTCCTGGAAAGTTTAAAGGAGTCGTCCGCCTGCAGACCTCCGCGGTATGCCCTGAAACTCACGGACTTCACCACGCGCCCGCCCAGATCCTCGGGGTGGGTGGTGATCTCCACGCTGTAAGAATCCAGCGGGTCGGCCGATTCCGAGAAGAAAGCGCCAGTGCCGTCGGCGGGAACTTCCAGTATGCTCTGGTTGTCGGGCGCCAGAAAATACAGGTTGCCAGAGAGACTGTCGCGGGCATAGGAAGGGATGGAGGAGCCGGCCTGGTTGATGGCGCGCGCGTGGTAATAATATTCCTCACCCTCCCCTATTACGTCGGTCCAGGAGAAAGTGTCGGACGAGACCTCGGCCAGGAACTGCCATTCGGCGTCGGCAGGGGCCGTAGCGCGGAAAACCTGGTATTTTTTAACTTCATAAGGGGAACTCGGCGAGAAACGATCGTTGAACGCTATGCGGTTCTGGTAGCCGGCGGGCGCGATCCAGGTGGTGGTAATGGAAGTTCCCGCGCGCACGATCTTAAAATTCATCGGAGCCAACGGCACCAGGGCGAATGAGGCGGACGGGTTCGACAGTTCCGAGCGCAGCCTGTGGGTATTGATGCTTTCCATGGCGAAGTAGTAGGTGGTCCCGGGGTTAAAACCTTCCAGTATTTTGGTCTCGGAAGAGCCCGCCGCCAGCGGCGTCCAATCCTGACCGTAAGTGGCCGCCGCATAGAACCCCTCGTCGGTATTCAGGAACGCGGCGGTGGTATAGCGCAGAATATAGGAATCCGCCTCACCGACGGTCCGGGAGATATCAGAGGAGGGAGCGGTCCAGGACATCCTTATGCTGTGGCTTGAGATAATGACGATCTCAATGTCGGCGACCGTCGCGGGCGCGGGGAAGAACGCCAATTTTCCGGTGCGCTGAGAGAAAGCCCCGGCGTCCTGGGTGGAGACGGCCAATTCCTGCAGATTGCCGTTCATCACGAAGTTGGAGGAGATCATGGCGGCCGAACCGAAGCCGTAGATGCCGTTGGTATCAGCGAAACTGGCGGAATTCAGCTTGGCGGCGGAAAGCGCCGACGCAGGCAGCCAGGCCGCCGCGAACAGGATCAAGAACCGCGCTTTAGTAGTCACGTTATAATTATATACGGCGCGTGCGACTAAAATATTACAAAGAGGTTTCGATAATCCGGCAGTAATTCCATAATTACGTAATAAAATGGTCACAATTGAAAAGTAGAATTGTCCTGTATATGAATCTTTTGACCGCCATCATGCTCATGGCCGCGCTTCTGACGCTCGCGCCCGTCGCCGCGCTGTGCTCCCCGTCGGGGCTGGGCCAGTCCGTCGCCCTGAACAAACTGGTCACGCCCAACGGCGACCACCGCAACGACGCCTTCGTTTTCCGCTGTTATAACCCGCGCGACGCCGTTGTGGAAGCCAGGATCTACGATCTCGCCGGCAGGGAGATCGCCCAGATGCGGCTCAGGAGCGTCGGCACTGCGGACTATTTTCACAACTACGAATGGGACCCTAACGCCGGAGGGCACCACCCCGGTGGGATCTACATTTACCAGATCAGGCTGGAAAACAAGGTTTATAAGGGAACGATAACGGTAATAAGATAATTATGAGAGCCCTGACAAAAACCTGGACGATAGGCGCGGCCGCGGCTTTGCTGCTGCTGGCGCGGCCGGCCCCTGTTCCGGCCGCCTTCGAGGACCTCGGCTTCGGCGCCAGGGTCCCGGGCATGGGCGACGCCTTCACCGGCGTGGCCGACGACATTTCCGCCGTCTATTACAACCCGGCCGGGCTTTCCAACCTGGAGCGCCCGAAGGTCATGGCCTCCCACTCCATGTTCTACAGCGGCCTCAGCGACGGCTCCAACCTGGGCCTCAGCGCCGTGGCCTTCGCCATGCCCCTGTCCAACGGCAGGGGCGGCACGCTGGGCGCGGTCTGGCAGCAGTTCTCGCTTTCCGGCGTCTACTATGAAAAGACGGGGCAGGTCTCCTGGGGCTACCGCTTCGACAAACGCTCGAAATACGAGAAGCTCTCGCTCGGCGCCTCGCTCAAATATCTCTCTCACGGCTTTACCCGGCTGGACGAAACCTATAACGCCGTGGA
>Ga0154476_120_pt1 | contig 3758 bp, 5 predicted proteins | sample RifGroC2_FD_115955 | JGI IMG/M metagenome (GOLD analysis project Ga0154476, IMG submission 115955) | Elusimicrobia bacterium GWC2_61_19
TGGGAGATCAAGAAGACCCGCAAAGACTGCGTCATCTTCAACCAGTTCGAAGAGATGGGCAACCCCACCTGGCATTACCACGTCACCGGCTCCGCCCTCGAGGAAGCCTTCAACGCCATAAAGGGCCCCAAGAGCCGCCTGGCCGCCTTCACCTCCGCCACCGGCTCGGCCGGCACTATCGGCGCGGGCGACTACCTCAAGAAGAAATTCCCCGGCATGAAGATAGTGGCCTCCGAGGCGCTGCAGTGCCCCACCATCCTCAATAACGGCTTCGGCGAGCACCGCATAGAAGGCATCGGCGACAAGCACATCCCCTGGGTCCACAACGTCCGCAACACCGACGTGGTCACCGCCATCGATGACGAAGCCTGCGTGCGCATCGCCCGCCTCTTCAACGAACCCGAGGGTAAGAAAGTGCTGGCGCAGTACGGCGTGAAGAAAGAGGTCATCGAGAAGCTCGGCCTGCTCGGTTTCTCCGGCATCTCCAACCTGCTCAGCGCCATCAAGACCGCCAAATATTATGAAATGGGCAAGGATGACGTCATCGTCACCGTATTCACCGACTCCATGGAGCTTTATGGCTCGCGCCTGAAGGAAATGGAGAAGGAAATGGGCAAATATACCCGCGAGAACGCCCTGGTAGATTTCGAACGCCGCCTGCTGGGCGAGAGCGTGAATTACATGAAGGAGCTCACCTACACCGACCGCAAGGCCGTGCATAACCTGAAGTACTTCACCTGGATAGAGCAGCAGGGCCGCACTTCCGACGAGCTGCGCCAGTTGTGGGACCCGGCCTTCTGGGACGAGACCTTCGGCATGGTGGGCGAATACGACAAACTTATCGAGGACTTCAACAAGGAAGTCGGTCTCTAATGGCCACCAAGGGTCAGTTCCGGGTAGAGTGCCCCCATTGCGGCGAAAGTTTTGACGCCGACTTCTGGACCGTAGTGCGCGGCGACCGCGACCACGACGTGAAGGAGCTCATTCTCAGCGGAGAATTCGACCTGCTGATCTGCCCCAAGTGCGAGGACATGGTGCAGCACGAGGAGCCCTTCCTGTATATCGATCCCACCAGGGATATACTGGCCTTTGTCATGCCCGAGTCCTACGAGGCGGAGAAAGATAAATGGATAGCCCGCATGCAGGCGGACTACCAGCCGGTCAAGGCCGCCCTGACCGCCGGCCAGGGCCTCACCGGCGAGCCCCTTTACCTGTTCGGGCTGGGGGCTCTTACCGCCCTGCTGGAGAGCGACCGCGACCGCGAGGAAGAGACCGACGTTATGGAATTCATGGCCCGCGAAGAGGGCCTGCAGCTGCTGCCCGTGAAACCGGCCGCCGCCCGCGAACTGGACCTGCCCTTCACCATTCCCGTACGGACGGGCATGGCGGGGCGCGCCGCCGCCCTCAGCGCCGCCGAGGGTCTGTACGCGAAGAACGACGCCCTGCCGCGCCTTAAGAAGCTTGTGGAGTTCCTTAAAACTCCCGGCAGCGACACGGTGCCCTTCCTGAAGAATAAATAATGCAACTTGCCCCGCTCAACGACCTGCCGCTGATAGAGAAAGCGGCCGCGCTGGCCGACGCCGCGGGGCTCGAGCTCTACGCCGTGGGCGGCTGCGCCCGCGACTGGGCGCTGGGCCGCGAGAGCGCCGATATCGACTTCCTTTTGAGCGGTGACGCCGGGGCCGTGGTGGCGGGGCTGGAAAAAGCGTACGGCGGCCGGCACGAGAAGTTCGGGCCTTTCCTTACGGTGCGGTTCTTCTCGGCCGGGGGCCGCCGTCTGGATTTCGCGCGGTTCCGCAGCGAGACCTATGCCAGGCCCGCCGCCCTGCCCGCGGTGAGCGCGGCCGCCTCCGCCGCCGAGGACCTGAAGCGCCGCGATTTCGCCTGCAACGCCATGTGCGTACGGCTCAATGGCCGGTCGCCGTTCGGGCTGCTGGACCCTTACGGGGGCCTGGCGGACATAAAGTCGGGTCTGGTCCGCGTTCTGCACGAAAAGAGCTTTGAGGACGATCCCACCCGTATTTTCCGCGCCGCGCGTTTCGCCGGCCGCTTCGGCTGGCGGCTGGAGGCCGGGACCATGGAACTGGCGCTGGCCGCTGTGAAGGCCGGTCTGCCGGGCCTGCTCAGCCGCGAAAGGATACGCAACGAACTGGTCAAACTTCTTTCTGAAACAGACCCGCTGCCCGCGCTCGGCCTGCTGAAACAACTGGGCGCGCTCACTTTCGTGCACCCGGCTTTCGCCTTCGGGCCGGCGCTGAGCGCCCCCGCCGCCGCGCGCGAGAGGCTGGCGCTCATAGCCGCGCAGATGGGGCCCGCCGGGGCGGAATTTCTGGCCGGCCTGAGATTTTCCAAAAAAGAAACCGCCGCCCTGGCCGCCCTGGCCGGGACCTTTAAAAAATAAACCATGTTCCTGTTTTAGTCCTGGGTTTTCTGGATCAGCAGGCGGGCTTTTATGATATTCCCCAGGACCTCAAGGCTGATGGGTTTCTGTATATAGTCGAACGCTCCGGAGTTCAGGCAGGCTTTGGCCACTTCCTCGTCCTCGTTGCCCGTGATCATGAGGACCCCCGTGCCGGGCAGCTCCTCGGTAAGCTCCCTCAGTACCGTCAGGCCGTCCTTCCCAGGCATGAAAATATCCAGCAGGGCTATGTCCGGTTTTTGCGCGCGGGCCAGCTCCATGGCGGCTTCTCCGTCGGCGGCCAGCAGTACTTCGTAACCTTCAGCGGTCAGGAAGCGGCTGAGGACGTTGAGGATGGCCTGGTCGTCGTCGGCCACCAGCAGCAGCCCCTTGCGGGGGCCCGCCGTACGCGACTCGGAACGGCGGCGCTCGATGGGCTGGGCGGCGGTCTTTTTGACGCCCAGGACCCGGTCAACTTCGCTCAGCACGTTGGACAGGCCGTCCCCCTTCGACAGAAAAGAGGCGGCGCCGTCCCTGAGGTAGGCCTCGGCGTCCTCGGGCGCGTCGAAGCCCGTGAGTATTATCACGGGGGTCTGTTTCGAAATTTCACGGATCTTCTGCAGGACTACGGAGCCCGTCATCACAGGCAGGTCCCGGTCCAGGATCACCAGGTCCGTCGGGTTGTTCTTAAAGGCCAGCACGCCGTTGCCGCCGTCCGAGGCGGTGTGGACCTGGTGCCCGGCGCGCGAAAGAAAAACGGTAAGCGCGTCCCGCACTATCCCGTCATCGTCTATTATAAGTATTTTAGCCATGGCGTCCGTTTTGATAATTATATTATAAAAACGGCCAGGCTTTTCCGCTCAGTCCAGCCTGCGGTCCTTCAGATACATGCTGCCCACGCGGTCCTTCAGCCCTTTCAGGTATTTCTTTATTTCAGAGGCGATATCCACTATCTTGGCGTAATGGTCCAGCGCGCGTTTTTCGTTGGTGGCAACGGCAATGGTCAGCGTCATCAGGGGGAACTGACGGACATTGTTCATGCGGTCCTTCGATACGATGTACCCGCGTTCCCTGTCCTCGCGGTTGTAGAGCTTGGGCGCCAGGGCGTCGAACTTCGTGGCTATGGTGCGGGCGATCTCCTCGCACTTGGCCGGGGCCGCCATCAGCACAAAGTCGTCCCCGCCGATATGGCCCACAAAAACGTCCTCGGCCGGGAAAGCGTTCTGTATGTCGGTAAGCAGGGCGGCCGCCTGCTTGATAGCGTTGTCGCCGTTGAGGTAGCCGTAGTTGTCGTTGAAGGCCTTGAAATTGTCTATGTCCACGTAGAAGAAGGCCAGAGGGCCGCCGGTCTTTATACGGC